>Ga0067045_1002396_pt1 | contig 165511 bp, 129 predicted proteins | sample TerdegcTABiofilm_FD_59184 | JGI IMG/M metagenome (GOLD analysis project Ga0067045, IMG submission 59184) | Combined Assembly of (Gp0054472, Gp0054536) Wastewater bioreactor microbial communities from Singapore -Terephthalate degrading... | reverse complement strand
TCATCGACGACTAAGTGTTGACTATGAGCGCAACCCGCGCAGCAGTGAGGCGATGATCTATATTGCGATGATACGTGTTATGCTCCGCCGACTAGCGACGATAAAAAGGTAATTTCGGGAAAGGCTCTTAAATCATTTCCCCACGCAGTCAGAACATCCTTCAGTCAGAAACTGTACGGGCAATTCATGTCGGGGCAATTCGTGGATTGCCCCTACCATTGCGTCAATGATGTTCACTGGCAATCGGCCTCGTTTCAAATCGTGTTCCCATCATGATGGGGATCTGTTTATCCGTAGTGCGCATTGGGTTCCGAAATAGGTTTCTCGAAGGTCTGGCCCGCAGCGATCCGCTCATAGGTTGCAGTGACACGTTCGGCCAGTTGCCGGCGGTCACATCGTTCGGCAATAACGCGCTGGTTGATCTCGGCGGCAGCATCGACGAGTTGATCTTCCCACAGCGCACGACGGATCGCCTCGGTCACGGCATGGGGGTCTTCCGGCGGGACGATCAGGCCCGTCTTTCCGTCCTCAATCCATTCGTAAGCGGCGCCCGTATTCGATTGAATGGGAAATGACCCCATGAGCATGGCTTCCAGGAGGGAAATGGCAATCGAATCGCTGATGCTCAGCCCAATGGAAATCCGCGATTGGCCATGCAATCGCAGCATCGATTCATGGGGTGTTCGCGGGGGAACAAAGCTGACCGGGATATTGAGATCCTGCGAAAGCAATTCGCCGGCGATGCGTACCGGCTCCGGGTCCCGACCACCTGTGTAAATCGTGATGCGGTATCCCGTGAGCAGGTCAGCACATCCCCGCAGGGCCTGGAGGGCGACAAATGCTCGACCGGCCCAGTCCTGATAACCTTTCACGGTAATGACCCGACGGGCCGACGTTGGCCCCGGCATGCGGAGTTCCGCCGCACGCTTAATATCGAAACCTCCTGACACTGGGATGATCGGCAATATTCGCTGACTCGGAAATCCCCGGCTCTTGGCCAGTTCGACGTCTCGCTGGCATTCACACCAGTAATAGTCGGACGCACTGAGGACTTTCGCCAACCGCTCTTTATGCTCCGTCAGTCGCCCAAAAAGAAACAGATCGCTTCCCCAGTTGGTGACCACCCACGTCGGAAAAGGTTTGCGACAGAAATCCCTGGCCGCCAGGGTGAGATAACCTCCCAAATGAAGCCCCAGCGAGTGAACGATGTCGGGACGCAGGCGATCAATGAGTCGGGCCAAACGCCAGGCCTGATTGCCGAACTGCGTTTGCCAGCGCATCATCCATTGGGTCGCCCGATAGCGACCGAACGGTAATGCCCAATCACGGCCAAAGGCAGAAAAGAACCGATCATGAATTGTCACCGTTTTTTCCCGCGTGAAACGGTGAGGGTCTTCAACATCATGAATGGTGACGCCTCTCAGCTCAGGCCGAAGATGATGGATTTCGGTAGGAAATAGATGCAGGTCCCAACCCCGATCAACCAGTTGATCGATCCACCGGGCCGTATGAATACTTCCACCGACGGCAACAAAAAGAATTCGCATGATTCCTGGGAAATGATCCTTCAGAAAGTTGACATCCTACCAGTTTCTGTGAGGCAAGAGTTTCCAGAAGGCCGCCCAGCCTCGCCGAAAATGCTCCCAGCGGCGATGCCGTCGCCAGACCTCGTACGGGATAGGTTCGTCTGAGGAAAGCAATAACACCCAATCGAACGCGGTGCAGGCGACCAGCCGGTGCGGTACGTCTTTGAAATCGTCCGGCGTCCAGGTGCTCACATGCCGCTCATATTCGTTGCCCATCACGGCCCCCTGTTCCCGGACCTGAATCGGCGTGGAAATCAAGAGAAACTTCGTTTTTTTCAAAATCAGTTTGAGCAATCGCAGGGCGTAATCTCTCTCAAAATGTTCCCAAACGTCCAGAACCGTAATGAGATCCACATCCGGGAGCTGGGGCAACACGGAGAGGGCATCCCCGATCAGCACTTCATCGTAGGCATAGTCCCACAAGGCATTTCGATAGGCGGGAAACGCTTCAATCCCATAAATCTTCGTCTGCCAAGTGCTTTTGTCGTATCGTTTGTTCCAGATATCGGTGTATTCGCGGACCAGAACGCCCGTCTTACCGTGACCCACACCGATGTCGATGACCGACCGCGGCCCCAGGCGGAGGATGATGTCATGAATGATGGAAAGGGTGCGGGGGTCGCTGCTGGGCATCAATCGATCCTCGACCAGGTGCAAGGAGGTGTCACCAGTCCGACGGTGCTCATAATGTCGGATCCTCGAAGCGGTCGGTCCTGGTACACCTCAAATTGCAGGACCTGCCTGTGGCGGAAGAACTCGCGGACGCTCCGTTCGGCCAGTACCAGGCCAACGTTGTATTTTCCCGCGGGCAACAATTCGGCGGGAATCTCACAGCACAACCGAAACGGTCCCGTTTGCCCGAGGATTCCATAAGACTGATTCTGTTCAAAACTATGGGTCCGAAAGAGCGTCAAATCGTCGATCGTCTTAACATCAATGGCAATGATGAGACGCCGATCGGGTTGGCGGACTTCTCCTTCCAATTCGATCAGGATAGGTTCACTGCGGGCAACAACTGCCGCTGGTTGACCGTCCGAAGTCACCAGCCGAATTCGATGAACCGCAAAGGGGGCATCGGGAAGGGGCGGGAGTTCACAGATCCCCGACCGATCCTGGGGCAGGCTTTGCCGGAGATAGGCATCGACAACCTGTTCGGCAGGGCCTTCCTGAGTGATCTGGCCGTTCTCCAGGAGGACAACACGATCGCACAGTTGCATGACCGCCCGCATGTTGTGACTGACAAAAATGACTGTTCGACCTTCCCCGGCCACATGCTGCATCTTTCCCAGACATTTGGCCTGGAAGGCCGCATCCCCCACGGCCAGGACCTCATCCACGAGGAGGATATCCGGCTCCAGATGGGCAGCCACCGCGAAGCCCAATCGGGCGAACATACCCGAGCTGTACCGTTTAACCGGCGTGTCCAGGAATGGACCAATCCCGGCGAATTCGACGATTTCATCGAATCTGGCCTTGATCTCGGCCAACCTCATCCCGAGGATCGCGCCGTTAAGAAAGATATTTTCCCGGCCCGTGAGGTCGGGGTGAAATCCCGCTGCCACCTCGATCAAAGCCCGTAATCGTCCGTTCACTCGAACATAACCCTCAGTCGGTCGCAAAATTCGGGCGAGAATCTTCAAGAGTGTGCTCTTCCCCGCACCATTGGCCCCAATCACACCCAACACTTCGCCCCGCCGAACTTCGAACGAGACATCCCGCAACGCCCAGAACCAGCGATCATCCCGCGCCCCCTGGTTACCGGTAACCTTCAGGCGGCGGACCAGTCCCGGGATCAGGTCGCGGAGCGTGTCGTACGATTCCCCACGACGAAATCGCTTGCTGAGATGGCGGACCTCGACCAGAACATCAGATGACATCGTTAATAGGCTGAGATTCCTCTGCGTAAATGTGAAGTTACCCTTGGCCGAAAAGGGACGACTAAATGTACTCCGCGAAAATGAACTCGCTGCGGTGGAAGATCAACCACGAAAGGATAAACCCAACCGCCGCCACAACGACCGCGTAGGCCAGATATCCCGGATGCCAGATCCAGAGCTGCGAGCCGTTCAGTTCCGCAACCAGAGGATGCAGAAGATTGTGCTGTTCCACAATTGCAAGCCGAAGCCCTTCCAAGACGGGTGACAGAGGATTCAGCATCATGAGCTGAGCACCTGTTGGTCCGAAAAGCTCCGGTTCGTAAAAAACGGGCGTGAAAAAAATGCCGAATGTTAAGAGCACTTGCACTATGTACTTAACATCGCGGAAAAACACATTGGCACAGCTGAAAAGCAACGCCGCAGCCGCTGTTTGGCCCACCAGAATGATCACCAGAAAAGGAACCCAGACCAGGTTCCAGCTAGGTCCAACTTGCGCGAAAAACACAAGAAGCACCGCCAGGAAGACGCCACCCACAAGTGTGTCAAACAGTTGCGTCAACACCGCGGATAAGGGAAACAGTTCTCGAGGAAAATAGACTTTCGTGACCAGCGTCATATTGGAAACCAGGCTGTTGGCAGCAAACCCCAAGGCCCCAGCAAAGAAGGCCCAGCCCAGCGCCTTGACTGACATCCCGGCCACGCGGGGCAAATCGACGCCATCGCCACTTGCGCGGGCCAGGGCGATTTTTACCAGACACCCGGCCCCCACAATCAACAGAGGCATGAGCAGCGCCCAGCCGAAGCCCATCACCGCCTGCTTGTAGCGGATGCGAATATCGCGGAGAACCATTTGCCAAAGAAGCTCCCGATACTGAACCAGCTCCTGGACCATTTCGCGGATCATGGGCACCAGGCGGCGCGTGTTCGAGGAACTCCATTCCCAGCCCAGGTCTTCCAAGATGAGGCCTGACCGCGGCGACGCCTCGACGTGAGCATCCTGCGGTGACCGTTCTGATTCACCGTCTGGCGGCAAAGCTGACGGGGGAGTCTCTTTTGGCGATGACCTGAGGGTGTTATCCGGCGCCATAGGCAGGGCGATCAAGCACAGGAGAGATTGGAAAACCACTGGGGCTGTTGGAGGAAGGAACGGCTGCATCGGCGGGCGGTCCCGTTTGAATGTCGTGTCGTGCCATCCAGGTCGGTGTGTGAACACGAAGCAAAGCCGCCCCCAAGAGTGCCGTGTAATACGGGATTTCGAGCCACATAACACTGATGAAACTGACAGAAACAGCGAAGCCGATCAGAGCGGCAATGACCCCGCGGGCCATGTTCTGCGACCACAGATCAAGGTTGGGACACTGACGGATGAGCGTCCAGAGACGGAAGATCGTCAGACCGTAGAAACCACTTAGAAGGAGCAACCCCAGAACGCCCGTCTCCGCCCCCGTCTCCAGCCACAGGGAATGGGCGTGCATCTTGGGCATCCCCAGGCGCTGCGACTGAAGCGGCCAGTGATTGACCCCCACACCCATGAAGGGGTTATCCCGCATCGTCTGGATACAGAGCTTCCATTGTTCGACGCGACTGCGGGTCGAGCGGTCACGTTGTTCGGGATCCACGAAGGTTGTCATGAATCGCTGACGGACCTCTGGCCCAGCCAGACGCAGGGCCAGGATAATCGCCAGCAGATAGATGATTGTCGTCTTAAATGTCTTGGGGATCAAAAAGAAGGCTGCTGTTCCCCCGGCGATCAAGCCCAATAGTCCACCGCGAGAAAACGAAAACATAATCGTATGAGCCATCAGGGCGCAGGCGAGAAAGGCCGCCGTCTTCAGCTCCCAGCGGGACTCTGCCACACCAAGGAAAAATGCCACCAGCGTGCCCACCACCATGGCTGCCGCAATGCAGTTGTTGTCAAACCCTCCGTAGGCTTCGAGGACGATGCGGTTGATCCCCTGATAGTAACTGCGGTTGAAATCCAACGCCAAATAACCTTGCGAAATGACAATCGCCCATGCCAGCCAGCGCACATGGTTCGTCGTTTGAATGAGGCTAATTCCCACAAGAAACGGAAGGACGATCTTCAAAAGGGAGATGATAAATGTCTTGGCCAGTTCCGGCTGCCAGCAGAAAAAGTATCCGACCGATCCCCAGGCCAGAAACCCCACCAGGCAGCCGGCCACAGCCGTGGATCGCCCTAACCGCCAGTCGCCAAACCCTCGGATGGCCCAGCCCACCAGCATCCCCACGCCCACGATGAAACTGTAACGCCCTGGCCCCTGAGCGCCCACCGACCAGTACCACAACGACTCAGGTTTGAGAATGGCATAATGGATGTAAATGAACAGCCCCGCCAGCGGGTAAAAGAGCGACACCATCGCCCCGAGATAGGTCATCACGTAAACATAGACCAAACCACGCATGAGAGGGCCTCAACCCTGCGCAAATAACTCCGCAAAGACGTTGCAGTTCTCCGAGAACAGTAGAGGCAATTCACGAATTGCCCCTACGCGCACGCCGATTACTCCTGCCGAAGCCGACGTGCTATGAGAATGCGCACCGACTGTGATATGGCTGTGCATTCTCCTATTTGGGCCGGATAAACTCATCTCAAATAGCTATTGTTACCTCGTTTCGTCAAACGTTCATGGAAGCGCCGTCAATCACGCCACCAGTAACGGAGGATACACCACACAGCTTGCAACGCATCTCGAAAACCGATCTTCTTCCCCTGCTGATAGGTGCGACCGTAATAGCTGATGCCCGTCTCGTAAATCCGATAGCCCCGGCGGGCAACCTTGGCCGTCAATTCGATCTCGATCCCAAAGCGATTCTCTTTGAGTGTAGGAAGGATGGCGTTGATCACGTCCCTTCGAAACGCCTTGTGACATGTTTCGACATCAGTCAAGTTCAAGTCGGTGAACATATTGGAAAGCGTTGTGATGATGCGGTTGGCCTTGTAGTGCCAGTAATACAGGACGCGGTGCGGCCCTTCGGACACAAATCGCGATCCATAAACGACATCGGCCACATCGTCCACAATCGGTTGAATAAGCCGAAGATGTTCCGCAGGATCATATTCCAGGTCGGCATCCTGAATCACAATGATCTGGCCGGTGGATTGGGAAAACCCTGTCCGCAGGGCCGCCCCTTTTCCGCGGTTTTTGGGATGCCGAAGAACCTTGACTTCTTCGTACGACTCCCAGCGACGTCAGCCGCTCGCCCGTCCCGTCGGTGCTGCCATCATCCACCACGATGATTTCTTTTCTGATGGGAACCTGGAGAATCCGCTCCAAGATCGTGTCGATTGTGGCCACCTCATTGTAGGCCGGAACCACCACCGAGAGTTTCAGGTCGTCCGGAAGATCATAGATCCCAAATCGCTTCGCCAGCGCTTGCCACAATTGCCAGCGACGATGATCCGCGTCACTCGTGACACCTGATCCGCAAAGAGGACAACAATCATCAGACATGCTTGAATGATGAGTCCTTTCCCTGGAAAAGTTCCCTGACTATTTGCATGTTTCGTAAAATCAGCTCCGTGAGAACGCAAGCGGCCAACACCAGCCTGTCACCAACGTGAGGGGCAATCGTCAACAAGCAGTAGGGCCGCTGGGCCAGTCCATGAATTGTCCCTACCCATGGATTCCCATTCACCTTTGTCGCAGCCAAAACGTGGCGCCCATCTCTACCATTTTGATCATGATTGGAACCAACTTGAAGCGACTACCCGTTGAGGTCCAATAGCTCCTCCAAAACCTTCAGGCGATCGGGCCAGTGGTAGCGGTTTTCAATCCTGCACCGGGCAGCGGCGCCCAGTTGTTTTCGCATGTCCGGAGAGTGAATCAACTGCGTCAATTGTCCCACCCAATCCTCAACTCCGTTGGCCGCAAGGACATCGTGGCCCACCCGCACGTCCAACCCCTCCAGCGCTGCCGGTGAAGCAACGACGGGACATCCCATGGCCATGGCTTCCAGGACCTTGTTTTGCAATCCCCGGGCTATCCGCAACGGAATGACGCCAATGCTTTCCCGGAGATAAGGCCGGACATCGGGGACATCCCCGACCAATGTAACCCCCGGTGTCTCCTCAACGAGACGGCGAAGCCCCTTCCCTGCCCCCGCGCCCACAATTTGAAACACCACATCGCACTTATCCCGAATATGTGGCCAGACTTTTTGAATGAACCATGTCACCCCGTCAACGTTGGGGTAATAATCCATAGCCCCAACGAAAACGAGTCGCAGCGGCATCCCGGGCGTGGGGGGCGGCAATACCTCGGCGCTGGGATCGAAGTATTTCAGATCGACCCCGTTTTCCACAACACGAACCTTCTCCGAAATGTGAAACGAGCGGTAGATCGCGCTTTCCTGTTCGGTCACAAAAACCAAGAACTTGGCCAGGCCGTCAAGTTCACATTCGAATCTGCGCAGTCGGTTGCCTTCCAAACGGTAGAGAATCGCCTGCGGTTTTGACGCCGTGTTCGCGTAATCGAGCCACTTTTGGCTATCAACATCCACAAGATCGACGACACATTGAGACGGGGGAATCCGCAGCCGTTTAAGATAGACGGCCATACTGGAGCAATACGCGATTATCCAATCGTAATGTGTCTCCGCAAGCCAACCGCGAATTGCGCCACTCAACCGCGGCGAATAGAAGGCCGCTTCTGTGGCACTTCGGCCTAGCAAAAGTGAAAAAATCCCGCGAAGCCGCTGTCCCATGCGACTGGTCCGATCCCACACCATCCTAACGCAACGGGCCTGAAGCTCTTCGCGTTGCTCGCGCGCAAGCGGCTCATCGGCCATGAAGGCCAGATCCAGGTCCGCACGCTGCGACAAGAAGTCGAGCCAGTGAAATGACCGAATCCGGTGGCCGCGGTTGGGCGGATACGGCGTGCGATGGACCAAATAGAGGATTCGTTTACGATTCTTGGACACGTGTTCTCAGGATTCGCTCACGAAGGGGTGCACGTATTCTTATAGCTGTCGAAAACTGCGAAGCTCTGAATGAGCCTTAAGCAAGGGCATGGACAGGGACAATGTCATCGGGATTGACGCCGTGGCTCTCCCAGCCCGCGAGGGCCTCACCCAGGCAACCCCACGAAAACGCTTGCAGCAACGCCCGCAGTTTCTTCTCTGTCGAAGCAAGATTGACGTAATGCCGAAATCGACTGATCGCAGAGATTCCACGGATCCGCGGCTGATCGGGATCAAGCTCCCAGGGGTGAACATACATCATGATGGGCCGCCCCCGTCGAATCACCCGGCGAAACAGCCACCTTGTCAGACGCAGCGGATACAATCGCAAATATCCTCCACCACCAAGGGGAACACGAAGCCCCATCCACGACAAGGCTGTTCCCGGAAACTCCCAGAGGGTCCCCGATTCCGTTTGGATACGGTGAGGCTCCAATCGCGCGTGAGGGATGCCGTACCGGTCGTGCACGATGGGGTAAACACTCGTGTCGCAGGTGATCCCTTCCTCGGCAAGGATTTCCAGCGCCCAGAGCGATTTTTTTGTGACGGAAAAGCTGGGCGCACGAAAACATCTCACACGATCCCCTGTGATATCCTCCAGAAGTTTCAGAGATTGCCGCAAATCTTCCCGGAACTCGACCGGCGAAAGATCATACACCAGGCGGTGTTCCATACTATGCGAGCCAATCTCGTGTCCGCTGCTGTGAATGAGCCGAACCAGCTTTGGAACACGGTTCGCCACCCAGCCCAGCACGAAAAAGGTGGCCTGAACATCATATTCCGCCAGGATCTCCAGGATTTTTTCAGTGAATGGGACAACCCGGCTGGGAAACTGACCCCATTGCGATCGCGGAACGACCGACTCAAACCCGGAGACTTGAAAATATTCCTCAACGTCAAACGTGAGGGCATTGACAAGCGGCAAGGTTGTCGCCTCAGCGAGGTTTCTTGAGGGCGTTGCGGTGGGCCTCCGCAAAACGTTTGGACTTTCCGTTCGACGAATGACCGGCGATGTGTTGAATGGTCCGCGAGTATGTGGCCGGTGTTTGCCCCATACCATGCTTTCCGTTAAACATCCAAGCCGGCACCCGAACAGGTCGAATCAGCTTGAGCCAGCCCGCAATGGTCAAGCCGGGTAGGCCAATCATCTTCAACAACGTGCACAGCGTGATGCGGAGATCCAGCCAGAGATTGGCCTTTTCGACATATTCCAGATCGAGGACCAACTTGCGTCGGACGGAATCAAGATCGGTATCAGGCGGGAGATTGATCTGGGCAAGCCCGGTGATCCCCGGCAACACCTTGTTGCGAAGAAGATACCCAGGAATCGCCCTGGCCAGCGACTGCGTGAACTCGGGCCGCTCTGGTCGAGGCCCAATCAACGTCATCTGGCCCATGAGCACGTTAAAGATTTGCGGAAGCTCATCCAAATGAAGACGACGCAACCATCGGCCAACAGGCGTGATCCGGGGGTCGTTCTCATCGGTCCACACAGGCCCTGTTTCTTCCTCAGCGTCCGTCTGCATCGTTCGGATCTTGTAGATCCAAAACAGCTTTCCATTCTTTCCCACGCGCTGCTGACGGTAAAGACCAGGGCCTCGGCTGGTCAATCTGACCAGAACAGCCAGCAGTCCAATGAGGGGCACAAACACCGGCGTGGCAATGGCCGTGGCAATCCAGGCCAAGATCGGTTGCCAGCGAAAATACGGCGACGGTTGAACATCCGGTACGACGGAAACGTGCCTCTTCTCATCTCCGACCGAAGGATGAACAACAAATGCAGCCGCGGATTGGTTCCGTACCAGCCAATTCATAGCAGTCTCCGCGACTTAAAGCACGAAAACCGAATGTGTGATGATGTTTTCTCTTACTGCGCATCAACTCCTCTGCCCATCTTCGGACCAAGTGATTTACCCCGAAACGTCTTCAAGTTAGCCCTTTCACATGGTAATGTCAACCATTTCTTTCGAATCAGCAGAACCGACAATCTTGCGATATTTAGAACATTTGCCCCAATGGCACAACCGTTGCTTATCGGTACTCCTTGATGACACCGCCTGTGACAACGGATTCCTGCATTGGCCCATGTCACACGGCGAGCGCACGTTGACCGGATTGTAATTGCCGATCCAGACGATTCTCCCTGAACTCAGGGCAATTCATGAATTGCCCCTACCGCTTTTGGACGACAGGCGCCCTGTCGATTTGGGCGTGGCGCTATTTATCCTTTGGCTGTTCAATCGGTTCCACGTCGAGGAGATCGACCAGGATTGAGGCCCCCCGCTGGATGAAGCTGACCGTGACGATAAAGCGGTTTTCCCCGTGGCGGCAAACCACAAGTCCTTCGATGCCAGCCAAGGCCCCCGAGCGAATACGGACCCGCGTTCCCGGTCCGATCTTGGATTCCGGCAAGATCGGCAGACCTGATTCGATGATTCGTCGAATGCTCTGCAAGTCCTTGACGAGACCGGGGACATCGGGAACCTCCAGGTAATGCGCCACACAGTTTGTCGTCATTGCCTGGTAACGTGATTCCTCGCCCCCACAAAGAAACACATATCCCGGAAAGAGCGGCACGTATGCTGTGAAGGCCCGACCCTTGGGGGTCCGGATCCGCTTGGAGACGAGGGGACAGTAATGGGCAATCTCCATCTCCCGCAACCGACGCACGAGGACCTTCTCTTGACGGGGTTTTGTGTACAAGGCCCACCAATGCTGACCGAGTGCTCGCTCACACGGGTCTGAGAGCAAATCGTCTGGATAAAGATCTGGCTCGCGTGGTCGGATCGGCATACATGCCCCACACAGTGGTCATCCTGAAAAAATATCCAATTGTTTATGATCCGACAACGTGCCAACCTTGTAAACCCGACCGCCCAACGGAGGGGTAATGTCGTCACATTGGGGGAGACACATTCCCCAGACGACCGTCGCAGCGAGAGCAACTGGAGCTAAACCCGGCCCGGCGCACACTCTGTCCCCGTGGGTTGCGCCCGACTGACGACCCGAACGGAATCTTCGTTACATGCTTCACTCTTGGGTTAAGCCAGTATGGTATTGGTGCAACCATTAATGGTTTCCGATGCCCGCTTCGTTGATTGACCAGCCCAAATCGTTCTCCGGCAACGAATGCGCAAAAGATCAATAACAGCTCACTACTGGGGAACGTGCTGCCATCTCTGACAACGGCGAGTCGGGCACAAAAATTGCTATGGCCCGCCTAAGACTGCTAGTTTACCGTGAATGCGCACGCACCGCCAATCATTGACGGCAATTAAGGTTTCTCCGACTTTCCCAAATGATGGACCACTCCCCTTTCATCGCAACCGCCGACGATCGATGCACGCCCAGATCGTGAAAAGTTGTGATCTGGATTGGGATGGTCTATTGGTGGAAATCGGTCGGGGCAATTCATGAATTGTCCCGACCATGGGTTCAATCCTTTATGTTGAGGATTCGTTCGTTCCAGCCAGCGTGGCAGCCATGCCGGTGACTTATATGGCACAGTTGTCCATGCCCATTCTGCCTGCGTGGTCACTTCTCATTCTTCGGTTTGCCACCGCCTTCGTGCTCGCCGCTCTCCGTTCTGGTATCATTCAGGAAAGATGAGTTTTCGCGGAAATTGGCCAATAGTACCACGACACGCATGATTCCTCCAGACGCTTCACAACGTGCCCTAACTGATGGGACGACACCCCTGGGCCAACTCCGACAGATCGTGGAAGAGTTCATTCGCGCCCGGGCATGGGAGCCATTTCACACGCCGAAGAACCTGGCTATGGCCCTGGCCATCGAGGCCGCCGAATTGATGGAGCATTTTCAGTGGCTCACACCTGAACAAGCCGAGCAGGTCAAGAACGACGAAGTGAAACGCTCCGCTGTGGCCGACGAACTGGCCGACGTGCTCTGTTACGTCATGGCCCTGGCGAACCGGTTAGAGATCGACCTGTCCGCCGCCGTGCAGGCCAAAATGGTCAAGAATGCCAGGAAATATCCTGTGGAAGAATTCCGCGGCTTTTTCGGCCCCAACGACCCCCGCTGGCCCGGTCGCGGCTCGTCTGCGCATTGAATTATCGCTGGACAGATGTATATTTAAGGAAAGATGTCAAACGTCGAAGAGGGACTTTTCAAAGAAAGAGTCAGAGCTACCGCACATGGCGGCGGTCGTGCGTGGTTCTCTATCCCAGCTCGCTCATCCATTTTCGACTCATCGTCCTCGCGGTATTCGCGGAGTGCGTCACTTGGGCAGTTGGGACAACCTCATATCAAGCCGCGCGTCTTAAATTCGCCTGAATACGGTGAGAGATTTTGTTTCGTTGTAAGAGAGTATTGCTAAATGAAAGAAGCCTTTGAAGAATTGCAGCAGGCCATTTTGGCGCACGTCCGATCGGAGAAGTATCAGCCGGTCAAACCCCGCGTAATTGCCAAGGCCCTCAAGATCCCCAGCGAGGAAGCCCACCTGGTCAAAAAGGCCGTCAAACAACTGGTCAGAGCGGGATTTCTGGAGTTTGGCTCCGGTCATCTGGTCTATCTGGCGGGCACGCGGAAGTCGGAAGGCCCGACGGAGAAGCCCGGCGATATTGTGGGGGTCTTCCGTCGTAAAGAGGCCGGTCATGGTTTCGTTCGTCCCAAAGCTCAGCCGGGGCAGACGCAACCTGCTGATGAGATTTTCATCCCTGCCGAATGGTCTGGGGACGCTTCCACGGGTGATTTGGTGCGAGTTCGCTTGGCCAAGCGGAAGCGGAACCGCGATTTTGGCCCCGCTGGGCAAATTGTGGAAATCCTGGAACGACAGACATCCCGCTTTGTCGGCACGTACTTCGAGGCGGATGGACAGGGCTACGTCCAGGTTGATGGAACCGTGTTCGCCCAGCCGATTTATGTCGGCGATCCCGGTGCTCGCGGTGTCCAGCCGGACGATAAAGTTGTCATCGAGATGCTCCGCTTTCCCAATCATTTCCGCCAGGGGGAAGGCGTGATCGTCGAGGTTCTCGGCCCGCTCGGCAAACCGGGCGTGGACACGCTGACCATCATGCGGGAATTCAATCTTCCGGAGGAGTTTCCCCCGGAAGTCCAAGAAGAAGCGCGACAGGTTGCCCAGGCCTTTGAAGAGACCCTACCCCCCGATCGTTACGATGCCACAGCCGAAACGACGATCACAATCGACCCCGAGGATGCCCGCGACTTCGACGACGCGATTTCCCTCGAACGACTGGAAGATGGAAGTTGGCGGTTGGGTGTTCACATTGCCGATGTGGCGTATTTTGTAGCGCCCGGATCGGCCCTGGATCACGAGGCCCGGCAACGCGGGACGAGTGTTTATCTCCCTGATCGTGTGATCCCGATGCTGCCGGAATTAATTTCTAATGGTTTGGCCAGTTTGCAGCCGGGAAAGCTCCGCCTAACCAAGTCTGTCTATATGGAATTCACTCCGGAGGGAATCAAGACGGACGTCAAGATCTACCGCTCGGTGATCCGGAGTGATCGCCGTCTGACCTACGAGCAGGTAGATGCCTTCCTGGAGGATCCGGCGGCCTACAAGCGAGCCTGGGGGACGAAGGTCCACGATTTGCTTTTGCGGATGCGCGACCTTGCCCGCCTTTTGCGTCAACGGCGCCGAAATCGCGGGGCCTTGGAATTGGTCATGCCCGAGGTCAAGATTGACCTGGACCGCCGTGGTCGGGTGGTTGGCGCCCATCTCGTCCCGAATACGGAAAGCCATCAGATGATTGAGGAGTTCATGCTGGCCGCCAACGAGAGTGTGGCCGAAACGTTGCGGGATAAGGGATGGCTTTTCCTGCGGCGGATCCATCGCCCCCCCACGGTGCGAAAACTGCGGCAGTTGCAGGATTTCGTCGAAGCCCTGGACTTTCCGCCGAGGGACCTCGAGGATCGCTTCGGTCTTCAGTCACTTCTCGAATTGGCCACCGGTAAGCCTCAACAGTATGCGGTGCACTACGCGGTGCTGCGGTCGCTCCAGCGAGCTGTTTACAGTCCGATCGAGGAAGGCCATTACGCCCTGGCCAGCGAATGCTATTGCCATTTCACGTCGCCGATCCGACGCTATCCCGATTTGACGATCCATCGCTTGGTGGATGCTCATTTGTTGAACTTCAACCCGCGGATTAATCCCGCCGAGTTGGTAACCCTCGGTGAGCATTGTTCAGAGCGTGAAGAACGTGCCGAGGCTGCTGAGCGGGAACTGACGAATTTGAAGCTCCTCACATTCCTGAGCGAGCGCGTGGGGATGGAATTGGATGGCATCGTGACGGGAGTCGAGAAGTACGGTGTGTTTGTTCAGGGAATCGCCCTGCCTGCGGATGGTTTTATTCCCGTGGAAGCTTTGAGCGATGACTACTATGATTTTGATCGGGCAAGCCATACGTTGTGCGGCCGACGGTCAGGAAACCGCTTTCGGCTGGGCGACCTGGTCCGCGTGGCCGTCGCTCGGGTGGACCTTGAACGCCGCCAGTTGGACTTTCGTCTCCTGGCCCATCGGGGCCATCCCGGACCCAACACCGTCACCGAGTCCCTCACGAGTTTCGAAAACGGTGAGCACGATCGCAAGAAGAATAAGGTCCGCAAAACGCGGCATGTGACGCTTTCCGAGCGGGTAGGTGCCCAAGGCCTACGTAATCCGAAATCCAAGAAAAAGTCACCCAGCAGAGAATCGAAAAAACGCCGCTGAAAAGTTCAGTTCGCCACGACAGCATTGTTACACGGGCATTTCTGTCAAACGATCTTTCATATGACAAGGACAGACCATGGTCAGTGAAAGAGTTCTGGACTTCCGTAGCGACACGGTGACGAAACCAACTCCGGGGATGCGTGCGGCCATGGCCGCCGCCGAGGTCGGTGATGATGTCCTCGGTGACGACCCGACCGTCCACAGGCTGGAAGAACGGGTGGCCGAACTCCTTGGAAAAGAAGCGACTGTGTTCGTTCCCTCGGGGACCATGTCCAATCTCATCGCGGTCCGCGTTCACTGTCGCCCCGGCGATGAGATGATCTGCGAAGCCGACGCTCACATTTACAACTACGAACAGGGCGGCTACGCACAGATTTGTGGCGTCGCCGTCCGACCAGTCCAGGGTGACTGGGGACTCTTGCGTCCGGAACAGGTGGAGGGCCTCATCCGCCCAAACAATGCCCATTTCGTCCGCACGCGGCTTCTGACCCTTGAAAACACCCACAACCGCGGTGGTGGACGTGTCCAACCCTACCCACTCGTCCAGACATTGACAGACTGGGCACGCCGTGCGAATCTACGGACTCACCTGGATGGCGCCCGCATCTGGAATGCCTATGTGGCCACGGGAATCTCGCCCGCAACGTGGGCGCGACACTTTGACACGGTGAACGTGTGCTTTAGCAAAGGACTTGGGGCGCCCGTTGGCTCGGCCCTGGCCGGCCCGCGCGATCTCATCGCCGAGGCCCGACGCCATCGCAAGGTCCTGGGGGGCGGAATGCGTCAGTCCGGGATTCTGGCAGCAGCGGCGCTGTATGCCCTCGAACATCACATCGAGCGGCTCGCCGAGGATCACGCCAACGCTAAGCGCCTTGCGGAAGGACTGGCCCAAATCCCTTTCATCACGTTGATGCCAATCCCCGTGGAGACGAATATTCTCCTCTTCGATATTGATCCAGCCTGGGGAACGGCAGCGGCATTCTCCGCGGTATTACGCGAACACGGCGTGCTGATCAATGCCACGGCCCCGCAACGCCTCCGCGCTGTAACCCATCTCGATGTGGCAACCCCTGACGTGGACAAGGCATTGACAATCATCGACCATGTCGCCAGGGAACACCGCGGAAAATAGCCGCTGCGGTTGATCCAGGATCCCGTCGGGATCGGATCGCAACTTCCAGGACTCCAATTGCCAATGCCAATACCTGGCGTTAGGGGCAATTCATGAATTGCCCCTGCACACTTCACGTAACACGCGCTCCGGACTCGCCGTAAAGCCATGTCGCTATAGCGTCGATCCTATTCTGCCAGTGCGAGCCAACGACAAGCTGCCGCGGGTCAGTCCTTGCGGAGGACCGCGCCCGTATCGGCACTCGTCGCAAGTTTGGCATACCTGGCCAGGATGCCGCGGGTAAATCGGGGTGGCGGCGGCGTCCAGCGTTTTCGCCGCTCGGCCAGGACTTCTTCACTCACCCGCACGTTGAGACGCCGCGCCGGGATGTCGATTTCAATCACGTCGCCAGGCTCGAGTAAACCGATCGGTCCCCCGGCAGCCGCCTCGGGACTGACATGTCCCACGCACGCCCCGGCTGTGCCTCCAGAAAAGCGACCATCGGTGATCAAAGCCACTTTGTCATCCAGCTTGACGCCCTTGATCGCCGTGGTCGGTGCGAGCATCTCCTGCATGCCAGGGCCGCCACGGGGTCCCTCATAACGAATGACCACGACATCACCAGCCTTCACCTTCCCATTGATGATCCCCTGATAGGCCTCGGTCTCCGATTCGAAGATCACCGCCGGGCCGGAGAACCGCAACATGTGGGGCAACACACCAGCGGTCTTCACCACGGCTCCATGAGGCGCCAGATTGCCAAACAGGATTGCAAGACCACCTTCCTGGTTGTAAGCATTGTCGGCCTCGCGAATGCAATCATAAGGATCGAAGCCCAATTGTTCCCGCGACAACTCGCGGACAGACCGGACCTTTCGAGGAACGCTCGTACCCGGGGCATTAAGCTGACCACTGGCCGTAACGGCTGCAAGCTCCAGGGCCTCTTCGCACACCTGCGAACCCCGGATGTCGTATTCGGCGATGTTCTCACCCAGAGTCTTGCCCGTCACCGTGGGACAATCCAGGTGCAACAGTCCCGGTCGTCCCCTTTGCACTGCACCAAGGATTGTGTGGATCCCCCCTGAGTTGTGGACGTCCTCGATGTGGTAACGGCTGCTCGGCGAAACCTTGCAGAGATTGGGGGTCTTGCGGCTCAGCTCATCAATTCGCCGCAAATCGTAATCAACCTCGGCCTCCTGGGCGACGGCCATCATATGGAGGACCGTGTTTGTGCTCCCTCCCATGGCCATGTCCAGGACCATGGCGTTATCGATCGACTCGCGGGTGATGATTTCTCGCGGGAGCAGGCCGTGGCCAGGGCCGAGCTTCTCAAAGGCCAACACCATTTCGACAATTCGCTGGGCTGCCCGGCGGTAAAGCCGCTTGCGTTCCTCACTCGTGGCGAGGAGTGTTCCGTTGGTCGGCAGGGCAATTCCGAGAGCCTCGCACAGGCAATTCATGCTGTTGGCCGTGAAAAGACCGGAACACGAACCGCAGGTGGGACATCCCAGTTTTTCCAATTCGGCCAGTTGTTCATCGGTCAATTTGCCATCTTGCCGCGCGGCAGCCGCGATGAAAACGTCAATGAGATCCACCTTTTTCCCGTCTGGCGTGCGACCGGCCTCCATTGGACCGCCGCTCACGAAAATGGTGGGGATATTGCAACGAACGGCGGCCATCAGCATCCCGGGGATGATCTTATCGCAGTTCGGGATGCAAATCATGCCATCGAAACAATGGGCCTGAATCATCGTCTCCACGCAGTCGGCAATCAATTCACGACTGGGAAGGGAGAACTTCATCCCCGTGTGGCCCATGGCAATGCCATCATCCACGCCAATCGTGTTGAAAACGAAGGGGACGCCGCCGGCGGCGCGTACGCATTCCTTGATGTATTCCCCCACGGCGTGCAGATGGACATGACCGGGAATAACGTCGGTATAACTGTTGCAAATGGCAATAAACGGCTTCTTGAAATCGTCATCCTTAAGTCCCGTCGCCCGCAGAAGACTTCGATGAGGCGCCCGCGCCGCTCCCAGTTTGATTTGATCCGAACGCATGGTTTTTTCCTTGCTCTCAATAACAACGGAACACTGCGTTTGTCACACACTCGCTCAAAAAGTCATTGCCAACGTAAATCAGGTCCACATTGCAATCGGACCGCGCTCTGATAGACCACCAAATACCGATGCGAACAATTCGCCTGATGGTAGGGACAATTCATGAATTGCCCCTACCAATTTATTGACAATGCGCACTCCGATTTCCTTACGGACTTGTTTAAGCTGTTTATTCTATTCCACCGTGTCAAAATCAACCAGTCGCTGTGGTTTATCGCTGATGGCGCCAAACTCCGTTCGCGATCCGACACACGGACATGGCCGGTGGTTGCGAACCGTGGTGATCCGTAACTGCTTGATCGGTTCTTGCTACCAATAGTGGTTCGCAACCCACGAAAAGTGCCGTCTTAGAAAAACGTTCAAAGTATGCACCCGGGCGTCACGCACCTTCCCATTCTGACGCACGATCGCCCGTCTTCCACAACCAGAAGCTATCCAAAGCGAACCGGCACGATGCCGCTGATTCATCCCACGTATTCAAACAGGACGCCAACTTCCAGGCCCACCTTTTTCAAATACTCCTGCGAAGCCTGGTACTCTTCCGCGCTCTTCATGTGTTCCATCATCAGCGGGACATCTGCTGGCAATGTGGCCAGCCGCGTCAGATACGTGCGATAATCCAGGGCGCCCTGTCCCAGCGGGACCTCAACGAAATGGACATTCATCTCCACTTCCCATTTCAGGTCCTTGGCGTGACAACTTACGATCCACGGCCCCAGTTTGTCGAAGCACTCGTTCAGAAGCGCGGTATTGTTGTAAAAACGCTCCGGGCTATTGATAAGATTGCACGGGTCGAGATGTACGGCAAAGGCATCGCGCTCCACGGCCTTGATTATCCGCAGGTAATTGTCCGGACTATCGGGCATTGACCAGCCCATCATCTCATAGGCCAGCTTGGCCCGCTTTGGTTTGACAGCATCGATGATCTTGCGGGCATTTTCCACCGCCGCATCGAAAAACTCCTGCGAAAGATTCTTGGGATGGGGACCAAACCATACATCGGGATTGAACGAGCCAGCGATGTTGACGCAGCACCGGGCTTCAACCTCCTCGGCAATCGCCAGTCCGTCGATCATTCGCTGCATATTCTGCGCCCGAACGTCCGGCCGGGGATCAAGCAGGTTGCACCAGACCCCAACCTCGGCGATGACGACATCGCTTTTCTTGAATCCTTCCCGAATAGCACGGAGTCGCTCGCGGTCGTCCACCTTGACGCCAGGGCAATAGGCGGCCCGATAACCGCGTTCCCGATGCTGCCGGGCTAACTCTTCAGGATCCGAGGAACCCCCGAAGATAGGCCCCCCGAGGCGAATGGGATGTTTCGCCCCGGTCGCCGGTTGCTCGCCGGCCGTCGCTGGCGGCGCCGCAAACAGGCTCTCATGCCAACCGACACCGGCCATCGCCAGCGCGCCGGCGGTCGTCCCAAGAAAACCACGTCGTGAAAGTGCAGGCTTCGCCATGGCTCTTCGCTCCAGGAGAATGTAACCCTTAATCACAGAAGACTGGCCAGGATAATCGCAATCCCTCCTGCCACAGTGCGCCCCTATTGTAGCAACCCAAAGTTCGCCAATCAGCCGGGTGAAAGGTCGAAGAGCAAATAACTCCGGAGACCTGTAGGGGCAATTCGTGAATTGCCCCTACTAGCGGATGAACTCTGCAAATTGGGAACCACGCCCCAGTCAAATGGTGCTTCGATTCAGATGGGCACTACTGCAGAAAAGCGATCTGACCCACAGTCGGGCAAGAATCAGCGGAGCAACTCAAACACGTTGATCGGCACATCAAAGTCATAGAGGAGAACGAAATAAATCCCGATGACAATAAAGACAACTCCCGTGGCTGTGCGGACGACGCGGTCGATGACTGTCAGGGTTTGAAAGGCCTTGCCCATCCATTCCACCCCCAGGGCAATGAAAAGGGCAAATAAGAAAACGGGAAGTCCCGTGGCAATGCCGTACACGAGGGCCAGCCACAGAGCGCCCGCAGACTTGCCACTGAGGATGGTCACCACGGCCCCAAAGTACGCCGCCGACGTGGGACAAAATGCCAGTGCAAAGAGGATTCCCAGCAAGAAGGCGCCGATCAAACCCCAGCGATCAGCTAGCGATTGGGCCTGTTGCGACTGGGTCGTCGGCAGGGGAAGCGAAATCAATTCCAGAAGTAACATCCCCACCAGGATCAGAATCGGCCCGAGAAAGAGGTGCCCGTAATGCTGAAGTGTCGTCGCCAATCCCGGCAGATTTGTCAGACCAGCCACGAGCACAGCGGCCAGAGCAAAATAAGTTAACGAACGGCCCGCCGTATAAAGAATGCCCGAGAGAAGAACCCACCGCCGGTCCACCACCTTTCGTGCAATGTAAGAAAGGGCTGCAATATTCGTGGCCAGGGGACAGGGGGCCACTGCTGTGGCTAAGCCAAGACCCGTCACGACCAGAGCGGGTATCTGCTCCGTGAAGCTCATGGAATCCATGATTCGATCTCTCCGTTCCTCACCATCTTAACAAAACCTGCCGGACGCACTTCCGTCAACGGAGAGCCGTCATCTGATTCCGACTCACTTGCTGCAGGTAAGTTTGAACACCCCCGACGACGTACTGTTCCAGTTCCTGGGGTTTGATAAGGAGGCTCCATACCTTCGGCATGGGCTGCCATTCGACGGCCCGGCCATTTTCAACACGGATCAGTACCAGTTGAGGCCCCGTGATCTGATAACCTTTGGTAAGATGGGCGTTCTGCGGGGCCTGAAAGTCCACCTCAACCCATTGGAGCTGGCCTGACCTCATCTGTTCGGAAAAATGATCCTTCAGGACCTTCGCCACGGTCTGCGAAACACGGAGACACGTTGGGCAGCGCTGCGTGCGATGGAAATAGGCGGCAATCACACGATTGGGTGGAGGTGTCTGTCCGGCAGATTGCCCGCTGTTCTGCGCAAGTGTTAACCATGCACTGCTCGCCGCAAACGCAAACGTTACCAAGACAGCCGCTTTGGAACTGAGTTTCATTTCACTCCCTCCGTGAGATTCAACACGTTCTAAACTTTAACCATCGATATATAGGTCCACGTTGCTACCGTAGCGCGCTCCCATAGGCCCCTGATTGCCAATCCGGATCATCCGGTTATCGGTAAGGCAATTCCTGAATTGCCCCTACGATTTCGCGACCACGGCGTTCCGATCTCCTCTTGAAGTTTGCGTCGCATCGCCATGGATAGATTCGGGCACGCTCAAGTGGTTTTCTCGTTTAAGAACTTCTGGAGGTTGCTCTCGATGAACTCATAGAATTTTTCTTTTTCTCCCACGAGTTGCCACACATCCATGAGATTCTCAAAACGGGTTTCCTTCCCGTTTTCAACCCGCACCATGACGACGGTGGGGGCAATGAGCTGATACTTCTGGATGTAATCCTTGTTCTCGGGCTGTTCGTAATTCAGCTCTTTCACGACCACCTTGCCTGAGCGGAGGGCATCGGCAAACTTCGTCTCCAAGACTTCCTTGGTGCTGGCCTCGATATTCAAACATGTCGGACAGCGATAATTGCCATGGAAGAGATAGACAAGGACGCCGTCTTGAAAAGCCCGGGGCGACTCTTGTGCGGCCAATGTGGGTTGGGGCGTTGCAGCGGCAACACCTGCGTTACCGCCGGACGGCGACTGTCCAGCAAGTTTGACCACAATCGCACCGAAGGCCGCACCGACTAAGAGCAGCAAAGAACCGGTCAGCAACGACTGCCAGGCATTATTCTGATGCATGGGCCTTTCTCCTTCTCCTTACAGACCCCCTGTCATAAACGGCGAGGTTGCCTTCAAAGGGCTTTCTCCCTACAAATGCGCAGAATGATCGGTGTCATGACGCCAGGAGCCGTTTGATCTCATCAACTGCCGCCACACGTCCCTGAAGTTTCAATTCGCCATCCACCACCAGTGCAGGTGTCATCATAACACCGAAGCTCGTGATCATGTTAATATCAGAGACCTTCTCCACATGGGCTTCGATGCCCAATTGTTTCACGGCCTCTTCGGCATTCCTCAAAAGGGATTGACACTTTGCACAACCCGGTCCAAGGACTTGTACGAGTTTCATCTATTAACCTCCTCTATAGCAAACACTTGCAGAAGACCATTAAAGACGTGTCTTCATCCAAAAAACAGCCCAAAAACCATTCCCACGATGGCGCTCATGACAACGGTGAGAACAACAAACGTCGCGGTTTTCTTAAATCCCCATACGCTGTAGATAACCGCGATGCTGGGGAGTGACAGGGCGGGACCCGCGAGCAACAAGGCCAGGGCGGGGCCTTTGCCCATTCCCAGACCGATTAAGGCCTCAAGAATGGGGATTTCTGTCAGCGTGGCAAAGTACCAGGCGGCCCCAATGACCGACGCCACCAGATTTGCTTGGAAGCTGTTCCCACCCACGAGGCTTCCCACCAGCTTCTCCGGCAGCAGCGCACCGACAAACCCCGTGACAAACACGCCGATGAACAGCAAAGGAATGATCTGTTTGGAAAACGACCAGGTTTCCTGCAACCAGGCCCCAAGTTCTGCTTTCTCAAACCAACCGAATGCCATCAGAGCTGTCAAAATCAAGAACACCGCAGCAAAATACCAGCGATTGCGATAGACCCACGCGGCAAATTCGTATCCCGCAGGAGTATCCTGCGACTTGGATTTCACCACATCCTTCTCGACGTTGATTTTCATTCCCTTGGAAAAATCGCCCACCTTCTCTTCCATCTGAAGTCGGTACGTCGTGGTCGTTTCCAAAAGGACGGCCACACTCACCGGTCGTCCGAAGTTGGCCGTGCGCTGTGTGCCATCCATCAGGGTGACTTTTGCATTAGGAATTAGTTCCACGCGGGTTCGGCTGGGGTCGCTCCAGTCCGAGAAAACGAGAAACGCAATCATCGAACCAAGGAACAGTGCATTCTGCCAGAGGCGACGCCTCGGCGTGGGTGATTCGGGAAGGGCCATGAAGGCCTTGACACGATCCGCTTCCTCCCTGCGGAAAAACCAGGCCATGCAGAGACCAATGACCACCGCAAACAGGATGGCTCCCACGACCCGCGCGATACCTAAATCAAACCCGAGAACCCGGGCGGTGAGGAAGATTGCCATGACGTTGATCGCCGGTCCTGAATACAGGAAGGCCGCCGCCGGTCCCAGTCCGGCGCCGACCCGGTAGATCCCCGCAAACATGGGGAGCACGCTGCACGAACACACGGCAAGGACCGTGCCTGCCACGGACGCGACAGCATAGGCCTCAACCTTGTTAGCCTTGGGGCCAAGGTGCCGCAGGACACCCTCCTTGGAAAGAAACGTGGCGATCCCGCCCGCAATGAACATCGCCGGGATAACGCAGGCCAAGGTATGGTTGCGGGCATACCACTGAAGCATCAAGAAGGCCTCCATGACCGCGTTTTGGATCCGCGGCGAAGCGAAGTTGAGAAAATAAGCCAGGAGAAAAACGACAATTAAGAGTGCAAGAATTCCCCAATCTTTTCGACTCATCAGCGGCAACTCCTTGTTTCATCTATTTAATGCATTCTTGGCCAAATATGCAAGATCACTCTAAAAAAACAGCGCGGCTTGCCAACTTCAGGAGAAATCAGGCGAAACCCCGTTTCACTGCAGCAGATTCAACTGAGTGCGAAGGCCCTCCTCGATGACGCCATCTACGCATGCCAGAAATTTCGTGATGCATGGTGCTCGCAAACGGTAGTACGTCATCTGCCCCCGTTTTTCGTCGGCAAGAATGCCCGCTTCCTTCATCTGGCTGAGATGACGGGAGGCCGTGGACATATCCAAGTCCACAAGTGCCGCCAGCTCGCAAACACATTTTGGTCCCGCCTTGGCCAGCTCTTCCAGCATAATCAGCCGCGAGGGATGGGCCATGGCCTTGAGAACCCTCGCCCGGGACTCACAGCGGGCCCGGACCTTGGGATCAATCGTTTTTGTCACGGCAGATTTCCTCGTTCTCGAACGTCGGCGAGATCACCGAAGACAGGCATTCTTGCATACATCTATTATTGCACACATGTGCAATTGTACTACTATCTTTATCGCCGGGAAAGGCCAAGAGGTTCAACAAATCTCCACGCTTCGGCTCCGCGTAAGGATCGAACGGGAACGGCCCGACGCGAACAGAGGACGGATAGGTAGGGGCAATTCATGAATTGCCCCTACCGCCAAAAGGCTAAAGCCTTCGCATCCAAGGCGGCGATCCTCTGTAGTGCACTGCTTTTGCTCCGCCCAGAAATCAGGCGCAAACCACGCAACCCGGATACAAAGCCGATGGGTCGGGGCAATTCATGAATTGCCCCGACCGTAACAACCGCCGGTTATCGACCCACACCCGCCAAGGGTTGCGGCGAAATCGGTACGAGGGGTTGCATCTCGGGTGCGTTTCCTGGGGAAGGTTGGCCTTCGGGAGCAAGGACTTTAACACTGATGTCGTCGAGACAGACTTCTCCCAGACCGGTCATCACGAACGTAATCCGCATCTGGCCTTCGTTCCCCGCCCGGCGATAAAGGCGGAAGGGCTGCCACCCGACGGTCTGGCTGATGCGGCGCGCCAGGACTTCCCCGCCCAGGGAATCCACGACCATCAATCCATCGACGCTCCCGGTGATCGGCTTCGGAATGGAAATCCACCCTTCAATGCAAACCCAATCACCGGGCTGAACAGCGACCGGGGGACTTTCGATCCAAATGGGTGGTGATTCGACAAGGGCTTTTTCCCGTTCTGGCTGGGTCGCACGCACCGTGATGAGCAGCCCAAAACTTCCGGAACGGGCCGCCGAGGGCGACACCTCGGCCTGGGCAAAGACCCCGGAAATGGCGTGCTGATATGGCTGCCACCCCATAGCCGTGATCTGACCCCCATCTTCAAAGCAACCGCCGGGAAGCCGATTCTGGCCCCAGGGTCCATCAGTCAGTTTATCCACCCATTGAAGGTGAGCCAGCAAGGCATCGAAATTTGTTGCCCCTGGCCAGCTCACGATGTTTCCCAGGGAAAACGCGAACGCCTCCCAGTCAACCCGGCGAATCAGAAAAGTCGGACGCATCGCCCGGTGAATATGGCGGAACGCCGCCGGATAATCCCCCGCGGCGATCGCCTTGTCTGCCGATGCCATTTCCTGGGCTGCCATGCGAAACCACGAATCGGCCTGCGGCACAAATGGGCCATACTTCATCAGCACTTGGTGCTGCCTTTGGACGTCGCGAAATGCGATTTCCGCAAGTTCCCGTTCGAGTTGAACGATTCTCGGCCCCAAAGTCCGAGCACGACCCACGAGAAAACTCAAAACTGTCGGGTCCTGCGTCAGAACAATTAAGGACGTGGGGCCAAACTCCTTGATCCGGACACGCATGCCCCCTGCCACGCGTTCTCCTTCCAGCGGCTCCAGACTGTTCGGCAGCAACAAATAGGCGGAATTGCTTTCAGGAACGCCCGGGACCACAAACGTCACCTGATCCGCGGCCGATTGACCCGGCACAAACTGCGCCCGCGGACCAAGCCAAAGCGGCACGAGGAGCCTGGCGCGATCGGTCCGAAACAATGCGCCGATGACTTCTCGCTGGTCACTGGGGACCATCGAAAGAAACTGGCCCGCCGCCAGAAAAGGTTCGATCCATTCCAGCTCGCGGTTTAGTAACTCCAGGGCCAAACACCGTTCTCGGGTCGCATCGTCCGTCCGTGATAGCGACGACTGCGAATGGAAGAGCAAACCCCTCGCCCCGGCAGTGAGAGCCAGGTAGGTCAGCAGCCGAATCTGATCGGCAGGAATTCGATCGACCTGATCCGCGGAAAGCCCCCACCGCTCCCATTGAGATAGGACGCCCCGGTCCGGCTGCGTTGGCACCGTTACCCAAACGGGCGTCCCCGGACGCGCCAGCAAAGGTCGGCTCCGCAGCCACATCCCATAGTCCGTCAACTCCAGGTCCCCAAAGCAAGGATTTCGACCAATCAGCAGGAGGTCCACCGCACGACTGGCCGCGAGCAACTGGGTGAATGGCTCGGCCATAATCGGCCGGTTGGCCATCGGGTCAACGCTTCGCAACTGTTCTGCCAGGCTTTTTAGCTGCTCGACTTCCTGGGGGGACATTTGCATCCCCATATCCCAGGCGAGAACGCCATCGTAGGACGGACCGATTGTCCGTTGCACATTTCCCGCGGCGCCAAGGAGCCTCGCATCCGGTCGCAGAATAACCGCCAATCCTTGCTGCCTCGCCTCCAACAGCAAACGTTCTTCCACCGGCTGGCGGATCCAGACCGTATTGAAGCCTAAACGTTGAATCACGTCGAAAGGCTCCCCCTGGTACTCAATCGCCCTGGGAAAGAAAGGACGGCCATCCACGCGCAGGACGGAACCCACCATTTCCACTGGCGGCGTCGTCACGTGTTGGGCAGGTATGATCTCTGTGTTGTTGCCCGATACCGCACTCCAATCGACTTCTCTCTTGCTCCCCAACGGCGTGTTTAACCAATCCTTCTGAATTCTCCTCTGGAGGAGCGGTGCGATAGATCGGGAAGCGATCTCACCATGGGAAGGCGAGGCCAGGGGTGATGTGCCGGTATTCTCCGAGTTCTGAACGGAACCGGTGACAACCTGCGCTTGATGACCGCCAGGGAGCGGCAGGAATCCCTGGAGTTGGACAGCCCCAACGAGCACGTCCGTCGTTCCTGGGCCGCCATACAAGTTGAGGACCACCCCATCGACGTAGGCTTCCCGAAGATCAATATCACGCCGTAACTGAAGCCGCAGCGTGCGGATTTCTCGTTCCAGCGCCGGTCCGACATCGCTGACCGTTAACCATTCCCATTCGCCGGGTACGCGATACTGTCCTCCGGGGACAATCACAGTCAGGGCCTCGCCTGTTTGAGGGTGTCGGGCACGAGGGAGCACCACTGAAAGAAAAACCTGCAAACCGGGGAGATTGGCTTTCACAGGCACCGCGGCCTTCATCTCGGCGATCAGCGGCGCTGGGGAGAGTGGGGAGAGATAGTAGGCCGCCGTCCCTGACCCCGCCTCGAGAGTGATTCGCTCAGCAGGCGCCGGGGCGCCCTCGATCGTTTCCAGACGATGCCGGAGTTCCCGAACAGCGACATCCCCCCCAACATACTTCCACCGGAGGGCTTGACCGTTTTGTTGGGCCAACGCCGCGAAAGGCAGGAGGAACATCACGACGCAGACACCAAACCAGGCCAGAAAATCCCCCCAACCCTGTCTCAAGGGTCGCCGCTTCTTGAGGAGTTGAAGAAAGCGATCATCCATGATGCCGGTTCTTCCGCCCGACCTGGCCTCCATGAGTTGCAGCGTTCGACGGGACCTCCACCACCTGCGAATTATATGGGCAATCCAGGTAAAACAGGTAAACTGTTGATTTTTGGCAACAGGCGGTCCAAAAAGCCCCCTGAACCGTAAGTCACGGTTTTAGCACGATTTGCAGATTTTGGCCAGAGCAGATGTTGCCCCGTGGCAACAGGGTGGTTTTCGAAGGCAGATCGCGTTCTAAATGTAAGTCCTGTTCCAGTAATCATTTATGACAATATCGGCCGGCGCACCTGGGGATGGCGCAGCGGCTGCTTTTCTTTCCTTCAGCACAAGCCGAAGGGAGAAACAAACCATGGCACAGCCGTCCTCGACCCGACCGACCGACACCGTGACAATTCCCCCGGAGATCCAGGAATTGGCAAACGCCATTCGCATGTTGCCGGAACCTTACCGTGCTCAAGTCGAGCCTGTTTTGCAACGGGTGATTGACGGGACACGGCGTCGTCGTCAGATCCTTTCGCTCGTTCAGGATGCCCTTTCTGAGCTGCGGATGGACATGAAATACCTCCTCTTTGACCTGGAAGCCACCCGCCGGGAACGCGACGAGTACCGTCGGCAGCTTGAGCAGCTTCGACAGGGCGAGTGAAGCTTCCCCACGTGTGACGTACGGAACAGAGTCCCCCCTCTGGATGGCGGTAGTGAAGGCCTAGCCGAGCTACCGCTTTTTCTTTTTTTGGTCTTGTGGTTCTTTGACCGCCCGCCGGGATGTGTCCGTTTTGCGGGAGGCCACAATAATCTGAGGGCGTCACAAAGACATTCAGAGCGACCCGTACTTGAAGCGGTAGGGGCCATTCATGAATTGTCCCCCAACCGTAAGATTTGTCCTTAGCACTTAAAGCGACGATGAATCGCTGCGCTCCAAAATGGCCAAATCTTGCCCACCCACGTGAGTTTGCCAGATTATCCCTTCGACAATTAAGGGTCACGTCTCCCTTGCGTCTCAATTTCTGGCTTGTCAGGTAAAAATGGGCCGCTTAGAATGAATTGCATATTTGGCCAAATGACCAACTATCTGCTGCCCGACTAGCAAGCCCACCCAAACGTGCTGTCACCAGGTTCGGTTCGCTGGCAGCAATGGAGGTGCTATGTCGTCCTCGGAAGGATCCGACTTTGCAGGACCAATTCAAAGTGCAACTCGTAAGGGCGAACATCTGAGAAGGACCCGGGTGAGGGTCTATCGTTTCTTTTTACGGAAAATCCGCAGATCTGAAGAACTCTAACCTTTGAGTTGTTGACGCAATCGGACGGAAGACCATGGCGAACAAGACGTACCCTGAAGATTGTTCGATTGGTTTGAAGGAGTATCCCTCAGCACTACCCGCGGAAGAGAAATCGCCAGCAAAGCGACTCAATTTCTTTGAGCGGTATTTGAGCCTGTGGGTTGCCCTCTGCATGATTGCTGGAGTAATCCTGGGAAAATCACTTCCCAATCTCACGGCAATTTTGCGAAGCTGGGAATTTGCTTCCGGCAGTCAAATCAATGTCCCGATTGCCGTCCTCATCTGGCTGATGATCATCCCCATGATGATGAAAGTCGATTTCGCCTCGATCCGCAATGTGGGGCGCCGTCCCAAAGGGCTTTTGATCACGCTCTTCATCAATTGGGTGGTTAAACCCTTTTCGATGGCCCTCTGGGCATGGCTTTTCTTCCGTTATGTCTTCGCCGCCTGGATTGGTCCCGACGACGCCAGTCAATACATCGCCGGAACGATCATTCTTGCTGCCGCCCCCTGCACCGCCATGGTGTTCGTCTGGAGCTATTTGACGGATGGCGACCCGGCCTATACTCTGGTCCAGGTTTCGGTCAACGACCTGATCATGCTGGTGCTCTTTGCCCCGATTGTACGGTTCCTCGTGGCGGGGGCCTCGTCGTTGCATGTTCCCTTTCAGGTGCTTTTCTATTCCGTCGTTGTCTTCATCGTCATCCCGTTGAGTGCCGGCGTCATCCTGCGGCGATGGTTTGTCACACGTCGCGGGATTCAGTGGTTCGAGCAGGAATTACTCCCCCGACTGGCGCCCGTCAGTATGGCTGCCCTGCTTGTGACCCTTGTTTTGATCTTCGCCTTTCAAGCGGACAACATCACCAACAAGTTCTGGCATGTGGTTCTTATTGCTGTACCAATCCTGGTTCAGGTGTATTTCAATTCGTCGCTCACGTATGGGCTGATGCGTCTTTTCCGCGTGCCTCACAATGTGGCAGCTCCGGGGGCTTTGATTGGAGCAAGCAACTTTTTCGAACTGGCGGTCGCAACGGCCATCGCCCTCTTTGGCCCCGAATCAGGTGCAGCACTGGCGACGGTCGTCGGCGTCCTGATCGAGGTTCCGGTCATGCTCTCGGTGTGTAGCTTCTGCAATCGAACCCGCCATTGGTTCGCCGGATTTCGATGAGTCATCAGCCGGAAGAAAAAAGGCCCCAATACCTCGACACCGCAATCGGATGGCTCCTGAGCCGAAATGGTAGGGGCCATTCATGAATCGTCCCCTACCTCTAGGCGAATGATTCGCAATCGACTTTGTACCAGATGGTCCTCCCATCGCGGTGTGGACCGATTGGCTCTCATGCCGCGGGCCCCTGTGTGGGCCTTACGTTAGTTTCCTCGCTGCCCCAGCACTTGACCGTAGATCTGACAAAGGCGTTTCATCCGCCGGTCAAAGCTGTAACGGCGTTCCACGTGCTGCCGCCCAGCCTGACCGAGGCGGGTTGCCAACGCCGGATCACTAATCAAGCACCGGACCGCTGCCACAGTCGCCTGGACATCACCCAGGGGGACGAGAAGCCCATTGTGGCCTGGCTCGATGATCGCAGAAATGCCGCCGACGGGTGTGCAAATGGCCGGGACCTCCATCGCCATGGCCTCGAGAAGAACATTGGGCAGTCCTTCGCTCCGACTCAGCAGGACAAAGGCATGCATCGCAGAATAAAACGGGCGAGGGTCCGCCGCATAACCGGCCAGAGTCACACGATCAGCAATTCCAAGCCGTTCGGCATGGGCACATAAGGCCTGGTGTTCCGGTCCATCTCCCACCACCAGGACATGCACTGGGTGACCTTGGCCAATAAGTTCCCGTGCCACATCGAGCAACAAAGCAAGATTCTTTTCCGGAGACAGTCGGCCCACATAGCCAAGCACAAATCGGTCGGGCGGAATCCCCAGCACCTGCCTTTGTTGAAGCCGGTCGGCTGCCGGTCGGAACGATTCACAGTCCACGCCATTTTCCAGGACTTCGCAAATGGCCGCTGAAATCCCGGATCGCAGGCAAATCACCCGTTGTTCTTCAGACACACATAACACCCGGTCAAAACCCCGCAAACACAAACGATGGATCCAGTGATACAGCCACACCCGTCGGCCTGGAACACCCCAACCGTGAACCGTGCTCACCAGCTTCATGGGGTAAAAGCGATGGATGAGCCAGCCCAGGGCATCCGACTTATAGTCATGACCATGCCAGATCACCGGCCGGAGCTGACGACACAGCGTCACAAGTCGGTGAACGAGTCGCATATCCAGTGGGCCGCGATCATCCAACTCGATGAGAGAGCACACGCCAAGATCGGTTGCCTTCTCGCGGATCGCCCCAAATCCCGGATCGCCAGGGGGATGGAGATAGACACAACTGACTGGCCAATGGTGATTTTGGAGCCATCGGGCGCCGAGAAGGATCGTTTTCTCCGGTCCCCCACCTGTGTTTGTCACTGTGCGGACATCGAACACAACGGGCGGCCGGTTCTCGCCCAGTGCATTGCAGAGCGTCGTCTTTTTAGGACGTTCATACTCGATCGATGATCCCATGTCACATCACAGCATCAGGTCCCGATGACCTCCAGGGCAATCGTCACCTTGCCAAAGGGGGCGCTCACCTGAATCCCGGCCACACGATGACGGATTCGTTCCACAGAGTGTCGGGCAATCTCGATCCCCATTTTGAGCTGGTCTTCGCGACTGGACACCGACGCCATTTTGTCCATAATCCAATCTGGAATCACCACGCCCGGCACTTCATTTTTGAGAAACGTTGCATTCCGCAAGCTCGCCAGCGGCCAAATCCCCGCGATAATCGGTATGCCGTGATGTTGCACCTTATCGAGAAACCGGAGGAGGGCATCGGGATCGAACACCGGCTGGGTGATGGCGAATTCAGCCCCGGCCTCTACTTTTCGCTGAAACCGATCCAGCTCTCGTTTCTGATCGATTGCCGTGGGGTCCAGCCCCACGCCAATGACGGCAGCCGTCGGCGGATCGATCGATTGTCCTCCCAAATCCACACCCTGATTCAGTCGCTTCTGCACGGCGACCATTCCAATGGAATCCGTATCGAAGACGCCGGTGGCATGCGGATAGTTCCCCAGCTTGGGCGGATCACCCGTCACAAAAAGGATGTTCCGAATATCGCACGCCGCGCAGGCCAGAAGGTCCGCCTGCATTCCGATCAAATTGCGATCGCGGCAGCAAAAATGGAGGATGACCTCGATCATGGCCTCGCGCTGGATGCGGTCGGCGGTGATGAGCGGCGAAATCCGCGAGCTGGCCCGGGGGCCATCCGGGATGTTGATCGCATCCACACCATGCCGGTGGAGCATCTTGCTCTTCTCGATAATGTCCTTCAGATCGAATCCCCGCGGCGGCACCAGTTCCACAGAAGTGACCCACTGTCTGTGAACAAGTCGCCAGGCGAAGCGCGACCGCTCAGCCAGCGGAACAGGCTCTTTTAGCTCGACGGGTTCCGTGGTTGTTATGACTGGTTTAACCCGGGCACGGACCAGCGGTTTGACGGCATCACACAGCGCGCGGATGTGATCTGGTGTTGTCCCGCAGCAGCCACCCACAGCCGCCGCCCCCAGGGTGACATACCGCTTTCCGTACTCGGCCAGGTACTCCGGCGAACAGAGATAAATCCGCCGGTGTTCGACCTCTTTGGGAATCCCCGCGTTCGGCTGAACAATGAGCGGTCTGTTGACCAGACGGATCACCTGCTCGACAGCGGAAAGCAAACCGTGGGGACCACTCCCACAGTTAAGACCCCAGGCAACAGGTTCTGGAAAACCACCGGGCAAGGGGGCAAAAAGCCTTTGAACGTTCTCACCCGACGCCGTTTCTCCATCCTCATAAACAGCCAGGGACAGGACGAACGGAACGTCCCGCCGGCTTTGCATGGCTGCCGCACACATTTCAATGGCTTTGCGGCTGGGCTGAGTTTCGAAAATAATGAAGTCGGCCCCGCCTTCCATCAGCGCGTCCACCTGCTCCCAGATCAAGGGGCCGAAGTCGGCGTCAGATTGCGGAAGGGTGGGCAATGGCCCGACGGAACCCGCTACGAAGACGGTCCGTCCGGCGCGATCGGCGACCTTTCGTGCGATCTGAGCACCCGCGCGATTGATGGGAACCACCTGTTCTGCTAGCCCATACTTTGCCAGCGTCTCCCGATTGACCCCAAATGTGTTTGTTGTCAGGACCTCGGCCCCAGCGTCACAGTAAGATTGGTGAATCTTCTCGACGAGTTTCGGGTCCGAAAGATTCAGCTCGTCAAAACAGCGATTGGTGAAGACATGGTGACGGTAAATCTCCGTCCCCATGGCTCCGTCAAAGACGACGACCCCTTGTTGAAGGTGCTCCGCAAAACTTGGCTTCGGCATGGTTTCAATAACGATGATTGCACAAGAAAAACGAGTCTAATGACTTCCCCCGCCGTGATCGGTCGGTTTTATTCAGATCCCCGTCGCAATCAGAGCATGGTCTGACGCAACCCCGATTGCCAACACGAAAATCCCACCTCGCGGCAAGGACAGATCAATGAATTGTTCCTGCCGTTTTCGCAAGACAGGGAACCCGATCTTTATCGAGGTATCTCGACCAAACCTTCATTGTACCTGAATTGCTAAGACTGCGGAGAGGTGAAATCCCCCCAGGACTGTTGCATTCTCGATCTTCCGGACTTATCCTAACACGCGGTTTACCGTCCGTGTCGCAGGGAGAACCATCCTTCGGTCTCGCCAAGGTGTTCACACGGGAAATGTGAGTCTTTTTCCAAAAGGAGATGATTATGGCTCGATCTCAGCACGTGCAACGAAAACCCTCTGACGATCCCAGCCGACGTGACTTTTTGAAAGCCTGTGGCACTGTTGCTGGGGCTGGTGCGGTGACTTTGCTGTCCGGCGGTATCCCGGCCGTCCATGCGGCGGAAAGCAACACCATTCGTTTGGCCTTGATTGGCTGTGGTGGTCGTGGCTCGGGGGCCGTTAAAGACGCCCTTTCCGTGGCCAATGGCCCCGTGGAACTGTACGTCATGGCCGACATCTTTGAAAACCGGCTGGAAAGTTCCCGGAAAATCCTTTCCGAAATGTATCCTCAGCAGGTGAACGTCGAAGGACGCTGTTTCGTCGGTTTCGATGCCTACAAGCACGCAATCGACTGTCTCCGCCCGGGTGATGTGGCCATGCTCACCGGTTATGCGGCGTTCCGACCCATGCAACTTGAATACGCGGTTTCCAAGGGCATCAACGTCTTCATGGAAAAATCCTTTGCCTGCGATCCGGTGGGCGTTCGCCGCGTCATTGCCGCCGGGAAAGCCGCGCAGGAAAAGAACATAAAAGTCGCCGCCGGTTTGCAATGCCGGCATTCTGTGAATCGGCATGAACTCATCCGACGGATTAAGGACGGCGAGTTAGGCGACATCATCTCGGTTCGGGCTTACCGCATGGAGGCCGTCGGACCACTTGGACCCAAACCAGCCGACGTGCCGGAATTGTTCTGGCAGATCCGCAATTTCTTCCGCTTTTTCTGGGTATCGGGCGGTCTCTTCAGCGAGATGGACATCCATCAGATCGACGAAATCTGCTGGATCAAGGACGCCTGGCCGGTGCGGGCACACGGCGTCGGTGGTCGGGCTGCCAACAGCACCGACCGCAGCCAGAACCTGGATTCCTACTTCATCGAATGGACCTTCCCAGACGGCACACAGGGAATCGATGTCGTGCGGTATGCCTCCAATTGCTACAACCACTTCGCCACGTATATCCACGGAACGAAGCGGGCCGCTCAGTTCTCCGGAGCCGTTCACGCAGGAACCGTTCGCATCTTCAAGGATCAGCGGATCGAAGAGGATAACATCCTCTGGGAAGCCCCCAAGGAACAGCTCACCCCCTGGCAGGCAGAATGGGCCAATCTGTTTGACGCAATTCGCAATGATAAGCCCCACAATGAGGCCGAACGGGCGGCCCTGGCCAACCTGGCGGCCATCATCGGCCGCGCGGCGGTGCACTCAGGACAGATCGTGACCTGGGACGAAGCCGTGCAATCGCAGTTCACGTTTTGTCCCAACATCGACCAGATGAACGCCGAAACGCCGCCGCCCATCCAGCCCGATGAACGCGGATTCTACCCCGTGCCCATCCCCGGCCAGTGGAAAGAGGTGTAATCGGGTGGCGATGGGACCAGCGAACAACAAAACAAATCGCGGAAAAACCTGATCGCCAATACTTGACGGTCGCCGGTAGGGGCAATTCATGAATTGCCCCTACTTCTTCTTGAAGAACGGATGCTCCGACCTCCTTGCCGAGCCATCCCATCGCGATCATGAAAGGTGGTTTATTCCTCGGTTTCCTGGGGCTGTGCTTGACGTTTTACCTGTTGACGGCGCCCCTGGGCACGGCCCGGAGGAGTATCGGGCTGCCGCGCCTGGGCGCCCGCTTCAGGCGTGTGCGGCGTGGGCATTGGGGCCTTGATCTCCTCCCGCCACTTTTTCAACAGAGCATGCATCTCGGCCACCTTCTCCGGAAATTGAGAGGCCAGGTTCTTCTCCTCGCCGATGTCTTCCCGCAGGTTGTATAGCTCCAAATGACCATCTTCGAAAAACTCCAGGAGTTTCCAGTCGCCCTGGCGCACAACGCCCACCGGAGTCGTCCGCCATGTCCCCTTACCGGCCCCCAGGTAACCCGGGAAGTGCCAAAACAGTGCCCGATTCGACAAATCGGCTTGGCTTCCCGTTTGCAGAAGCCGGGCATAGCTCACCCCGTCTAACACATAGTCCTTGGGGGCCGGCGCTCCTGCAAGCTCCAAAAGCGTGGGATACAGATCAACGCTGTGAATCGGAACATCGCAAACCTTGCCGGCAGAAATCTTCCCCGGCCAGCGAAAGATGTACGGGATGCGGATGCCGCCCTCATAAAGCATCCCTTTGCCACCCCGAAGTGGTGCATTGTCCGTGATGCTCCCGCCCGCAATCCCAAGTCGTTCGTAACCGCCGACGCCGCCATTGTCGCTGGTGAAAATGACCAGGGTCTTATCATCCAGACCAAGTTCTTGGAGTGTGGCCAGGACCCGTCCGACGCTTTCATCCACGCTGGCAATCATGGCGGCGTAAACGGGGCTGTTGTGGCCGTCGGCTGGTGGTTTGCCTTCAAATCGCTGAATGAGATTCTGCTTGGCTTCGTGAGGGGAATGGACTGCGAAGTGATGCAGGCAAAGAAAGAAAGGTTCTTTGGCATGACGTTGAATGAAATCAATGGCCTTGTCCGTCAGAAAGTCTGCCAAGTATGTACCCTCGGGATAAGAGACAGGAGGATTGGTTTTGAAATTGAAATGCTGACCCATCGAGGTGATGGCCTCATCGAACCCGCGGGCGCCGGGGTGATGTTGCGGGTCATCACCCAAGTGCCATTTGCCGAAAAGTCCCGTCGCATAACCGGCCTGCTTGAGGGCCTGGGCCAGGGTGATTTTTTCGAGCGGCAGTTTTTCCACGTTGTCCACGGGGCGAAGCGTTCGAGTCCGCCAGGGAAACCTCTCGATAGACCCCACGGTGTAAACCCCTGTTCGGGGGCCGTATTGCCCACTGATCAGGGCAGCTCTCGTGGGCTGGCAATTGGGGCCAGCGGTGTATCCGTCAGTGAATCGCATCCCCTCGGCGGCCATCCGGTCAATATTTGGCGTTTCGTAATACTTGCTTCCGTAACAACTTAGGTCGGTGTAGCCCAGGTCGTCGGCCAAAATAACGACAAGATTCGGTTTTCCGGGAGCTGCCGACTGAGCCTCGGCGAATAGGAGCTGACCACCGCAGCATAGCATGATGTAAAAAGCGGTCGCCAAGACGCGAGCTGTCGCCCTCGCTATAATGGAATTGTGGCCCGTCATCGCAGGTTCTCCCTTACAGTGTTAATCTATGCCCCCAATGAGGCGTAGGACCTGTTCAAGGATTGGTGTGCCCTTAACGGCACGTGACCTCTTTTGACCCTATTGCGCCGTGAACTTCGAGCGCAGAGGATGTCTTAAATAGACCGCACAAGAGCCGGGATGTTGCGGGGACAATCACCCATGACATGTTCTGGCCGCTGAAGTCATGTGAGTTGACAACTTTGGGCAGTGCATCAAACAGGAGGTTTTGTATGCTGAAGCGAGTGCGTCGATGGTGGCGGCGACCGTGTGGTGCTCGCACGGTGCTCACTATCGCCATGCCGCTTGTCATTTCTTTTGCGTCCTGGACGGTGATGAATTTCACCGACCGGATGTTTCTTGTCTGGTATGACATTGGGGCGGTGGCGGCGGTACTCCCCGCAGGGATGGTCCAGTGGACGCTCACATCCTTTGCCATGGGCCTTGTCACCTACGCAACGACCTTCGTGGCCCAGTATCATGGCGCCAAGCGTTACCACCGTGTGGGGCCGGTGTTGGGACAGGCCTTCTGGACGGCCCTTCTTTTCATCCCGCCTTTGATGCTCACGATTCCGTTTGCTTACGACATGTTTCTGGCCATCGGACATCCGCGTGAGCTGGCCGACCTGGAAGCCCGGTACTACAGGGTGGCAATGCTTGCCGTGGGCGCCATGCTGTTTTCGGCGGTTCAGGCGGGGTTTTTCACGGGACGTGGCGACACGCGGACGGTCATGGTCGTGGATACCGGCGCCGCCGTGGTGAATCTGGTTCTCGACTATTTGTGGATCTTCGGCCATCTTGGATTTCCCGAAGGGGGCATCGAAGGAGCCGCCTGGGCCAGCACTGTTGCCCAGTGGACCAAGGTCATCTGGTATGGCCTGCTCATGTCTGCCAGTGTGTACAGCGAGTTTCATCTCCGCGACGCCTGGCGATTCGAATGGCCGCTCTTCCGCCGTCTCTGGTGGTTCGGAGGCCCCAACGGATTTCAGTGGTTTCTTGAAGGTGCAGGATTTACGGGCTTCCTGTTGCTGGTTGGGAGGCTCGGCGAGACCGCAACAGCAGCGACCAATCTGGCCATCAACGTCAATAGTGTAGCTTTTATTCCAGCCATCGGACTATCGATCGCCGTAACCACATTGGTGGGTCAGGAACTGGGAGCGAACAGGCCGCGTCGGGCGCAAACGGCTACATGGACCGCTTTTCACCTGGTGGTGATCTACACAGCAGTACTGTCCCTTATCTATGTCGCCTTGCCCGACGTATTCCTTCTCGCTTACGGCGCCGGACATGATCCTGCGAAATTTACCCCGCTGCGGGAGACGGTGATCATTCTCCTGCGGTTTGTCGCACTGTATTGCATTTTCGACGCCATGAATCTCGTTTTTTCCGGCGCCCTGCGCGGCGCTGGCGACACGCGATTCATTCTGCTTGTTGGCCTGGTCATGTGTCCCATCCCAACCGTGATGATCTGGTGGGGAATTGAGTCGTGGAGCGCCGGTCTCATCTACTGCTGGGCCGTCATCACACTTTGGACGTGCACCCTTGGATTCATTTACATGCTTCGCTTTGTCCAGGGGCACTGGCGGACGATGAGGGTCATCGAGCCGACCGTGATTGATGACGCCGAAGCCGTCTCCGAACTGCCGGATTTGTCCGTGGAAACAGCTTCTGGTATTCTGAGCGAAATGGAATAGGCCACAGTCAAATTATGATAGAATTGACTGTGTGCCGACCAGACCAGCTGATGAGAAGATCCCATATGCTGGAAGCGATAACGAACACCCCATCGTCCCATGACCGATTTTGAAAAACGATTACAACGAGCCATCGAACGTGGACAGCAAATCCGCAAGCAGCGGGCTGAAGCCGAGGCACAACGCGCGCTGACGGAGCAAGAGCTTCGGGCACGTCACAGCGATCTGCGGTTGCAACTGACGGATTACATCGAGCAGTGTTTGAAGAAGCTGGAAGAACACCTGCCCGGTTTCACGCTGGAATCGGTGTTTTCAGAACGAGGCTGGGGGAGTGCCGTCAGTCGTGATGAATTGCGATGGCGCCGGGGCGAAAGCCCCCAGCAGCGATTCAGCCGACTGGAGCTAGTAGTGCGACCCTTCTCGGAATATTACGTCCTCGATTTGGTCGGGAAAGCAACTGTTCGCGACAAGGAACTCTTCAACCGCAGCTTCTACCAACCCCTCGCCGAGGCGGATCTGTCGGCCTTTAAGGAAACGGTCGATCGTTGGATTCTGGAGTTCGCCGAGGCCTACACGGCCCGATCGTGAGCCTGCACTGGCTCACTTCCGATGCTGCGAGCTGCTTTCACCGGCAACCGGTAGGGGCGATTCATGAATCGCCCCTACGACTGAGCGGATGACCGCCGCGAAGCATTTGGGGCATTCCAACGGGCTATGCGTGGCCTCGTGCACGCCTCGACGAGCATCGCACTCGAATCAGCACGGTGCAACGCCGTGTCTCTGCGGTATGTTCCCCACACGGGGCAAAAGACGATCAGCGTCGCCAGCCACCGAAGCCGCGGCCTAAACCGCCGTAGCTACCGGCTCCGTAGTTACCGTCCATCAGGGTTCGGTAATACGCTGCCTCACCTTCAATTGCAGAAAGGCCCTCGCTGAAGGCCGGGGCAACGACGGTGCGGGCTTCAATCATTTGTCGATCCAGACCCAATTGGGCCAGTTGATTGACAATCGTCTGACGACGGCTCTCGTCCAGTTGGGGATTCTCTCCCCGTGGCGACTCTTCGACCACGATTGGGAACGGTACGTGTTCCAGCCGGAGGGCCACCGAGAGGAGGTGCTTACGACCTAGCGGCGTTAGCTCGGCCGTTTGCCCGACAAATTCATGATCGTAAAAGATGAAATCGGCGGCTTCGGCGTTGGTCTGCATCGTCTCCCAGTGGGCGTCGGTCACTTGACCGAGAGGGAAAGGCCGGTCGTAAACAGGCCCCATTTTGGCCTCATGGGAGACTTTTGTCGTGTGGCAGCCCGTCGCGGTGAGCCAGACGATCAGGCACAATCCCGTGGTGAATCTCAGCAGCGAAGCCCAAACGGGCACCCCAAGGCTTCGGCGCGTTTCTTTTCTTTCCCCAGATCGTTGAATGTCGCGCCGAGACCTGCAAGATTGCTGGTGATGTGAAGGATAGTAACCATCCATGGCAATCGTCCCGAATGTGAGTTAGTTTATGTCATCCGTGATCGTTTAGCGCGGTTATGGTCGCCTTAGGCCGATTCATTCTCCGTGGCCGAACGGCCCGGAAATCGTGGCCGGTCCACCTGCGTTGTACCGCCGGCGCAGCCGCGGCCATGTGGTGCTGTCATATTCCTGGGTCGGACGGCCTTCCAGGTGACCTTTGAGATAGAACTCGTGGTTCGTTGGCTCCGTGACATCAAAGCCCGGCAACGGCGGGACTTCTTCCGGTTCCATGGGGTGAACCAGCTCTGGGGTAACCAGGATGATGAGTTCCGTCTCGTTCCGGCTCAAACTTCGTCGCCCAAAGATCTGATTAAAGATCGGTAGATCACCCTGATTGTTACCGGTCATGGAATCATCAAGCAAACCGGCAATGGCCAGGGTCTGACCTTCCCGCATCTCCACAGTGGTGGTCACGGCCCGTGTGCGCAAACCGGGCGTCCCGTTGACTTTGTTCTTGGTATCCAGCTGGCTGAACTCGGGTGCGACTTCTAGTCGGATAAGGTCTTTGTCAAGGACTGTGGGCAAGAAGGTAATGATTGCACCGTAGGCACGGAAGTCCGTCGTCACAGCCCCCACGCCATTCACACCCACGGTGGTCGGAACGGCAAACTCGCCACCTGCGATGAATGTTGCGGGACGGCCACTGAGGGTGATCAGCGTTGGTTCGCTCAACAGCCGGACAACGCCGTGTTCTTCCAGATAGTGCAATCCGAACTTCAGGTCGCCGCCGTCAAAGTTGCCGAGAATCGAGGCACTCCCGCCCGACGACAGATTCAGCAGCGATTGAATCAGGAACTTGCCCTGATCGAAATTGAGTTGCATATCCACGCCGAAATTGCGGGCGGCTGAGCGGTTCAGCTCCGCAATCTTGACTTTCAAGGCCACCTGTGGTGGACCAGGAATTCGCAACATGTTGATAACCTGGATGGCTGGCAAGGCCTGACCGGCGGCTTCGCGTCCCACCGGGTCGGAGGCCTGTCCCTCCATCACCCCCCTGGCTCGCACAAGCTCGCCCCGGATGATGGCCATGATCTGGGCCGCCTCGGCGGCATCACGGGCCTGACCGCGGACGACCAGTTTGTCGCCCACCACGACCAGATCGACCTTGCTCTCGGGAAACAGTTTCGCCAAATGCGATTCCAGCAACTCGTAGCGCTCATTCTGCTGTTTTTCGACTTCCGGGTCGGGAATCACACGAACGAGATACGTGATGGGGCGATAGCGCTCATCCTGGAACCAAAACGTCACATGGGTAGCCCCCTGGCTCTTGCCCAAAATGGAAATCTCTCGCGGTGTGAACTGGACCACATCGCACACGCCAGAATCAACAACCGCCGTGCGATAAACATCCACCTTTGTCCGCAGGAGTTTGCTCCGCCGCACAATCACCGTCAGCTCCCCGGATTCCTCGATGACCTCGAACGACGGCTCCTGCGACTCCGCTTGACCCGTCTGGCTTTCGCTGGGGGCGACCTCCACCAGGGGCTGTCCGGATTGCGGCGTGTTCTCTTCGGCAACCAGAGTCGCCCGCGGGGAGGGAACCGACTGGTTGGCAAATTCCGTGACTTTGATCGGTGCAGCTTCAGAAATCGGGACTTCACTCGAAGTCACGACAGGCCGAACCCGGCGGTCTTCGCTCCCTGGCTGTTCGGGCATTGACTGGGCCGGCGACGCTGCGGGATTTCCAGACGATGTTTCAACCCGCTGGGCGAAACGGTCCCAAACCGTCGGTTGTGATTCGGCAGACCCAACCGGTTTTTGAATGGGAATCAATTCCCACTTGGGGTCGTTTCCAGATTGCCGATCCCCGCGATCGTCCGTTTTCCCTGCAGATGTGGCAGATGTGATCGCCAAGACTGTCGGCTCGGATTTGGCGGAATCACTCACCCGTCCGGGAAATTCCCAGCCCGTCACGACGGCTTCTCCAGCCGGTTCTTTTTCTCGTGGAGCTGGAGCCACTTGCGACTCACCAGAGGTAAGCGTGACATCATTATGGCGAACAGGCTCCGGCGACAATTGCGCCTGAACATATAGCGGGACCTTCGCCGGCTGAGTCCGTCCCAGGAGTGTCCCCATGCCGCCGACTGTCAGCGTTTGATTCAACTCGAGGCTTTCCCGCACCTTACGAACAACCACGGGCGTGTTTTCTGGGACAACCAGGCTGCCCGCCCAGGGACTGGGCAGAACAGGTTCCTTGGCCACAGGCCGATGCACGGTCATCTCACCCGTCTGACTGTCAGCGGGATAAACAACCCGCGCTTTTTTCATTTGCAACACAGTCCCGTCTGTCTCACCCAGGATAATTCGGCAATATTGCTGGCCTGACGGCCGATCATGAGACCGCTTGTTCCCTGCGATCACATCCGTGTTCACAGGGGCCGGAACTTCCGCCGGATGAGCTGATGGTGCGGCCTTATCCGCGGCAACCTCTTCTTCCAGCCAGATCTCCCCTGCCGGTTCACTCACCATTGTGGGTTGATCACCGCGAGGTGTTTTGGCGTCCGGTTGATCCGCCTCAATCCAGACCTCTCCTTCGTCACTTGAAGCCGCTTGTTTTGCCGCTGGAATATCGTGGGGCAAAGAGTTAGACTTCGTTTCCGCCACAGTTCGAACAGACATCTCGACAAGCGTGGGCTGGCCGGAATCGGTTGCGACCGTCAACGGCTTGACTTGCCCCACTTCAAGCCGCAGAGAAACAGGGGCACCACTTTGACCTTCATCGGCTCGGACAAACAATCGACCCGTGGTGTGCCGCAAACCAAAAACTAGACCCAGGGACGAGATGACGACAAAACCGAAGATTGCTCGTCGAAACACTCCAGCGGGCTGAGCCTTTTGGCACCACTCCATCCGTGTCATGGTCTCATCCTTGATATTAAACCTGACCGAACCCTGGTCAGTGCAAACTGTGTTCTGTTTTCTTCAAATGGGACGCCACCACGTGATCATCTCTTGACGAACCCTTTGTGTTTTCTCCCCCCGCTTGCTGGAATCGCAACATTCATTGTCCTGTCGGTTTGCCTTCAACCTGCTTTTCCCCCGGTGATGGCATCAACGGAGCTGCTGTGCCATTCTGCGGCAAACCCGCATTTGCCCCTTTTTCCATCCAGGGCGGCAGCCTCAGTGCCGGATAGCGGTAAGGACTTTGGTACGAAGTCATCAACTGCTGGCTGTAAAGCCCCGGCCAATGATAGGTGTATTGGGGCGGAACAGGGAATTTGTAGCTCCCTCGGCAAGAGCAGTTGAAGCCACCGACGGATGACATGTACCGTGCCAAACATCCCTGATGGCGAGGACAACATTGGGCACAACATGGACAACACGTGGGGCATGGTTGCTCCACGCCAGCAGGCGCCACCTGCTCAATCGCCGCTCCGCTGGCGCTCTCCCCGGAAGAAGATGGTAAACCCTCCTGCGCGGCCACCAGGGTGCTCAGCAAGCAGAGACACATCCATGCACCCATTGGAACGAATAACCCGGAAAACCGTCGAAGTCTGATTGCAATCACGACCACCTCCGGATACAACACCCCCCTCAGACGGGGGCGGCGGTAACGAAACTATGAAGTATTCCACTGTTAACGACTATCGTCAAAAGCCGTGAAAAAGACCTAACCATTTTGTTCGGGAAGACTGGCACAAAGAAGTAAATCCGGAAGCGCCCCGTCACAGCTGTCATTACCCGCCCATCTTCGCTGATTGGGGCGATAAGCTGGAGAGACAGGATAATACGTGCTTCAGGGAGAAATGGCGCGGACTAGGAAAGGTTCCGAATGTGCCAGGCCATCTCCGGCAGTTTCGCGATGGAGAGTTCACCTACGCAAGAGGTTTTCCAAGCGTCGTCCTTTGCAGGCCAACGGCTCCTCATGCTTGTTCTCGACTGCCAAACGCTTATAAAAAAGTTGCCCGGCCGTCGGTGGGGGCCTACGACCGGGCTTTCCCGTCGGACCAAAACTGGTCCAAGCGGACAGCGCTCACTTCTTGAGAATGGCGAGAGCTAGGTCATTTTGGGCGTCCAGCATGAACGGAATTCCCGTCACATCGGCGGTCTCCCGATTGGCTGACATCAAATCCTCCCGGCGGATCGCTGACAGAGTGAAACGTCGCGCGCCGGCCATCAGTTGTTGCAGGCCTGCGATGAGCTTATCCACGAGACAACAGACGGCGATAGCGCCAAACGGGATATTCTTCATCTCTTGAGCACCAACTTTGTTCTTGACTGTTTCCCACGCTGAGAAGATTTCCTCAGGCTTTGTGCCAATCTCTGCGACAGATGGGGGCAGGTTATCCCAGTTGCCGTTGACCAGGGATCGACGCTCGGGGCGCAAGACACCCTCGATGTTGCTTCCCAGGAAGCCGGGAATCATCATGGCACGGCCCATGCACACAAGTCTTGTAAAGGGTGCACAAATGGCCAGGGCTTTAAAAATATGGTCTTCTCGTCCCAAGCCACCGCCCAGTGAAATATCGGGGGGTTGAATACCCCGCTGCTTCAGGATCTGACAGTATTCGTATGTCTTGGCGTGAAGATGCAGAGAAGGAATCCCCCAGTATTCCATCATGTTCCACGGACTCATGCCGGTTCCTCCACCCGCCCCGTCAATCGTTAAGAGGTCCAGCTTGGCGTCCGCGGCACAACGAATCGCAAGTGCGAGGGCCTCCATTCCATAGGCACCTGTCTTGAGGGAAATACGCTTGTATCCAAGGGCGCGGAAAAACGCAATCGAGTTGAGGAAATTTTCATAGACTTGTTCCGCCGAGTGGAAGTTGGAAGCCCCCAATCGACTGTGTCGTGCGAAGGAGCGCAAAGCCCCTTCACGATAGGCGGCCTCGGTCATGGGGTCATAGGGGTCAGGATCAACAAGGTAGCCGCGATCTTTAAGGAAGCGGGCGTATTCGATATCGGTGACCTGGATCTCCCCGCCGATGTCTTTCGCACCTTGTCCCCATTTAAGCTCTAGAATGACTTGTTCGCCGAATTTCTCGATCAGGTATTGCGCGACGCCATTCCGGCTGTCTTCGACATTCATCTGGACAATAATCGCTCCATGACCATCGTAATAGCGAAGGAACGACTGAATACGGCGATCAAGCTCTGGAGACTCGACAACACGACCATTCTTGAAGACCGACTTGGGATCAACACCGACAACGTTCTCACCCACCACAATGGGAAACCCACACAGGGCGGCGCCGACCGCCAGCGAATCCCAGTATTTTGCAGCAACAAACGTTGAGCCTAAGGCCCCCGTCATCAAAGGCACACGACACTTTGTTTTAACCTCCCGACCGAATTCCGTGGTCACATCAACCCTGGGAAAAACACACTCATCGGGTGAGTCCCCCATTCCCGGCGGCAAACCAGTCGAATCGTATGCATAACCTTGAATTCGTAAGGCATGATAGCCGACGCCGACGGACACAACATTGGCTGATCCCGCCGTGACGTTTCCGAAATTGCGCGGGTATAACATCTTGCGGCCAAGCATAGAACTCAGCCATGTTTCGCATTTTCCCTTGCAGTCGGACTCGCAAAGAGTACAGAGACCCGAATCCGCCGGATTCCCCCGGTTGATCGTACCGAGAACATCATTCTGTTTTCGATACTGCATACACACCTCTCCATCTGAACGGAACGATGATCAGACAGTTGTCACAGCGAAAACCGCTGGACAGAATTAACTAGAACTGGCATGTCATTGCCAATTCTATTTCGGCGTAGTGTACCGCAGCACAATCAATTTGTCTAGGCAAAAACGCAAGCAAAGAGAATGTTTCCAAAGCCTAACGGACTAACCCCGGTATTGATGTCACCGGCTTTTTGCGGTAAAATTGCCAGAAGATAACGCTAATCGGCAATACAAAGATCGCTCCGAGGAGCTGGTTGCCGAAAGCGTCCGATTTACGGCAATTAAATCAGTCAGGATTGCCGTTACAGCTTTCCGAAGATGCCGGACGCTCTGGCAAAAAAGGGCCGTCGCGGCAAAGGGTTTTGTTTTGCATGACCAAATATGCTCGTTTGCTAGATTGATGATTAGGGGTTGCCAGCAATGACGATGTTCCCTTCGACCTCCCAGACGTCTTCTAACCCGACAGTCCATGGTTCACACTCGTTGCAACGGTCACGTCCGCGCCGGGAAGACCGCAAAGCCCGGCATCGGTTGGAAATCCTCAACGTGCTTCGTAAGACGAGTCGCCCGTTAACATCTTCGGAAATTGCCGAACAACTTGCATCGGCCGGATACATCCTCAGCGAGCGAAGTATCCGCCTTTACCTCAACGAACTTGATGCGGAGGGGTTGACGATCTCAGCTGGTCACCGTGGACATTTGATCTCCGACCAGGGTTTGGCAGAGCTGCGTGTGGCCCAAACGATCCAGCGGGTTGGCTACCTGTCAGCGCGCATTGACGAAATGACTTACAAAATGACGTTCGATCTGGAACGTCGTACCGGCACGGTGGTCGTTAACGGGTCAGTAATTAATCCTCATGATCTCGCCCAGTGCCTGGACAGCGTGTGCCAGGTTTTCTACAAGGGGTATGCGATGGGAACGCGCTTGGCCATTCTTGGTCCTGGCGAGCGGATTGGCGAACTGGAGATTCCACCCGGCCGAATCGGCATGTGTACCGTGTGTTCAATCACCCTGAACAGTGTCCTGCTCAAGCACGGTGTTCCAACCACATCTCGGTTCGGTGGCTTGCTTGAGGTCCGCGAAGGGAAACCCATCCGTTTCGCGGAAATCATCCATTACGATGGGACCAGCATCGATCCTCTGGAGATTTTTATCCGAGGGCGCATGACCGATTACCGCGGCGCCATTTCAACGGGAAATGGCCTGATTGGGGCCAGCTTCCGTGAAATCCCGGAGGATGCCCGTGAGTTGGCGCAACGATTGAGCAATGAAATGGGACGCATTGGCCTGGGAAGTGTCCTCGCCATCGGCCTGCCGGCGCAGCCGCTTCTTGGGATCCCCGTCACGCCGGGCCGGGTGGGTGCTGTTGTCATTGCGGGCTTGAATCCCGTGGCAATTCTCGAAGAGATGGGTTATCACGTCTATTCCCGAGCCCTTCACGGGCTGATGGACTTCAACCGACTCATCACAGTGGACGAGCTTCCCGGGATTCTCCAAAGGTTCCTGGCGCACACTGCATGACCCGAGCCTGTGCAATCGTCCTGCAAGGACACCTGCCGATGGCTCCGGCAAACAATCGTCAATGCGTCAACCCTGCGTCATACGCACAGCGGGACGAATCCACACTGCCTGCTCCATCGTGAATCTGCCCTATGCGAATTCTTCACCCGTTGGTGCGGGTGATTCATCTTGTGAATTGCCCGCACACTTTTTGGACAACGAGTACCGCGATGAACGTGACCTCAACAAAAGATTTTTACAGTAACGTCTCCAGAAGCAAACGCAACTTCCGCAGTTCGGAGTTTTGATCCACCCCGGGCTCAGGCGCAATATCGATGGACAACGCCCGGTCGTATTCGTATCGCCCCAGATTGGCCAGAAGTTTTCCGTATTCGATTTCGCCCTGACCGACTCGCACCTGAAACTTATCCTTCTTGGTATCCCGCAACCGCACATGCCGGACATGTTTCAGAATCGGTTCCATATTCAACGGGCTTTCTCGACCGAAGATCAGATGGCTGGGGTCGAGGCAGATTCCCAGTCCTTTCGCATGATGGCAAAGGACGGCTGCCGTTTCGGGCAATTCGCTCATCCGGCCGCGCTCGGTCAAAAGCGCCACGATTACTTCTTCCATCGTGGCGATGGCGACCAGGTTTTGCAGGCGTTCAACTTCCTCGTTAAACGGCGTCCCCAGTTCCGAGGCGCGGACCACGACCGTCACAACGCGGGTCGCTTTGGCCAGCTTACAACACGCAGCAAACTGTCGGTAGTATTCGTCACCTTTTGCCTCGATATCCACACTGAAGGCGATAGGTGTCAATCGATACGTCTTTCGGCAGAGAGCAATGACCCGGTCCAGATCCGCGGCAACCTCGGAAGGTTTAAGGTGTCCGTCGGATTCATGAACCATGATTTCGACATAACTGAACTCGAGATCATTCAGTCGCTCGAAGGCCGCTTCCAGAGGAAGATTGGCAAAGCAACGCGTCGTTGCGGCAACAAACACTCGTTCACTCCTTTATTGTCCCGAATCCGTGATCCCAACTCTCCAATCAATCCGCCGTCATCTCGGGTACGAGACTGTCAACCTTCGCACGTTTGTTTGATTTGGTGCGCGCCGGACACACATAACAGGCGGGTGTCGTTCCGTCATGTTGCGGTCCCAAATTGAGTCCCGATCGGCTCACAGCACAATCCATCTGAACCTGCGGAATCGGCTGGGCCACAACACAGCGACAGACTGACCGCATTGGCCAAGCTCAGGTAATTAGCTTACAATCCCGAACGCCCTCTTGGCAACCTCGTTGGCGAGACGACAACTCGAAAGGATTTCCTATTCTGCCTAGCCTATGTTTCTTTCACTTCGTACCGGCTGCCAAACGATCGTGTGGCCCTGTGATTGTAACATGGCAATCACATCCTCCACGGGCCGGCGATCAACGACCCGAAACTGCCCATCGTGCTCGTCTCCAAAATGGGTGTCCATCTCGCTGTATCCCCCTGGAACCGTGGAGCTTCCGGCGCTCAATTGGGTGATGCATGCCCCAGCCAGGAGATCCCGAAGCGAGGAAGGCTCGCGTGTGGAAAGCACCAGCTCCGCCTCCGGCATGGCATGCCGCAAACCGCAGTACAGCCGCACCAGCGTTTCATCATCCACGGGATGGGGAACGCGAAAGCCCTCAGGCCCTTCATGAATCCGCGGCAGACTGAAGGCAATCCGTCGATCGGGGAATCGCTCCTTAAGGTAATACGCATGCCGGATCATCGCCCGTGCATCCTCGATGGGATCAGCCAAACCAAGGAGGATTCCAAGCCCCAACCGCTGCACACCGGCCTCGGCAGCCCGTTCCAAACCCTCCAATCGCCAATCGTAATGCGATTTCGGCCCGCGCGGATGGTAACCCTGATAAAGGTTTCCGTCGTAGGTCTCCTGGTAGAGCGTCACGCCGATGATGCCGGCCTGCACCAAACGGGAATAACCCGCCGTGGACTGTGGGGCAATCTCCACGGCCAAACTGACAGGCCAGTGTGTTCGAATGGCGGAGATCACGTCCACATAGAAATCGATGTCGGTCTTTTGAGGATAATCGCCGGCCACAAGAAGGATATGGCGCATCCCGCGCTCCACCAGCAATCCGACCTGTTCGATCGCTTCTTCGACCGAAAGGATGCGACGTGGAGTGGCCTCCGGAAACCGAAATCCACAGTAAAGACAGTGATTCACACAAAAGCTGGAAAGATACAACGGGGCATACAAGAACATCGGCCACGATGCAGCCGCGGGGGGATTGCCCTGATCTGTTCGTGTCCCAAAATGTTCCCGCGTCAATTGCCGGGCCGACGTAAGGACTTCATCCAGCGGTACATTGGGGGCCAAGCACCATTCCAGGTCTGCGATGGCTTTCCGGGCAAATGCAACATCACCCAAAACCTGCCGGACGTGACGGACCGTGGTTGTCTCCCGATTCGTCAGGATGCCAAAGAGGGTATCCAGCAATTCCGCCGCCTGATAATCCGAAGGCTCCAGGGCATCTCCGTGTTCGTGCAACAGTTGGTAACGCAGACGCTCAATCCGCTCCGACATCCTGAGGACGTCACTCGCCACGGCACCACCTGAGGGTAATGCATTCCCCTCCAATTCGTGACGGACATCCGTGATCCACTCCCAATGGGTTGCAAAATGCGCATCCCTCTGTCGAAGATAGGCTTCGAGGAACTCCCAATCCAGCATGAAATGACCAATCAAATCCGTATTCATTTTTCAAGAAAATTCCACAAACAATTACGCATCAGGAAAGGCTGCGGCTGCCACCATCACGTTCGTGTCGGTCCTGCCGCGAGTGCTTGCCGAAAGAACCACCAGGGGCGATTCATGAGTTGCCCCTACTGGTGTGTGGCCTCCATGACTTGGGATTCCCGCGGTCAATCTTTTTCCGATTCATCCGTTGCCCAAGCGCGAGGACAGTCACAGCCTCACTATTGAAAACCGGGCCATTGCGCGGCAAGCCGCAAAAGGATCCACTTCTCTATTTTACGGCCAATGGGCCGGTTTATTCCACCGCGACCACCGTGCCACTCAGAAATCGCCTCTCACCGGCGGTGGTCTCAAGGATCAGAGCACCCGTTGGGTCGATACCGCGGCAGCGTCCTGCCACCAGGCCGCCCTCGGTTTCCAAGACAAGCTCCCGCCCTTTTTGAAGACAAACCCGATTGGCTTCCTCAATAAGATCCCCCGGGTGGGTCATCAGTGTTTCGAACAATCGCTGAAATTCGCCCACGACCTCGATAAGTAAGGCTGTTCGATCCAGAGGTTGTCCGCACAGTTCCATTAGCGTTGCAACATGGCGCTGCAACTCTGGTGGGGCATCTTCCTTTCGATTGTTGACGTTGACCCCGACACCGACGATGGCCCGGCGGTTGCCCGTCACCTCGACCAAAACCCCGGCAAGCTTGGCGCTGCCCGCGTAAACATCATTTGGCCAGTGAATCCCCAGAGAAACCCCGCTGGAAAGGTGCCGAACTGCTGCCCGGCACACAGCCAACGCCCCGGCCAAACCAAGAAAACGGATGCTCTCCTCCGGAAGAAGGGGTGCCATCGGTGACGATGGAGTAGCCACCGTTTTTTCCGGGGTTCCCCCCCTTGGACCTTCACGAGTCAACGGCAGGATGATGCTGAATGCCAGGCTCCCTCGGCCTGTCCACCACCGCTTCAAAGCGCGCCCCCGTCCCGCCGTTTGCTCTTCCGCTAAAACAAGATAAGGAAAGGGCACACCATTGGATAAAGCCAGAACTTTTCCCCGATTGTTGGTGGAATCAATGACCGGATGATATTCCCCGTCGCTTAGGAACGTTTCGGACACAATCCGTTCAAGATCGAGCCTATCCTCGGGTGCTGGTACCATGGTGAGTATTCCCGCGAAAAACAGAGCCACTCGGATACTGTCTGACGAGCCTATCCACCTTGGTCGTAGGACGAGAACCTCCATCCCGCAAAGCAAAGAACGATACACAAGTGGGTCAAATCGCCAGACAATTCGACAATTATATCTGCGGGTAATACACACCCCTACGGGGGTCATCGCCAATTTGCGCCTGGTTCTCCCCAAAAAAGAGACTCCTTTCAAAAAAGAAGGGCCTTTACACCTCCGCTGCTCCACCCGACAATTGTGGTCGCTGGTTGGACATAGGTTGTCCAACCTGGCGCGGATAATGGGCTAGTGGGCAACGTCTTTCCTCAATCCTTCCGTTGAAGGAGGGCATCATGAGTGGTTCTCAGGCGTCTTTCCCATTTGATCCCTATTACGCGTGGCTGGGAATCCCGCCGCACGAACGCCCCATCAGTTATTACCGACTTCTCGGGCTAACTCAGTTCGAATCGAACGAGACCACCATCGAATCGGCGGTGGACCAGCGATTGGCTTTTCTGCGAACAAAGGCCCTCGGTCCCCACGCCGTTTTCGCGGAACGACTGATGGGCGAAATCGCCCAGGCCCGTTTGGTCCTCCTCGATCCCCAAAGGAAACAAACCTACGACGCCGCACTGAGCAAGGCTTTGCAGAGCGGCGCTTCACGAATTTCGCAGGGTGTTGCTTCAGGAGTAGGCTCGCAGACCTCCTGGGCGGCTGGTCCCGTACCCCTGGAGCCATACAATCCCAGACGCTTCAAGCCCCCTAAGAAAAAGGTCTCGCGAGAACAGTGGATCATAGCCGGGGGAGTGACGGCAGGACTACTCCTGCTGCTCGGACTTGGGATCGTGCTCTACCTTCAGAAAGGAACGACACAAAAGAAAGAGCCGGCCGGCCGTTCCCATCGCCAACAGGTTGCCGTAGCGCCGCGGCAACCGGCAATTCCTGCGGAAGCCCAGAAAGGCCAAGCGATCCCCGATCGGCGGGAGATTATAGGGCCGCAACCTGCCGCCCGACAGCAGCCCATCGTCGCTCGCCGCCAAAATGGCGACGGGAAACCTCCCCAACTTAGCCCACCCGAAGTGCAAGAGGCCCCGGCCGTCGTTCCCTTTGCCGCGCAACCACAGGGCAAACCTTGGCTGGACAAGGTCAAACAAGCCACTGTTGTGGTGGAAGGAGCCCTCGGTCAGGGAAGCGGCTTCTTCGTGACAATGCCGACAGGCAAACCGGTCGTCATCACCAATGCCCATGTCGTGAGAGACAACTTTGGCATCAAGATCAAACTCGTCGATGGCCGTCAGATTCCCGTCCGGCAGGCCGCCGTGTTGAGTGAATTCGATCTCGCCTTTCTCTCCGTGGAAGGGCCTAACTTACCTTCACCGCTCGAGTTGCGCGGCGACCTCCCGCAGATTTCGGAGCGCGTCTTCGCCTACGGGGCGCCGCTCGGTTTGACGGGAACACTCACGGAAGGCATCGTCAGCGCCATTCGTCAGACGAGTGAGATTCGTGAGGTTGTGGGCGACGACAGTCTTGACAAACCCGTGCGAAAGGCGGAAGCCCATTGGGTTCAGACAACGGCCCCCATTTCCCCAGGCAATAGCGGCGGTCCCCTCCTTGATGAGGAGGGTCGCGTGGTGGGCATGAACACCATGGGGTTCAACAATCTCCTCGGTCAAAATTTAAACTTTGCCCTTTCCTCTGTCGAGATGGCACGCTATCTGGCCACACCCCGGTTCGCGGATCTGCCAGAAGGCGATCCATGGCTCGCCGGGATTTTCGATCGTCCAGGACAAAGATCGCAAGGACGGCAATCGGAGGTGGGTCCGTTTTCGGGATTGTATCCTTTTGAGAATTACCAATGTCCGGACGTTGTTCTGCCGTCGGGAGCGGTGTTTCAATCGGGGAAAACACGACCGCCGGAACGGTGGCGGTCAGCGATTGCTTCCGGACACGTCCTCGTTTGCCGCCGAGGACAAATCACGGTTTCAGCCGCGGACAATTCCCATCTTGGTTTACCGCGTACTTCGCCGTTTGCGTTCTATGTGGAATACGACGACAACGAGGTGATGCGCTCGGCCATGGCGTTTGACAAAGGCTTGCTCCATGGACCGTCTGTTCTTTTTGATGAAAAGGGCCGTCCTTATGTCATCGCAAATTACCATCGCGGAACGCGGACCGGTCCCCTTGTGGTCTATGACGAGGAACAGTATCCAGCCCTGTATGTGGACTTCACACGAAACCGAAAACACGGATTGGTCTGTGTGTTTGATCAGCGACTACCCCGCTGGATCGAAAACTGGAAGGCCAATCAACAGGTCGAGGCTTGTTTGATCAAATGGGAGAACAATCAACCCCAGGCGCTTCTCCAGTCGGCTTTGACGAACTCCGACGAACTGGCCCTGACGCGGGAGTTGATGGCAAAGGTCTCCCGATACTTGGAAGAAATCGACACATTAGAATCGGAACTCAAGCGGGGGGTCGCCGAGGCCTTCCGCTGGGCCGATAACGAGATCAAGAGTCGTCGAGCAGCAGAGTTTTCGGCCGCGGCTACAGCGGCGATCCTTGCCCGCCATCGTGCCCGAGAGGCCGCCGGGGCCGCCGTTCGTGCCGAAGCCCAGGCCCGATTCAAGGCGGGGTTCTGACTCCGCCGTAAGTTATGCCAAATCGGGGCGTGAACACCAGCTTCGTCCAAGGAAGCCCCAATAATCGATTCGTCGATTGTGAAACAGCACGGTTTGGGTTGCTGGGCACCTACGGTCTCTATGATGCGATTTGATTTCCGTTATGCGCGAACTATAAGTGGAGAGAACACGTTCTGCCGTCACGGCTAACGACCGTGTTGCTAAAAAACCGCTAAAGTGGGAGACCGACTGTGTTCATTGCGACTGTTTCAGCTCTTGTCCTTGTTGGGGTCGTCTGGTGGGCTGTGGCTGCCATCCACAATGCAGCTGTGGGTTCACTCGTACTTCGCGCGTTCGACCTTCACGTGCGCCCCGCTGGACGCGAAACTGGACTCATCCAGGTCGTGGGGCGGAAGGCAGGACTCATATCCTTCATCCTCACTCTGATCAAGTTGCAAAGTCAGTGTATTTTGACAGTCACGTCACCTGCCGTAGAGTTTGTGTCCGAAAGCCTGTTTGGCAGACACCGTATAATGGTGCCCCTTAAACATATCGTGTCGCTCCGGGGTGGGATCGTGCGACCCTTGGGCTACATTATCGCATCGGCCATCCTCATTCTTATAGGATTTGGGCTTATGATGGTTTCGCTGCTCACCCCAAGTGATGTGGCGCCCGGGTTTGTGGCAACGAGCGTTATTTTGATGTTTGTCGCTGTAGTCTTCGTCGTTCTGTATTTCTTAAAGAGGGTCTTTTACATCGCAATCAGATCGGAAGCAGGTCCTGAACTCGCGGTCAGATTTCAGCCGAGCATCCTCGAGGGTCGGTCCATCGACTTCGTTCAGGCTCTCATTGCGCTCGATGCATTGCAAGCACTCATTCTGGAACGTGAGGTTTCACCGATCAAAGCAGCACGTGCTGAATTTGCATTTCCAGGTTTTGATCAATGGTCTTCCATGGCTCCTGCGGTTCCACCTCCGGTCCCTGCCTATTCGGATAGCCCAGTTTTTGTCGGGCCGGAACCACAAGAGGTGGTTGCAGACTCGCCGCCCGAACTCCCTCAACAAGATCGTGAGAAAGAAGCTCTTAAGATGCTCCGTGAGGCTGTCGCGACGTACAATAGCGGCGAACGCGAGAAAGGTATCTCCCTGCTTGAAGGAGTCGTTCGGACCTACCCCGGGACCAAGGCTGCGGGAGCTGCGCAGACCCATCTCAGCAAACTGGGCCGAGCCACCCAATAGTCTATGACCAGCTTGCGCAATGATCGGGATTCGCCATCAGTACTACTTGGCCAACGCCACCTGCGTGAAGCAGCTCAGATCCAAAATGCCCAAGCTCGCTGAATGAGCACACAAAATCACATTGCCAACTACTGGAAGACAGTGGAGCCATTCATGAATGGCCCCCACCGTGTGCAAGCTGATATCCTGCGCTCCCGTTGTGGAATCGTCCCGCAGCATTCCCGAACGACCTCAACTCGCTCCCCCATTCCCTTTTCGGTCGGTCCCGTTGGCACTCGCAGATGGACTTGCAGGGCATCAAATAGTGGTCAACTGTTGCCTTGCGAATGTCCAAATTGTTTGCCCCCACTCCAAAAACAACTATCATTGAAAGGGAAGAGGCCCCCCGCATTTTGTTGGTTACATAGTCTTAGAAGTCATGAGCCGGCCATCACGTCAGGCTTTTACGCTCGTTGAGCTGTTGGTGGTGATCGCCATCATCGGGCTGCTCATTGCGCTGCTCCTTCCGGCGGTGCAAATGGCCCGCGAAGCTGCCCGACGGAGCGAATGCCTTAACCACCTCAAGCAGCTCGCCCTAGCCTGCCACAATTTTCATGACACCAACCGCCGGTTTCCCCCCGGTTATTTGGGTCCCAAACCTCAGGCCCCCGTACCGCCATATCCCGGCCAATGGACCAGTGTGTTTGCCTTCCTCTTGCCCTTTGTCGAGCAAATGAGCCTCAAGGAACAAAGCGATGCCGACGCAAGTTCCTTTGGCGGCGTCTCGCTTTACCAGGACGATCGCGTCGGCGATTCATTTTGGCTCCGCCCAAAGGGACTTGAGGCCGCCAAGAAGCAACCCCCAGTGTTCCTCTGTCCCTCCGATTACGCCCGAAAGATCGAAAAACCCATCGTCCTACTCCACTTTCATTACGTGTCGCCCTATGTGACGCTGGTGGCAGCCAGTTTCGACGACAATCGCGGCGACGAGCTGGGGAGGACGAACTATCTCGGCTCCGGCGGCTACATGGGAGTCACCGGAATTGCCAGCAGCGACGCCTACCGAGGAATTTTTTGGAATCGGTCTCAAGAGACGTTTTCCAGCATCAGTGACGGGACGAGCAACTCCCTCCTTTTCGGCGAGGCTATGGGGGGGACTCAACCACCCGGTCGGGCGTATAGCTGGTTTGGATGCGGTGTCATGGGCAGCGCCTGGGGACTGGAACGTTCCGCAGACAACAACACCCGCTGGGGCTGGTGGCAGTTCTCCTCCCGGCATCCGGGGGTTGTCCAATTCGCCATGGCTGACGGGTCTTGTCGCCCCATTAGTCACACGATCGACCGCGATACGCTGATCTACCTCTCTGCAATCCAGGACGGTCAAAACATAGCGGCCCCGTAAAACACAACCCGTGCGGCGCTGGAGCGATGACCACGGCATGGTTTTTGCATCACCGCTTTCCCAAATGTCCCATGTTCCCCCGGCAGGGGAGTGAGACTGTCGGAATTGTCAGCTTGGGTCAGTCTAGCTGTCATGTTAGACACCTCTGAGTGTCAAATATTCCTTCTTCTTTTGTTGTGACACCAAGCCAAGCCGCGATAGCCCGCAACACGGCAAATAGGTATTCTGAAAAGGAGGATTTCCCTGCCAGGATGCCTGTCGAAGGTCTTCACAGTGACTGGCGTCTGGCTGGAATAACAGCAGAGCAAAAACACTATGGCACGGGATTATTACAAGATTCTCGGGGTTCCACGGAATGCCTCGAAGGCGGAGATCGAGAAGGCCTACCGCCAGTTGGCACGAAAGTACCATCCCGACCTGAATCCAAATGACAAAAACGCCAAGGAAAAATTTCAAGAGGTCCAGGAAGCTTTTGAAGTCTTAAGCGATCCCCAAAAGCGTGAAATGTACGATCGCTACGGGGCGTCTTTTCAGTATGCAGGAAGTGGAACCGGACAGACCGGCCCGGGGCGAGGAGGGTTTTATCAAACAGGTCCCGGCGAGTTTTCTTTCGTGTTCGATGACTTCGATCTCGGAAAGTTTTTTGAAGAGCGCTACCAAAACGATTTTGCCCGTAGTCGAACGGCAGGAACGGGCTTCGAAGACCTGTTCGCTCAGTTCCAGCGAGCAGCAGGAAGGGCACGCCCAGGACCAGGCCGGGAGGCCTACCGAGGCCAGGACCTTCAGAGTGAAGTCACCATTCCGTTCAACGTGGCCATCGAGGGCGGCGAGGTCAACATCACTGTCAATCGGCCTGGGATCGGTCCGGAAACCCTGGCCGTCAAAATCCCACCGGGGATCGAGGATGGCAAGAAAATCCGCCTTAAAGGTCAGGGGGCACCCGGTCCCGCTGGCAGCGAACCGGGCGACCTCTACCTCGTTGTTCATGTCGCTCCCCATCCATGTTATGAACGGAAAGGGAACGATCTCCACGTCAAGGTTCCGGTGACCATTCCCGAAGCCATTCTAGGCGCCAAGGTCGAAGTTCCGACTCCCAAAGGCCGAATCGCCCTCCGAATTCCCCCTGGAACCCCGAGCGGCAAGAAACTGCGGGTTCCCGGGTATGGCATCACCCCTCGGGGCGGAAAGCCCGGCGATCTGTACGCAGAAGTTCACATTGTGCCGCCGCCCCATGTCTCGGACAATTTGAAACACATGGTCGAGCAATTGGCCCGCGAGTATCCCGGTGACGTGCGAGCCGACCTCCGGTGGAAATGACGACAACAGCACGCGACGGCGTTGGCTGACAGTTAGTAGCTCCATCAGGGAATCAGATTGCTCGTTGCCGAAGATCTCAGGTTCATTGATGAATGGCCCCGACCACCGGCTGAGACACCGGAATTGACACCGGTGTTCCTGTTCGATTGGGCGTCGATTGCGATGGGGATTTGTATCATTGGGATTGGCCCAGATGGGTGAGTTCTCGTTTGGTCGTGAGTATCGCATCCGCAAGAAAGGCGAGATTGACCGCGTTTTCGCGCGGCGATGCTCCGTGGCCGACGATTCCATCATCATCTATGGCTGCGAGAATGGCCTGGATCGACCACGGGTGGCCGTCTCGGCCTCCCGCAAACTGGGAAAAACCGTCTTCAGGAACCGCTGGAAGCGGCTGATTCGCGAAGTCTTTCGTTTGAATAAAGCCCGGATCCCTGCCGGGATTGATTATGTCGTTATTCCAAAACGTGGGATTCAACCTGATTTTCACGTCCTGTTTCGCGCTTTCCCCCCTTTGACCAGACAACTGAAGAGGCGATTGGCCCGCTCTGCCACACAAGAAGGAATGACAGACAAGACCATTTCCCCGATCCCGAACTCGTGTGCGGGTCAAGGCGAGGTCTCGCAAGTTTCCCCGGAAACGCCCCAACGTCAAGACATTCAGTCCACGAACCCGGAAGGAGCGCGCGGCCCCGCTGATGGGCTGTCGGAGTCTTCGCAGCGGAAGGAAAGCGCCGCGGGGAAATCGAGTTTCACTGGTCTGTGGCGAATCGGCAGGGCCATCTGGCGGGGATTGGCTTTGATCGATTCCGCCATTGGCCTGGTGTTGATCATCCCGGTCTTTGTTTATCGTTGGACGATCAGCCCCATGCTGGGTCATTGCTGCCGGTTCGAGCCGAGCTGTTCTCAGTACTTTATCCAGGCTGTGCGAAAATACGGGGCCATCGTGGGGAGCCTGAAGGGGCTGGCGAGAATCCTGCGCTGTCACCCCTGGCATCCTGGGGGGTATGATCCCCCTTAAACTCGGTGCAAGCGGCATCCGCAAGCTCATCATCAAGTATCAAGAGACGACATCGCGGTTTGTGCTGGATTCGACACTTACTTGGGCTTGTTGTGTGTTTGTTCGGGCACTTGGCAGCAGGATGAGGAGGCCGCGTCTTTTCCGGATTGATCGATGGCTGGCGCAACGCAGCCGTGAATGAGAACAACAAACATGACGCTCACGGTCAGGGCAAGTCATGAATCGCCGTTTGAACTGGAATACGCCGAAATGGTAGGGGCAATTCATGAATTGCCCCTACCGGGACCGGACATGCTGGGGCAGCAAGTCTTTACCACACCAATTTCGACTCAAGATGGTATGAATACGGGCGATTTGTGATGACAATATCGGTACGGGCGATTCATGAATCGCCCCGACGTTCGACAACGGGGGCACTCCAAGTTCCTCGTGGGAGCATTGACGAGTCCATCGCTGTGTTGGATCACACTTTCCCTGTCGCCGAGCTGGACCTGACGCCAAAAGTCTGATAGCGGGCAATCCTCTCAGTGGTTAGCCTTGTCGAGACGTCTTTTCCTGCCTAGAGTGAAAAAATAACCGTGAGGGTTTTAACCGATGAAGCTACCTCCCGAGGGGGCCATCTGGCTCGTTCGACTTCGCTGGTTTGTCGCACTCTGCGTTTTTGCGGCGACCATCCTCGGCTATTATGTGTTTCACGTGCTGGCCACGCCCGTGCCGCTGATTCTGATCGGCGTGTTCATGCTGTTGTACAATGGGATGTTGTCGCCTATTGTTCGGGAGGACAGCCCGATCCGTGGCCTGCGGCCTGAAGACAGTATTTTTGCCCAGATTATTCTTGACTTTGCTGCACTGACTCTTGTTCTTTATTTTTCTGATTTTTCGCACAATCCCTTCATCTTGTACTACATTTTTCACATGATTATTGCAGGGATGTATCTGCGGGGGATTCGACCGTACATTGTCGCGGGGGGGACAACGCTCATCATTGGCATCATTATTTTTGCGGAATACCTCGGTTGGTTGCCACGTTTTCCGCTCCACTTCGGCGGCCAGGCGTTGCCGCCCCTTCACGGATTGCAGGCCCTGGCTTTATTCCTGGCGATGGCTAGCAGCCTGGGGATGGCGGCTTATTTTACCACGTCCATCCGGCGGTACGTTGATCGTGCCCATGCCGAATTGCGGCAGAAAGAGAAGATGCTGGGAATCGGGCAACTTGTGGCGGGGATTGCCCATCAGATCGCGAACCCTCTTGATGGGGTCCAGAACTGCCTCCGGCGGATCGGCGAGGCGGTCAAGAATGATGCTCGGTTGACCGAATACGTCCAGATGATGGCGGAGGCCCTGGAGAGAATTGAAAAGACGGCCAAGCGGGTTCAGGCCTTTGCTCAGCCCCGCGGTATCTCCCTGGAAAAGACCGATGTCAATGCCGCGGTGGAAGGGACCCTGGCTATGCTGGGGACGAGAATCGGTAACAATATCCGTGTGGAAAAGGATTTACGGCAGGTCCCCGCTGTCCTTGGCGATAAATACACCATTCAGGAGGTGGTCTTCAATCTGTGCACAAACGCCCTGGCGGCCATGCCGCACGGTGGAACCTTGACCCTCCGTACGCGGACGCTGGGAACCCAGGACGATGACCAGATGAACTCGGTGGCCATCGAGGTCAGCGATACAGGCGTGGGGATCCCGCGGGCAAACCTGGAACGAATTTTCGAGCCGTTCTTCACGACGCGGGCAGAATCGGGCGGGACCGGCCTGGGATTGGGCCTTTGTCGCATGCTTATTTCGGAAATGGGCGGACGCATCGACGTTCGCAGCGCCCTGGGACAAGGAACAACCTTTACTGTCATTTTGAATGCTTATCGCGAACCACAATGGAGCCAGCGATAAGACCGGATAGGCCTATGCGAGTGTTGATTGTTGACGACGAAAAGATCAAACGAGTAACCCTGGCCGACGATTTGGCGGCCCAAGGTTACGAAGTTGAGACCGCCGCCGACGGCGAGGAAGCCCTGGAGAAACTCCGTGCCCGACATTTTGACGTCGTCGTTGCCGATGTGAAAATGCCGCGCGTCGATGGTCTGGAATTGCTTCGCTACATCAAGCAGGGTGAGCAGGCCCCGGCCACCGACGTCATTATGATGACGGCCTACGGCAGCATTCAATTGGCTGTCGAATCGATGAAACTGGGGGCCTATGACTTCATCACGAAACCTTTTCGCAATGAGGACCTTTTTCCCCTCCTGAGCCGCCTTCAGAAAGAACGGGGACGTCGCACGGCGCCAGCCCAAGCCGATTTAGAGAAACCCGGCGACATCGAAAGTTCGATCGTGGGGCGATCCGCCGTGATGAGCCGCGTCAAGAAGATGATCGAAATTTGCACGCGGACAGATGCCAACGTCCTTCTTTGCGGCGAAACAGGCGTCGGCAAGGACCTCATTGCGCAGGTGATCCATCGCAATTCCCACAGGGGTCAACAACCCTTTGTGAAGGTGGGATGCACCCTTTTCCCCGCGCATTTGATCGAAAGCGAGTTGTACGGCCACGAAAAAGGCGCCTTCACAGGAGCCGACCAGCGTCGGCCCGGCCGATTCGAGATTGCCCAGGGCGGCACCCTGTACCTCGATGACGTGGACGATATCCCCCTCGAACAGCAAGCGAAACTCCTTCGTGCGATCGAAGAGAAGGTCTTCGAGCGGGTCGGCGGCACAATGCCCATCCAGGCCGACGTCCGGATCGTCGCCTCGACAAAACAGAATCTCTTGGAGAAGGTGGCCGAAGGTACTTTTCGCCAGGACCTCTATTACCGGCTCGATGTCCTCCGCATCAATATCCCACCGTTACGGGAACGTCGGGAAGATATTCCCCTCCTAGTTGAACATTTCATGAAAAAGATCGCGGGCGATCACCCCTACAGCGTGGAACCGGCTGCCATCGAGGTCCTGCAGGAGCACGAATGGCCTGGCAATATCCGCGAGCTATACCACACGCTGGAACGGGCCTATCTGATAGGCAGCGGTGCCGTCACCGCCGATATTGTGCGATCGGAAATCGCCCAGTTGCCCCTGAAAGAGATCAGGGGCATTTCCGAGAAATTGGCGCCAGCGACTTTTCAGGACGCCATCAATCAAACTGAGCGTGAATTGCTGGAAAAGGCCCTCCGCGAAGCAGGCGGCAACAAGACGGCGGCGGCAGCGGCCCTCGGAATGAAGCCCTCGACCTTCCGCGATAAACTGGCCAAGCATGGCCTGGGGTGAGCGTGCGGTCAGGCGATGAGCTGCAAGAGAGACACTGAACACCTCATCGCAGTCTTCGCATGTTGCCCGAAATGACCCCGCGCTATAAAAGCCATATTCCAACCGGAGCGCGCCCGGGCGGAACCCCACCTGCGAATCCAAAAAAACCAACCCAAGGTAGGGGCAATTCATGAATTGCCCCTATGGCAGGTTTGATGACGTGTACGCCGATCTCTTTGTCGTTTAAAAGAGGAACGGCAAGTGCAATTGGCCGTCTCGCGAAGATCTGAGGTTTACCCACGGTAGGGGCAATTCGTGAATTGTCCCTACCGGTATTCTTGATAACAAGCACTCCGACCTCTTTGGGGAGTCAGTTAGCCATCCACGCGGGCTTCCAGATATCGCGGCAACTGATGGAAGTCTTCCTTGGGGTCAATGAGGCGTTCTTTCGCCCGCAGTTTACCCTTCTGCATCAGTTCCTCGAATTTCGGGAAGAGGAGTTGCAATTGCCCGGACACCGAAACCATCACACCATCTAACCCGCGTTCGACCAGGGCACGATAAGCCCCAACTCCCAACTGACTTCCCAAGATGATATCGAAGGCGGTGGGACGGTGGCAGCGGACCTCATAACCGAATTGCAGGGCGTTGATCTTCTTTTTCTTGCCGCCGCGGGCTTTCAACTCCTCGTTGACGAGCCGCGCCAAACGCCCCGTGAACTTGATTTGCGAGACCGGGAAGTGGCCGAACGGATCTGGCTCCAACTCGGCAAACTCTTCTTCAGAAACGCATTTCCGCAACTCTTCAAGGGGGAAATACTCACCCATCCCCTCGGCGAAGATCACCACCCCGTAGCCCTTGCCTTCCTTCTCGCGGGCCATGATGGTATCGGTGACCCGTTTGGCGAGGGCCTTGAGGTCAAAAATATCCCGCATCTGGGGCTTGCCTGTGGCCGGATCGATGACTTGCTGGCCCGTCTTCGGGTTAACGGTGATTTCCTTCGTCCACCATTCCGGTGGGATATCCTCAAGGCTCACGACCAAAGACGCCTCACCGGCGATGCCAGCACCGTAGGCCAGCCAACCGGCCTTGCGGCCCATGACCTGAACGAAGAAATACGCTCCGGCGGCCCGCGCATCCGCCAGCAGGTTCCTCACCTGGGTGGCGAGCATATCGACTGCGGTAAAGTACCCGAACGTGAAATCGATACCCTCGTAGTCGTTATCGATGGTCTTGGGCAGGTGCACAATTGCAATTCGCTTTGAACCGGCTGGGAGCTGATCCTGGAACAGCTTGAACTTGGCCGCCGTTGTTAACGTATCATCGCCGCCGATGGAAATCAAAGCATCGACCTTCAGTGAGCACAGGGCGTCATAGACCGTCTTGAGAGGGGCCGTTTTCTGGGGATCCTTCAAGTCCTCATAAGTGTGAACCCCCTTTCCCGGGTTGGCGCGGGCCGTCCCAATGATGATCCCCTGCTGGCTTCGAATCAATTCGAGATTCTCATACCGCAGAGGCAGGAATGCCTTGCCTTCTTCGAGCGCCGTCTTGCCATCATAGGCCATCAGGTGACTGTAGCCATGTCGAATCCCGAGAACCTCGACGCCATTTCGGGAGAACGCGATGGCCGCACTGGCAATCACGGCATTCGCCGCCGGAGCGGGACCACCGGAAAACAGAATCGCAACGCGTTTGATAGGACTTTGAACCTTTGCTGGACTGGCAAGTGCCTGACTCATTGTTTGACCATCCTCTATTGAACCCGCTGTGGTGTTGTCCATAGGGCCTTCTTCAGGCCGAACATATTATTACGCATGTCGCTTCGCTTCGGTTTCTGAACCCAGAAAGCGACCCTTTTTCTCACAACAAAAATGTCTGCCGTGCCTGCCCTCGGGAGCAGCCAAAAACTAGCTCTGGGCAAATGTCCACGTCCGTTCCACAAACGTCGTATCGGCCCGCGCATCGGCAAACGTCGGGTGGGAAAGAATCGCATGACTCAGCCCAACGGTCGTCTTGATTCCCTCGATTCGCAGTTCTTCCAGGGCCTTTCTCATGGCGGCAATCGCCTCTTGCCGCGTGGGTCGATGGACAATCAACTTTCCGATCATCGAATCATAATGGGGAGAAACGACGTAGCCTGGATAGACATGCGAATCGAACCGCACCCCAGGCCCCCCAGGCACGAACATACGTTCGATTCGCCCCGGAGAAGGTCGGAACTGGCGTTCCGGGTCTTCCGCATTGATACGACACTCGATGGCCACCCCTCGATGCTCGATATCCGACTGTTTGAAAGGTAATGGTTCCCCGGCGGCCACCTTAATCTGCAACTTCACCAGGTCCACGCCGGTTACCATCTCCGTGACCGGGTGCTCAACCTGGATCCGCGCGTTCACTTCGATGAAGTAATAATTGAACTGCCGATCCACAAGGAACTCAACGGTCCCGGCGTTGTTGTAGTTGGCGGCCTTGAGCAATTTCACGGCTGAGGCGCAAATTGCTTCTCGCAGTTCCTGAGGAAGGTTTGGGGCCGGGCTTTCCTCGATCAGTTTTTGATGTCGCCGCTGGATGGTGCAATCCCGTTCCCACAGGTGGACGACGTTCCCAAAATGATCGCCGATAGCCTGAACCTCGACGTGCCGGGGATGCTCAAGATATTTCTCGAGATAGACAGCCCCGTTGCCGAAGGCGGCCTCGGCCTCCTGCTGAGCCTGTTGGAGGGCTGTCTTGAGGGCATTTTCATTAACGGCGATCCGCATGCCTTTTCCACCGCCGCCAGCGGCAGCTTTGATCAAAACCGGATAGCCGATCTCCCGCGCCACACGAATGGCCTCGGTTTCGGTCTCGATCGTCCCCTCGCTTCCTGGGACAACGGGCACACCCACTTTTTTGGCGAGAGCACGCGCGGCGTTCTTGTCGCCCAGGAGGGCCATCGCCTCATGCGGTGGACCGATAAACTCGATCTGGCAACTGCGGCAGACTTCCGCAAAATGGGCATTTTCCGAAAGGAACCCGTACCCCGGATGAATCGCCTGGGCGTTTCCGACTTCCGCAGCGCTGATCACGCGGTCATATCGGAGATAACTCTCCGAGGCTTTTGGGGGACCAATACAATAAGCCTCGTCGGCCAATTCCAGATAGGCCGATCCACGGTCGGCCTCACTGAAAATGACCACCGTTTCGATGCCCATCTCACGACAGGCCCGAATTACCCTCAGGGCAATCTCGCCTCGGTTGGCGATGAGAATCCGTTTGAACATGCGTTATAACCGGGAAATAGCTTGTCCCATCTCGATGTCCATGATGCGGGGTCAGCCTAGACCTTGGTATCCACCTTGAACATCGGCTGACCGTACTCGACCGGCTCCCCGTTTTCCACCAGAATGGCAACGATCTTCCCAGACACTTCTGCTGGGATCTCATTGAACACCTTCATGGCCTCAACGATCCCCACAACCGTATCCGGCCCGACCACATCTCCCACCTTCACATACGGAGGCGAGTCGGGATCCGGCGCTGCGTAGAATGTTCCCACCATCGGACTGCGAACGAGGACGATGTTTTCCTCTTCCTTCTCCTTGGCCGCTGGCGGGGCGGACTCAGACTCCCTGGCTGGCGGCGGCGGAACCGGTGCGGTAGGCCCAGCTGTCGGCGGCACAGGTCCCCCGGGCATAAAGACCGGATAAGGGACCGCAGGGGCCGCCATCGATGGTGGGTTTTCCGGCCCACGGCGCAGACGAATGCGTCGCTTCCCCTCTTGGAGATCGATTTCGCTCAGATCATGTGCCCGCATCAATTCGATCAGCTCACGAACACGGGCAAGATCGAAGACGTCTGGCACGTCCGGAATATCTCGATCTTCGTTGGCAGGAACGTCCGAGGCCATGCGCGAAGTCAAACCTCTTTTAACAGGGACCTTTGTGTTATTCAGGAAACAACGACCTCTTCCAGAGCCTTTGGTGCTCGGGTCAGGACCTCGTGACCGTCTCGCGTCACGAGCACATCATCCTCAATCCGCACCCCACCCCAATTGGGGATATAGACCCCCGGCTCAATCGTAACTACCATCCCCGGCTTGAGGATCAATGAACTCTTCGGTCCAAGTCGCGGCAATTCATGAACTTCCAGACCAACACCATGCCCCAATCCGTGCCCAAACAATCGCCCAAACCCGGCCTCCGCGATGACACGGCGGGCTGCCGCATCCACGTCGTGAGCCGACACCCCCGGCCGGAGCGCATCAATCGCCGCTTGTTGGGCCCGCGCCACCGTCTCATAGACTCTAGCAAACTTGGGGGAGATTCTACCAGTAATGAGGACACGGGTCAAGTCGCTCTTATACCATCCTTCGTCAGCCCCCCAGTCCACCAAGACGAATACATTTTCTCTAACTTGCCTATTTGTCGGAATAGCATGGGGTAGCGCGGCCCTTTCTCCCACCGCCACAATCGTAGGAAACGCCGAACACTTTGCCCCAAGGACCCGCATTTGATATTCAAGCAAATCTGCAATTTCTTTTTCGGTATGCTCCGGGCGGAGCATCGCCCGGACTGCCGCAAACGCACGTTCCGCGTACTGGGCCGCCTGGCGGATGCGAGCAAGCTCGGCCTTATCCTTAATGGCCCGGAGTTGCTCAATCCAATCCTCTGTTTGCACAAGTTCGGTCTGTTTGGCCGCTGTTTTTAGCTTCTCGTAAGTCGCCAGAGCGATGGAGGCTTCGACGGCCAGGGAACTCAACTTCGCTTGGCTGATCAGCTTCGCGGCGGCTTGAGAGAGCGACACACCCGTTCGCCGGATATGGACATCCAACCCAGGGCATTCCTCGCGGATTTGCTCCGTGAAACGGGAATCGCTGATCAATACTTCGTGCTCATTCCAAAGGAGCAAATAGCTGTCGTCCCCTCCAAAACCGGTGAGATACCGCACATTCTCGGTCTTGGTGACAAGGATCCCGGCAAGACCTTCTTTCTTTAATCGACGACGCAGTCGTTCCCGACGATTCGGAAATGGATCAGAACCATGTGTGGCGATAGGCATGATGGCGCTCCTCATTTGCAGCGGATACATTCGCGCCAGATTAAGAGATTGCAACCAGCGTGGCAAGATGGTACGACCAGGATGACGCACTAGTATTCAGCTGGGTCTAATCACCCCGGGGAGACGGTCATCCCGCCTCGACGCACGTCCCAGATCGCACTGCCATTGCGACGGGAACTTGTGGAAGTGCGAATTATTGTTTCTTTTCGTCCAGCTTGAGAACCTCGGGAAGGGGTAAATCAAGGATTTGCACCAGCAGAAGCAAGCAGCCCAAAATATCTCGCAAAAAACTGCCGAGCCGGCCTCTCACTCTTTGTACGACCAGCTCGGCAGCCGAATGTCCTTCACATCGGGCGGTGCCCGACAAAACCACGATCAGGAGTGAGAATCACTCATGCGATCTCATTGACCAATTTCATTCTGGCAAGACGGGCAAAGCGTTCCAGGTCCTTGGTCAAATCGCCCAGACAGGTTGAGCGATGGAGACCAGAACTCCAATTCCGCCACAGTTTTTCCACATCGCCGTCAACACGGACGGTGATCTTGGTGCGGCATCCGCGTTCGATGTCCGGGGCATCCACAATCTCACCGGTGAAGTAGAGGATCGTGTTCGTATCGACAAACAAGGCCTGTGTCGCTCGTTTGCCCACCGGCATAAAGACTTGGGGAACAACGCCTTCCTGCCGTTCCAAAACGCAGCGGATTTTGTAAGGCATGGTGGGCGTGTTGGGGCCGTCCATTTTGACCGTCCCCATGCAGTGCGCCAGGATGATCGTGTTGGTCGATTGATCCACCGTGGGATCGCTGATGAAGCCTGGCTTCCCGGCCAAGCCTTGGAAGATGATGTGCGTCATAGCGCAGCGGAGGTCGGATTCGCAGATCCCGCCGTAGCCCATGCTGTTCAGTCGGGAGAAGCCCAGGCAGGGGTAGGCCGGCAGCTTGATCGTCCGATCCCACATGGTGCCATAACAATCGACCGTCAGGACCGTCGCATCCTCTTCGTCGAGGAGCCGTTCAAAAGCGAGGGCCAGCTTGCAGGCCCGAACGATCTCTTCCGGTTTCGGTTCAACAATCTGTTTTGCCCCCTCCATCCATATCTTGGCTTCGGCCTGTGCATCCTGGTCGCTGACCTTTTCGTAGATTGCCACCACAGGCTCCAGGCCGATGTGTTTGATCTCCGTACCAAACTTATTCTTGACGGCCTGATGGAATTCGCCGGGCTGGCGGAGCGTGACGTTAACGATCTTGGCCTCCTTAAGGTGATGAAGTGCCCGAATGGGTCGAACTGCTGCGGCGAGGTCGCGCTTGTCAGCACTGAGGATCGCATCAGCCAACGGTGGCTCTGGCTGCCGAAGGACGGCGCCAAATCCGGACCATTCATGCCCGGAATAGGGGATCGCGAAAATCATCGTGGGTCGGCCAGTCTTATAAATCTCGGCGAGAATGGCCCCCACGCCCATGTTGATATGGATCGCCAGAATACCGTCCGCCTGAGCCAGCTTGTCCGCCATAGCCGTAATCTGCTGGGGCGAGGTGACAACCTCGTTGACGAAGAAATCGACGTCGGCAAACTGGTCCGCCATTTCCTTGAAGGTCTGCTCGTAGGATTGTCTCTCGGCTTCAACGTCCAGCTTAGGATGGGGCCAGAGACCCGGACCGGCCAGATACAACTTGGCGATTTTGACTTTCGACCGACGGCAGCCGGGACTGATGAGCTTTCCCGCGGGAGCCTGTGACGACCATGCCCAGCGGCCCATCCCCAGTGCCGCCGTTCCCAGGACTGTCAGCTCCAAAAACTCGCGACGTTGGAATGAACGAATCATGATTGAGCCTCCCAGTTAAAATGTCCTGTCGATACACAGAACCAGCCGTAATCCACAACGTCCGCGGGTAATATGATTCGGCTGCATAGAGTTGTCAAGTGACTCGGCCAAGACCAGCACTTCCCGATTGACCAGAAGCGAACCTGGGCGATACAATCCCCGAATAACCTGTGTCGGATATTTCGGAAAGCTGGCCACTTATGTCGAACATCGTTGTCAAGCCCGTCGAAACAACAAAAGAGCGAAGACTATTTCTGGGTTTTCCCTGGCGACTTTATCACGGGGACCCAAACTGGATCCCCCCCATGAGAAGCAACCAGAAAGGACTGGTTGGCTTCAGCCGGCATCCATTCTATGAGCGAAATCGTTCGCAGGCGTTCATTGCGTATCGGGACGGGGATGTCGCCGGGAGGATTCTGGCGATCATCAACCAGGGGCACATTGAGCGGTTTCAGGAACCGCGAGGTTTTTTTGGTTTTTTTGAGTCCGTTGACGACGAGAGGGTGGCGCACGGACTGTTCGATGCTGCCCGCCAGTGGCTTGCCGATCACGGCATCCAAAGCCTTCGGGGGCCGACAAACCCCAGCCTGAATTACGAGCTGGGTCTGTTGATCGAAGGCTTCGATACCCCGCCCACCTTCATGATGACCTACAATCCGCCATACTATCAGCGGCTGATCGAATCGTATGGCTTTCGAAAAACGCAGGACCTCTACGCTTACTGGGGGCATGTCAGCATGTTGCCCGAGATTCGGGCGAAGCTCAAACCGATCTGCGACAAGATCGTGGAGCGATACAATGTGAAGATTCGCATGCTGGACAAAAAACGGTTTCTAGAAGATGTCGAGCTTTTCCTGAATATTTATAACCGCTCGCTGGTCAACACCTGGGGCTTTGTACCTATGACCCCAGCAGAGGTCCGCTACATGGCCAAAGGACTCCGCTGGCTGATGGTCCCCGAGCTTGCCCTGGGGGCGGAAGTCGATGGTCGCATGGTCGGCGCGGTCTTCTGCTTACCCGATTACAATCCGCGAATTAAAGAGATTGACGGTCGCCTGTTCCCGTTCGGGTTCATTCACCTGCTGAGAAATAAGCAAGCGATCAAGCGGGTTCGGGTCATCAGCACCAATGTGCTGCCGGAGTACCAGCTTATGGGATTTGGGGTGGTGCTGTTGGACGGATTAGTTCCAAAAGCCCTGGAATGGGGAATTGAAGAGGCGGAGTTCTCCTGGGTCCTCGAATCAAATGCTTTATCCCGGGGGAGCCTGGAAAAAGGGGGAGCCAAGCGGACAAAGACGTATCGGTTGTACGATTACGGACCGTGAAGCCCCGAACAAGGCTTCACACCGTGTAATTGATTGACAATCCGTCCCGGATTTATATAACCATGTCGTCGTTTAACTTATCGAACCTCTGGAACTTTGGCCTGGAACCGCGGCCCATGTTCCGGCTCCGCATGCCGGAGGATCGCAAGGCTCCGGTCCGCGTCCGGCAGGTCCAGACATGGCGCGAACAATATTATTTCACGCGGCTTCCCTGGCTGATTTATCAGAATGACCCGGTCTGGGTCCCCCCGCTTCTCATCGAAGTCAAAGAGTTCCTCAACCCACGTAAGCATCCATTTCTTCTCCATGGTGAGGCGACACAATTCTTGGCCTGTCAGGATGGCTGCCCCGTGGGCCGGATTCTGGTCAGTGTGGATCCGCGTTATAACGCCAAACATGGCACAAAGGTCGGTTGTTTTGGGCTTTTCGAGTCGATCGACGATCCTAAAGTGGCACACGCCCTCTTTTCAGCGGCTGCGGGATGGCTCCGCCAGCGGGGACTGACCCATATGATGGGGCCTATCGACTACTCGATCAATTATCCGTGTGGACTGCTGATCGAAGGGTTTCAGTATCCCCCGCGGATCATGATGAATCACAACCCACCGTATTACGTCGAGTTGTGCGAATCCTGGGGTTTTCAAAAGGCCAAGGACCTGTACGCCTGGTGGTTTGTCAAGGATAACGAGAAGCTTCGCGCGTGGATGAAACGGGTCGCCCGGCTTCAGCAACGGTCCCGCATCAGAATTCGCCCGTTCAATCTGCACGATTTTGAAAATGACATGGCCCGCTGCGTCGAGGTTTACACCGCCACGCGCTATGACCAATGGGCTTTTATCGATCTGACGCCCGCCGAATTCCGCTATTTCGCCAAACGATTGGCTCAATTCGCCCGTCCAGAACTGGTCCTCGTCGCCGAAGACGATGGCAAAGCGGTGGGCTTCTCGATCACGGTCCCGGACCTCAACGAAGCGATTCGCCCGCTCAATGGTCGCCTGACATCCTGGGGCATGCCCATCGGCGCCGTCAGACTCATCCAGCGGTTGCGACACGTCAAGACGGCCCGCGTCATGGTCCTTGGCGTCATCGCGGGTTATCGTCATCGCGGAATCGCCGAACTGATGATTTACGAAACCATCAAGCGCGGCACGGAAGAAGGCGACTTCGAAGGCGCCGAATTGAGCTGGACCCTGGAGGATAATTACGCGATCAACAACATGATCGCCTCTGTGGGCGGAAAGCTCTACAAACGGTATCGCGTTTACGAAAAGTCGATCGTGGATTAAACAGCGGCAGAAAACGCGACGGCCAGCCCCGGCAGGATTCTTTGTTAAGTCGGTTCGCAGCAGAATCGGAGCACTATTCGCCAGGGACCCAACGGCACGGCAAACAATTCCCCAAGGGCAACTCACAAATCGCCCTTAACATGTCCGACTGGGGAATGCAGGCTTATTCAAGAAAAAGTTCTGAGGAAACTTTTTCAGGGCCGTTGCCATAGTTGAACGGTCACAGCATTTCCGATCTCCCAAAAATCCGTCTGTATTACTTGACTTAGTAGGTTTTTTGGGAATAGATTAGTGAGCGTCTGGATAGAAACGATCGGAGTCGCTGGGCGGCTTGCGCCATGCACGTGCTCAAGCCATGAAAGGTAAAGTCTGGTTCGTTCAATAACAGGGTATTCTGGCCGACGATTGACGACCAACAGACACCGGGCCGAGTCACATAGCCCTTTGGGGCTCCCTTCTCGCCACTCGGGTCGTGAGATTCGCAGACTCATCACGCTATGCTAACCCGGCCGATGCCTGCTCGTTGTCGATGAATGGTTGATTGCGTTTTTCGGACGAGGTGCGGGCTAGGGGGAGTTCGCCGCGGGATCTGACATGACGATCACGATCGATTGTCCACAATGTCACCAGAAATACCGCGTCTCAAAAGAGGTCGCCGGAAAAAAGGTCCGCTGCCCGGGATGTGGAAATGTCTTCCTCGCTTCGGAGACTGAATTGCCCGAAGTGGTCTTGACCCCTCTCAGTCAACCGTCCGCAGAAGAACCCGGCGACGCCGGTGCCTCAGGCCGGCAGGGCGAATCGCTTCTGGATGATCTTCTGGGACCTGCGGCCGGCGGTGTTCAGCCGCCCTCGTCCGCAGGATTTGGCCCCCCAGTACAACCGGCCGCCGTGAACTGGACGGCGCCAAGCCCGCGCCGCAATGTGGCTTGGAAAAAACCAGTGGGATTGATCCTGGGGGTGTGTCTGGGATTGGTTCTACTCGTGGTCTTCATTTCCCTGGTCGGTCGCGTGGTCGGCGGTTCGAAACTCCGCATCGCCTCGGCGCCGTTGCCGTCGTTCCCACAGTTGCCGCGTTTTGAGACTGACCCTAACGGTTTTCTGTTTGCATCGGTGGATTTACCCGTACCCGCAAATCGACCTGGATATCAAAGTAAGATTTTCATTCTTTTGCCGGAAGGCTCCCATAGTCCCCATTCACTTCCGTGCGTGTTCTGCGCCGCCCCGGGGGGAACGTTATTGACTGGGGCCAAGCTATTTCCATCCGTGATACCACAATTGGCGCCGTGGGTTTTTTCGGGGTTCGCCGTGATCGCGTATGAGCTTGATGGAGCATGCGAAGAAGGAGCTGAACTGGTCGTCCACCGGGATGATTTTATGAAAGCCTACCCGAAATTCATCGCCAGTCAGGCAGGTATGGTCAATGCCCGCAACGCAATTGAGTTCACACTTGCAAGAGTGGTGGAGGTCGATCCCAATCGGCTTTATGCCGTGGGATGGTATGAAACAAGTACCACGGCACTCCTGTTTGCTGCCCATGAACCGCGAATTCGCGGGTGCGTGGCTCTGCATCCAACCGTTGACGTTGAACAGGACGCATGGGTTTATGTCACGATGCGTGACTGGAACATTGATGGCCCAGTCAAGAGTTTTCTCCATCGGTCCTCCCCCCTGACTTATGTCAGCCGGATCAAATGTCCGCTCTTTCTTTTCCACGGAGATAACGATTCCTGGGAGCTGCGCGAACGAACCAAAGGTTTTGTGGATAGGTTGGCAAAGACCAACAGCCGCGTGACTTATGAAAACGACGAGTCCGGATACGGTCCTGGCCAGTTTGAAAGGGAGGGCGGCCTGTCCAAGGCCATTCGCTGGCTAAAAGAGCTTGATCAACCGGGTTCCACGACGCCGCCGTTGGCCAAGGAGCCAGAACCAGCGTCCCAGCCCCCGGTTGTTTCTCAGCAACCGCCGTCATCTCCGTCGGGCTCTTCAGCCGCGCCCGGCCAGTCCTCCCAAACGGCCCCTTCATCGAGCACCCAAGAACCGCCGTCGCCATTCTTTGCGGAGCCGCCGAAAGGACCCGGTGGGCTTCCCGGCTCACCGCCGCCGTTTGGCCCCCGAAGGTCTTTTGGCCCCGGCGGACCTCGGTAGGAACACCCAACCAAGAACGGGACGGAGCAACCATGGGTATCTCTGCTAAACAACGGGTGGGGCGGATGTGGCAATCCCTTGGTAGGGGCAATTCATGAATTGCCCCTACGTCAACCGAGAAAGCGGCGATGAATTGGCGCACTCCAAATATGGAGTGTGGGCCTTGAGCCACGTTCTCGCGCGGGAGCTTCAGCTCCCCGCCGAATCATCAAATAGCGACTCAATGCAAATACCAACGCAATCGTAGGGGCAATTCATGAATTGCCCCTACAGGGAGCCGGTGTGGTGTGATAAGACTTGCGCGGCCGAAAGAGCGTGCTATGATTGCGGTGGGAACCTGCGAAGAATTAAGCGGTGTTGGGCTGCAGAAGGATTTCTCGCGTCAGGCTCTTGACAAGGGGAAAGGCGGGGGTAGAATGGGGTCGTCTGGTGGGCAATTCACTACTTTTGGGTGGAAGTTACGAGTTGCCCATAGGCCGGATGGGGGGCTAAAAGGGCGGGGGTCTGGGCAAAGTCGTAAGTGAAAGCAGGGATTGAAGTTATGTCAAAAAACGCATGGTTGCACAATGACGCAAAAATGCAAAAACACCCCACTTTTGGGAGGGGTCTGNGCAAAAATCGAAATAAGTTACGTTCAGAAAACAACTTAGGAGGGCAGGAGTTTGATTGGGGCTTGGCCGAGAAGGGCCGTTGAAACTCGNGNNCACAGTGGCGTTGTTAAGTTTCCGATCAGCCCAGTTTGATTGGGGCTTGGCCGAGAAGGGCCGTTGAAACCCTCAACCAGACCCGGGTCGCTAGAAAGGCGTGAATCCTTGTTTGATTGGGGCTTGGCCGAGAAGGGCCGTTGAAACATTTCTCATTTCCCTTCTCCTTTCTTCTCTTGAGCGTTTGATTGGGGCTTGGCCGAGAAGGGCCGTTGAAACTCGCTGTGACCAACCGTACTATGGAAACCCCCGGAGAGGGTTTGATTGGGGCTTGGCCGAGAAGGGCCGTTGAAACTTGTAAATCAGAACAATACAATCTTCCTGACAAATGTTTGATTGGGGCTTGGCCGAGAAGGGCCGTTGAAACTCAGAATCTGGGCAATGTCTTGGTGCCCGACTACCGATAGTTTGATTGGGGCTTGGCCGAGAAGGGCCGTTGAAACACCGCCTCGTTGATCTGGTCGCCGGGCCAGTCGGCGACGTTTGATTGGGGCTTGGCCGAGAAGGGCCGTTGAAACTTCAGCTTGATCTGGTACCATTCCCGATACCAGGGACCGTTTGATTGGGGCTTGGCCGAGAAGGGCCGTTGAAACTTGTAAATCAGAACAATACAATCTTCCTGACAAATGTTTGATTGGGGCTTGGCCGAGAAGGGCCGTTCAATTGCGTTCTGGGGCAACCACGGGGTATTGCGCGCGAAGAGAGTCTTATCGTTGGGAAACGCTATCTATCGGTCGGGGCAATTCATGAATTGCCCCTACATCAACCGAGAAAGTGGCGATGAATCGCCGCACTCCAAATATGGAGTGCGGGGCTTTAGCCCCGCTTTCGCGCGGGAGCTTCAGCTCCCCGCCGAACCATCACACCGCGACACGATGGTTTTACAGGCTGGCCCTGCACCAGCTCTCGCAAAGTCTCTTGATCGACCGACAACCAGATCGGAAAAACCGTTGCGCGATCATTGGCAGGGGCAATTCATGAATTGCCCCTACCTGTGAATTGCCCCGAGCGCCGATGGTCAAAGGGGCTTTTGCTGTAAGCTGCTCTCAGCCGGTCAGAATTGCCCCGACCGGTAGCGGCCAAAACCTTCGCACACGACACCGCGATGAATCGCCGCACTCCAGAAATCCAAGAGTCCCAACAGTCCAAGTCGCGATTCGCACACGTGTCGCGTGCCGAAAGAATCTCGCCTTGCTCATTCCCAGGGAAAGGGTTACGATTCAGCGAAAGCCTTTGGTTTCCGAAACTCTGACGAATGGGATAGAATAGGTTAAACGGGCGAAGTATTGCAACCGGCGTCCGCCCGCATGTCCTTGATCTTATATGTGGGCGCGGCTCTCGGGTTTTTGTGGCGTCAATCACTGGGTGATATCCCGTGATTGCGGGTTAACAACGTCTTCCTGAATTATTTGGGTGAGAAGGATGAATCAGCCAGTGTGCCTTTCTCGTCGTTTCCTGTCGTTTCTTTTGTGGGGAGGATTGCTTGTCGCCCTGACCACCATTCCGGCATGCGGCGACCCCACGGGTCCCCGCGCTCAGGACCGCCATATCGCGCGGACGGTCGCCCTGAAACTTCCCCAGGCCCATCTCACCAAGCACCCGCTGGATGCGGAGATCGCCGATCGGGCGTTCAAGCTGTTTCTCAAGACCCTCGACCCAATGAAACTATATTTCTACCAGTCTGATGTGGATCGGTTCGCCGAGAAGAAGGCCCAATGGGTCGAGCTTCTCAAGGCAGGCGATGTCAGCCCGGCTTACGAGGTTTATTCGGTTTTTCTTCAGCGCGTCGATGAACGGGTGGCAACCGCTCTGGAAATCCTGAAACAGCCCCTGGATTTCACCGTGGATGAAGAGATCGTCCGCGATCCGGAACTGGTCACGTACTCCAAGACGCCCGAGGAAGCCCGTGACCGCTGGCAGAAACGGATCAAGCTCGACCTCCTTGTACTTAAGGCAGACAAAGAAACGACGGGCCAGGCCGCCATCGAAAAACTTCAGAAGCGGTACACCAGCTTCAGCAAACGGGTTCACCAAACCGATGAGGACGAGCTACTCGAATCCTATCTTTCCGCCATTTGCGAGTCCTACGATCCCCACACAAGCTACATGTCGCCCGAGACCCTCGAGAACTTTGATATCACGATGAAACTGGAGCTGGAGGGGATCGGAGCCGCCCTGCAGTCGGAGGATGGTTATGTCGTGGTGAAGAAGCTCATTCCCGGCGGGGCCGCCGCCAAGGATGGACGCTTGAAAATCGATGACAAGATCGTCGGCGTTGGCCAGGGTGAAAGCGGCGAAATCGTCGATGTGGTCGATATGAAGCTCACGGATGTGGTCCAGCTCATCCGCGGCAAACGGGGAACCGTCGTGCGTCTGGAGGTCCTGCCGGCGGATGGCGGGGCCAAAAAAGTAGTCACCATCACCCGCGAACGAATCGAATTGAAAGACAGCGAGGCCAAAGGTCGGGTCTTTGAGGCAGGCAAAAAACCCAATGGGCAACCCTATCGCATTGGCGTCATCGATCTGCCCAGCTTCTACATGGATATGTCGGGAGCACGGCTTGGGATCCCCGAATTCCGGAGCACAACGCGGGATGTTCGCCGCATCCTCAATTCCTTCAACCAGGAAGGAGTCGATGCTGTCGTCCTGGATTTGCGGCGCAACGGGGGCGGTTCGCTTCAGGAAGCCATCAATTTGACCGGTCTGTTTATCGAGTCCGGCCCGGTCGTCCAGGTCAAGGATTCCGCAGGGCGAATCATGGTTTACGATGATGAGGACACAAGCATTGCCTGGCGCGGTCCCTTGATCGTCGTGATCAGCAAGTTCAGTGCTAGCGCCAGTGAGATCCTGGCCGGGGCCATCCAGGACCACCGCCGCGGGATCATCGTTGGCGATCACAGCACCCACGGTAAGGGGACTGTGCAAAGCCTCATCGATCTTGGCCAGGAATTGTTCCGGCTTCCCAATGCACCGCCGCTGGGGGCCTTGAAACTCACGATTCAGCAGTTCTATCGACCCAATGGTGATAGCACCCAAAACCGGGGTGTCGTTGCTGACATCGAGCTTCCTTCCCTGACAAATCACCTGGAAGGAATTGCCGAGTCCGACCTGGATTATGCCCTGCCGTTCGATCAAGTTCGGCCTGCACAATTTCAGGCGTCTTCCGATGTCGATACCTCGGTGATCGATTACCTCAAGCGGCGATCCGAGGAACGCGTCCAGAATTCGTCTGACTTCCAGAAGGTCAAGGCCGACATTCAGCGGTATCTCGCCCAGCGGGAAAAGAAGACCATGCCCCTGATGGAAGAGAAATTCATGGCCCAGGTGAAAGAACTCAACGCCGACAAAGAGGAAGAGAAACGCCTCAAGGCCCTTACGGAAGGTAATGATGAGGGTATCCAGCGCGATTACTACCTCGACGAGGTCCTCCAGATCATGGCGGACTACCTGCAATATCGGGTCATTGCCCAGGCCCGCTGAGTGCGTTTGGGCGATATGCAAAAATATCGCCGTACGGAAATGGAAAACTCGCAGTCGGAACTGCGTCCGTGTCATCCATGAATCGTCCCGACCCACAGGCTAGATTGTTGGATCGACGATCATAGTGCCATCCGATCGTATCCCGCTTCCGACACGGGCTTAAACAACCGATTCTTGAAGATGACCGACATTAGGACACTCTTTGCAAGAGATCCTTGGCGAAACGATGTTTTTCAACGGTATGCGACGTACAACCCTTTTTGGCTTTCTTTGCTTGGTTGTTCTGACGGCCCAGAGCGTGGCTCTGGCACAGTTCAAAGAGGAGACGGGCAAAGGTTGGCGGCTGGGTGATCCCGTCGTCCATCGCTGGCAGGCTGGGATTGTCGTCAAGGCCGCCGCTGGGGCCTGCAAGAACATCGTCGGTACGGCCCCATTGCCGCGGGATTGGCCTGAACAGCAGGTCGAAATCGTCGAAGAGGATTTTTCCCCAAGCGTCAGCGTCCAGTATCGGACTGTCAATAATCTCGTGGAACAAATGGTGGTAAAAATTCCCAATCTTCCCAACGGTCAGGAAGCCAAGGCCGTGGTGACTGTGGAGATCCGCCGGTTCGTCCAGCTTCCTCCTCAGGACACCACCATTTTTAAGATTCCGCAAACGATGCCTGCTCCGGTTCGGATGTTCCTCGCGCCGAGTCCCAAGATTGAATCGCACGACCCGAAGATCAAAGAGCAGGCGAAACAACTGATCGCCAGTGGAGAGAATGACTGGGAAAAGGTCCGTTCCATCTACGCATTCGTCCGCGAGCATGTTCAGTACAAGAGCGGTGCTCCTCTGCGTGGCGCCATCGTTGCTTTGAAAGAAGGGGCCGCCGATTGTGAGGATATGACGTCACTCTTCGTCGCCCTGTGTCGGGCGGCAGGCGTTCCGGCGCGAACCGTGTGGGTCCCCGGCCACTGTTACGGTGAATTCTACCTAGTTGATGACGAGGGGAATGGCTACTGGTTCCCCTGTCAGTTGGCCGGCACCGAGGCCTTTGGAGAAATGCCTGATCCCCGTCCGATCCTCCAGAAAGGCGACAACTTCGTCTCACCGGTCAACCCTCGCGAACGGGTTCGCTACCTCGCCGAAACGCTCACCGGCGGCGGCGTTGGGGGACATCCTCAGGTCCAGTTCATCCGAAAACAGCTTGCGAACTGAGGAACACTCCGGCGAAGGCCTCACGATTCGGCCTGGGATTAGCGTTCCCGAAACTGAGACCGGTGCTGCATCTTGCTTTCCACGCGAAATGCCACTTCTTTCACGTGGCGTGGGATATGGCTTTGGCAGAGATGGCTCACCGCTGGCCAGATCATATCCACCTGAACATTCGGATGAGTATCCAGGAGGGACTCGACTGAACGCAATCCCAGAAAGACCAGTCGGCACGTCCGATTGGCGAAGATCGATTCGGTGTTACCTGTCGCCGCGAAACGTTCCACCTCGTCACACTGAAAAAGCTCATTCAAAACGGGTAGGCCTTTAGGGCTGCCCGCCATGCCCAGACCAATGGCGGCACTGTAACGAACGTTCGGGGCCGGATCATCTAGAAGCGTCTCCAGAGTCTCGCACGCCTGGGGACCGCCGTGCATCCCGAGGGTTAGAGCCGCTCCAGCTCGGACCGGATCGATTGGGTCCGAGGCTGCCGTGCACAGGGCCGGCACGACCTCGGGACTATTGCGAAGGACCTGAGGGCCAAGACGGTCGGCCATCTCATATAACCCTTCCACAGCGGCCCGGCGCACCGGCGACCCAGCCTGCGGTGTTGATGTTCCCCACCACGTGACCCCTTCACAGAGGGCGGGAACGACTTGTTCATGGTCCATCTGGCACAGGACAAAGCAAAGATACTTTCGCGATACCACCGACATATCCGACTGATTCAGAAGAGGCTGACGCAGTTCCTCCTGAAAAGCCTCGCTCAACGCCTTCGCCAATCTTGGATCGCTTCGGACCTCCGGATAACGACTGTCCTCAAGAATGGACGCGATTTGGACCAGGGCTTGCCATCGAGCAGCCCCGCCAGACCGAACACCCTGGATGATCTCCTCCAGCTCGATATTTGGTTTCAACCACATCCGAGCCTGCTGGATCAGCGCGGCACCCCCAATAAGGACGAATAGCGGAATGACAACGCGGGAGAAAACCAACCACCCCAGGTTGTCGGAGCGACTGTGGGATGAACGGGCCGGTCGATCAACGCGCAAATGCCGGCTCTCATCGGTCATGAGACCGTCACTTGGGGCTGAGAAGACGCAATCCTTCTCGAGACCATGGCCAATCACGTCGCTCGGCCTGTCCTGGGAAGAATCCAACGAAACACTGCCATTTTGCCTGGCAGCCACGGCGACGGCCCGATCGTCGCGATTCATTACCCCACCTCCTTCCACCGTTCTCCGGTCGAGAAGACACGACGTGCGTGGGAGACGACCCCCAACACAGCATGACCCATGCACCATCAATCCCGAAAAGCTTGTCAAGCACAGCCGCAGTATTTTATGACAGCTCAGCTCCCCTTTGTCAAGCAAAATGTGATAGAGTGATACCGCGTTTCCCAAGAAAACCGGCAAGACCAGCTGGCGGTTCAGTACTCATGTTGTTTCTCGATCTAACGCTACCAGAGATTGAAGCGAATTTGGCTTTGGACGAGGCGCTCCTTCAGGCTGCCGAGGCAGGGCAGTTGGGTGAGGTCCTTCGGCTTTGGGAAGTATCCCAACTGGCCGTCGTTGTGGGCCGTGCTTCGCGCGTGGCCGAGGAAGTCCACCAGGAAGCCTGTCAGAAATCAGGGGTGCCGATTGTCCGCCGCTGTAGCGGGGGCTGTGCCGTCGTGATTGGGCCAGGGTGTCTTTTGTATTCGCTGGTGTTCAATCTCGAGGAACGACCCCAATGGCGGAAAGTGGATCGGCTGCACCGTGACGTCCGCGAGAGGTTGCTCTCAGGTTTACGCCCACGCGGTTTGAATATCGTAGCAACAGGGACGAGCGATCTGGCACTCGTCTTCAACTCCTCTAAAGACCCACTTCCCAGAAAGATCTCCGGCAATAGTGTACGTTTTGCGAGAAATCACGTGCTCTACCACGGGACTTTACTCTACGCCTTTGATCTCCCGCGGATGACACAGTTGCTCAAACAACCTTCCCGCCAACCGGCCTATCGCATGGGACGTTCTCATGAGGCTTTTGTGGCGAATATTCCCCTGGAGCGCAACGATCTGGTGGCGATCTTCAGGCACATCTGGGCGGCCCACGATCCGTTATCCGATTGGCCCCAGCAACGGACGCAAATCTTGCTTGAAGAGCGATACAATCTTCCAAGCTGGCACAATGAGCGATGATTCGCAAATTGTGGCGCTGCGAGTCTTGAAGGCGACCGATAAAGAAAACCCGTCCATGCTCGGACGGGCTTTCCGTTGGCGTCAAACTAAGAGGCAAACTCTTTGGCGGAAGGAATCAGAAGAAGCCACCACCATAACCGCCGCCGTAGCCGCCATACCCACCGCCGCCGCCAAACAGCCCACCATACCCACGGCCGCCTGTACCCCCTATTCCTTGACCACTCTCACCCGTCACGAAATTAAAGATGTTGACTTCCCCAATTCCCTGGAAAGTGGGATACGGGTTGACCCGCACATACCGGCGGTCAGCCGAGATCGTGGCCGCGGCAGTGAGCATCGAACCTTCGGGAATGACGGTGATTTCTGGTGCATAACCGACAGCCCCGTTGGCCACCGGGATAAACGGCAGGATTGGCGTGTTACCGCCCGTTCCGCCTGTTGTCCGCGACTGGAGGAATGAGGCCATGGAATCGGGACTGACCTGGGCCACGTTTCCCGCATCTCCACCCAACTGTTGCGCCAGAATCCGATTCCGCAACTCCAGATGCCCGGTCACAGCGACGGCCAGTTGCTGTTCGGCCAAAGGCGCCTTGCGTCTTCCGTCCGCCAGTTCGAACTGGATGTACGCCTCGTCACCCTGGAGACTGATGGTTTTCGTCAACGTTTGGGCTTTGCCGGTGAGCAAATGGGTGTACACCGTGACTTTCACCTTTCCACCAACGACGTTGCCCCAAACCCGACGGACAACCGCCCGATATGTCCCACTAAAACCACGCGGGCAAACGTAATACTCTGTGTAACCATCACTGCCGCTGCGACCAGCCCCACTGCTACCATCACCCATCAGAATACCCCCGGACGATGTCCGCGGATTCCGAAGCGAGCACAATGTTCCGCCTGGTTCTTCCACAATGAGGTCCAGATCCGCCTCGCCCAACCAAGAGACTTCAATCACGCAGTCCCGGGCGACGGCCTCGTCCAGGGCCGCTTCGTATCGTTTGGCTTCTTCCGTTCGATTCTGGGCCTTAAGGTCATCCAAGAGGGCCTTCGAGACCCGCAAGGCATTCAGCCAGACATCCTGATGCTTTTCCGGGAATACCTGGGAGAGAATCCCCACCGTCGCCCATTGGATGGCTTCCACATCGTTCAATTTCTGGGCCAATCGCAAACCGGCGACATACGGCTCGGGCCATTCCGGCATCAATCCGGCAACCTGACGGTACATTGTCAAGGCCCGCTGGTCCAGGCCGTGGCGTTCCAGTTGAATGCCGAGGACGAGAAAATCCATGGGATCGGTAGCGAAATCGGCGGCCGACATCAACGCCCGTTCGATTTCCTCCTGAGAACCACCCTGGGCTTCGAGTGCCAGGGCCAGCCCTTCGTACATCCAGGGCTGCGGCTGATTGTGGCGCAGAGCCGCCTGAATCACGGCTGTAACATGCTCAAACTTTTGAGCAGCGACCAACCGCCGAACGGCCTCCCGGACATCCTTCGCCGGGACAACACCCTGGGCAAAACAGGCGTTCCAGAGTTCCTCGACGGATTGGCTCGCAGACACGCTCCCGGCGATCACCTGATCAGCCGTCGTCAGGACCGGGGAAGTCTTTGGAGCCTGCCGCGGTTCACCCGTCGGGGACTTGCTCAAATCATCCTTGACATCGAAGGCCTGGAATCCACCATTGTTGTTGGGCACATTCCACATGCCGCCCATGCCCATTCCCATGCCACCCATTCCGTAACCGCCCATTCCCATGCCGCCCATTCCGTAACCACCCATCCCCATACCGCCCATTCCATAGCCGCCCATACCGCCCATCATCCCCATGCCCATACCACCCCAACCACCCATACCTGCCCCACCCATCACGTTAGGCGGCACAACCAGGTCGGCCACGGGATAGACCTTTAACACCAGATCATTACCGGCCTGTTCCGGCGTGGTGATCAAGAGCACCTCATCCTTGATGACGTAGGTCAGATCGAGATCACGCAACGTCAAACGCAAGGCGGAACGGAGCGAAATCCCGCGCAAACTCTTCGTGATCGTCGTGTTGGTATCAACGCCCACGTCCTGAAGGGCCTTCTGGTCCAACTGAATTTCGATCTGATGCCGATCACGCAGATAGTTCACGACTTCCGAAAGCGGCGTATCGACAAAGTCGAGTTCCGTCGGCTTCTTCAATTCGCTCAGAATCTTCCGTTCGGAAGGATTTTCGCTTCCCAAATCCATGCTCTGGTAACGCTCCTTCCGTCGGGCGGTCAACTCCTGCCAAGTCTGAGCATCCGGATAGAGGACCGGAGGTTCATCTGGAATGGGCACGTGCGCCAATTCGGTCTGATAAAGCGTATCGAGGACGCCCTTCTGACGGGCCTCACGCAGGGCCATGGCTTTCTCGAAATTGCCAACCTGACTGGCCATGTGACGCGCCAGGAGCGGCACCGGGGCATCCGGACTGAGCTTTTCTGCCTCACCGGCAGCCTCAACCTCTGCCAGCTCGTAGCGACCTTCCTTCATCAAAGAGTTAAACCGGGCCAAAAGCTGTGTGAGCTTTTGTTCCTTCAGCAACAATCCCTCTGTGATTAAACGGCGCTCCGTAGCCTGGGCTTCAGCCTGGGCCGCCCGGCGACGCTGCTCGTTCAGCTCGACAACCCGCACATCCGCCTGTCGGATCGCCGTGCGAAGCTGATCGAGGAGCTGATCTCGAACATCCGGGGCCAGATCGGGGACACGGCTGACCTCATCCAATTTGAGCTTCAATTGTTCACGCGCGGTCTCAGGATTGGTCCCCATCATTTTTCGTGCGTAATTGATCGACGCCTGAACGTCCTTGGCAATCGCGTCGGCGAGGATCTGCCGGTCAAGGGCCACCTGCGCTGCCAAACCGCCGGGGACCTGAGCCTGGGCCTGCGGTCCCACCAGATTCAGATCAGCCTGCGGGGCCGGGGCCTGCGGCTGGGGAGCCGGAGGCTGAGGGGCAGGGGCTGCTGGCGCTGCCGGCTGCTCCGCCGGGGCCTGTTGCGAAATCTGGGTCACGCGGGCAAGAATCTTCCGCGCAGCCTGGTTTTGCGGATCCTGGGCCAAAGCCGCTTCTGCCATCCGCTTCGCCGAAGCCACGTCATTCACTTCCATCGCCTGACGGGCCAGTTCGGTCAGGTTGTAAACCCCAAGCTCGGCATTCTCGGCCAGCTGAATCAACGCTTCCGGCCCCGGAACGGGAACAACCAACCCGTTGTTGTTCCGCGCCGTTTCGATCAGTTTTACCAGAAATGCATTTTGAGGATGGGGCTGCCCATTCAATGCCAGCTTCTTCGAGCCTTGATTAAGGGTGATCTCAACCTCGACGGCTCCGGGACTCTTCAAAGTCCCCACAACGACGGTTTCCCGATCCGAACGCAACGGGGGCAGCCGGGAAGGATAAACCTCAGCCACCTGATCCGACCACACAGCGCCCTTGGGAAAGACAACTGTGGCTCGAATGGCCCCGCTCAAGCGCTCACCAATGGCGGCCGAGTCCAAATCGGCGCTATCGGCCACAACCTGGCCTCCCGTATGGGTCGCCAAAGACGCCACCAAACCGTAATCGACCTGGGTCCCGGTGAGATAGGCGTTAACTGGGATCCTGCTTTCGACAAACGCCGTGATAAGCTGTCCCAACGCTTCCGCCGACAACAACTTCGCGCGGCTGAGGCCATCACCAAAATAGACCAAAGCACGACCATCAGCCGGGGCCTGTTTGAGGGCTTCCGCAGCCGCTCCCAGACCAGCACCCAAGTCGCATGAACCGAGCGGGACTCGCTTTTCCAGCTTGCTCAAGGCCGCATCGAGTTCGGCACTCCCCACGGCAGCAAAACCTTCGCCCATCGCCGCGGCTTTCAAATCGACGGCGATGATCTGGACACGATCTTGCGGCGTCAGCCGGTTGAGAAACTCTTTCAAAGCGGCCAGCGACTTCTCGCGAACAGCGCCCGTTTGAGCCGCCGACGTATTGACCAGGACAACAATGTGCCGGGCCGCCTCCGGATTCTCCTGGGCCACATGGGGCAGCACCGCTGCAAAATAGGTGGCACCGTCAGCGGCCTGAAATACCTCTAATCGCCCTTGTGCCGTGTCGTCGGCACCGGCCATCGCCGAACCGAGGCACAAACCCAAACCCATCAAAAGCCCGACCACCAACGCGTGCCGTGTGGATCGCCTGTACACCATGGTTTCCAATCTCCGACGCCTTTCACTAACCGGCTGAAGATCAAATCCAATCTTTTGACCTATTGATGTCTCCTCATGAGAAGTCAACCATACTCCTGGAGACTATGCCCATTGTAGCTTGGGAAACCTGAATTTGCCAAGCAAAAACTTTCGATTAGGAGAAATGGGGAATCTGGCAAATCTTAGACTGCCGCACCGTGGGGCCATTGCCAGATTCGATTTCCCGCCTCGACTCCACCCCGGGTCTGCAATTCGCAGGGCAATCGCCTCTAATCCAATTCCTCCTTCAGGTTCAGATCAAAGTCAAGCGCGTGACCCCAAAATTAATTCTAACTCACCTAGATTAGTCGCTGCCCTTTTTCCGCAAGTTCCCCAAAAGGAATCTTCCGTCCGCAGGCCCTGGCCCAAGACCACCAACCCCGACACCCTCGACGCCACCCCCCATGAAGTGGGGCATGAACTGCAGCGGAAACGTTTTGTTGGTTTTCCCTGTCAAAAGTCCCACGCGTTTGCGCCCCCATTCTGGATCCACGGCCCGCTCCACGGGGTCCAGGTTGTCACCGCAACCTCCCTGAGCTTGCCAATAATCATCCAGATGTTGTTTCAAGGGTTGGCCCCGAGAGCGTGCCCACAAAAATGTCGGTAGGGACAATTCATGAATTGTCCCTACCGCACGCCCGATTCGTCGCGATTGGTACTTCCCTTGCCTCGTTGTTCGTGATGCGTTGCGTTCTATACAAGCTCCTTGGGATCACTTTCCCAGCCGAAAATGCGGGNTCAATCCCAGCAAAGCGGATCCCATTCGGCGAAGCGACACGGAATCTCCATCATCCGATTCAAAGCCCTCGGATTCGCCAGCAGCGGGGGTCCAATCGTCGAACTCCTGTTCGTAGGAATCGCCTACAGCGGGCGCCGTCTCACTTGGACGATAACCAGGACGGTCATAATCCCATGCTTCGCCTGAGTCCTTTTCCGCAAAGCCGTTTTCGTCCCAGTCGGCGTTCCAACCGGTGATCGGGTCGGACGACTCATCCTCTCGCCCCATGCCGGACTCATCCGTTCTTTCCCCAGAGGAATCGCCGTAATCGTAGTAGCGGTCATCATAGGGATCGACCCACTCGAATTGGTCCTGGCCGTCGCCGTTCATCATGCTGGCATCAGACTCGGTCTGATTCTCCGGGATAAGCAGATCGGGTCCGGATTCCGTCCCCTTCGATTCTTCCAGCCAGACAAAGTTCTCGCCAGGCTCTCCGTGCCAGGGGGTATCGGTTGTCGCCGCAAGCGAAAGAGTCGCATCATCATCGGGGGAAGTTCCCACGATCGGTTCATGGTTGACGATGATCCAGGATTCGTAGTCCTCGCCTTCTTCAGCCGGGATGACCGCCGAATCATCGCGAAGGTACGACTCGCTCGACGATCCCTCAAAGCTTGTGCTGTCGGAAGCGTTGTCCATTGTCTCTTCTAAACCACTTTGAGGATTTTCCTCGTTGAAGCTTGCAGATTCATCGTCCTCAAGGGCATCCCATTGCTCATAAGCCTCAGCGTCAGCCTCGTCTGCGCCACCGTCAAAATCGGCAAGCAGATCAGAACTTGCTCCGTGGACCGCAAGGTTATCAACATCAATTTCCCGGTGTGCGGCGAAGAGCCAGCCCGCCGCCACGTCGGCCTCGTAATCCGGATGAGAGAAGGCTTCCGCGCGATCGGCGCTGAGGATTGCATCCAATTCCCCTGCGGTGATCAGCCGATCACTTCGCGACTGGCCGAACAGCGAAGATTGCGAACTGGAAACGGCACACCGACCGTATCGACGGCCAACTTCTGCCTGCGTGTCGAGAAAATAATAGTATTTCTCGTACCAGGGGAAGTAGCCGTCACTTTCTGCCAACTCGGACGCATCCTGTTGCCCGCTGGCCTCCTGGGCCATCTCATACCGGGCGGCTTCTTCGGACGAATACTCGTCGATAAACCCATACTGGAGGTGGGCCTGCGCGTCTTCGGTGGGTTCCGACGAGTCGCTTAACCACAGCCAACTGTCGTCGCCGCTTTGGTCCGCAGAGGACGACCCTTCGGACCAGGCATCTTCGGCAATAAACCGATAGTAATACCGGTAACCCGATGGCTCACTGGGGGTGGTATATCCTGCCTTGGGGTCGCTGGCCAGGGGATCGCCCGGAACCGGCCCGGTGTCCCACGCGCGTGGGTCGATGTCGCTATTGGAAATGTTCTGTTCGTCGTCCGCCAACGTCAACTCGTCCGAATTTGCCCAGTCGCCGTGGTCCGAGACTAGGACTATGTCGCTTGTGGCAGCATTTGAATGGGCAGGATGAGCCGGATGTTGCACTTGGGCAAAAAGTCGGGGATCAGTGCGGAGGGAGGACAAACCGAAGAGCAGTAAGGATGTGCTACATAATCCAAAAAGCGCGCTGGGAAAAAAGGTCTTCCTCATACAAACTCCTCCTTTTTTTCCGGTGGGATAGATAGCAGGCTAGCAGGAAAAATGCGGCGTGCGGGCAAGATACGTCAGAGATGTTTTCGCCGTTATGCGTATCGGAGCAATTCTTTTGAGATATTGGGCAATTCACGAAGAGTTCGTAATGTAAGCAATTGGAAAGATGGGTAAGGTATGACGACACAGGGAGAAAAGAAAACAGGCCCCGAATCTAAAAGTTCAAGTGCAAGTCTTGGCTGTGCGTCGCATTCACGAGTCGTCGTGACGGGCGGACACATTGACCCCCTTCAGGAGTGTGCAACTTTTGACGCCGCACTTGTGCGAGGTTTAGCTGCCACTGGAGTGCCCCGAAAGAAGCAAGCACAGAACAGGAGAAAAGGTAGGGGCAATTCATGAATTGCCCCTACCTTTGCTAACCGAAACGCCGGGCGATCTCCATTGTCGAGCGATTCACTCACTCTTTTCGCAGCATGAAGAGGAGCATCTTGAAGGCCTGCGGGGCATGGACGGCATGCGGCACATTGGCCGGCATAAGGATCGATTGACCGGTCTTGACCAGATGCCGTTCGCCCGCGATGATCACTTCTGCCGTTCCTTCCAGGACGTGGATCATGGCATCGAAGGGGGCGGTGTGTTCACCCACGGCCTGCCCGCCGTCAAAAGCAAACAGCGTGATGGAACCGCCCGCCTGTTTGACCAGGACTCGACTGACAATGGCCTTCGGCTGAACATTGAGCAGCTCCGCCAGGTTTACGGGCTGACCGAATAACTCACCGCGATCGGCTTGCGTCATTGGGGTATTCCTTTCCATTCGCGTTCAAGCGGCTTAAGATCGCCATTGGATGACCAAATTGACTCACTTTGAGCCTTCCCGCTATCTTCCGAACAACCGGCACGACAAGAGGGCATGAGAAACAATTCATGAATTGTCGCACATCCTCCATTTATCAATCACGTCTCCTACGGGGCATTGCTGCTGGCTGGTGCGCTGGTTGTTACACACCGGGCTTTGCCGAATTCTACCCGGCGGTTGTTCTCAAGCCAAAACTTTCTTGCAGAGTTGCCTTCTTCATAGAAACGGTAATAATTCATGAATTTTGGAAGATGGCCCGCGATGGCCGAGTTTTGCACAACGTTGGGCTGTCAGCTATCTGGCTTTGATTTGCAGGTCACAAGTGGTAGTCAGTGAAAGGAGTGTCCCATGTTAAGTTCCAAGATGCTGCAGGCTCTCAATGATCAAATCAATGCTGAGCTTTACTCATCGTACCTTTACCTCGCCATGTCTGCGCGCTGTGAGGCCCTCAATCTTCCCGGGGCCGCTCACTGGCTGCGTGTCCAATCTGAGGAAGAACACGAGCACGCGATGAAGTTCTTCGAGTATGTGACCGAATGCCGGGGCGAGGTCAAATTGCAGGCCATCAAAGAACCGCCGTCGTCCTGGAATAAGCTGTGCGAGCTTTTCGACGATGTGCTGGCTCATGAGCAATACATCACCGGCCGGATCAACGATCTGGTCAAACTCGCCCGGGAAGAGAATGATTACGCCACAGAGAACTTCCTCCAGTGGTTCGTCAAGGAGCAAGTCGAAGAAGAGGCCTCGGTTGATACCATCATTCAGCGGCTCAAGCTGGTGGGCGAAATGCCGCAGGGTTTGTTCTTTATTGACCACGAACTGGGACAACGGGGTTAATTCCCCGTCATGAGCCTGGGTGGCCCGAAAGTGCCACGTAACGAGGTGTGATGCGACCAACGGTGCGGTGTGGCGACAACACGCTGCACCGTTGTTGTTTTCTCACACCGTCCCACGGATTCGAGCCAGTTGTCTATCCAACCGTTGGGGGGACACCGGGATTGCCGTCCCCAGGGCCTGGGCAAACAGAGATATCCGAAACTCTTCCAGCATCCACCTGTAGTGAAGCAACTCCGGATCGAAGATGTCCATATCTTCGTGGAACCGACGGCGTTGCAGAAAGGTTTCCCAGTAGGGTCGAAAGACGGTCATTGCTTCCCGATCTCGAAAAACTCCGCCCAGTCGCAGGGCTTCAATTCTGCGACAAATGCCGCGGAAATACCGTGGGTACTGCTTGAGCCAGCTCCAGGGAGTTTGGGTAAGAAAACCGGGGCGGGTTAACTCGGCCAATTGTTCCTGGATATCCGCCCGCGACTCTTCCCACTGAGGCGAATCGACCGTCTGCAAGGCCAGATTTGCCTGGTGGTAGGACTCTAGAAGAGGTCGGATCAGCGAAAGGACTTCCTGCACTGCAAGCGGCAGCCGTTTGAGACCGGCCCGACAGAGGCGGCGGTATTCTGCCCGCGTCCTCGGGAGATTGCCCCACTCACCCACTTGCCACGGTCCGACAAGGCTTTCGTCCAAAAAGGCTCGGTCCATCATGGCTAAAAGTAACTGATCCTGAAAATCGAAGTCAGGCAACATTGCGGCCACAAGCCGGAGGCGGTCCCGATCGGGGAACTCATTCCACCGGGGGTCCAGATGGGGCAGGGCCATGATGGCCAGGAGGCGTCGCAGCCCGAATCGTGATTGATAAGCCGCACGGGCGGCACTATCGGCCAGCCGGAGTGAGACGCTGTCTCCCGCATCAACCAACATGGGATAGGCCCTGACCGGGATATCGCCGCGGCGGATTTCAATCTCTTCCGGCAGGGTCTCAAAATCCCAGTCCTTTAGCCCATCGCGATTCCACCGGGGATCATCAATCAAGGAAAAGGCCGCCGTCTGCTTGGTCCCCAATTTTTCCCGCAGTTCTGTCCAGTTTCGCCCACTGGCGATGATTTTTCCTTCGGCATCAACCACCTGGACCGACATCTGGAATTCCGGGGGGATCTTATCCAGTTGAAAATCCTGCCAGTGAATGGTCTCGCCCGCCAGACGCGACAAAACGTCGGCCACAGCCGGCAGAAACCGACCTTCGCCAAAGGATAACATTTGAACGGCCTGATGGGCTGTCTCCTGGACAGGGATAAGCCGCCGTCGTTTTTCTTTCGGCAAAGACTTGATCAGAGCGGCCACTTTGCTCTCAAGCATGCCTGGCACAAGCCAGTCCAAACGCCGGGGGTCCAGACAATGGAAGACCTCGATCGGGACAGTCAAAGTGACCCCATCGCTGGCGTGGCCGGGCTGAAAACGATATGTCAGCGGGAGCGGGGCCTTTTCTACGAGAAGGTGGTCGGGGAATTGCTTATGAATATCAACCGGCGGTTCTTCCCTGACCACGTCGCTCGGACGCATGTCAAGAATCGTAGGATCATTCTTCGAGGCCTCTTTCCACCAGTGGAGAAGTTCGCGGAGATCATAGACCTGCGATGGAATCCGTTGGTCGTAAAAATCGAATTGTGCCCATTGTCCGAGAAGCAGGTCCACACGTCGCAGTTTGATCTGGGCGGTCTCCATTTCGCGGACCAGCCGCTGGTTGTGAACGAAGAAAGCAGCGTCGCAATTGATTTCCCCTTCCACCAGGCCATGCTGGATGAGCATCTGCCGTGCCGTTTGTGGATCAACAGGCCCCAGGGCCGTTCGCCGTCGCGGAACCACAGGAAGGCCGAAGAGTGTGATTTTTTCGTACACCATGGCCGAGCCGTACCGCCGGCTCCAGTACGGATCGATATATTCTTTCTTGATCAGATGAGGGGCCAGTTCTTCGACCCATGCCGGCTCGATCTTTGCACAGACCCGCAGATAACGACGACCCGTTTCCACCAATTCAGCGGCCACGACCCAGGCTGGCCGGCTCTGGAAAACGCCCGAACCCGGCCAAAGGTAAGCCTTTCCTCCGCCTGCCACGGTGTACTCATAGCGGTTATGGCGCATGGCCACGTTGGAAAGAAGACCCGTCAGAATGGCCCGATGGATGGGGACCGGATCGTCCCGGCGTTTCCCGATTTTCATCCCGGACTCGGTCACGATTTCCTGTAATTCCCGGAAAATGTCGGCCCACTCTCGCAAGCGATTGTAAGAAAGGAAGTTCTGCTGACACGCTTTCTGAAGTTGATTGCGCGATAATTTTTCCTTGAGATTCTGGTAGAAATCCCACAGCTTCAGGTAACCGAGAAAATCCGATTCGGGATGGCGGAACGCAGCATGGGCCAGATCGGCCTCCTCGGCACGCTCGGCTGGCCGCAACCTTGGGTCGTCCACTTCCAAAGCGGCAGCGATGATCAGCACCTCGTGAAGACACCCTTCCTCGTGTGCCGCAAGGATCATCCGGGCAATCCGCGGGTCCACGGGGAGCCTGGCCAATCGCCGTCCCAGGGACGTCAGTTTTCCCGATTCGTCAACGGCTCCGATCTCAAACAGCGTCTTGTAACCATCGCGAATGGCGTCGGCCCGAGGTGCGTCGAGGAACGGGAACGTCTCCACCTCGCCGAGGTTCAGGGCCATCAGCTGCAGAATGACCGACGCCAGGTTTGTTCGGACAATCTCCGGAGGTGTGTAACGATCACGGACGGCCAGGTCTTCTTCGCTGAAAAGGCGGAGGCAAATCCCCGGCCCTTCTCGTCCGCAACGTCCCTTGCGCTGTTCCGCGGAGGCCTGAGAAATCGGTTCAATCGGCAGGCGTTGCGTCTTGGTTCGTGGCGAATAACGACTGATCCGCGCAACCCCCGGGTCAACAACGTACCGAATGCCGGGCACAGTCAGAGATGACTCGGCCACGTTGGTCGCAATCACGATCCGCCGTTGCTTGTGGGGCTGGAAAATCCGCTGCTGTTCGCTTGCCGAGAGACGCGCATACAGAGGGAGAAGCTCAATCTCTCGAAAACGGGGATCACCCACAGCCCGCGCTTTGAGCGAACGCATGGTCTCGTGGATATGTCGCTCGGTCGGCATGAAGACCAGGATATCGCCCGGTCCTTCAAGCAAGATTTCTTCAACAGCGGAAACAATGGCCGATTGCCAGTCGGTTTCGCCCGTGGCTTCGTCGGGGACAGGGGGCCTATGGCGGACCTCCACAGGATAAGACCGCCCGGGAACCTCAACCACCGGAGCCGGACGGCGACCCTGGGCAAAATGGGCGGCAAATCGCTCAGCGTCCAGCGTCGCCGATGTGATGATGACCTTCAAGTCCCGACGCCGGTTCAGCAAATTTCGCAAATATCCCAGGAGGAAATCGATATTCAGCGATCGTTCATGGGCTTCATCAATGATGATGGTGTCGTATTGTTCCAGGAAACGGTCGCTCTGGGTTTCGGCGAGCAGAATCCCGTCGGTCATCAACTTGACGTACGTCTCGGGCGAGGTCACGTCTGAAAAACGGACCTTGTAGCCAACCTCGCGGCCCAGGGTCACCCCCAACTCCTGGGCCACACGGGCCGCGATCGATCGGGCCGCAATTCGCCGGGGCTGGGTGTGTCCAATCATGGCTTCGATGCCCCGGCCAAGTTGGAGACAAATCTTGGGCAACTGGGTTGATTTGCCGGAACCGGTTTCGCCGCAGACAATGACGACCTGGTTGGCCCGAATCGCCTCCGCGATTTCATCACGCTTGGCCGAAATCGGCAAATTGGGCAGGATTTCGACGTACGGTCGCCCTTCGAGGCGTTTCCGGCGGAGCGTCACGGAGGCCTCAAGCTCCCGCTCAAATCGCCGCCATTCCTCATCCGAAAGCCGGCGACTTCGCGCGCGGGACCACAGGCGACGCAACCACCGTCCCAGATGGAAACGGTCGGCCCGCATCGCCTGGCCGATCTGCTCTTCCAATCGATTGAGGTCTTTCCCGGTTAACAGCAACTTGTCGTTCCCCGCAACCATCGGCCGTCAGTGGACAGGCCCTTTGGGCGTCCTATCCCTCCGTCAACCCATGCTTCATCACGTCTTTTTGCTGCTGACATGAAAGGCATGGGCCGGAGACGCCCTTTTTTCAAACTGTACCGGTTAACCTGTCAAAGGAAAATATGTGACTGATAAGGACAGAGATTCGACCCCAAGGACGCTCAAAAGCTGTGCGCCGATTTCGCCGGTGGTCGGGACGAAAAATATTTCCAGCGGCAACTCCTTGGAGTACGGCACACCAATCCCACCATTGCGTGGGAGCGATACAGGGCAACGACAGGGAAAATCGGGCAACCGCGGAAGGCTGGCCCCACGGCGAATGGGTTGGGCGGCGAATGCGCTAAACAGGTAGGGCAATTCATGAATCGCCCCTACCGGAGACGGCTTTATCCTCGGCGCCAACTCTGATCATTCGCCGCGCGGCAGAGAATGTAAATGGGAGGGGAGCTTACTGGGAGACCTGCTTATGCGACCACGATGCGATCTGAAATTGTGATCCCAAACTTGTCAAACGCCACAGTGTCCAAAATTGCCTTCTTCAAAAATTTTTTGCTAAAATGGGAAAGGAGTGCAAATGGATTGTTTTTGCCGATTACCAAACGTGTTACAGCTTTTTTGCACCGCTTTCGCCGATGCGATCAATGGTCCGGGCCAGCAAGAGCGTGGGGGACCGGACAGTGTTTTCGAGAAACTGTTGGTAATCCGATGCGGCATGTAACGTCGCCTCAGAGCTTTTCTTATGTCTGATGGTCTGAATCACAACTGGCACGTGGATACCCTCAGACCAACCTCCTGGTGGGCGAAGGCGAGAGTCTGGCTTGCCACACTGACGGTGCTGGTGGTCGCACTCGCCGTGGCCGGCTACATCTGGCGGGTCACGGTTCAGCGTGAGACAGCCCGGATTATCAATCAGTTTGCGAACCAGTGCGGCTCCCAGGTCCAAACGATGGAGTTCAAGCTCCAGCAAAGCCAAAACCTTTTGCGTTTTTTGCTCTCTTTTTTCGCCGCCTCCGAGGATGTCCAACGTTACGAATTCGCTGAGTTTTGTCAGCCGCACCTGACAAGTGTGCCGGTGGTCAGATTTGCCGCCTGGGCGCCGAAGGTTTATCCGGACGGGTTGGAAGCCTTCGGGGAGCTCGCCAATCGGCACGGGGTCCCCGGATTTGAACCCTGGGATCTCGATCACAAGGGCTTGCCAACAGCCGTCCAGACACGACCGCAGCATTTCCCAGTTCTTTTCATTGAACCATCCCCGCCGTTCGACCGGCTCGTTGGATTGGATATGGCTTCCCTTCCCTCCTGGGCGCAGGCCATTGAGGAGACCGTCTTACTGGGCGAGGTGAATGCGGATTTTCTGGAGGGTGTTCCTATCATTGACGGAGTTGTCGCTCAGGCTGTGCAAGGATCAGCTTCCTCTGCCGATCAAAACGCCGACGATGAACGATTCTCGACGACATATGGTCCAAGCTCTGCCGCTGGTGCTTCCCCCCGTAAGTATCTCCTCATTTCTTCACCGGTGTTCTTCGGCGGCTACGTTCCGGAAGACCCTTTTGAGCGATTAACCCAGTGTGGAGGCGTACTTCTGTGTGCTGTTGATGTGGACGAGCTTCTTCGCCCATTGAAACGCTGGGCGATCGTGGAGGAAGTTAACATTCGCGTGATTGACGTCCAGGGAACAACCCACGATGAAATCGTGCGCTGGGTAAAAAAATCGCCCCGAGACCCCACGACATTGGAAAACTACCCCACCTCGACCTGGGATATTCGTTTGCCGGGGCGAACCTGGCGCGTGGTGGCCCAACCGAGTGCCACCTACATTGCATCACGACGCGAACCGGGGAGTTGGGGTGTCCTGGCGGCGGGAGTCTTGTGCTCATTCCTGATCGCTCTCTATGTCAACGTGATCGGGGGGCGATCACTCCGTATTCAACAACTGGTCGCCGAAAAGACCCACGAACTCAGAGAGACAAATCGCCGCCTGGAAGAGGAAATTCAACAACGAGAGGCGATGGAAAAGGAGCTGCGCGACTCGGAGGCCCTTTATTCCTCCCTCGTCGAAAGCCTTCCTCTTCATGTTTTGCGGAAAAATCGCGAGGGGCGTTTCACGTTTGCCAACACGTCATTTTGTCAACTTCTGGGGAGACCACGCGAGGCCATCTACGGAAAAACAGATTTCTATTTCTACCCCCCCGATCTGGCGTCGAAATACCGCCGGGATGATCGTCGCGTCATGGAAACCGGCGAGATCTTCGAGGATATCGAGGAATACGAGAAAAATGGCGAGACCCGTTATGTTCAGGTCCTGAAGTCGCCTGTTCGGGACTCGGCTGGCAACATTGTGGGCGTTCAGGTGGTGTTCTGGGATGTGACGGAAAAGGTTGCCGTTCACAAAGCCTTGGAAAAAGCCAAGCAGGCGGCGGAAGAGGCCAATCGCGCCAAGAGTGATTTCCTGGCCAATATGAGCCACGAAATCCGCACACCCATGAACGCCATTCTGGGGATGGCTCAACTCCTGGAAGAAACGCCCATCAACGCAGAACAAAAAGAATACCTCCGCATCATCCGCGAGGCCGGTGACAATCTTCTTGCCTTGATCAACACGATCCTTGATTTTTCAAAGATCGAGGCCGGTCGAATCGAACTCGACGCTGTCGAGTTTAGCCTGCGGGAAGTAATCGGCGATACGATGAAGGCCTTGGCTGTTCGAGCCCACAAGAAACAGCTTGAGCTGGCCTGCCGCGTGGCGCCAGAAGTCCCCGATGAGCTGGTGGGCGATCCTGTGCGCCTGCGGCAAATTCTCATCAATCTCGTTGACAACGCCATCAAATTCACCGAGCGGGGTGAAGTCGTTGTCGATGTGACGTGCAAGGAATGCACCGAGACCGAGGCCTTCCTCCAGTGTTCTGTCCGCGATACCGGCATTGGCATCCCTCCGGAAAAGCAGAAACTCATCTTCGCCGCTTTTGAACAGGCCGATAAGAGCACGACGCGGAAATACGGCGGAACCGGCCTGGGACTGGCGATCTGCACCCGTCTTGTGGACTTAATGGGAGGGACCATCGAAGTGGAAAGCCAGCCCGGGGTCGGCAGCACCTTCCGGTTTACCGCGCGATTTCGCCGGGCCAGCGACTTGATCCGCAAAGGACTGCCCGTTGACCTGCGGGAATATGCGCATCGTCAAATCCTCGTTGTTGACGACAACGCGACCAATCGAATCATCCTCAGTGAGATGATTTCCAATTGGGGCTTGAAGCCGCATCTGGCGACCTCGGGCGAAGAAGCCATCCGCCTGGTCACAGATGAAGCAGGAAACGTTCGGTACCCCGTCGTGATCACCGACGTGCGCATGCCAGGCATGGACGGGATGGCTCTCGTCAGACAGTTGCGACGCCGGTTTGGTGCCGAACAACTGGCAATTATTGTTCTCTCGTCCGAGGACCGCCCCACGGATAGCGAATTCTTCCGCCGGTTTGAAGTCGCCGCCGTCCTGCGCAAACCTGTCAAACAGTCTGAACTCTACAATGTCCTCGCAGAAATCCTCGGGCTGGCCTTTCATCCCGAATCGAAAATCACAATTCCTCCGAGTTTTCCCGAATTGCCGCCCTTACGTGTACTCCTTGCAGAAGACAGCCCCTTCAATCAACAGGTGGCCATCGGGTTGCTAGAAAAGCGCGGACACACAGTGACTACGGTCTCCAACGGCAAGGAGGCCCTCGACGTTCTCCGGAATCAGAGCTTCGACCTGATTCTTATGGACATCCAAATGCCGGAAATGGACGGTCTGACGGCCACCAAAGAGATTCGAGCTAGAGAGGAGCGGTTAGGTCTTCCACGAACCCCGATCGTTGCCATGACGGCACACGCCTTGAAAACGGACCGCGAGGAGGCTCTTCGGGTTGGAATGGACGGCTACGTCTCAAAGCCCATCGTGGTTGAGGACTTTTTCCAAACGATCGCCGATGTCCTGCACCAGGTTCGCGGAATTAACCTGGGTGATACGCAAAGCCTCCCAAGTCTCGCAGCCCTGGCCCAGTCAGCCGCAGGGGCCGAGTCGCCAACAGAACACTCCACGAGTGTGAATACTCAAAACGGACCTGATTCCCAGCCGCAACCGCAGGCTGCGAATGATTCGCCGGAGAGTGTTTCCGACTCAGGCTCCGGGAAAGGCAACCTCGTGGATTGGCAACATGCCCTGCGGGCAGCCGGTGGTGATCACAAGCTGCTGCAAGCCCTGGTGGATACCTTCATCGAGGAAATGCCTCGACAATGGGAAAACCTGGAAAAGGCCATGTCTCAGGACGACTGGCCGACGGCACGGCGGGCAGCGCACACGCTGGGCGGATCATTCCGGCATTTCGGGGCACGGCCCGCCGCCGAGGCAGCCTTTGAAGCTGAACAGGCCCTGGCTCAGGGAATCCGTGATGAGAAACTCAAAACGTCCCTGGAGCGATTACACCAGTACCTGGAAAATATCCTGCGGGAACTGAGAGAAGGCCATGACTGGTCATAGACTCATTCGCCTTAATCCCGTTTGGATCGCCGTGGAGAGAGACAGTGAGTGATTGTGGTTGTTCAGGAGGAGAGAAAAAGACGTTACCCGAAATGTGTATGTAACATTGATTCGACCCGAAGCCACGGAGATACGTAAAGGATTCCCCTATGGTACGGATCCTGGTGGCTGATGATTCCTTGCTTGATCGTCAGTGGTTGGTAGGACTGCTAACCAAGCTCCCGGACGCCGAGATTTTTGAGGCGGCTGACGGTGAAGAGGCTCTCCGAATGGTTGCTGACCGGCAGCCCGATGTGGTCCTGACGGATATGCAGATGCCGAAACTCGATGGTCTGCAACTCGTGCGGGCCATCCACCAAGAGTTTCCGCATATTCCGGTCGTCATCGTCACGGCTTACGGCAGTGAGCAACTTGCCCTGGAGGCGCTCCACGCAGGGGCCGCAAGCTACGTGAACAAAGAATGGATTCCCCATCGTCTCATCCCAACAATTGAGCAGGTTTTAGAAGCGGCCAGGCAACATGCGATTGTCTCGCGGGTTTCCCGGTTCCTGAATTGTTGCCGTTTTGGTTTTGTCCTGGAAAACGATTGCCAGCTTCTCAAACCAGTTCTGGCGTTTGTTCACGAATCGCTCGAATGTTTGGGGATGGACCTCACGGAAATCACGCGGGTCAATGTGGCACTTCAGGAAGCCCTGGCCAACGCCATCTTCCACGGCAATCTGGAGCTTTCGTCACGACTTCGGGAAGAAGATGAATCGCAGTTCTTCCGGCTGGCGATTGAACGTCGTCAACAGTCACCCTATCAGGAGCGTCGCATTTTCCTGCAGGGGGAAATCTGCCGCGAGAAGATCTCTTTCGTGATCCGCGACGAGGGGCCAGGATTCGATCCATCCCGACTTCCCAATCCTCATCGGCCTCAGGCCCTTGACTGCGCTTGTGGGCGTGGGCTGCTGCTCATTCGATCCTTCATGGACGAGGTGACCTTCAGTCCCCGCGGCAACGAAATCCGCCTGGTGAAATCTTTTCAGGAAAAAGTCCCCTCGGATGGCAAATCCCGTTCGATGGGTTCATCGTAAACCCGTCTGCATCAAGACGGGGCCCTGATAGAAAAGGTAATACGCCCGCGGAACACTCATTTCCAGGAGCGATCTCCAGTCGATTCCCGCAGGCCCGATGTTAATTCTCACAGTGTCCCCCAGAAAGACATCCATCAGCGTCAGCTCTTTCTGGTATTTCACCACCCGAACATTGGCTGGGTCCAACCCCGCTAATTCGATGGCCCGATCCACCGCATCTTCGAGAAACCCGATTTCGTCGATCAAACCTTCTGCTTTGGCCTGTTCTGCGGGAAAGACCTGCCCTGTCGCCAGTTTGTCGAGCAACTCAGGCTGCTGGCGGAACTTTGGCCGACCGCTCTTCACCACTTCCTTAAATCGGGTGAAACTCTCGTCCACCAGCCCCTGGAAGATCGTCCGTTCTTCCTCCGTCATAGGCCGTAGGATACTTCCCATACCTTTGAGGCGATGACTGGCCACGGAGTCTTCTTTAACCCCGATCTTTTCTGCCAATTCTGCCGCATCATAATGCGGAATAATGACGCCAATCGACCCGGTCCACGTTGTCGGCTCGGCAAAGATGGACTTCGGTGTGTCGCCGACGGCCATGGAGACGTAGTATCCCCCGCTGGCCGCAACAGAACCCATGCTGACGACGAGCGGGATCTTTCGCTTTTCCCGCATCTTTGTCAGATAATGATAAATCGAATGGGACCCAAACACCGTCCCTCCGGGGGAATCCACCCGCAGGACCACTGCCTTCACGCTTTCATCCTCGATGACCTGGTCGATCTGCTTCTTCATGAAGCCTTCGCCGTCCAGGATCAGCCCCTCCAGGGGCATGATCACCACCTTATCGCGGGCAAACTTGGAATGGGAAAAATACTTCTCACGGACGGGTGGACTCTCGATGCCACCCAGCCCAAGTACCCCGGCAAAGAACACGTTCAGCGAAAGCGAAATAAAGAGGGCCACAACCAGAAACAGCACGATCAGGACCTTAAAGACCCGCCAGACGACCGATTGTCGTCGCACGGGCTGCGCCGGTAACACTTCGGCCTGCACAATCTGCTCTCCATAAACCGAGTTACTCATTGTTCGCTCCGTTTAGCTGAATTTTCCCAAATAATCCGCATGTGACATGCAGCAAACTGTTTTTCTTGCAATATTTATTCTCCGTGGTGTCGCTCTCTACCGCGTGAACGGCAGAATGTGTGACAGCCTGCGCTATTCTATGTTTTTTTACTGAATTAACCAACTCGCCGACTCGCCGCAAGTCGTTATTGACCACACCACCGCAATATCCTAACATGCGACAAGCGGGATTGAGGGGAGGTCCTTCTCATCCCGCAGAGAAACCCAGGTGGTAGCTCCTCCTGGAGGTTGAATGCTGTCCCCGCCGAGGTGGTTCTCACTTCAGGGGCTTGCCTGCTGCGGAGATCGCAAGCAATCTTAAACGTAGATTGACGACGATCGTAAGTGCGATATACGGACGATGCGGAAAGGGATCCACGTATGAGCAGACCAGCGATTGAGCGAGTCGTGCCGATTTTGCTAGCCCTGGCCGCTTGCGGAGGTTGCTTCAAATCGGATGTTAATCCCAAAAATACCGGAACTGACGTTGTGCTCGCTGTCAATTCTGCCACAGATCGTTCCAATCTGCCTGTTCCGTGGCACGAGAGAATGACCCGAGGCGGCGTGAAGCCCGCCGCGAACGATATCCTCCTGTTGAGTTATCCCGATGACCCGGACACGCTCAATCCCATCACGGCCTCAGATACCGTTTCCGAGGCCTTTCAATCGCGGGTGTACGAAACCCTCGCCGAACCGAAATTCGAGAATCCCGACGAATGGGTGCCTGTCCTGGCTGAAAGCTGGGATTTCGACGAAGCAAACCTGGAGTTCACCATTCATTTGCGAAAGGGCGTTAAGTGGCACCCCATGAAACTCCCCAACGGCCAACCGCTGCCTGATGCCGAGCTGACCTCCCGCGATGTGATCTTTAGCTTCGATTGCGTGATGAATCCCAACGTTGAGGCCGCCCATATCCGCAGTTATTACGAAGATCCCTCCGCACCGGAGGGAGAAGGGCGGCGGATGATTGAATACCGTGCCCTCGACAAGCACACGGTCAAAGTTCGCTGGAAAAAGCCGTACTTCCTGGCTAAGGAATTCACGCTGGGGGGATTTCCGATCATCCCCCGCCACGTCTATTCGGTCGATGCCAACGGAAAGCCAATTTCCTTTGATTTTTCCTCTAAAGAGTTTGCCGACGGTTTTAACAATCACTGGGCCAACAAAATGATGTGTGGAACTGGCCCCATGATCTTCAAGGAATGGGTCTCCCAGCAGCGGCTCGTCCTGGAGCGAAATCCGGATTACTGGGGCGAACCGTATTACTTCAGCGGTGTGACCTACCGCTGTATTTCCAACCCCAATACGAATAGCCAGATGCTTCTCCAGAACGAGCTTGACTTCTCCGGCATTCCAGACAAGGACCTGTTTCTTCAGGCCAAAGAGCACCCCAACGTGAAAGCCGGCAAGGTTAATCTTGTCGATTATCCTTACCCCGGGTACCGATATATCGGTTACAACCTGGACAAGCCCGTGTTCAAAGACAGGGAGTTTCGCTGGGCGTTAGCTTACGCCATTCCCGTGGACACTATCATCGAAAAAGTCTTTCGCGGATTGGCGGGCCGAACCACAGGGCCGTTCCTCCCGGGAAGCAGCTCTTATGATGACACACTCTCACCAATTCCTCATGACCTAACCAAGGCCCGCGAAATGCTGGAGAAGGCCGGTTGGGTCGATACCGATCAGGATGGCGTGCGGGACAAGGTCATCGAAGGCCAAAAAATCGCTGCGCGGTTTGAACTCATGATTTACACCGATGCCCCCAGTTATCGGCAGATCGCCGAGATCATTAAGGAGGAGTGCCGCAAGGTCGGTATCGACATCCAGATTGCCCCCACAAAATGGAACCTGATGCTTCAGAAACTCCGCAAGCGAGAGTACGAAGCCGCCATGCTCGGCTGGGCCATGTCCTGGAAACAGGATCCCTTCCAACTCTGGCATTCCAGTCAGGCCGATATTCCGGACAGTTCAAATCACGTCGCCTATCGTAACCCGGAGGTTGATCGCCTGATCGAAGAATTGCGGGTGACGATGAACGAGGAAAAGCAGCATGAGCTGTACAAAAAAATTCACCGTATCATTTACGAGGATCAACCCTACACGTTTTTGTTCTCGGACCGGGCAACCGGGGGATACGATGCACGTATTCAAAATGTGAAGTTCTACAAAATCCGCCCCTGTTACGACGGTCGAGAATGGTACACGAATCGACCGCGGGCCGTTGGGCCGGGGTGAACCCACCCATCATTGGACTAACCTAACGCCGGTGGACGCAAAGACGCCGGTTACGCGGGCAAAAGACGAAGGTACGACGTTTGCGTAAGAGGTAACGGACCTTGCTCAACAATTGAGGACGGAACGGACGATCTGTGTGGAGCTACATCCTTCGCCGTCTCCTATTGATGATACCGACCCTGTTCGGAATCACTGTGGTGTCCTTCTGCATCATGCAGTTGGCGCCGGGTGATCCGCTTCTCCTGCAACTGGGGGCCACGGGACTGGCCGGGCAAACCGCCCAGACCCGGGAAGCCTATCTTATCCAGAAGCGGGATCTGAAGTTGGACCGGCCCTTGCTTATTAATCTTCGCTATTTTCGCAATTATCGCGATACCGTCCGCTGGGCCGGCTATTATCGGGCAGCCGATGAGACTCAAATCGCCGCCGAACTGGCTGCCCTTGCTCACGATCCAAACCGGATCGCCGATGGCCCAGGAAAACTCGCGTTTTTGCGATCCCTGAAGATTCCTCGCTTCGATGAGCGACTTCGTGACGGGCGCGAACATCGCCGTCTGGCCCGCGCCGTGGCCATCTACGTCCAGGTGTTTTGTGAGGACCTGGGCTGGCATGGCGTCCCGCCGGCCATTAAACACCTTCAGGATCCCACCGTTGACCGACAGGTGCGAATCGGTCTGATTCACGCCCTCAATTCGATGGTGATTGACCCGTTTGTTTTCACCTATTCCAGCCGCCCGACGGACAAAGAAACGCCTTACGTTGTTGCGGCCTGGCGTCTGTGGTGGGATCGGGCCGAGGCCACAGCTCGCCCCCTCTCAAAGGAGGACCGGGCCGAACTGGAGTCGCGTTTCCACGCCCTCTGCCGCATGTCGCAGAATGAGCTGCTTGAGGAGTTGGATTATCTCGATCCGGCCAATATTCGGTTCTACGCCGAAAAAGTCTTCGCCGATGTAAGTCTTCAGGAACGATTCGTTGCAAGCCTGGCCCTGCGACGCCTCGTCAGGCAACCGCTTCGCATGGATGTTCCCAACGATGCGCCGGATGCCGTTCTGGAAGAGGTTATCCACAACTGGTGTGAGCACTACAACCTCTATCGCAGCCGTTACGAGCCGGGGATCATCTCCCGCCTGGCATACGTCCTGACCGACACCCAGTATGCCCACATGGTTTGGCGCTTGGTGACCTTCCAGTTCGGTCGCTCGGCCACAAAGACGCGGGAGCCGGTGGCCACCAAGATTTGGAACGCCGTTATCGTCTCCGCGCCTTTGATGCTGATGTCCGAATTGGTCATCTATTTCGTGGCCATCCCCGCAGGGATCATTGCCGCGGTCAAACGGAACACGCTCATTGATCGCTCGATCAGCCTGGTGCTGTTCCTTTTGTATTCGATCCCCTCATTCGTGGCAGCCATGCTGTTGCTCCTATTTTTCTGTTATGGCGACTATCTGAAGTGGTTTCCCATGATTGGGCTTCATTCCCAGGGAGCGGAGCATTTCTCCTGGCCCCGGTATTTGCTCGATTATCTCTGGCACGCCTTCCTTCCTGTCATGTGTTTGGCGTTGTTTAGTTTGGCAGGGCTGGCCATGTACGCCCGAACGAGCATGCTGGAAGTCATTTCCCAGGATTACGTTCGCACAGCCCGGGCCAAGGGTCTGTCGGAATTCAAGGTCATTTTCAAGCATGCCTTACGCAACGCCCTGATCCCCATCCTCACGCTGTTTTCCAACTTCCTTCCGGCGCTTTTGGGAGGAAGTGTGCTCGTGGAATACATTTTTGGAATCCACGGCATGGGCCGTTTGAGCTGGGAATCCATTGAGCAAAAGGATTACCCGACGCTGATGGCCCTGATTTATATTGACGCAATCATTGTCTTGCTGAGCATCCTTTTGACGGACATTCTGTACGTGCTGGTTGATCCGCGGATCACATTCTCCGGCCGAGGCGAGGAGCAATGACGTCGGGAGAGTCGTACTGGGACATTGTGTGGCGACAGTTCCGCAAGAATCGGCTTTCGCTAGCCGCCTTGTGGACGCTTGTGCCGTTGTTTTTGCTGGCCATCTTTGCCCCGGTGATTGCCTCTAACATCCCGTTTTACTTTCGGGACGAACAGGGCGCCATCTGGCCGTGGTTCCGTGCCCTGTTGAATCCCGAAGAGACCGTGGATTACTGGTTCAATCTCGCCCTGGTGGTGTTTTTCCCCTGGGTTGTTGTCTCCGCCATCTGGCAGTACTGGTCCACGAAGAAGAGCCAGCGAAAAAGACTTCAGGTGGGCGTTATTGCGGCCTTGTACGTCGGCATGATTGTCGCCCTGGCTGCGATCCTGCAGATCCCCGGTCTTCGACCGGACAATCGCTATCGGGCAAGGACCTTTCCTGAAGAGGAGTTTCGTCACGCCGGACAGGTGGTTGCCATTTATCCCCCGATTCCCTTCGGGCCAACCGAACAGGATATGGACTCGCCTGTCAAACCACCGTTCTACCGCAAGCCGCAGTATGTTCCCGGTCCGACCGGCCCCGATGGCCGAGCCGGTGAACCTGTCCTCTTCTGGCGGAAAAGCAACGACGGCTTCCCGCACATCTTGGGGACAGATGACGTGGGACGCGACGTGCTGGTGCGGATGCTCTACGGTCTGCGGATTTCCCTCACCGTGGGTTTCGTCGCAGTCGGAATCTACATGACCATCGGTATTATCCTGGGCGCCCTGGCGGGATATTTCGGGGGTTTCCTTGACATCATCATCTCGCGCTTGATCGAAGTCATTATGCTCTTTCCCGCTTTCTTCTTGATTCTGACACTGGTGGGGCTGCTGGGACAGAGCATCTATATCATCATGGTGGTGATTGGTCTGACGGGTTGGCCCACCATCGCCCGATTGATCCGGGGTGAGGTCCTCAAGCAGCGTAACACCGACTACGTGACGGCAGCGAAGGCAGCGGGGGCCTCCGACCTGCGAATCATTTTCCGCCATGTGTTGCCGAACGCGGTGTCCCCGGCCATGGTGGCCGCCCCTTTTGGCATCGCGGGCGCCATCATCACCGAGGCGGGCTTGAGCCTCCTCGGCTTCGGCGTGCGGCTTCCCGCCCCCAGTTGGGGCTTGCTTTTGAGAACAGGCAGTGAAAACTATCACTACTGGTGGCTGGTGGTTTTCCCCTCGCTGGCCATGTTCATCACCGTGACGGCCTTTAACCTGGTCGGTAATGGCCTGCGAGATGCTATGGACCCACGCCTGCGAATTTGAAATGGAACCTCCCCGTATGAATAACCGAGCTTGACCCATGACGGCCCAGATCTCCGATTATAAAGACCAGGTGACGGCAGGGTTGGAACCGCTTCTTAAAGTGGAGAATCTCTGTACGTATTTTTTCACGGATGATGGCGTCCTTCGCGCTGTGGATGATGTCTCCTTTGAAATCAAGCGCGGGCGGACCCTGGGGTTAGTCGGCGAGTCCGGTTGCGGTAAGTCAGTCACCGCCCTGTCACTCATGCGGCTGGTGGCCCCGCCGGGAAAGATCGTCCAGGGAAAAATCACCTTCTGGGACAGGGAAAAGGGAGCCAAGATCCTGACCGATCTCCCCGACCGTGAGATGCGAACCGTCCGTGGCCGCGACATCGCCATGATCTTTCAGGAACCTATGACTTCTCTGAATCCCGTGTTCACCATCGGTTCCCAGATCATCGAGGCCATTCAGCTTCACCAGAACAAGACCTTCAGTGAAGCCAGAGACCTGACAATCAAATTGTTGCAACAGGTGGGTATTCCAAATGCCGCGACGCGCTGGCGCGATTACCCGCACCAATTCTCCGGCGGGATGCGCCAGCGGGTCATGATCGCCATGGCGCTATCCTGCAACCCAGAACTCCTCATCGCCGACGAACCGACAACGGCACTTGACGTCACGATCCAGGCCCAGATTCTGGAACTTCTCAAGAGAATTCAGACCGAGCGCCAGATGTCCATCCTGATCATCACGCACGATCTCGGCGTGGTGGCTGAACTGGCCGATGATGTCGCCGTCATGTATGCTTCCAAGATTGTTGAACAGGCGGCCGTCCAAACGTTGTTCGAACGACCCTATCATCCTTATACCGTCGGGTTATTCCGTTCCCGACCGCGACTGGGGCAGGATAAGCGAACGCGACTCGCAACGATCGAGGGAAATGTCCCCAATCCCAAAGAGTTTCCCCCCGGCTGCAAGTTCCATCCCCGTTGCGTGTACCGTCAGAAGATCTGTGAACAGGAGGAGCCTGAATTGCGGGAAATCGCACCCGGACACTGTGTCCGGTGTCATTTCGCCGGTCAATTGAACTTCGATCAATTAAGCTAAGTTGTATGGGACCTGACATCCTGCTCCGTGTCCAACATTTAAAAAAGTACTTCCCCAAACGCCGCGGGTTGTTCTCGCGCGTGGTCGCCAACACCCGGGCCGTGGACGATGTGTCGTTCACCATTCGGCGCGGGGAAACCCTTGGTCTAGTCGGTGAGTCGGGATGCGGAAAAACCACGCTGGGCCGCACAGTCCTTAGACTCCTCGAACCAACCAGCGGCAGCATCATCTTCGATGGAAAGAATGTGTGCGAACTGAGTCGTCCAGACCTCCGCACTATGCGGCGAAGAATGCAGATTGTCTTTCAGGATCCCTTCGGTTCACTGAATCCCCGAATGACAATCGAGTCCATCATCGAGGAAGGCCTTATCGTCCACCACCGCTGCTTGGAACTTCTGGACAACGAAGCATCTCGCGAAAAGACTGCCTGTACCGAACAGCGCCGCCCCACTTCAGCCCAGGACAAGCCAAAACGCCATGACCGCGTCATGAAAATCCTGGAAGAAGTTGGCTTGAGTCCCAAGTTTGCCAATCGTTACCCTCACGAGCTTTCAGGCGGACAGCGGCAGCGCGTGAGCATCGCCCGGGCCTTGATCCTGCGTCCCGACTTCATCGTCCTCGACGAACCCCTATCGGCCCTGGACGTGTCCATTCAATCGCAGATCATCAACCTCCTGGTCAAATTGCGCCAGGAACATCGGCTCACCTATTTGCTGATCTCGCACGACCTGTCGGTGGTGCAATATCTGTCCGATCGGGTGGCCGTCATGTATCTGGGAGAGATTGTGGAATTATCGGACAGCGAGCGACTCTACGCCGAGCCATTGCATCCGTACACGCAGGCCCTGTTATCGGCCATCCCCACAATGGACCCCAAGAGTGGTCGGCGGCGGATTGTCCTGGAGGGTGATCCCCCCAGCCCGGAGAATCCTCCGCCCGGTTGCCGTTTCCATCCCCGCTGCCCGAAATGCATGGACATCTGCAAAAGGGAGGTCCCCCGGATTCTCGACCTCGACGGTCATTTCGTCCGCTGCCATTTGGTGGAAAAGGACCTCGGCTCAAAAGGCCAAATCGTGGGGGAAATGGATATTCCCAATGCTCCCCCGCAGACCACTGACAAACACGTGTGAACTTCTCGCTGGAATGGCTATATCAGTGTGGCCGCTTGACACAGTGGGGGAAACCTTCTTTCAAGGCAACTCCGATACCACAGCCGTTTGCGTGCAGGACGCAAACTCTTGTGCCACGAGACCCACGGCGGACTAGTGAATGAAACCTTCGACGAGCGCAAACAAAAAACGCCCCGCCAAAGGCTGAGGGCGTAAGCGGCACCCAAAGCGGGTTAACCGTACGCGCGATTCCATACGGAATCACCTTACTGTGATTTGCGATGGAACCGCTGTGAACAAAAAGCCCTGGAGTTTACAGATCTTTATTTCAGCCCTAGCGATCCAACCAAGATAGGTCACCGGCAAAACCTGTGAAAAATCTGGTCGCAAACGGTGGCTCAAACAGCCCGATTTGCTGAAGCCTCCGGCTAACCCGAACGCCCTTTGATGTGCTCGTACAACTCTCCTAAGGTGATGTCCTGGCGCCAGATCGCCGGAAGGATGATGCCGTACCGCTTTTGAAGTTGGAAGCCGAAAGTCTCTAACTCCATATCGTCCGCGATGCTGCCCGGGGGATTAACCGCGCGATAAACATCCATGACTTGATCCTCCGGGCCGAAGCAACTCCAACGTTTGGGATCGAAGCAGAAGGCATCAACAAATATGGTGAGGAACTCTTGAAGCTCCGTCTCGGAAGCGTCGGGGAATCGGCGTCGCCAGCGAACGAGCATGCACGGTCTATTCCAGAATCGACGTAAGTTTCGGCGACGCCGGATCTCAAGTGCTAACCACCACGCTATTCCGATAGCTACCAGGACTAAGAGTGGGATGAAAGACTTCATAGCCAGCTGCCTCGGCCCAACCCACAAGACTTAGTGGGGACAGCATGCGTACCCCGCGATCCTGACAGAACAGGGGTCGTTAACTACCGATCAGTGTATCCCAGCGACGATTCCCCTAGCCCACGCCGCGACGACACACCTCGGCAAAACGGTTCAGAACCAAATCGGTCAACTGTTGCATCTCGTCATATCGCCGTGCTGTTTCTCGCCAAATCTCCGCCGCCGAGGTTCCGACACTGACCAGTTCACCGTTCTCCTCCGCCAGTTCCATCCACGATCGAATGAGTTGAGGTGTGACCTCAATGTGAAACTGCAGGCCCCACGCATTTTCACCATAACGAAACGCCTGGTGATGGCAAGTGGCTCCGCTGGCCAGGAGAACCGCGCCCGGCGGCAAGTCGAAAGTGTCTCCATGCCACTGAAAGACGGTCGCCGGTGAGGTTGCCCCGACAAACAGTGGATCACTCTCGCAAGCCACCGTCAACGTCACTGTGTGCCAGCCAATTTCGCGAACGGGGTTGGGATAGACTCTGGCGTCCAGTGCTCGGGCAAGCAGTTGTGCTCCCAGGCACACACCCAGGACGGGAATCTCCCGCCGTATCGCCTCGCCCAACCAGTCGCGCTCCCATAGGAGATAGGGAAAGGACGCCACATCATCGGCATTCATTGGTCCCCCCAGAGCGACCAGACCGCAGACTTCTCGCCAGTCGATCTCGGGCGGAGACTCGCAGGCATGAAAAAGCGGGAGGATGCGGAAACCCACGGAATGCCAATCGAGGTAATCGACGATCTGCCCGGGCGGTTCTCCCCGCCCGTTCTGAACGATATACACCCTGCGCGACATTGCAACCAACCTGACCTATCACCTAACCCATGTGAGACGCTCAAACAGCCTCACGTCTTGCCGCGCTGTTCTCCCGTCTCGGTCGCATGAAAAAAAGGTCAATTCTTCTTGATATCCGAACATTTCACGAAATCGCTGGATCGCGAACATGGTCCCTCCGGCGGCAGGGGCAATTCATGAATTGCCCGCGGTTATTACCGGAAGTCTCCGGCACCCTTGCGAAAACCTTTCCTCGTGCAAGCGCCGTACCAAAATGCCATGACAGAATAGGTCAGACGAACTTGTGGGAGAAATCCGGGCGGAAAGAATCGGACGATGGATGATTGCTATCTCGGATTCCCCGCCGTTGGCAGCTTCTGCTGCACAATTAAGGGCACTGTTGCCTCTTCCCTGGGCACCCATCGCCACCGAGAACGGATCAGCAAAAGCAGGGCCGCAAGAATCAGGAGCCACCCCACAAAACCCGGACGCAGCCACATCCACCAACCAATTCCGAACAAGACGACGACGGGATGGGCAAATCGCATCATCCAGATAGAGAGCTGCCCTCGGACGCGGCGAATGAGCCAGCTCACCCCCCCGGCCACGACCATGACGGCGCCGCCAATAAGAAGGTCCTGCCATTTTTGGGCAGGCTTGTTGACCTGCAATGAAATGTTGCTGGGGAACTCATCGCATTCAAAGTACCAACAATGCGTATGGCGTGGTGGGGTCGCATCCCCCAGCTTTTCGGCAAGTACGGCCCCCGGAGAGGCCAGGGTTGCTTCCACACCTACCGAGGATTGGAGCGCATCGCTCATTTGCAGGTCCAGATTCTGAAGTCGGATTTCTGCGGAGCTGACGGCCGCCGTCTGGGGTGCCATCAACAAGGTCCTTCGGGCTTCGTCCCGGGCCAGGAGATACTGCTTGATCAGGCCGACGGTTGCACCCTTCTCTGCCGGCAACCCCCCTTGTGTCTGAACCATCTGGCCCCATCGTTCCACAGCATCCCGTGCCCTTGTCAGATGATAGTCCCACGCGGTCAGTGATTCCCCAACGGTTGCCGAAGGAGTCCAACTCGATGCAAGCTGTAACAAAAGGAAAAGTCGCCCCGACTCTTCGCTCTTTGCGCCGCCAAGTTGAGGCAGCTCCAGATTGAACCTCTGACCATCCCTGGAAAGGTTTCCCCTGAACAGCACATCCAATCGATGATTCGTCACCGTGTCTGTGGCGATATAGGTCGTGCCGTCCGGGTATTCGTACACGGGGACAGACCGGTCATCAAGCCATGCACTCAGAGCGTGAAAGCCGTTTGGCATCCGCATCTGGCAACCTTCTTCCGCCGTCCCGGTCAGCCAGACCGTCAGCAGTCCCAGGACACGTCCCTCTGGCGAAACATGGACCCGAATCTCGGCATCCTCCCACTGGATGGGACGTGAGGGAACACACGCGATTTGAGGAAGAACGGCTGTCTGTGTAAGCTCGTAAGCGATTTCATTCGCCGCAACGTTGAACCGCGTGGCTTCCTCCTCCGAGAGTCTGCGAAATCCGTATGTCCCTGGGATGTCGGAAGGCCAATCGAGCGATCGGGGGAGAATCATGTAATAGCGGGAATCGGAGATCTCCTCCATGTTGATCCAGGGGATACTCAGGCGTCCATGTTCATCGGGCCAGCCAACGCCAAGCAGCACAACGGATGTTCGACCCTTTTGCGGACTGGTGAAGGTGAGTCTCCTTTTCACCCGACCAGTCCCATAACCGCTAGCAAAGCCGTTGGTCAGCGTCCATCCTGGTTTCACATCGCTCGGAGGGACTGCCTTTTCATCCGGATGACTGCCGATTTGCCACTGCGCTGGCAATTCGAGTTTCATTTCCTGAAGGATCCCATCGGCAACACCCAGATCAAGGCGAATTTCGGCCTGAAAACGGCCGCCGGTTTCCGTGACACGAATCAGTTCTTCCGCCGTCACCGTCGGCCGATTGGCATGAACGCGGAGAGTGAGGTCCACGTTTTCCACCGGGCGTGCAGCATAGGCATTAAGAAAAACACCGAGCTGTTGGTCCCCCGGGGGTTGTGAGACCGATGTCACCAGCTCCAAGCCCGCCTGGTTCACGACTTCGACAAACACATCGGGTGCTCGAAAGAGGGTTACGGTGAGACTCTGGACCTTGGAATTCACAACGGTTGGTCGCTGAAATCGCCATTCGTCGCCGGTTCTAACAGGAACACGTCCTTCGACAACCAGTTGACTGTCCGGTCCGAGGCGATCCGTGAGCAAGATCAACAGTGTTCGTTCATCCGGAGTTGCAAAAGGATAAGGTTGTTCCGCAGCTCCCGTAACGATGGCTACCTTGCGGACCGTGAAACCCTCGGGGATTTGGACGCGTTGACAACCCGGCACTCCGCCCGAAGCACTGATCCGAGCCTGCCACCGCACGAAGATTTCATCATGGGTGGCCAGGAGCTTAACCTGCTCGTCCACAGTGGGAGTGACTGGCTGGGGCTGAACCCATGCACCCCAGAACATCGGACCTCCCAGATACTCATAGGCCTCACTCCCTTCACTCGCAGGCATCCCCCATCGCTTGCCTTCCGCAACGGCATCGACCCCTTTCCAGCCGGAAGACTCATGCACAACCAGATCAACCCCGGGGTGAGGCTCAATAAACAAGTCGCGGCGACCAATTTTCAGGCCAACCAGCTCGACATCCGGAAGCCGAAGTCCACCTGAACCACCAACCAGGGGTTCGGTGAACACGCCCACAAGTGTCCCCTCGTCCTTCAGCGATGAATCGAATCGCAATTGAAATAGCTGCTGATCGTCGTTGGCGACAAGGTTCTCGATTTGAACCTGGCCATCCGCAACCATCCGATCGAGACGCAGATTCGGATCGGATGACAACCGCAGTTGATCAATCCGGGCATTATTCAAACGGAGCTTCCATCGCATTTCCCAAATCACTTGGGATGGTGTGAGCCGCAGGGTATAGAGCAAGTCGGCCTGCGGGCCGGTGTCGGATAATGGATCGCTCCTGGATGGCCAGCGGATGATGAGTTCCGAGACTGCCCCCAGCTCTGCCGTCCAGCGTCCACTTTCCGGGTCGTTCTCGACACGTCCCTGAGCCGAGGGAATTTCGACACGATTGATACTGAACGGCGCTGCCAATTCGAGCCGCGCGTTAGCGATCGAGGGAATCTGAAAACGGACCTCACTCACTCCCGCATCCGTCCGCGGCGTCAATGCGATCGGGACCTGCAATCGGTACCGCCCAGTTTCCGTGACGATCACCCGAAGACGCGATTGATCCCAGGTTGCCGCAACAGGTCGTCCGTCGAGGAGAGTATCATTGATCTGTGGAACGGCCTCAGAGCTGCCAATCGGGATCTCAATCTGCGCCGGGGCGTCTGTGGCCCAGCATTCAAAATTCGCCGTGAGCTGGGTCAATTCCCATCGTTCACCCGTCGGCGCGGCCGCAAGCGTGCCCCTGTAAGTTGCCGACACGAAATGCCAGCCCGTGGGCTTCGCGGCAGTGGGAGAGCTTCTCTTCTGAAGCTCCTTGTAAAGCCCCTCAGGAACATACACCTCCTGCCCGACCGGCTTTCCCGTTTCATCCACGGGGATAAAGACGCGGTACGGCGGCGGAAGCGAACCCGAAGGCTGCGGCGTTGCGGGCTTGCTTCCCGAAGGAGTGCTCGACGGCTCACTGGTCTGCGTGGCTTGCCATGTGACAAGGCGAACCAGACCTTGATCACCTCCTGCCCTTGAACGGCCTATCGGCTCGCCGCGAAACGGAGAGTCGTTCTCCGCAGATGTGACCAACGGTGAAGATGGAAGTTGCCCATTTGGAACGACGCCATGACCGAACGCCTCGCTTGTGATAAGAAGGAGCACCGCCAGCAATCCGGGAGAGACCGCTCTCATACCCTTTGGCTGAAGCTCCAGGGAATTGGCCCCTCCCTTCTCACCACCGGTTGTGCTGCTGGTGATCCCCGGACGGGGTGCAAGGTCATTGCCTATCTCCGTATCCGTCCGTTCCGTACCGCGCGAGCTTACCAGGAGCGAGGTCGCAAAGGCCAAAATACCGCCCAAAAAGAACCCCGACACCAGAGGTACAAAAGGCGGTGGGACAAAAAGTATGAGCACCGCAACTACGACAATCGCTGCGAGAATACGAAGCCGGTGCTGAAAGCCGGTCAACCAGGACACGGCAAAAGCAATGAGCAGCCCCAACCAACGTGTCGTCTCCAGCACCCCGTTGCGAAGGATAAGGAGCGTGACATGGTCGCTCCGTTCAAAATCATCTTCCGCAAGAGATGTCGCGTTCCAACCCTGGGCGGCAAAACTGATTCCTGGATCGGAGACGGTATCTTCCACAGGCCCCACTCTGGATGGGAAATCATTCCAGAGACGAATTCGGCAGTAGCGGCGCCCATCGCCCGCGGCAACGGCACTTTCAATTTCCCTCCACCATTGAGAATGGGGATCGAGTTTGTACATCGGCGGATCGGCCCACTGAATCTCGTCCCTGTGGATGGCCGTTGTTGACAGCGATGTAAGTACCACGGCGCTCTGTGCGATGACCAGGGCCAACTCGTACTCGTTTAAGAATTTCTCAGCCCTCAGCATGGGATCGACCGATTGGCTGAAAACCTGTGGCTGCTCCATCCTGATCCAACCAAAAGGCTGAATGCCAAGGTTCTCAAAGGCTTCAAGATCAATAAGAAAGACCACCGTTCTTATTCCGGGGGGAAGACTGTGAACTCGATCGAGGAATTCATCTGACATCAAATCACGCCACAGAATCGATTTGCCCGTGGTCACTCCGGAAGGCGTGGCTTTCTGCGGCGTTTCAGCAGCCGAAGTCTCTTTCCTTGTGGGACCAATCGCCGAGGAAGCCCCTGCTGGCTTTTGCGAACTCGAATCTTTCAAACCGGTGGGCGAACCGGCAACGTGCCACACCGCCTCCAACTGTTTTCCCAGCTCTTCCTGGAATTGCATGGCTCGCTTGACCGAGAGATTGGGCGGCGGCAATGAGGGATCAAACAGCATCCGATTGATCTGATCGGGAAGAAAGAGCGGCTGGTCCGGTGGTCGCTTCAAAGGACCGAAAAGACGGAATGTCCAATCCCGCCAGAAGACTCCCCAATCGGCAAAGTCCGAGAGCTTAAGGCCCACATGCACCGGCGGCAACCAAACGGTCGTCTGCCATTCCTTGACGGGAAAATCCGGTTCGAGCCTCCGCACCTGCAACGGATACGCAAGGAAAAGGGATGGCTGCGAGAACCGTTCCCACACCGTCAGTCTTTGCCGCTGTCGCTGACGTGGTACCTGGACCACGATTTGCGGTTCCGAAGTGTTGCTCTCAATTTGAAAAGGCACCTGCTGATCGTCCACGAGGACAATCATCTCGTCCGGGAGGGGTTCTTCACTGGAACGCCGAATAGTCAGTCGGTCGTCCAAACCCATGTCCATTTCGAAAATATGCCATCTCTCAAGCAGCCCCGATGCATCGAGTCGCAGGGCCACGATTCCACGGACTGCCCACGTCCCCGCCGGAATGGTACTCTCCTGTGAAAACAACTCCAGTGTGGGAATACTTTCCGGGCCGCTGTCCGAGGAGCTTTGGTAACGATAGGCTGCGACAATTGATCGGCCTGGCCCACCGGCCAATGTCGTCCGATCGACCAATTGCAAACCTTTCGCCCGCCAGTGCCCGACTGTCGCCTTCCCGGTCCCCCGCCGTTCCTCAACAGTCACACTGACGAGAGCTTCGTACCGGGTTGCCTTTGGTAACAGGAGCAAAGGGACCTTGCCCGCCTGCGCAGCACTTCGTCGTCGCGCCCTAAGGACAAACGGCTCTTGATAAGGCTTGGGCAGGCGAATGACGGCGCCTTTTGCCACCCGGCACGGACCGAACGACTGATCAACGATTTCCAGCGGCGTCTCACGACCGTCACTTTCCACTAGGCGCCACGTGAAATCACGTTCCACCCCGGGTTCACTCCAGAGAGTGCAGACTTCATCAACGGCCGTTTGATCTGGCTCGACGGTCACGTCGAAGGACTGGACCAACTCTTTTCCCTCAATCTGGATTTTTCCATCCACGCGGGCATGATAGCGAACCTGTTTTGCGGCCAGCCGAACTCTGGGACGAACGTCCATCTCCATGACATCGAACAAACGGGTCGAAGAACCTACCTCATACAGACCGCCCACCGCGTTCAGCTCGACAGGACTGACAGGTTCCACATTGGGTTCAAGCTCGATGGCACTTGCAGCCGCCAGTTCCGAATCGAGAGTGATCGAGCCATACAATCGCCCATCTGACGGCCACGCTGACACCAGCAGAGGAACCAGGTCATCGAAGAAGACCGGTCGCTCCCAGGCAGGGGAATCGCGACGTGCTGCTATCGTGAATAGTGCCGCCTTTTCCACAGGCAACGCCTTTTTCAACCGTACAACAAGCGTCCCACCTTGCCCCGGCGTACCGCTTTCCTTAACTTGCCAGCTTTCCAGAAGCGAACTATCCGACGAGGAAACATTCAGAACTCGCCATCCTGGAGCAATAGCCCAGGCCAGCTCGAAGCAACTGTCATCCTCCCCTCGAACGGCCAATCGCACGTCCGCTCGCACTTCTTGACGGCCGATTCTGGCCATTGCAACGGCCGTTTGGTCGATTCCGGGTGGTGCAATCCTGCAAACAAGCTCTGTCTCTGCGGCAGGACTATCGTGAATCACTTCCAGAACAGTCCCCAGCAGCCCCGAAGATGAAGTGCTGACATCCCTCAGCCGGGCCGTTCGGAAGCTCAAGTTCTTTATGGCCAACGGCGCCCGCACGACGATCGTCGCCATTCCAGATCGCCAGAAGAGTTCCTTGACCCGCAACGTGGGAAGAACAAACGGACTCTCCAACGGCAGATGGGTCAATCCCCGCAGCGTAACCCGACGATTCCGACCCACCAGCGGTTCCGGAAACTTGACCCGCACTGCGCTCGTCGCCGGGGCGTTCTCATCCACATATTCCCATGGGAGGATCACATCTCCAAGAGAGACTTCAACAACGCGAAAGCCCGCTGGAACGTCGATTGTCAGTGCATCCAGTGGACTATCAAGGACATCAAGCAACCACTGCCAAGTTCCTTCAAGCCCGTGGATGGTCAACTCGTAGGCAATCTCTTCCCTATAGTCTCCGCGAGGTATGACCCGCGTCACAGGACGTCTTGGTTGTAAGACCATACCAAAGCGCGACGGATCGTTGATAACCAGCCGATATCCCAGCACTCCTCCAAAGGACGAGGGGATGGGAAAGACGAGGGCGCCTTCCGCCGTCACGTCGTAGCGATCGGAAGTGTACAGTTCCAGCTCGTTTCGAATCGCTGGGGGAAACGTCAGGTCAAAGCGAATGGCGCCTGTGGCGCCCACCGCCCGTCCATGCGAGGACCAACGAAAACCAACTTTTCCCGACCTTTCCACGTACAGGCTGACATTTCCTTCCTGATTGGTTAACAGCGAAACCTGGGTCCCCCCCAGGTCCGCCCACACAGGATCACTCAAAGCAATGTTGAGTTTGCCCAGGGGAAGTATCGCCGAAGCGCCGTTCACCAGCTCCACAAACCATTCACCTTCCAGCCCGATCAGATCGTTCTCACGAATATTGGCACGATAGATGGCTGTGACAATACGAGCGTTTTGTCCCCGGAAAAAGACCTGCCGATTGGTCGCCGCGACCATTTTTTCAAATTCTGCCGCGTTCAGCGGAAAATACGGGACGGGGTCCCGGACCTGGTCGAGCACGTCCCTGGGAACAAACACGCGACGGAATCGTAACGGCGAAACATCACCTGCCGGTTCCGTTGCAGGCAAGGCAGGAAGAGAGGCGGCTGGAGATGTCTCCGTCACCGCCGTGGACTGAGATTGTCCGGCGCTGCAAAGACAGAACCAGACAAGAAACCAGCCCACCCAGGGAACACAACGGCCCCGGCGCGTGCCGTGATTGTGTGCTCGCTTGTTCCCGGATGTGGCCATCGTCAACCCTTATCGATGAACCTCTGTTGGAGTTTCCACCGCAGCCGCCCGATCCGCACAATTGGCAACGGCCTCCGAAGTCCTTTGACAGATGACGGTCTCCAGAGACGTGCGTTCGCTCCACGCACTTCCGCGAAGCGTGGCTGTATCCGAAGCCGATATCGCCCGATACAGAACCAGCGATAAAATCGTCAGGGCCAGTCCAAGAGCGGCAGCCTGACCTGCAAGAAGAGCCACGTCTGGCCGGAGTAAGAGCATAGCCGTCACAACGACGACGGTTCCCAGAACCAGGAGCTTTCGCGCGAATGGCCCCAGATAAACCAGCCCCAGCCCCACGAAGACAATGGCCGCTGAGCAAAGTCCCACAATCCATTGCCGACGCAAACACCAGATATTCACAGAATCGACCGCCCGCAGTGCCCCAAAGAGATAGCGATTGGCCTGGCCCGAAACATGCAACCAACCTTCCGAAACACCTGCCCAGCGCTCCAGATCTTCCTCCGCGACGACTGGCAATCGGCCCCAGAAAAATCCGGTCCAGCCCCAGCGATACTCCGCTGTGACTTCACTACCATTCCAGGCAACATGTTCATCGGGAAGGAGCACAATCTCCCAGTAAACACGTTGCACAATCGCGTGAGAATCCAATCGCAAGCATTCCAGATTCGTTCGTCCCCAACTGTGGCGGAAACGCGGCAACTCGTACCACAACTCCAGAAGATGCTCACTTCCCATTTCGCCCGAAGCAGAACCCATAGCCGTCGTTCCAAGAGGGACCACGACGTTCGTTCGGCTGGTCGGTCGTGGCTGGATCGGGCGGCCATCCAACCATATCTGAACAAGATCGCTCCTCGCACCACGCGGCAACTCCAGATTCAGGCTGGTCTGCTTTGTGAAGAATCGCAAAGCGCAGCGGTCCTGCCGCATCACACGGTCCAGCCGCGTTTGGATGAGCATCTTCTCGACGACAATCATATTCGTCTCTTTCATCATCCCCGCGTGCGGGCGCAAAACCACCTGAGAGGCACGCGCCGTGGTCTCGCACTCCATTTGCGATAAGGAAACTCCCTGCAGCGACTTCCTCTCAACGAGCCGCCAGGGGGCCTCCACACTATCCATCTCAAGACCCGCCGGAAGAATGACGGACAACCGATGCTGCTGGAGCTGACCATCCAGGGGATCGACCAGCGGAATAGGCCACCGCGATGATTCCGTGGACCAGGTTCCCCCCGTCACCGTGTATCGAAACACCACCTCACTCGAACCAAGGACCGGCCCGATCGGCAGGATCGCAAAGATACTATCCGAAACCTGCAGACCAGAACCTGATGACTGCCCCGTCGATCCAGCCGATCCTCCTTGGGGCGAAGGGGTCTCGGACACCACCCGCGTCAGTTGCACGGGCCGACCGTCCAGAAGGACGCTCACTTGATCAATTCCCGCAGGAATCCGAAAACGCCAAGGCTCTGTCCACGCCTCGTAACGAACCTGATACCGGACCCGTTGCTCGACGCTCAATTGTGACCCTTCCTGTGTTGCCCGGGTCACCATGTCCAACGACACCTCCTGTTTGCGGAGCGTCCAATCGGCCACAAATCGGGCGTCGGGCTTCTCCAGCCGGAAGGTCACGACATTCACCGCGGACGCCCCCGCTTCCCCCGGTTGTCCGGTCGCCGGCTCCACACCCTGTGATTTCTTGTAATCCGTCCGCAATTCCAAATTGGCAGGGGCCACGATCACGACTTCCGCAGGCTGGATGACTTGTCCCTTGGGTTGCGGAAACGACATCGCCAGCGGCGGCTTTTCCAAAGGTTCATCCCGGCTCGCCAGGATTGTGACCTCGAATCTGCCGGACATCGCCTGGGGCAGGGCCAGGCTGGCCAATCCAAGGGGATCCCCCGTCACCGCCAGTGCGGTGCTCTGCTCTCCCAACAACGCCTCCTGCAACTGCCAACCGGCCAACTGGATATCGAGCGTGGTGACGTCAGCCCCCCGCACGTCATAGCTCAGCCTTGCTTGAAGCTGTGCCTTGCCGGAACTCAATTCCACCCGGTACCGCGGTACGATGGTGACATGCGCCGCCCGCCGTACGGCCTTCATCTGAACCGTACAGGGCTGAGTGAAATACTCAAAATGAACGGCATCTTCCGATGGTTCTCCATTGCCGGATGCTGGCACATGAGAAACCTGCCGTACCCCCCTCAATTCACCCCAGATCAGCCCTTGATCACTGGCAGGAACCACCGTGAGATAACCCGTCTGCCGGACCGCCCCGTCCACGGAAAAACCACCAAGCTCGGTCCAAGCGTCGGCAGTCCTCTGAAGTTGCGCCGTGATACGGACATCCACCGGCCCGGTCGTCTTTTTGGTCAGGACCACCTCAACCATCGTTTGCCCCGGTACTGTGGCCCGATTCTGTGGATCGGGATTGACCTCCTGAACGCTGTAACTGCTCGACGAAAAAGGTAACCCGCGGGCGCCAGGCGGCAGGACCACGCGGAACCGATCAAACGGCACTCCGTAACTCCGCACGGTGAGTCGCGCGTCGAAATCCACGACGCCCTCCGTAATCCGCGCAGCAATAATGCCATTGCTCTCCAGGACCGTTTCTTGCTCCGCAGCCGTAGTAGGGGAAACGTTCCAGCTCAGCACAAATCCCGGGCCAAGGCCCGTCACTTTCAAACGCTGACCACCTTCCACTGCCTCCATTCCCAAAACAGTTGCACCGGGTGTCACGATCGGCTCAATTTCCCCCGGCGGAAAGTCAAGTTCCAGGTCAGAAAGAGGTGCATCGGGAACACTCAGGACCAGCCTCGCCTCGCTTCCCACATGGGTGATGGGAACCCAGCCCCGAAAAACGATCTCCTCCGCCGTGTCCGCAGACCCTTGAAGGTAAAGAACGTAACCCCCGTCCTGCCGGTTATAAGAAAACAGCATTGGTTGGCCGCCCGGTCGCTGGGGAAGCTCCCGCAAAACAAGCTGTTCCAATCGCAACGGGATCTTGCATGGCTGGTCTGTCCGCAGGCGGACGCGTACCCGGACAACTAACTCGGCGTACTCGTCAACGCATTTCCCCTGGACATGAGCTTCTTCCACGACATACGGCGGGGCCTGATTCCGCTGTTCCAGACCATCCCGCAAACGCACCAGCTCCTCGAACTGGGCCATCGTCCAACCAAGCATCAACTTCAAGCTGCCGTCCACGTCGCGAATGTAGATTTGCTCCGGTTTGACCTCCTGAACTGCTGGGGGCGGCGTCGTCCCGGAAGCCGGCGCCGAAGTCCCCGTTCCCGGCTGTGCGGGCGTCGTCGGTGGCGCCGCAGGCGTCACGGGGGGCGACGTCTCGCTGGGTGAAGTCCCCTGGGTGCTCGGCGTCCCTGGTCCCATCGGCGAAAGGTCCATGGGAGGCTCCAAAAAACGTGTGGCTCCCACCGGTGCCGACCCCGATTCTGCCCCCCATGCGTGTGGAGAAATCACCCCAAAGCACAGCAGCAGAATCAACCTCGCCATCAGCGCAAAGCTAATGCGGACCCGACAAATGCCCTTGCCAGGCTTTGCGAAGGTTTTTACCAGGCCGGATCGCTGATTGCGTTGCCTCGACACCACCAAGTCGTGAAGTCCTTCTTCGGTTCCGGGCTACCAATGACAATGTCAACGAGGAGTCCACAAATTCCACGCTATCAGAAAAGACAGGGCCTTTCATCTAGTTTACCCAATCGAAATGGTTTCGGCAAAGCAACCGCCGCGCTGTGAACGCAGTGCTTAAGGAGTGTAGCGCTTTAGCCCCGTCGCAGAATCCCTTTGGATAACCACGGGACCTGCCTCCGACCGCTGTGTTCGGGATTCGGGTTGGGTCGGTACGGTAACCATGGTAGGGGCAATTCATGAATGGCCCCTACCGGCAAAGGCTAAAGCCTTCGCCAAAAAGCGGCGATGAATCGCCGCACTCCAAAAGGATTCACGCATTGTACAAACAAAAATCCCGGAGTGTTTCATCCACTCCGGGGATATCGTTTTTCGCATAGCATGAGTTCTACACACGCACTTACGCACAGTGACCCGCGCGATCCGGCGTCTCGAACGGCATCAACCGTTCGGCGTTAGGCTCGCGAGTTGTCAGGCCTTCTTGCGTCGCCGCAACACAACGGCCCCCAGGCCCGAGGCCCCCAGGGATGCCAACCCAACGAGTGTGGCCGGCTCCGGCACGGCATTCACCCGCATTTCGATACCGCCAAGCCGATCGCCAAACTTATAGTTGCTCTGAAGGTTGAACACCTCTAACTTAAACGTGTACTCGCCCATGACGTTGGGATTAAACGTGAGGTAATTCTCGTCCTGCGTCTTCTGCTGTAAAAGCACCCCACCCGGTGGAGTATTACTCGACGATGGATAGGACAGGAAATTCATCGCAAGGTTCCAAGTATCCTCAGCTTCGCCACCCAGTGTGTCCGCATCGTTTGTATCGCCAACTTGGCTGAAATTCGCGATGAACCACACCCAGTTAAGAGGAACACTGTCGACGCCCGGGTCGAAATCGTACGACAGCCTAACTCCTAACAACTGATTAACGTTGCTCCGTACATACCAACCAAAGTTCCACCTCGCGTAATTGACGTACTGTGGATCGGTGCCGCCATACTTGCCGGTTTCGACATAGTACCTCTGTGTGTTCACATCGACGGTCTCAGAATACTCATACCGTCCATGCGCCATCATGGCCAGGCGAACGGTGCCGATTTCTTGTCCCGATTGATCTTTAATTGAAACGACGTCATAAACTAACTGGCTGTTAGAGCCGACAATCCCCGAGCCGCCAAATTGGACATCATCGATCCAACTCGGCTGGCCAAACGCAGCATAAGCGCTGGTTGACATCAGCGAGGCGCTTGCCGCAAGAAACACCACCAAACACAGTCTGCGCATCATTGGTGACCTCCTCTCTGGTGTGAGAAAACTTAAGAACTGCCTGCTTATCCTCCCGCACATGCATCAAACAGCATGTCTCCTTCCCGAACTCCTACCACTATAGTCATCAGAATAAGAAAATCAACTATGAACCGCGCAAATCTTGAACGGACGTTCACTAATACCTGTCCTTTTTGACATAATTGCGAATCACGGCGCATGTCCTAACCATGACCAGGACCGGCACGTATTGCCGCAAGCACATTCGACCACATGCCACTGGAAAACCGTAGGGCAATTCATGAATGGCTCCTACTAACTGACGAACGGCCTTTCGTGCCCAATTTGGCACTATGTCCTTACACTGGCTGACGGGATAATCTCGTCACCACGTCGATTCGTTAGGGCCTGTCGCGAGACATCGAAAAAGACAAAGGCCGCCGAGGAGGCGTCGGCGGCCTTTGTGCCTTGCTCTGTGAGCAGGTCTTCGTCGCCAATCGACCCGGTCAGATCGAACACTTCGGGCGTGAAGTGTCTTCAAGCCATGGGCGCATGACGCATCACTATTCAGGGAAGCGTCAGAAGCCGAAATCCTCCGGCAATGGTTTTCCTTCAGCACGACTCACGAGCAACCGCATGACCTGCGGCTTGATCTGCTCGGAAAGGAACCGCACGCTGCCGTCCGAGAACAAGGCATGGCATCCGCCAGGATGGAACGAGAACGGTTCATCGTTGAGACCGATGTTGTTCTTGTCCCACGTGCAATCCGGGGCCTTGCCGCCGTAGGGCGTCTTGTTATTGTTGATGACACGACCATCCCAGCACGCATCCGACGGTCCCGAGACGCCGCTTCCGCCGGCGTCCTGGTCGGCCCACCGCCACACAGAACGATACGGCGGCGTCCCACTGTGAGGATTGCCAGTATCCGTGACCGCCTGATCAGCCGGGTCGAGGGTGCCGCCCAAATCCGTGGTGGGATCGTGATACTTGGAGTATGAGGCAAATGTGATCCCGGAACCCGGGGCACATCGACCAACGTCCTCGATGATCATGATTGTGTTGGATGTCCCATCGGCGATGGAAGCCACACCCGTGGCTGGCACCGCCAAGGCGCCATTGACCCGCGTCGCCAGATTCCGGTGACCCGTCACAGGGTCAATGTCGGTGTACACTGTGGCGTAGTAGTCCAACCGACCAAACCCGGCAGGGTCTTTGTATTCGAGGAATGGATTCGACGGGCAGGTATAGACCGCCAGCTCACGTCGAAAGGCGCTGGCATGGTCCGGCCCTGCTGTTGTATCCCGGTAGGTCTTATTGATGTTGATCTGGTCGTAGATATCCTTTTGTTCCACAAACGGCAGGATATACGTGAATGTTGAGTGAAGGTCCTTCATGTCGAAAATGGTATTCGCCGGTGTGGCTTTGAAGTTGGTCCCTTCACCGCCGGTGGGGAACTTCTTGTAGGCATCGTGGAAATTGTGCATAGCGATGCCGATTTGCTTCAGGTTGTTCGTGCACTGGCTGCGCCGGGCGGCCTCCCGCGCCGATTGAATCGCCGGCAACAGCAGCGCGATCAAGATGCCGATGATCGCGATGACCACCAGCAGCTCGATCAGGGTAAACCCAGGGTGTTTCCACCCGATCCGATTGCACCTCTGAACACTCATCCTCGTTCTCCTTGTGAAAGCAACACAACGAACCAAACACCGTTCCCGTACTGTTCAACTTCTCACCCCTCTCGATGGCCCTCGCGACATCCTGTAGGTCGCATCCAGCGTCCGATCGCATTTGGGCCGTCCTTGTGGTTCCTGGAAAGAGCTCTTTCACCCTCGAACCACATTTGAAGATACGAAGACGGCATTAAGATCAAGTTAGGGAACAGTTAGGAAATCGTTAAAAAATACTTGCAATTGAGACGCATTATCATTTCCGAGTTGACGGGGTTGATCGCGCACTGCGGAACAAAGAAGTAAACGCCACAGATCGGGTATCTTGATCAGGAGGTTCGCCCCGGCGCTTCAGAGACCCATTCCGTGTGGATGTCATGTGGATCGAACAAGCTGAGCAGCTGTTACGGCCACGCTTTTGTTTCTACCTTGTCCGCAGCAAGGGTATTACTCCGCGGGAATACGTCCCGTATCTTCTGTTCACCTCAGCCGCCTTGGGGCTTTCCGTTGCGCGTGTCCTGGATCTTGTGGGCCTGGCCCCTTCGCAAGACATCGAGACGCCTTTCCTGCCCCCTTGCCCGCGGCAAGTTGAGAGGTTATGTTTCAGAAAAGGCCCCAGGTTGGCCATCGGAATGAGCCGGCGTAGCTCAGTTGGTTAGAGCAGCGGAATCATAATCCGCGTGTCCGGGGTTCGAGTCCCTGCGCCGGCATTAACACAGTAAGATAGATAAACCCCGTGATTTCCCACACAAAACAGCCTTTCCTTTGGCCTTTTCGGCAGTTGCCCCCGGATGGGAAAAGCGTCAGCAAACCGGGGCCGTGTCAGCTCAGGAAAAATACGCGACGGCGTTGACAAATAGCCGAAGGCCGTCCGGCGGTTCGTGTCGTTCCCCGCGGGTCCAGCGGGGATGGTGGGTCGGATCAATGAATCGTTCCGGATGGGGCATCAGACCCAGGACGCGGCCGGTGCGATCACATGCCCCGGCGATGTTCCCCATCGAGCCGTTGGGATTCCACGGATAGGGTAATACCTGTCGCCAATCGCCTTCTGCGACCGTCCCGTCCAGCCCATCAAGAAGAGTCGTTTCTACCCCGACAAGACAACGGCTTGCAGCGTCTGCCGTGCTGGTGGAACTCGTTCCAGCCCTGAAGGCGGTGCCTCTGATCGCCAGCTCCGATAGCTCGCTGGGTAGGACATACTGCAAGGCAATTTGGCCCGCTTTTGCCAGGCGGTCCAACCATTCTGCATGACGGACGACGAATCTTCCCTCCGCGTGAGCAATGGGAAGTTCCAATCGATCGATCCCCCGGAGGAACACGCAGCGGTCGCTGGCAACTTTAAGATGGACCCAGCGGTCTTCATATCGGGCCGACTCGTTCCAGGTCAATGTTGCGACCACCTTACCGGTTTCGTCGGGAGGAATAAGCAGGCCCGTCTTCAGGAGAACCTGGAACCCATTGCAAATACCCAGGATGAGCTTATCAGCCTGATGGAACTCCTGCAAAACATCCAGGAGGTGATGCCGCAACTGGACGGCCAAGATCTTTCCCGCGGCCACGTCGTCCCCATAACTGAATCCCCCCGGGACGCAGAGGATCTGGTAATGACGAATGAGGGGCGGATTTTCCAACAATCGACGGATGTGAACACGATCACTCACGGCCCCCGCCTTTTCGAAGGCGTAGGCCGTTTCAATGTCGCAGTTGGTCCCTGGGGCACGCAAAATCAGAACTCGTGGTTTCGCCATGATCGCTTCTTCTGTATGGATTCCGCAAATCTCCTCACAATCGTGCTGTGATCCGGTCCAATCGTTGAATCACCAGGCCAGTGGAGATAACCAGGCTTGCTTCAATCGGGCCAACGGCAGGTCAATCAGCGTCCTGCCGGCAAGGCGAATGATGAGACGATCAGACTCCGTGACCTTACCGATCTCCACCGCAGGAAGGTCGGCAAAAAGGGCCTCAAAGGCGGACCGATGCTCCGGCGTCACTTCACACAGGAATCGGGTATTCGATTCACTGAACAAGCGGGCTATTGGGGAAAGCGAGGCAGGTTCGCACGGCATGCTCTGAAGGTCGAGTTCCATCCCCCAGCAGCCCGAAAAGGCCATTTCGGCGGCGGCCACAGCCAATCCACCCTCACTCAGATCGTGACAGGCCTGCACAAGTCCCGCCCGAATGGCCGCATTGAGGGATTCAAATATCCTCTTCGCCCGAGAGGGATCACATCGGGGGACCGTACCACCATTCAGATTCCTCACCAGACTCCAGTGGGAACCGCCCATCTCGTCCGCCGTCAGTCCGATAAGGTACACAAGGTTTCCTGGTTTCTTGGCATCCATCGTCACACAGCGACGGACATCATCCACCTGCCCCATGGCACTGATCAAAAGCGACGGAGGAATGCTGATGGTTTCTGTCTCGCTGACACGGAACTCGTTATTCAGGCTGTCCTTGCCGCTGATAAAAGGCGTCTCAAGGACCACGGCCATATCGCGGCAGGCAAGGGCAGCACGGACGAGTGACCCCAGGACCTCGGGCCGATCCGTGTTCCCCCAGCAGAAGTTGTCCAAAATGGCGATGCGACGTGGATCCGCACCCACGGCCACACAATTCCGAATGGCTTCGTCGATTGCCGAAGCGGCCATCCAGTACGGGTCCAGGTCGCCGTAGCGGGGATTCATCCCACAGGCAATGACCAGGCCGCGATAGGAATCCAACACGGGCCGCAAAACAGCCGCATCGGACGGGCCATCGTCCCAACGTCCCACCAGCGGTTTGATGGTGCTTCCACCCTGGACCTCGTGATCGTACTGACGGATGATCCAGTGTTTACTGCACACATTGAGTGAGCCGAGAATCGCCAGCAGATCGTCGCCAGCCGTGTTCTCGGCGTCCTCCGTGATCGTCAGGGGCTGGACCTGGGGAGGCTCATAATAGGCCTCGCGAACCACGGGGGGACGACCACGATGGAGAAAGTCCATGCTTAAGTCGCCGACCTGATGTCCCGCATATTTCAGGACAAGGCGCCCTGTTGGAACAAATCGTCCAATGACCGTCACCTCGACGCCTTCGGATTCAAAAAGGGCCTTCAACTCGGGCCAGCGCTTTTCAGGAACGGCCAGGACCATCCGTTCCTGGGCTTCGGAGATCCAGATCTCGGTGTAGGAAAGCCCCTCGTATTTCAGCGGGACGTGCGAGAGTTCAACCTCGGCCCCAATGTCCCGCCCCATTTCACCGACGGCCGAGGAGAATCCCCCTGCCCCGCAGTCCGTGACGGCGTTGTAAAGGCCTCGATCGCGGGCCTCCAGGAGCACGTCGAGCATCATTTTCTCTGTGATCGCATTACCAATTTGGACGGCCCCGCCCGAAAGTGTCTCACTCTCGGTCGTCAATTCGGCGGAGCTGAACGTGGCGCCATGAATGCCATCCCGCCCAGTGCGACCACCCACGGCGACAATCAAATCACCGGGCTGAGCCGCTTTCTTTGCTTTATCACACGGCAAAAGCCCCACGTTGCCGCAATACACGAGGGGATTTCCCAAATAACGTTTGTCGAAATAGACAGCGCCATTGACGGTCGGGATGCCCATCCGGTTCCCGTAGTCGCGGACGCCCGCCACGACGCCTTTCATCACACGCCGGGGATGAAGAACACCGGGCGGGAGTTCATCATGAGAGACATCGGGCGGAGCGAAGCAGAAGACATCCGTGCTGCAAATGGGTTTGGCCCCCATCCCTGTGCCCATCGGATCGCGAATCACACCGCCAATTCCTGTGTTGGCTCCGCCGTAAGGTTCCAGGGCCGAAGGGTGATTGTGCGTCTCGACCTTAAAACACACATGATAACGGTCGTCGAAGCGGACGACCCCCGCATTATCCTCGAAGACGCTCACGCACCAGTCGTGGTCGCCCAGTTTCCTGCGGATCTCCCGGGTGGTGGCGAAGATCGTTTCTTTGAGCATGTTGGTGAATTCGATCTGCCGCTGATTATCCCGATAACGGATGCGACCGGCGAGCGTCTTGTGGCTGCAGTGCTCGCTCCAGGTCTGGGCCAGGGTTTCCAGTTCCACGTCGGTGGGATCGCGCCCGAGCGTCCGGTAATGCTGGCGAATGGTTTGCATCTCCACAAGGGACAGGAATAATTGTCCTTCGCGACTCAGGCGGATGAGGGCCTCGTCGTCCATGTCTCGGATGGGGACCGTCACGAGTCGGAACTCGTAGGGCCGCCCCTGCTCCAACGTTCGGAAAGGCAACGGGCCGACAACCACTTGTTCGATGGCGTCATTGGCCAGGATCTTCTGACACAGCCGCTTGACTTCTACCTCAGACAGGCCGGAAATCCAGTACTTGCGAAACGTGCGGACCTGATTGGCTCTCCAGCCGAAATCCGCGATAGCCGACTGGGCGCTCTGGGCGACCGGGTCCATGACGCCGGGTTTCGGCAGGACGTAGATGACATCCATTCCTGGCCGTGGCGGAGTCAGGACCAGCGGATCATCAACGGGCGCGACGAGGCTCCGCTCCACGACAGGATCGGCCAGCAACTCTTCCGTGACCTGCCCGACCTGATCTGCCGTCAATTCACCCTCAATCAGATACCCGTGACAGGAAACAATGGCCCAGTCTTTGTGGATTCCCAAGTCTCGGGCGTCCTGAGAGATCTGGTGCGCGGTGACATCCGGCTGTCCCTCGGCAGGAAAAAGATCAACTTCCCAAAGCATCGCGGTTCTTTTTTCCTCGTAGCAGAATCTGTTCCAGTGTGTTTTCGTCACCGGCGGCCAACGCCCGCGCCAGCCGACCCAGTTCATCAGCGAAGGACTGACACGTACTGACCAAATTCTCCCGGTTTTGTAAGCAAATTTGTTTCCACATTTCTACGTCGCCTGCGGCGATGCGGGTCGTGTCGAGAAATCCGCTGCCCGTAAGGCGGAACCAGGGTTCAGGCAACATCCCCGCCAAAAGCGACGCCATGAGATGCGGGAAATGGCTGGTCATAGCCAGGGCCTTGTCGTGCTCATCGGGCGACATGCGAATGACGACGGACCCCAAACCCGTCCAGAAATCTTCCAGGGCATCAAAATCTTCGGCGCGGGTGTTCCGTGTGGGCGTGATAATCGTTACCCGCCCCTCGAAGAGGTTGGCATCGGAGTAACTCGGCCCCGTTTTCTCACTTCCAGCCAAGGGATGCGAACCGAGAAAGCGACATCCTCGCGGCAGACCATCATCCAGGGACGCCACAATCCGGCTTTTCGCACTTCCAACATCACTGATCAGGGCGCCTTCAGGGCAAACCTCGGCCACCTTCCGGACCAGGTCGGGGATCGTCGCGACCGGCGTGCAAACGATAATCAACTCCGCCTGCGCCACACCACGATCCAGGTCAATCGTTGTGTGGCTGACCGCCCCCACCCGGCGGGCAGCGCGAAGAGTCGTCTGCCGCCGCGCAATGCCAATCACCTCGTCCGCCAGACCACGCCGCAATAAAGCCTGGCCAATCGAGGCCCCAATTAGGCCCACGCCAACAATCGAAACAGTCTTCCAACGCCGCATGATCCTGTTCCTTCCTGACGTTCATTTTGAACCACCCATTTTAGCACATCCGAGCCATCAACAACGCGGGGACCCACAGGCGGAAAGCCTGCAACTGGGACACATCAGGACGGGAAAAAATCAGGTCCAAGAACGACAAAACACGTGGGTCCTGTCGATTGCCACGCATTGTGAATGGATGATTCCAAGCCTAGAATAAGCCGCGCCGTCGAGATCTCGCCTTTGAAACCAACCTGTTGAAAAACATGAGTTTTGGTTGTCATCCCGTCCGTGTTTGAATCACGAAATGAGCGTGGGGAGGTCAGGCTATGATGAGCTATCGGTGGCCGTTATTGCGTTTCTTGCTCCTGGCGCCCTGGGCAATTAGTACTGTTACTACTGTCGCAATCGGAAGGGCCAATGATGATGTTCCAACATTGGAGCAGCCGGGACTGAAGGAGTCTCTTGAGAAGGCGCCGACATTGCCTGTGGAATCGCTGGGGGAACCTGCCCGCGGCGTCAATGTATGGGAACACTGGATGGTTCCCAATCCAGATGGCCAGAGTTGGGATGTCCTGCAGGTCTATTTCAAGGAATACTACGGTCCCACCTGGCTTTACGTTTTCGATCTCGGGTCAGGGCAAGTCCATAAGCAGCGGCTGCCGGACGGGTTTCAGTTCTACTTATCGGGGCGAGCACTGGGCTTTGACGGGAAGTATTACATCGCCACACCGTTCCGCGAAACCTGGAACATGCACATGTTCGTGTATGATCCCGAAACCAACCAGGTCGAAGCGCAGGGTGAAATTGTGCCTGGATTGGGGGGCGAAGTCCGCCCGCTCGCAGTGGGACCTGACGGCAAGATTTACGGCACGGGAACACGAGGGAATCGCCTGGGTCTGTATGTTTACGATCCCAAACTCCAAAAAGTGGTCAAGGACTACGGGCCGATTGGACCTCCTCACCCAAATGGGGCCTGGAGTCGTTACACTATGGCTGTGGATGAAACGCACGCTTATCTGGTCAGCGGGATGATTCCCGCGTGGTACCTCCTGGCGGTGGAGCTGGCCACGGGCAAGGAAGAGGTCCTCCTTGAATCCCCATCGCAGCTCACAACTGACATTGTGGAGGAATTCCCCGGGGCCTGGGCCATCGTCCCTCAGCCGGGAGATGCTCCCCGCAAAGAATATTGGCTTTATGGTGGGAAGGCCATTCCTAAGACGGGCAGCCCACCGTGGAAACCAAGGCCCTCACCCTGGGACAAAGGGGAGCAATCGAAACCCCAGGTGTACTACGAGCAAATCGACCCTGATCCGGAAGGCCGCGCCACACTCTGGTACCGTACGCGGGAAGATGCCGAAAGGGCACGACAATGGCGCGAGCAGTTTCCCGATCGTAAAGCATCGCCCGAGGAACTGGGCTGGAAAGCGATTCACGCGAGCGGTGTGGAAACGTATCCCCACCGGATTAACCCGATGACGATCCTCCCCGACGGACGTCTTTACGGCACAGGCGAGGACTACGTGGGCGTGTTTGCCTTCGATCCCAAGACGGATACGATTGAGGTCCTTGGCCCGCGCCCCGGGCACGCCCCTTACACACAGATCGTTCACGAAGGGTTGCTCTATTCGAGCGGTTACGCAGGCGGACCTTTGTACGTTTATGATCCAAAGAAACCGTGGACCTTGGCAAAGGGAGTGCCGCCGGGAACACGCATGCCCGGCTCATCGGATCGCGACAGTAACCCCCGTCTCCTGGGTTCGTTTTGGGAAAAGACGCGTGTCAGCATTGCCCATCGCTCGGCAATCGGTACAGATGGCCGCGTGTATTTTGGCGGATTTGGTCTGCGAAACTACACCGGGGGTGGATTGGGATGGTACGATCCGAAGACCGAGACTCTGGACGGCTTCTGGAAACCGCTCAGTGGTTACGCCGTGCACTGGATAACTGCGGCCCGTGATGGTCAATGGATTGTCCTTTCGACGGTCATAGCCCCGGACGAGCTTAACGGAAATCGCGCACCACCGGAGGCCAAGCTTTTCGTGTATGATGTCCGAGAGCAAAAGATCATCCGCGAGATTATCCCCAATCCCGGAGCCATCACGACAGGACTGATTGTGGAGACTCGCCCCGGTTTTATTATGGGTTTGACGACTGAAAAAAGAGGGGCCACAACCAGCCTACTCTATGGTGTCGAGTTGGAGACAGGGGCCATCGCCTTTCGCAAGATTCTCCCTTCTGCCGTGTCCGTGGATTCCGCCTGGCCACACTGGGTCGATCCCTCGTATGAATATGAACATCTGACGATGGGACCTGATGGGTTCGTTTGGGCGTACCTGCGGGACGTCCTCGTGAGAATTAACCCCAACACAGCCGAGGTTCACCCTGTCGGGAGGGTCACTCCCGTAGGTTATCCCACGTTCGTCGGACGCGATGTCTATCTCTCCGGTCTGGAGACGCTCCGGCGGATCAAGAATATTGTCCCAGAACAGTAAGGGCCACTCATGAATGGCCCAAACCGGTGGGTTCAGTTTCCCCCCGCGGTCGCCGCTTTTTTGCGAATTGTTAAGACAGGTTGCTTTCAGAAGGATCGTGTTCGTCTCATGGGTGTCCTTCGGGCGACCCACCGGATGGAGGTGTCCCTGGGGCCTCTGCTGACTTATCCTTGCCCACCGTTGAGGTCAGTTCCGCCGGTGCGGAAGCAATCTGTTCTTCGAACCTGCGGGCAGGTGTCCTTGGCAGGAGGGTCTTCCGCGGAACCTTGGGACCCAGGATCATCGCCATGGCAAAAAGGCCAAGCGTCTCCGCCGTGATGACCACGCCCTGATACTTCGACCAGATGGCGCATGCGATGGTCGCCGCCATTACAACGGCCGCCGAGAGCATCACGCCAATAGCGAGTCCCCATCCGGCCAGAAAGATCGTGCGAATCGTAATGACGAGGATCGGAACAGCCGCGGATAAAACCACGGCGTAGCCCAGCGGCAGATACTCCTGGGCGTAATACATCAAAGGATAGCAGCCGGCAAAGAGGCCCAGCGTCAGCAGAAGCATCCAGCGATCGAACGCCGGTTTATTAGCCACCAAGGCCATGAGACCCGCCACCAGCCCAAAGTACACGATGCTGAGCGGTCCCAACCATCGCAGTTCCCCGAGGCGATCGATGGGAGCGATCCCCAACACATCGAGCTGAATGGCGCGACCGAACAGCAACCGATTGTATTCCCACGTGTACTCAGCGCCGCTGCCAGACGACCGGGCCTGAGTCGGCTGAAGGGAAAGCTCCATCAATCGGACATCGGAACCAGTTGTCCTGATCGTGAGCGAGAGTTTGTCCTCCACACCACCCGGGGGAATATCCAAACGAAAGACACCGCGTCCCACGGCGGAATAGGTGACTTCCAGTGGTTGGGGCGTGTCGTTCAGCGTGGCCCGACATCTCAACTGCCCGGTGGAAAAGTCTATCACTTCGCACGGTTTACCATTGAGGGTGATTTCCAGGTCCGCTAGCGAGATGGTCTCCGGGGGCAAAGGTAAAGAAATGGAACACTCGCTTTCCGTCTTACCCGGGGACCGTGCCTCCAGCTTCCCCTGGAACCGCGCTTCGTAGATGGAAACCGGCATGGCCGTGCCCACGCTCAGCCGGGGCGTCAGCATAACTTCGGCCTGGAGTGCCACAATCTTGGCCGGGGGAACGCTCTTCGCCGCTTGTTCGGAGACCGGCGCCGTGACCGCCGGCTGGACGACCGCCGATTCTTCCAGGGCGTATCTCATGGCGGATTTCCGGGCTGCCTCTCTGGCCGACTGAACAGCCGGAAGAAGGAGGGCAATCAAAATGCCAATGATAAAAATGACAACCAAGAGTTCGACCAGGGTAAAACCACGAAAGCCTCGCTGCCGCATAAAAGGCCCTCCCATTAAGAAAAGCAATTTTCCCTCTTAGTCACGAACACGCCTTCGGTATCGTAACCAGGTACATCGGTCGCCGCAACAAGAAGGGCGATTTGTGCGGGCAATCGTGTCTCATCATGCTGTAGGCGGAGTGTGCGGCGTTTGGAGATCACCGGCCGAGATTGCCTATTCTGCACTTTTGGCAAGCCTGACGTTTCTGGATGCGTCATTCTAATTCTTGGAGTGCAGCGACTCATGGCCGCCTGTGTACGAAGGCTTTGGTCTTCACCGGTAGGGGCAATTCACGAATTGCCCCTAGCACCAGGCGAGCGACGGCATCGGCAATCGGAGTGCTGCCAGATCGCGATCCGACTGCAGTATGGACCCAAAGAATTAGCGATCACGCAACCGTTACAGGCAACCCCGCTGGCCTTGCGATCATCCGCCGTCATGGATCAAATGAGTACGAGGAGCTTAATAAGCGAGACTGTCATGATTCTCGGCTACAACACAAATGGTTTGGTCCACCACGAGCCGACAGTGGCTGTCCGCGCCCTGGCAGAGATTGGCTACCGTGGTGTGGGGATCACGATCGACCATCATCTTCTCTCACCCCACAATCCCCACTGGGAACGTCAACTTTATGAGTTGCGGGACCTCCTCGACCGTCTGGAGATGCGGTGCGTTATCGAAACGGGCGCCCGTTTTCTCCTGGATCCCTGGCACAAGCACGAGCCGAGCCTGATTTCCCCAGACCCCGCGGGTCGCTGCCGCCGGCTTGAGTTCTACCGTCACGCCCTTCGCTGCGCCGTAACGCTCCACGCGGATTGTCTTTCCATCTGGTCCGGGGTTCAGCGTCCGGAAGTTCCCTCGGAACAGGCCTGGCAATGGCTTGTGCAGGGTTTGAGTCAACTCTGCAATGAGGCCTGCGCTACGGGCGTTCCCATCGCGCTTGAGCCGGAACCCGGCATGTTAATTGCCACGACCGGCGATTTCGGCGAGCTTCGCCGTCGCGCCCCCGACCTGGGATGTCTTCTAACACTCGATGTGGGCCACGTTTTCTGCCAAAGTGAAGGGCCGCTTTCATCGATCATCGAACAGTACGCCGAAGTCATTACCAACATTCATCTTGAAGACATGCGCCGCGGGACACACGAGCACCTGATGTTCGGAGAAGGAGACATCGACCTGGCCGAGGTTTTTGCCTCGCTTCACAAAATCGGGTACAAAAAAGGAATCTACGTTGAGCTGAGCCGCCATAGCCACCTGGGACTTCAGGCGGCCAAGCAGGCATTCGATGTCCTGTCCCGTTATCACCCAGCAACACCGCGGTGAACAGTCGCAGTCATGGCGTCGCACCAAGGGAATATGTGACTCACCGGCGGCATTTTGTCCAGTTATTAAGAGAGTGACACGAGGTTGAATCATCATGGCAGAAAAACTTGACGATTACCTAGTTCTGCTTTCGGTGGCAAATCTCCGCGAGAAAGATGTCGCCCAGATGGCAAATCTCAAAGAAATGACGGCGGGCGGCGAGATCGTCGATCTCATCCCCAGCTTTCCCGCGGTGACCTGCCCTGTGCAGGCCAACATGACAACGGGTCGATTGCCCGATAAGCATGGCGTGATCGCCAATGGAATTTACTGGCGTGAGCGCGATGACATCGAGATGTGGACGTCGCCCAATGATTGCATCGAGGTTCCGCAACTCTGGGACCTGCTGTATCACCACGAACGAGGGCTGACCAGCGCCATTTGGTTCCCACAGCATGCGAAAGAGGCGGGAGCCGACTTCATCTGCACTCCTTCGCCCATCCATAATCCCGACGGCAGCGAAACCATGTGGTGCTACACGCGCCCCGAGAGCCTGTACGGCGAGCTGCGCGAGAAATTAGGGGATTTCCCCCTGCATCGTTACTGGGGGCCTTTGGCCAGCATCGAAAGCACCCGCTGGATTGTGGAATCGGCAATCGAACTGGCGAAGACCGCACGACCCAACCTCTTTTACATTTACATCCCGCACCTGGACTACGCCGCCCAGAAGGATGGGCCAGACGGTGTGGCCGCAAGAAAGGCCGTCCAGGAGCTTGACGAGGTCCTGGGTCGATTGATGGCGGGCCTCCGTGACGCCTACGACGGTGATCCCCTCTGGCTCATCGCCGGTGAATATGCCATCACGCCGGTCGAACGCGTCGTTTACCCCAACCGGATTCTCCGCGAAGCTGGATTACTCACGGTCCGTGAGGAAACGGATGGTGAACATCTGGATACGACAAGCTCCGCCTGGGCGATGGTGGACCACCAGGTCGCCCATATCTTTGTCCGCGACGCAGAACCGGAGGTCATCGAGCGGGTGGTTCGGCTGTTTCAGGGACTCACAGGCGTGGATGAGGTCCTGGCGGGAGAACAGCGAAACAAATATCATATGAGTCACCCACGAAGTGGCGAGGTTATCCTGACGGCCCAACCCGATACCTGGTTCGCCTATTATTACTGGTTTGAAGACCATAAGGCGCCGGCACTTGCCCGTAAGGTGGACATCCACCGCAAGCCAGGTTATGATCCTGTGGAGTTGTTTTTCGACCCCGCAACACGTAGCATCCCCCTGAGACCTGAATTGGTCCACGGATCGCACGGGGCGCCGGTTCGCGAACGCGGCCAGCGGACGGTGGCCATCAGCTCGCATCCGGGCGTATTTCCCCGCGAACCCGTGAAAGACACCGATATTCTCCATGTCGTGCTCAAGCACTTTGGCATGACCATGGATGGCCTCACCTGAAATCCGATTGGGAACGTCACCCCGTGTTGGGATTATGTCAACATCCTGGTTTTACCCATGAGGGGAGGTTGCCATGCAGCGCATCAACATCACGATTCGTATGAGGACAACTGCTTGGAGGTTCCTGGCTATCGCCGCGGTGTTCAGCCTGTTGGGTTTCGCGAAAAGCATACCTGCCCAAGCCGAGCCAATTGCCGGGGGCGTCCCCGCGGAAAGGGCGGCCCACTGGGCGAAGTATCTCCCGCCGCAACCTGCCGGTGTTGGTGCACCAATCTCTCAGCGAAATGTTTGGGACGCCATGGCGCGGGATAAAGACTTCCGCAGTGTGATCGCCGACGCAGAAGAAGAACTCTCCCGCCCCATCGTCGAGGCCCCAGACGAGCTGTATCTGGATTACTCCAAGACGGGCAACCGGCGACGGTACGAATCCCGCCTTTCTGCTCGACGGCGACGTCTGGCCACCTTGGCCCTGGCGGAGTGCCTCGAAAACCGTGGGCGATTCCTCGCCGAACTGGAAAAGACGATCGCCGCCATTTGTCAGGAAAAAACCTGGGTTATGCCTGCCCATGATGGAGGCCTCAACAATTTCTATGGCCGAACCATCGAAATCGACCTCGGAGCCGCGGGGACCGCTTGGAACATGGCAACCATCGATTACTGGCTGGCAGAAAAGCTTTCGCCGGAATGCCGTCGCCTAATCGCCAGTGAACTGGAGCGACGGATTTTCACGCCCTTTGAAAAGGCCGTCAACACAGGCAATCCGCGATTGTGGTGGATCACGGGTACAAACAACTGGAACGCCGTCTGCCTTGCCTGTGTTGTGGGAGCCGCCCTGGAAAACATCGCCTCCCCCGAACGCCGTGGCTTCTTTGTCGCCGCTGCCGAAAAGTACATTCAGTACTTCCTGCAGGGATTCACGCCCGATGGTTATTGCTCCGAGGGTATCGGCTATTGGAACTACGGATTTGGCCACTTCACGCTTTTAGGGGAAACACTCTATCAGGCGACAAAAGGCCAGCTTGATTTCTTCGCTTTGCCCGGCGTGCAGCAAATCGCACTCTTCGGTCATCGCATGGAAATCGCCCCGGGTATTTATCCAGCATTTGCCGATTGCAGTGTTGGGTCCAAGCCAGGATCTGTCCTTTCCGCCTATCTCAGCCGGCGATTTGATCTGGGTCTGAAAGATTTGGAAGATCGCTATGTCGGCATTGGCGCTGGCCCCAGCAGTTTCCTTCCTGATGTGGCAATCTTCGCCATGCCCAACTCCCTCACCGATCGTCCCAAGGGTACCACGGTGCGACGCCACGAGATCCGCGACTGGTTCTCGGACGCTGGTATCTTGATCTGCCGACCGGCCGATCTCTCGCCGGACAAGATGGCCGTCGCTCTCAAGGGTGGACACAATGCCGAGCACCACAATCACAACGACGTTGGCTCCTTTGTGGTTGCCTTGGCTGGTCAAACGCCCTTGCTCGATCCCGGCGGCGAGGTGTACACCGCCCGCACCTTCAGTGGGCGACGGTACGAAAGCAAGGTCCTGAACTCCTATGGCCATCCCGTACCGGTTGTGGCAGGAGAGCTTCAACGCACGGGAAGCCAGGCCCGAGCAAAGGTCCTCGAAACCCAGTTCACCGACCAAGCCGACGTTTATCGGATCGACATCACATCAGCTTACCGCGTGGCCGACCTGAAAAGCCTTGTCCGTGAATTCCGCTACGAACGGCAGGGACGAGGCCGCCTGATGATCACAGACCGGGTCGAGATGTCTTCGCCCCAGAGCTTTGAGGAGGCCCTCATTACATATTCGCCGTGGAAGCGAATCGCCGATGGGATCTGGGTCGTTGGCGAAGGCCGAAACGCTGTCCGCGTCCAGGTCGCCATGGAGGGTCAAACATTCGTGGCCAGCGAGGAACAGATCGATGAAGACGTCCATTACAATACAAAGCCGGTCCGCCTGGGTGCGAAACTCAAGGAGCCCATCACAACGGGAACGATCGAAATCCGCATCGAGCCGGTCGAGAAATAGTGGCCGGACTGAGACTTGAACAATCAAAGCCCATCCTGCGGATTCATCTGTGATGGGTGTGTCTCAGAGCTGGTCCGCCTGGACATGAAGGTCATGAGCATCGGTAGGGGCAATTCATGAATTACCCCTACCGGTGAATGTTGCGTGGTTCGCTGATAAAGTGACGCTCTCCCGCCGCAAGCAAAGCGTTGTCACGCCGTGTTCATTCCAGTTTTTTTGGCCACGCGGTTAGCCCTTCCGCAATCGCGGATTGCCACAGTTCCTTATCAAACGTGGCTACCGTAACCGGTTCCGACGATTCGCCATCGGAGAGCAAAAGGACTGCTGAAGCAAGGTGCACGGCATCGTAACTTCGCAGATGGTGCTTGCGGGCAAGCTGGACAGCTTCTTCAGCAACCACGTCCGTCAAACTGATCCGCGCGATATCATGCCAGTCCTTCCGGAAGGCTTCCAAAGCCCAATCTGCCTCTTGGTCGCTGACTCGTCCCGTGCGGACAGCCTTCAAAATCGCCGCGGCCACTTCCACGCGGGTGATAAGTGCCGTCGCCACCACAGGCCTTTCGGAAAGAAGCTCCCTGACCTGATCCGATGCAAGTTCATCCACATAACGCTTCACCAGCGCACTTGCATCCAAATAAACGATCATCGCCGGTCATGAATGATCAACTCAGCCACCGTGCTTTCGCCCCGAACCTTGGCAAGCGGCGCAATAGGCTCCAGGCGGCGCCCACTCCAGCACACCAAGCCCGCATCACAAAGCTCTTTGAGACGCTGCTCCGCCGACATCAGTGGTCCGGGCCAGTTAATTGGGGTGGAAAGGGTGGATCCTGTCGGCTGATAAGCAACAACAACTTTCTCACCACGATCTCCGATATTCGACATACAAAGATCAAGCTGGCAGACCGCATCATGGTAACTGAACAAAGCCCATCTTATGATCGGGGTTGCTGGCTCCATTCCGGATTCTCCTCAATACTCCGGCTCAAATCGTTCGATCACCTCTGGTTTCAGGATTTGTTCAAAAAACATTGACTTGGATGCACTGTGCAGATGTTCCACCTGCTCGGGAATGCGGGACCAATCCCTGAAGGCAGATGCGCGCGTCTCAAGGTCGATCAGGATGCCCTGTTGTACACCTTCTTTGAGTTGAACCTGCGCAGAAGTGATAATCTGCAGGACGTGGTTTGGGCCCTGATAAGGCAGCTCCACCCGCAGATGCAACGGTTGCTTATCGATTGTCTGATCCCCTATCGTAAGATTCAACCGCAAGCCATTCAAATCGACCATGTCTTCTTTCTGAATGAGATCGAGATAGCGGAGCGCATGGTGATCCGGCCCAGAAACCAGGCCATCTTCTGCTAGGAGCCTTTGCACGTGCAGGATTCTTTGTTTGAACGCATCCCACCCCACGTACGGGCGACGACAATTCACCGACACAATCCGATCACCCACCTGGTAAAGCACTGGGTCGTCAGCCGCCTCGATGCGATATTTCACCGTGTATCGTAAATTGGGGTCGTTGCTCGGCAATGGATGGTGGAATCTGAGCCGCTGGTAAACGGCGGAGTTGCCATTTGCTACTCAAGTTGCGCAGATCCGCATAAAGGATGCCCAAGGTGGCCTCCGCAAGAGGCACATCCATCGGGTCATCAAACACCGCCTGCCAGATGACTTCGATCAGAGGCTCGCGCCGAAGCCGCCTGGGGATGGTTACGTCCATAGCCCATTCCTTGCTAGACCATTCCTTCCGACCCACCATTACCTACGACAGTTATTAGTATCACATCTCGAGAGTCCCGCTGGCAACCCGCGGCCACGTACGGGTTCATCTTGACGGTATGAGCGGTTTTGTCGCAGTTCGAGCTACGTTGGTAGGGGAACCAGTTTCTCGCCCCTTCGGAGATTGAACTTCCAGATATGCAACTCCCACCTGAAAGCGCGGCGATTCACCGCCGCTTTTTCCTCAACGGTTTTAACCTTCACATGTGGCGGGTAACGCGCATAGCATCGGTAGGGGCAATTCATGAATTACCCCTACCGGTGAATGTTGCGTGGTTCGCTGATAAAGTGCCGCTCTCCCGCCGCAAGCAAACGGATTGAGTCGTTCACAAGCCTTTTTGTGCAAGACACGCATCTTGCGGATTGCGCGGTTTCACAACCCTGGTCAGAGGTTGGGGTGACAAGCCAATAAAAAAAGCACCCGCGAGCGGGGTGATGGCGAACAGGTAGGCCCGACATTCACGGGGGCGCCGTGATCCGGCACTCGCGTCATCCACCGCGGAAACCCCGGGGGCTTTTGCGGCGGCTCCACACTTGTGCGGGACACTTGCTTTATTGACGGCTCCCATCGGGCACGGTATCAGCCCACCGTCGATCCATCACGCAACGCGCTCTGTCGAGTGCTTTTTTCGCAATCGTTCGCGTCTCTGCCCGGCATCCAAGGTCATCGGCCAAATCGCCAAAAATCCTTGATTTTGATGCCGTTTTCATCACGATTGCCACTTATGATCTTACCCTCAACGAAGCAATAAGGCAATCCACCCTCGGTTGGGGTTATATCCCCAACTGAGTCCACATGATCCGATAAGAAGGCCCCGATCCGGCAGGAACAAGACACAATTGCGCTAGTGACACAAACAATTTTCCGCCCTGTATCAACAGGTTGTGTCACCTTGTCGCAAAACGTTCGGCGATGAGTGTATCCAATTCCGTTTTCAATCGCGGCAGGATTTCATCATAAGCAAAACTTCCCAGGCTGACGGGGCCTTTTTTCAGGTTCACATATTTGGGACCGCACCACAGGCCTAAATCGGCATCATCGGTTTCACCGGGACCATTGACGCGACAACCCATGACCGCAATCGTGATGGGATACTCCGCCGCGTACGCCGTCAATGCGCGGACCTTCTCCGCCAATTCCACAAACGCCGCATTTTCCACCCGCGAACAACTTGGGCAACTCACGATGTTCAGCCCATCCCGCGACCAAGGCTCGACTGTCACCCGTCCGGCGGCAATATCCGCCACAATCTCCAAACCGGCCAGGACCTCCTCGTGTTTGCGTTCGTTCGGCAGGGTCAGAGAGACGCGAATCGTATCGCCAATCCCTTCTGCCAGAAGAGGAATCAGGGCCGCACGGGTCTTGCGGATCCCTTCCGGCGGCATACCGGCCTCCGTCACGCCAAGATGCAGCGGGACATCTGGCCGCAGGGCCGCAAACCGCCGATTGGCTTCAATGACCATCTGAGGATCGGATTCCTTCAAGGAAACACAGTACTGCGAAAACCCCAGTCGATCAAGAAGCTCGCAGTGCTCGACCGCTGATTCCAGCATGGGGGAGATTTTATCATCTGTGGGAAACTTTTCGCGCTTGGCCGGATCGATCGAACCACAATTGACGCCAATTCTCACGGCACACCCATGCTCCGCCGCAACATCCACAATGAATTTGACTTTATCCTGCCAGGGGATACTTGTTTGGTGATGGTAGAGATGTCCCGGGTTGTAACGAACTTTTTCAACGTGGGGTGCGACTTCACTGACGAGGCGATAGTTTTCCTGGAGATCAACCGACAGATTGGCATCGGTTTGCTGCCGGATTTGGGCCAAAGCGCGGGCGTCAGCGGGACTATCCACGGCAATTCGCACGATCCCGGCCCCCGCTCGCCGCAATTGTTCGATCTGCGCCACCGTGGCCGCGACATCTTGTGTCTTCGTGGCACACATACTCTGAACCACGATGGGGTGACCGCCGCCGAATATGACCGAGCCGACACGGACAGCCCGGGTTGGATTCTTCCGCATAAAAACCTCTCACACAGGGCTAAAGCAACACCTGTTCCAGAAACCGAGATGTGCGGGGATGCTCTGGCGTGCCCAAAACGCGCGAGGGAGGACCATCTTCCACAATCTCGCCGTCGGCAAGCACGATGACGCGATCGGCCGCCCGCCGCGCGAAGGCCATCTCATGCGTCACCAGGATGAGCGTCATCCCATCACGGCGGAGATCCTCCAGGACTGCCAGGACCTCGGCCTTCAACTCCGGATCCAGGGCGCTCGTGATCTCATCACACAGCAGGCCAAAAGGGTCCATCGCCAGGGCACGGGCAATGGCGACCCGCTGTTTCTGCCCCCCTGAAAGCTCGCGGGGATAAGCTGCCATGTGATCCCCCAGCCCAACGCGATCCAGGAGTGCTCGTGCCCGCCGTTCGGCATCCCGCCGTGCCAGCCCCAGGACATGAACCGGGGCTTCGATCACATTCTGGAGCGCCGTCAAATGGGGAAAGAGCTGAAAATCCTGGAAGACCATCCCCAGACGCTGGCGAATTTGGCGCAGGACAGCAAAAGGGGCCGGCCGTCGCCCAGCACGGAGATCATATGAACCCACGCGGATCACCCCACCATCGAAGCTGCACAATCCGTTGAGACAACGCAAGAGCGTGGACTTTCCCGCCCCGCTTGGGCCGATGATGGCCACCGTCTCACCACGATCCACCCGAAACGACACCTCGTGCAATACGGTTCGCTGCCCGAACCGCTTGCACACACCTTTAACTTCGATGCCAAACTCGTCTTTGTTCACTGGCCTTTTCCCCAGCGATGTTCGAGATGTCGGGAAAGAGCACCCAGCGGGACCGATAGGATCAGGTACAGCAGGGCCGTCGCCAACCCAATCTCCAGATATTTTAGACTCGATTTCGCCAGAATTTGATACTGCTTCGTCAATTCTACCACAGCGACGATGCTGACAATGCTGGTATCCTTAAACAGGGCGATGAAGTCATTCGTCATCGGGGGAAGGATGACACGAATCGCCTGGGGAAGGATGATCCGGCGAAAGGTCAGGATACGGCCCATCCCCAGTGATGCCGCGGCCTCCCACTGCCCGGCAGGAATCGACCTTATCCCCGCCCGGTAAATCTCGGCCTCATAGGCCGCATAATTCAATCCAAAACCAACAATCGCTGCTGTGATCGGCGACAGACGTAACGAAAACGGCAGCCCGTACGCATCGGCAATGGTCGGTAAACCATAATACAGAAAAAACAGCAGCAACAAGATCGGAATCCCGCGGAAAAACTCCACGTAGGCCACGGCGGCCCAGCGCAACGGGAAAGAACCAAAAAGGCGAGCCAGGGCAATGGGGAGCCCCAAAATAATGGCTAACAGCATGCTGAGGACGGAAAGATATGTCGTCACCCAGGCCCCGCGGAGCAGCAGCGGAAAGTATCTCGCGAATGTCCACTTCTGCCGCGACTCGGCAATCACATCACTGATATCCGCCTGGGTCAGCTTCTCCTGGGCCGCATTCCAGAGCCCCCATTTCTCGTAAATCGCTTTTAACTGACCGTCGGCCAGCAAACCGGCCAAAGCCCTGTCCACCGCGGCTGCCAGTTCTTCATCTTCCGGGCGAAAGGCGATCGCGTAATATCCTTGGCCAATTGGCTCCCCCAGAAACTTGAGCTTCCGGTTTGGCCTGGCAAAATAGACGGCGATTGGCAGGTCCATCAAAACAGCGTCGATTCGCCCCAATTCCAGATCGAGATAAGGTTCCGTCTGATTGCCATACAATTTCGGCTGGAATCCCATCCCCTCCAGAAGTCGCTGGGCCGCCGTTTCCTCCAGCGTCCCCACGGTTCCCCCCAGGGCCAGAAGCTCCTCCAGATTGGCGAACCGTGATTCCTCGACCCTGACGACGAGCTGGAGTGTGTAAACATAGTAAGGCCGCGAGAATCGCACCACCTTTGCCCGATCCGGCGTCACCTCCAGGCCATTCATTGCAAAATCGAAGTCGCCACGCTGCAGTCCCGCCACAAGGCTCATGTAGTCGTACTGGACCCACTCGATGGGACGGTTGAGCTTTCGGGAAAGGGCCTCCGCCAGATCGACCTCAAAGCCAATCACCCGCTGTGGGTCATTGGGATCCTGAAAGGTATAGGGAGCACCACCCTCGGCATCAGCCGCCCACCGAAGGGACGATTGCGAAGACGTCTCTTCCGCTTGGCCTCTCGGGGACACGAGACAGAAAACGAATATCCCTGCCACAATCACGGCGACTGTGGCTTTCAAAAGATGTCCGTGCTGCGAACCCCACCGGTCATATCCCATCGTCGGACGGCCCCACGTCAACCTGGAGCATGGCGTTGAAGCAACCGTTGTTCTCGGACGAACAAGCCCGTATGTTTCACGATAATTGCCCCATGAAACATTGGCTACTCACCCGACGCCGGTCGGTCAATTCATGAATGGCCCTGACAATTCTCGGAGTGCTTCATTTGCGACTTGCATACGCTCTACTGAGCGGCTCATCCCACCGGCGTGTCATCAGTGACAAAGAGTCAGGCCCAATAGACCGGCGGCGAGAAGGTAGTAAACCGTGGGAATGATCGTCTTGCGGATGATGCTTCCCTCCTGACCGACGAGGCCCACCGTGGCCGCAGCAGCCACGACATTATGAACGCATACCATATTTCCTGCGGCGCCGCCGACGGCCTGAAGGGCCACAATCCAGAGCGGGTCCAGGCTCGTTCGCAGCGCAACCTCGAATTGAAACAGGGCGAACGTCATATTGCTGATCGTATTGCTTCCGGCGATGAAGGCCCCCAGGGCACCAATGCCTGCGGCAAAGGCCGGCCAAACCTGTCCGACGCACTGCGACACTGCCGCCGCCAGTTCCTGCGGCATTCCCGCCAATCCCGCCCCGTTGACATTCGACTGGATGAAAATCCGCACGGCCGGCACGGCAAAGAATAAGGCCAGGGCCGCAGCGAGCGTCTTCTGGCCCGCCTCTCGAAATGCTTCCTGCGCCTTTTGGCGCGGAATGGCAAACACGACCATGGCAAACAAAACGGCCAGCAAGAACGCAGTCCCGGGCGAGGTAAGAATATTCCAGCGGGCCACAATCGCCTGGCTGGCCACCTCCGAAGACGCAATCGTCCATTCCCAGTTCGCCCGCACCAAGGTGTTCTTGATCGGATTCCATTGTTCCAGGACGAGCAGACCGGCCACCACGGCGTAAGGAAGCCAAGCGGTCCACAGCCCCAGGCTCCAGGACGGCGTCACTGTTTCGCCTGACGTGCCATGTCCCGGATTGGGAGAGTTTGTTTCCGCAAAATCCCAGATTTCTTTAGGCTGAAACCAACCGGCCCGAGCTGCCAGGGTCGTCAGGATCAGGGCCACAGGGCCGCCGAGAAGCGAAGGAAACTTAGGCCCTAAGGTCCACGCAAAAATCATGTAGGGGACGCAGAACGCCAGCCCGGAAAAAAGACAAAACTTCCAAACGGCCAGTCCTTCCCGCCACGAGCGACGCAAGCCAAAAAAACGGGTCATCAGGCAGACGACAAAAAACGGGATGAGCAGGCCAATCACCCCATGAAGCACCGCCACACGCCGTCCGATATCAAAAAGTAATTGCTCATAGGCCATGCCCCCTGTGTGTCCAGTTGTGGCGATATGCTCCGCAAGATAGGCAAGAACGGATGGCTGATCCTGAAGCCCCTTGTTGACGCCGACGAGAATGGGCGTCCCGACGGCTCCAAAAGAAACAGGCGTGCTCTGGATCGTCACCGTGGCCGTGGCAGCCGCCAACGGAGGAAACCCCAGGATCACGAGGAGTGGTCCCGCCACCGCTGCGGGCGTTCCAAATCCAGACGCCCCCTCGACGAAACTTCCGAACGCCCACCCGACAATGACGGCCTGAACGCGGCGGTCTGGGGAAATCCTGCGGAACCCATCCCGAATCGCCGAGACCGCCCCCGAATGCTTCAGCATCGCCAGCAGAAGCAAGGCCCCAAAGATGATGTAAAGTAGCATCATCGCGATGACCAGCCCCTCCACCGTGGCTGCAATGACACGCGACCAGGTCATCTGCCAGTAAGCCAACCCAATCAACAGCGTGGTCAGATAACACAGGGGCATCGTCCGCCGCGCTGGCCACTGCCAACCCACAAGGAGCACAAAGACCAGCATCAGCGGAAACAGGGCCAAAAGTGCCGGTACCACGCCTATCCCCCCTCAAAAAAGCCGCGGGCCTCATGTCACCAGAAGTAAGTATAGTCCCCCACAAGACAGACTATCATAGCTTGAGGTATCGCTCCCTCTCAACACACCTCCGTGTCATCTGCCGTCCTGCTTTGTCGCATCCTCGCTGCGATTGTCCTTTGATTGAGACGGTGTCCTGTTCCGGCCATAATAAAGCAACAGGAAGGGAATTTGATGGGGCGCATGATTTGCCAGCTTTTTATGAATACCCGGTGGTTAAACTCACGGAATATCATTTCCTGGCCGGTGGCCTTGCTCCTCGGCCTGGAGATCGTTATTTCGCTGGGCAGTCTCGCTCAGGTCAGTCGCGCCGAGGTCACAGCAGAGACGGCACGGGCGGCCCTCCGCCGGGGCGGCTTCCCTTGGTACGATGCCGAGAAAGACGACATCAAACCGACGCGCGTCCGTAAACCGCCCGAAGAAACAGCCTCAGATCCCACTATCCGATGGGTCCCTTGGTCGTCGGTGGGCATCATTCTTGTCACTCTTGCCATTGCTGCGGCTGTGGTTCTGGCCTATTTCGCCTGGCGGCACTGGAAACCCTGGCAAGGCCGCGGACAAACAGCCGCACGGATTGCCGCACAATTGCGGGAACTGCCGCTTGTTCCGGACGAATCTCCGCAGGAAGAGGATCTCTTGAAAGCCGCCGAACGGGCAGCCGCGGCGGGAGATTATCGTCGGGCCATTATCTGGCTTTACGCCTATCAACTTACGGAGCTTGACCGCCACCGCGTCATCCGCCTCATGAAAGGAAAAACGAACCGTCAATACCTGCGGGAACTGGGCCGCCAATCGCCCATCAAACCAATTCTTGAGCAGACCATCGTGACCTTCGAAGAAGTCTATTTCGGGGGACGGTCACTCAATGCTGAAAAATACGAGACGTGCTACCGGGAGATCCCCCGCTTTCAGCAGTGGTTGAAGGAGATCGCGGCATGAATCAGCTTTCTCGGGCTGAACTCCGCAAACCGCTGTTCCTCGTTCTTGCCGGCGGGATCGCTTTTGTATTGATTGTCCTTCTCGTTCTCCACTTCTGGCCAGCACCGGAAGTCGATGAAACATATGGGAAAATGGGCCGAATGGGCCGAAAAAGCCTCAACGGCACCTGGGTCCTGGCCCAAATGGTCCGTCAAGCGGGACACTCAGTCAGCCAGAGCAGCCGCTTGAGCAAGACGCTAAAAAGCCGCGCCGATTGCATCATCTGGTTCGCATCGGATTCGGAGGTTCCCGACGCAAGAATCATCAACTGGCTGGAGGAATGGCTGAAGGAAAAGCCGGGCCGGACCCTGATCTATGTGGGCCGACACTTCGAGGCCGGACCAACCTATTGGAAAAAAATCCTCGAGCGCTTCGCCGATCAGTACGACCCGACCCTGAGAAAGGTCATTGCGAAACGCCAGGAGTTAGGTGAGGACTTTCTGGAGGCTGCGGCAAACGAGGCAGGGCAATGTGCCTGGTTTTCGTACAAGCCCTTGTCCGAGGTCGTCCGCCCAAAAAGTCTGGAAATGCATCCCCGCTGGCGGGTCCCGATTGAGACCCAAAAACTGGAAATCGAACTTCGTTCCCAGATGATTCCCCCCAATGAGGCGGAAATCCTTGTCCGCTCAGAAAAACACGTGCTTGTTGCCCGCCTGCCGAAAGGTGAATCTCAAATCCTTTTGATCAATAATGGTTCTTTTCTCCTCAACATGATGTTGGTCAATCCGGAGCACCGCAAGTTGGCCGCCCGATTGGTACAGGCCATCGACGAATCCGACATTCCCGGACCAAAACAGGTCTATTTTCTCGAACTTCCCTGGGGCTATCGCTTGCCCAGCGGTCCAATCAAGGAGCCTTCACCATACAGGTTTTTGACGGTCTATCCCCTTAATGGGATTTTGCTCCATCTGTTCCTGTTGGGAGTGATCTTTGCGCTCGCCCGGTTTCCCCGCCTTGGCCCAGGTTATGAACCCGACATCGTCCAGCGAACATCGTTTGACGCCCATATCACGGCCATGGCCCGGTGGCTGCGACGCAGCCGCGACTATCGCTTTGTGCAGGAGATGCTCAGCCAGTGGGAACGGATCAACGCTCCCCGCTCCCGGGGCGGTGCGCGGCCGAGACGCATGGGTAAATCACATCTTCTGCGATACTGAACAGGTCACCGCTGGGCGTACGCCCCATTAGGCGTTCCCGGGTTTGCATCACGATCGCAGCGCCATATTCGGTTTCTGCAAAGATGACCACAAACACATTAGTCGGGGCAATTCATGAATTGCCCCTGCCATTCCGCGGATGTTTTGTGTTGAGAACAGGGTCACTTCAGACAGACTGGCCGCCGTATTCGCCCAAGATATATCAGCGATAGGGGCAACCCCTCGTGTTGCCTCATTCACCGTCGGGCTTGCGCACCCCAAAGATCACGTATGGATCATTCGGGATTGTTCACAGCTCAGGCACAAACAGACGCTGGAAGTTCCCACTCTCGTAGAGGGGACCGTCCGGATCGGCAACGGCAACATATCCTGCCGGGTTGTCGCGGTGAAAATCATTCCAGCCATAGACGGCGCCCCCGTGTTTGATCACCAATTCCCGAAACTGGTAATGGATCTCCCAGCAGAAGGGCGCAATCCCATCGTCAAAACTGCCGCGAAAGAGTTTGTCGGTTGTCGCACCCAGGAACAGGAGTGTGCCCGGGGTTGCCCCGAGAAACGTTTCGTCATTCACCGTTCCCTGCAATTCGCGGATCGCCTGCCAGGGTGGGCCGATGACCTGTCGCCAGACAAGATGATGGTCCGTAAACGGGATTATCTGTGTCAGCGGCAACTCAGCGGGGAGCGGCGTTTGGGGATCATCTTCGGCAAAGAAACCCGATGCGAGGAGTGCCCGTTCCATCACCCCATGTTCCATTCGGTAGGAAAGATGCGTCTCGCTCGGTGCCGTTGGGGCGTCGTTTTTCTCCGGGGGTGACGCAGTGGCGTATTCCACGACGGCTTTCGCAAATGAACCAGTGTACTCGGCCAGGGCATCCTGAACGTCAGCATTTTCTTGTGAAAGCGCGAGCAGGGCATCGGGGTCTGCCGGGGAGAATCGGATGGCCACAGCATAAACACCCTCCTTGCCGGGATAGCGTGCCGCTGGCCGACCGCCGTGGTTGTCCGCTGTCCCCAGGATTTCCACCGCAAAGGTGTGCCGTTCTTCCCAGGGGATTAAAAACGTGCGTCGTGCCCGAAAACCATCCTGGGTGTATTCTTCCTCCGGTGAACCTGCCAGTTCACGAAACACCACGGTCATGGTGAAACCTCCCAATCGCCATTTGTGCGGACAACCCCGTGTGGTTGCCCCACTCAACCTGGAGTTACCCCATCATCGTTCGCGGGTGGGCACAGGGGCTGCCCGACGGGTGTTACGGCTGCGCCCTCACGAAGACGTGCCGGCAACACCAAGAAGAATGATGTCGTAGGTGACACTCTCGGATTCGGCAGCAAGTTTAAGGGCCTTCGCCGACGATGAAACGCTCCAGCCTTCACCAGGGTGAACAACAAAGACGACACCACCGGGGGCAATTCGCAGAAGGCTGTTTCCCGAACCCATGGGTCCGGCCCAGGGATTGCTGGCCGCGCCACCCATCACCAATGTCCCACTGCTTTCGCTGCGATTGGCCAGCCAGAGGACCTTGATGCTGGAAAAGGCCTGCACGATTGTCTTACCAAACAGGGGTCGCGAGAGGGCATCCAGCAGCCATTCGATACTTGCCCCGGAAGCCAGTGTTTTTCCCATCGCGTACCAAATGGCGTTGGCCTCACCCGGTTGGGTTCCCTCGTTGAGCGCTGTCCGCCAGGACCACTGGTTGGCGTCGATAACAGCGGCGCGATCCTGTTCATCCCGCCATGTCCACCCCAATTGGGCCAAGAGTGTACTTCGAAAAATGGTGGCCATCATTCCTCCAGAATTGTCTCTCTTTGCAAACGGTCCGATAACGATCGATCACTTAAGCCCGTGCATGGACCCCATCACAACCGGAGCGCGATCTCCCAGGACGCCACGTGCCGATGTACGGGCAATTCATGAATTGCCCCTACCAGTATCGGGTACCGGCCGATCCGATCTTCTTGTGGAGTCATTCAGGCAACGACGGGTCGGAGGGCGAGACCATCAAAGATGACCTCACCGCGCCACAGTCCGGGTTCCTGTCGGGAAACGTCTTCGCGCCGATAGGTCAGCCTTAAGACCCGGGCGCCATCACCCAAATCGAACGACGTTCGGTCGAAGGCCTCTTTGATTCGGTCCACCGTGTTGCGGACATCCTGGAACGAACTGTGCCAGACGAGTATCGTCACGCGGACCCGCTCGGCGATTTCGGAACGTGATGTGAGCCAGACGCGGTCTTCACCGGAACACGTCACCTCTGCCCGGGGAAGCTGCGTGGGATCCGACCAGTCCGTCCACACATGGCCCGCTGGCACCAGATCGCCCAGGGCTGAATCCTCCTTCCAACGATTGCGGATGGCTTGTTCCAAACAGATCATGGCCGTTTCCCTCCGAGTGATGCAACTGGTATCGATTCGTGGCTTAACAGGCCGAGGTCGCAATCCGAGTCATATCTGAACGACCCCGATTCCCAGCACAAACACCTCATCCGGGTGCAGGGGCAGTTCATGGACTGCCCCTACCGTTTTCGGAAAGCATGTGCCCTAATCTCCTTGTGGAACGACTCAGGTGATGGTTTTTTCAGGCTCAGGGCAAACATAGACAACGGCCGGATGGCCCGGTAAAGCTGGACGTTCCATCTTCCGCACGGCGTAAAACAGGCCGTCGTCGGTTCTGAGACGGTACTGACCCGGGGGACCATCCCACAGGATCAAAACCCGATACACCGACAACCGATCTTCGGTCGGTTCGGTTTGGTCGCACTGGCAGGAAATGAACTCCGCAGCGACCCCGGCCGCCACGGTCCGCCAACGGGGGACGGGTTCGCCATTCTGACCCTGGGTCACCTCCGCCCGCTCGACATCAACACTCCGTGCGGCGGAGAACGCTGCCGACCAATCGCGGGTCCAGGCAATCAGCCGTCCGCTGGCCGTGGGAGAAACCACCAGCACCGTCCAGCGGCGATGGCTCGCATCAACGAGTTGATCGCCTGGTCGAAGTCCTCCCGGCACGGCCTGTTCCGGGATATGCCAGATCATATCCGCGCTGGACCACCCCTCATCTCGATCTTCGCGGCGTGGGGGAACCGTTCGTCGAAGGACGCCCTGAACTGTCGTTCCCCGTGTCTGCCCACGACGAACATGGGTGACAGTCTCCAGCCGATCGGCAAACTCTGAGAGATGATCCCAAGAAACGTTTGTGCTCATGTTATTCGACCTCAGGTTAGACCCAGGGAGCGGATTTCACACGGTGTGTCGGCGGCCAATCGCTGGTCGCACCAGTTGACGACCTCGATCAATCGCCCCAGATATTCCGTCCAGGAGACTCGCTGCCCATCGAGTTCGTAACTCGGTTTTGGCTGGGCCGTGACCTGTTGAATCAGGCCCAGCGTTTGGCTGCGAATGAGTTGGATAACCTCGCGATCGTCGGACATGATGGTTCTCCGTGTTCAAGGGGTTATCGGGCAGCGCAGGGGCCTGCCCGTCCACTCGCGTCGCGGTTAGTTGAGTCGGTTGGGGGGTAAAGCCCCGCACTTCACATTTACAGTCCCACGATTCGTCGCCGTTTTTCCGGGCGACGGCTTTAGGTTTGCCCGTAGGGGCAATTCATGAATTGCCCCTACCTGTCTTCCGAGAAAGGACCTTTGGGCCTCGTTCTGATCCATTCAGGTGCCATGCGAGGGTAGGCGCCATGGCCTGCCCTCCGGGTGCGATTTGATGATCGTTCAGATGGCTTTGACGCGAAAACGAACCACAATCACCTGACCGGCTTGCGGTGTGAGACGATATTCCACGCGGTAGTGTCGTCCCGCCGTGGGAAAGGCCGACGCCTGCGAGACATCGATCACATGGCGGAAGTTGTAACCCACTTCGTCTCGATCCCAGAGGACATCGTTTTGCAGGGTCGCGAACAGGACGTTGGCCGGAGCGAGAGCCACGTTGTGGTGCCCCTGAACAGGCGTCGCCTCTGCGGGGTCATCACCGCACTCGGCCACGGTGTAGTGAATGGACGCTATTTGCGACGGGGTTACAGGTTGACCGTCGTAGCCCAGGATGCGGGCCAGAAAGGTTGCCGTCGCATTCTGAAACACGACGCCGTAGATTTCGTTGGAGGACATCGATCGTCTCCCGTTGTTTTCGTAGAACTGCCTCTCGCAATCGGATCGCGATGCGACAGGACCGCGATTGTTGCTGGGAATGCTTTGCCTCGTACGGGGGCAGTCCGTGAATGACGCCTACGGCTTCCGGACCTGTCCGAGGGTGAGGCGACCGCGGACATCGCCTGCTTCGGTCCCGGCACGAAAGACCCGACCCGTCGCAGCCCCCGGCGGTACAATCGACCCGGCGCTGCCCAGAAAATCAGCTTCCGGCCCGGGCGGCTCTGGCGGTTCGGGTTCCTGGGGGTATGTGATTGGGGGATGGTCCACCCAGGTTGGGCCGCCGTAAGCCGTCAGATCGGAGCCGTTGCCCGAATGATCCTGGTCGTTCTCGCCAAAGCGTCCTCCTAAAGGCCAGTAGGCAATCAGGTCCTGAGGACGAACGAGCAGGGGTGAAAACCCTGCGGCCAATTGGCCGATCTCAGAATCACTGAGGGCGACTTTCCAGATGGCGGCCTCGGCGACCGCACCGCCGAAGTAGGCCGACCATCCACCCAGTCGTTCCCACGCCCCAATAAGCATGCGGTCCACAGATGCCACACTGAGTGAGGTCGTATCGGTCGTCCCCGCCGTGCCATTAAGATAGACCCGTCGGGCATTCGCCGCCGAGAACACCCCCGCGACATGCTGCCACTGGTTGAGACTGTAGCTTCCCCCGCTGCGGGCAATGGCAAAGGTGTTTTGAGAGGCGGTGACGGCGGCCACCCGCATTCCGTCGGGTCCCCTAACCTGCAGGAACCAGCCGGTGTTATTGTCGCTGGACCGCGCCAGGGAGAGCACTTCCTCGTAGGCCGTGCTCCGCTGAGGATACACCCACGCTGCGAGGGTCAAAGGGAGGACAAGGCCGTTCCCGTCGGCCCGCCGCAGGAATTGACTGGTCCCATTAAACCATCGTGCCATGGTGCAACTCCTCATGCGTCGCATCGCGCGGGTTTTTCATGGTTTCCCGCCGATGGTAGGGGCAATTCGTGAATTGCCCCTACCGGGGTAGCCCGCAGGAACCAATCGTGTCTCGGCATCTTTGGACTCGCCTGGTCCTGCTGTTGCGACGCGCACAGGGGTCTTTGTCCGTGATCATCCGGTGCAACGAACGATATAGCGGGGATCGAGGACCGCAGCCGTTCCGCGTTCGCTGGCCTTGAAACGCACGACAATATCCTGGGTGAAATCGGCTTCGCTCCCGGGAGCCGATTGGGTCACGGTGAGCGGCCAATTCTCCATGTAGGCGAAGGCCCGCGCAAAGTCGCCCAGGAACCACCAGGTCTTGGCCGTGTCGGCAGGAATTCCCGACGCCACGATTCGCTGATAAAGCAACTGACTGTCGAAAACGCGGTAATCGGCAAGGGGATTCGGCGCCGTGGTGGCCGTGGGTGAACCGTCGGCGGCAAATGAGATCGCCGTGGCATGGAAGACCCTGCGGGCCGTGTGTCGCAAGGCACTCGGGACAAGCACCGTATTAGGACGAATGAGAATCGGCTCGCCAGTCACAGGATCACTCATCCCAGCGAATAGCTGCTCGGCACGATCGACACTGCTCCAATCTACGAGGGGATTTTGCGTCAGCACATTGACCCAGGGACCGCCCGCCCCAGCCGCGTAGTAAGTGTCATAGGAGACGCCATTTTCGCGGTATGTGTTCACCGCGCCAACAATGACGTCCAGAATCCTTTTTTCTTTAAGGCGACCGAGGGTTTCCCCCACTTCAGCGGCCTGGCGAAGGACAATGTGCGTGCGGTCAAAGAAGATCGCTTCCCGTGTCACGGCCACAATCAGTCCGTGTTTAGTCGTGGAGGGCGTCTCAACATAGCGCTCGCTGAATCCCACATGAGGATACGGCATCCCTGGGAGGACCTCGGTCATCGTCTCGGGAATTCCCGATGTGCCGGGAATCTTTTCACCGTCCAGCCGGGTGGGGATCGTGCGGACCAACCTTGAGGCCGCAAACGCCTCATGCCGATACGATTCCAAAATCTGCGAATAGATGATCTGACCCGTCACATTCAGAAACGCCGTGACATCCACGGCATCACTCGCTTCGAGGATCGAGACCGGCGACGATTGCCTCGGGTCGAGCGCCTTGACCCACTGTCGGCCTTCAGGAATGAGGGCCTCAGCCAGATCGCGGAGGCTGAAATCCTCCGGGCGAAGCTGCTTTTGCTCCAGGGCCTCGGCCAAATGATGGATTGTCTTCTCAGCCCCATCCAGGTCGTAACGACGACGAAGCTCACGATAGGAAATGGCAGTCATGGTGTACCTCTGCTTCCAAAAAAGCCCAAAGCTGTGATCGATCGTTTCATTGGTTCACATTGGAATGGGAGCACTCCGTGATATGGCTCCAATTCCCTGTGCCAATCTTCACCCGTTGTTGGGATCGTTCATGAATTGCCCCTACCGCTGTCAAACAGAGAGTGCTGTAAGTGGGGCTATTCAAATGCCATGTTCAGCTCGCGGCGGTTGTGCCTTTGACGCCGCCGGCCATGATGGTGGAACAAATGGCCACCCAAACCGTGGTACCATTGGTGGAACGACGTGCCACCCGGCCAATCGCCAGTTGCGAGCCGGTGACTTTAACGAGCCGCTGGTTTTCCAGGGCTGTCCCTGCGTCGTTTTCGTCCACGCCGACCCAATCGCCCAGATCGAAGGAGCCGCCTGGTGTGGCAAACTCAAAGACGCCGGCTGTGGCCACCCGAATGGGTTGACTCTCGCCCGCGGGGCTGGCCTGCATCGCCACGCCCAGAAACTTCGACGCGAACAATTGCTGGTTGGCCGCCTCGGTTCCCTGGTCCGGCTGAAGGACGGCGGGCTTGGCGTCATCCCCATCCCAGAACAGCAAATCGCCCAATTCGATGTTGCTATCGGCATCCACCGCCGCAACGACGGGTTGCGTGTCGCCATAACGCCATCGCATCACATGAGACATAGGAAACTCCTTTCATGGGAAAGATCTTGGTGAATCGAAAGCACCGTGTTGACGGACGACCTTCCGTTTGGATAGTGACTCGTGATCTCAGGTCACACCCATTTCGTGGAACGAACATCATCAGTTCTGCTTGTGATGAACCGCTTGCCGCTGCTCACCTGTCGCCCCCGGCTGCGTGTCCCGGGCTTCACCAGCCTTGACGGCGGGTGATTGCCGCGACGAAGGCCGCCGTGCTTGAACACTCGCCGCCAGAAAGGGGATCGCGGCTGGTCGGTCGATGGACCTGCTGGTCCCGGGCTTGCGCCGCACGAATCAGGTTGGCCAGTTCGCTGAGAAACCGCAGCCGACGATGATCATCGGCCTCGGAGAGAAGCATCTCCCAGAGTGCTGGGCCAATGCTTGTTTCGCTTTCCGAATTCGATTCCCCAGGGGGCGTCAAATGCCATTCGCGAAGATGGCGACGCAAGGCCAGTTCCCGGCGGAGACGAACGACCTCAGTCAGCGCCTGCGTGTCATGGTTCGCAGTTGTTTCCGTGGTTTTGGGGGTGTCCTGGGGAGTGACCGCTTCGAAAAGCCCTGAGGTCGTCGCCGGATCCGCCACCAGATCCACACTCAGGACGCGGTGGATTTCCGTAACCACCTGCGTTTCTCCCTGGTGTTCCACCCGGGCCAGGACGTTGTGCGAAAGGCCGACGTTTTGCGGAGCGTGTTCCGCATCCCAGATCAAACGCTCGGCCAGCTCGTGCTTGGGGTTAAAGTGCAGATCGGCGAACAGCCCCTCCCCGTCCCGGTATCGCACGGCGCGAAGAAATCCCAACCGATCACGATAATCTCGTGGCGCTGCCGCATCGCCGGTCGGGTGATTAATATTGACCCTGGCCCCTTCGTAGAGCGGCACGGCCTGGCGCAGAGCAGTTTCACTGTAGCGGCGTCCGTTTCGGGAAGTCAGCCCCAGGACCTTCACACCGTAGATGATGCCGGTGTGCGGATCGATGCTCATAGGGCGATCACCCCATCCAAGATACTCGCAAAGAGAAACATGGTTCATCGCTGGACCTCTCCCATACCTGAAGACGACAAAAGCCCACCGCAATTGCTTCTTTGGAATGTTCCGATTCACTCGACGGACCCCTCCGCTGTGTGATCATCGCCGTCGTTTGGCTCGAGGTTGTGACGGAGGGCCAGGGTTTCGCGGGATAAAGCACCGCAACGATAGAGGATGGCGTCGGCCTGGGCCTCTTTGAGTCGATCCCGCACCACGAGCGATGGAGGCACGGCCTTGATCGCGACCTGTTCCAGGATATCGCCAGGCAGCAAACCGGCCTCTGCTGCTGTTTGCAGGGCACGCTCCAGAACGATGCGGTCTTCCTCGATCATCTCGGCCTGGAGTCGCTGGAACATCTTCACCGCGGGGCCTTCTGCCACCAGTGTGGAGGCGTAATTGGCATTGCTGGCGTCGCTGGTGAGCATGAACTCCGGCATCACGAGTCGGCTGGCCACCGCCCGCAATTCCGCCTGCAAGAGCGTCACATAACGTGCCGCATCGATGGCGGCCACTGGGAACTCGTATTCCACACCCGCCGTAGCGTCCAGGATTGTCCCCGGAGCGAATCTCTGCACCGACGTGTAACCTGCCGGCTGTCCCGACGACGGCGGCGCTGCTGTAACCGACGCATCGCTGAGAAAGCGTTCGACGCTGCTTCGCCCTCCGGTGTGTTTGCGAATCAAAGCGACCGCCGATTGAAGTCCCGCCACGACACTCATGTTTCGCAAGAGCTTCTCTGCACGGCGAAGATTTTTCCGTACGGGGTAGAACAGTGGCAGACCGCGTTTGATGTTGGCATCGACGTTTGCCTTGCGGTGCTGAATGTCCCGGGCCGGGACCCATGTTTCACACACCCAGTAACCGTGAACGGTTTCGACATCGTTGGGGTCGCTAGCAATTCCGAAACTGTGTTCAGGATGCTGGTTGTATTGGGAGGGGGTTCGGACATCCTCGGGATTCACAAAGCGGACCCGGAGGATCCCATCGTCACACGGGAAAAACCGGAGAAACACCTCGCCATCGCGGTCCTTGCGACGGACGATTTCCTGTTGCCGGGCTTGCCAGCGGTTCTCCTGCACGAAACGATCGAGGACTCCTTGAACCTGGGAGATGGTGGATTGGGACACACTCTTGCCCGGTCGGGGCACCACCTGATAACGATGCCCTGTGCCCACAACATAGCTGATGCGGTTTTCGTGACCGTTGATGGCAAACTCGTTCTCCACGGCGAGCTGGCGGCATTCGCTGCGGATTTGGTCGAGTTCGACCTCGGTTTGAAAGGGAACGCTCGCACCCCGGCAGCCCAGGGGCAACCACAGGCGGCGACCGTCCCTATCCCAATCATCAGGATCGATGAACTGTTCCGCCAGAGATGCAAGCGATTCCAGCGGGATTCTTTGAAATCGGAGTTGCGGCGACATTGCCTTGCCCTCCTTTCCTGTGTGTGTTGCTGTCTCTTGCCAAAGTCGTGCGCAAAGCCCCCAAACCCCGGATCACCAGACGACCATCCGCTGGTTGGATGATATGTCGGGCGCAGGGCGGGAAAGCTCCCCCGCCAGGCGGACCGCCATTTCCAGGGCGTCGGGGCCATCGTCGTGGTCCCCGATCGGGAATGTGCGAAGTTGTTCGACCAGGAGGCGGGCGCCCGCCGAACCCTGCCGGAAGCGGAGCGTCCGTCGCGCAAGAAGAGGCCCCAGACGACGAATCCGCACCAGCTTATTTGTCAGGTTGCGGATCAACCAGGGTGAAAACCCTACAAGCCCATGGCGACGGAATTCCGCTTCCAGCGGTTCGGCCAGGAGTTCCTGAAACTGATTGGCTTCCACACCAAAGGCCTGGACGCGCCAGCGGGCACACCACTCCGCGGCATCGGCGACCATCTGGGCGATGGGACGGCGGGCCAGGTCGGCGTCCACATACATTTGGCCCTGACTGTCCACACCGAGAAAGATCAAGGCCGAATAATCGCCACGCCGGGCGTCCGACCCCTTGCTCGGATCGAGGACGGCCACTCGCAGCTTCAGGTTTCGCGGCCAGGTTTCGAACCAGATTTCCTCATTGAAGTACTCATCAGGCCACTCGCACAGTTCGGGCGAGACAGGGGCATTTTGTTTTTCCCGGGCAAAAGCTGCCCAGCCGATCTCTGCGCGGAGACACATCAGGCTGTAAAGGTCCTCCCGCTCTGGCCAGAGGACGACAGCATCCGCCTCCATCTCCCGACGATGCTTGTAAAAGAAATGGCGGGCATCAATGGCAGCCTGGGAATTATCGGCATCGCTGTAGATCTCCCGCCATTGGTCCCAGAGGTCCATCCGCTTGGGATACCGCTCGATTGCCCGAAAGTGGAGTGTCTTCCAACCTGCGGTCCGTGATAGTTCCATGGCCAGGGCGTCGTAGTGCAAGGCCGTGGCGAGATGGATAACGTTTGTGATGGGACTGCCCGCCGCCATCAGTGTGCCGTGGAACCATGTGCGGGAATGGCTTCGCAGACGGGCCGACAGGATGTGACCGTCATTTTGGATGTCGTCGGCAATGATCAACGTCGGTCGATCGGCGCGTTGTCGTCGTCCCCGCATTCGCTGTCCCGTGCCGAAGGCCTCAATCGCGGCCCCCGAGGGAAGGACGATCCTCTCCGCCCGCCAGACCGTGTCTTTTCGCCTCAACCGACCGTAACGTGCCTGAATCTGAGCATTGTCCAGCAGCTCAGCCTTGATGTTCTCCAGATGGGCGCGGGCCTGATGTCGCGTATCGGACACCAACCAGATGTAGCTTTCTTTCCCTTCCAGCAAACACCACAGGGGATAAGCCAGCGAAACCAGGGTGGATTTGGCCGACCCACGGGGTCCAAGGACGTTGAGTTTTACTCCCCGCTGCGAAACAGATCGTTCCAGATGACGGGCGAGAACCCGATGCATCCGCGAGGGGGGCAAACGAAAATGCTGCGGAAGGTGCTGTTTTGCCCAGTCGAGGAATCTCACCTGTTCGCCCGGTCCGCGATGGAGCCGCCTTGTCTGGCCATGAAGCGCTGCGAGCGACGAACGCAACCATTCGAGGACATGCGCCGCTTGGGGATGATCCAGGACAAGATCTCCTGCCTGTAATCCTGTGGAGTTCATAGGCCATCTCCTTTCATTCGTCCGAAACATCACCCTGGGCGGTCGATCCTGCCTGCGACACATCCCACTCGCGCCCCAGGCGTTCCAGGCGGCGAAGAATCCTTTTGCGGTGGGCGGCAATCGGCACTTCTTCCACAATGATGCGGGCAAACTCTGAGACCAGTGTGCGGATCTGCTCCAGTGTGACGGAGTTGGGGGAACGGGCGGCGTAGTCCTCGGGATTGAGCCGTTCCAAGGCCCAGGCTGCGGCACGCCAGTACTGCTCCTTCCGCGCTGCTGCCGCGATATTCTTCATAAACAGGATCTGAGCCTTGCTTTCGGCCTTGTGAAGCGCCTCGGCAAAAGCGGGATCACGTTCCGCCGTCCGTCGAATCGTCGAGGGTGAACACCCCACATAACGGGCAGCCGTCCGCCGACTGCAACCGACGCTCAGGATCGCCAGAACCTCGCGCTTGCGAAATTCGTCGAGTCCCCGACGCCCTGTTTCCTGTCCTCTGGTTTCTGTCACGATTGATTCCTCCTGCCGGTCGCTCCGGGCCATCTCCCGGCCTCCCCGAACCGTTGACCACAGGCTTGCTTTTAAGCAGCGCAGGAAGGTTGCGATGAACGGCTGCCGACAAACTGAAAGGACATGACGGCCCGACCGAACGAGCCACGATACTCGGGCAGATTTCGTCCGCCCCCGCGGGAACCACATTTGCGAATGGACCGCAACCGCCACTGAGGCGAACGGCACAGATGGGAAATCATCGCGGGATGCGACGTCGTGATTCCCACCCGCTGTCCCTGGCCCCGATAATAGCGTGCCACAGCCTCCAGAAAGGCCGAGCCTATGCCCATCCCCTGATACTCCGGTAGAACCACCAGGCGACTGATGCGACGGTAATTTCGGCGGCCAATCTGCGAGGCCACGGCGCAGAAAGCCACCGCTTCACCATCCCAGAGGGCCAGATAGCATTCCGCGGCGGCTGGGAGACCACCGCTCAGATAGTGATGGCGGCGATAGGCCCGCCACGCCTCACGCCGGCAAGGAACGACCGCCAGGGTGATCGCCGGGCGCCGAAAGGATTGCCGCGTGAACTGCCTCACTGCCATATCAATGACCCAATCGGGGGTCAACCATTCGGCCACATCGTAATGACAGGTGACAGCCACAAACCGGCAGGAAAGCGTCCCCCGGCGAATTCGCTTGGCCAGCCCGGCCGAAATCGCCCGCGCCACATGCCGATCGACAACGCTTGTGAACTCATCACAGACGACCAGCGGGCGACTGCGATCCGCCTGGGGCGGCAGAAGCACGTGCCACGGCTCATCATCGCCTGGTTTTGGCGCCTTCAGGACCTCGGCGAATGCTCGCGCCAGATCACAGCGGGCCTGTTCTCCATTGCTGAGCACCCGATACGGACGCAACCACGCCGGCGGCGAGCTGAATCCCACGGTCGTCAGCAAACTCACGATCTCTTTCACAGGCAGGTCGCCAAAGGCGTCAACCACGGCCCGGTCTTCCGGCCAGGAAAAGCGCTGCGTGACACGATCGCCGAAGAGTCGGCGAGCGAGGCTCGACTTGCCGCTCCCGGAAGGACCGACAATGAGGCCAATCTGCCAGTCCTCTGTCTGTCGTGGGATTTCCACAACCATTCTTTCGCATGTTGCCTTCTCCAAGGGGAGATCGAACATCCCCGCCACCTGCATGACGCGGAACGATCGCTCAACCGGTGTTTTGAGAACCCATTCAATGACGTTTGTGCTCATCGTGTGACTCGCGGAATCAACCTCAACCAAAAGGACCTTCACCTGATCACAGTGTCAGCAAACGGCAGGTGTAACCTTCGGCGGAAAGCCGTTCAAAAAGCCTTCGCTGATCGTCTTCATCCTGGCATTCCACCAGGACCTGGAATAACTCCGGGACGGCCTCAACGGCGTTCGTTTCCGAAACGGGATCGGTTTCATCCGCGTGGTCGGCGTCACTGCCTACCATTTCCTCAATGAGTTGTCTTAGAGCCGGACTATCAACCTCGATCTCACCTGCCAGTTCGGCCAGGGCTTCGTGATCCTGTTCCGCCAGACTGGCCAACGGATCAAGAAGGGCCAGCAGCTTGTTGGCCTCCGCTTCGGACACATCCAGCACGAGGACGGGGACGAGGGCGTCCGGCGTTGTCTCAGCCCGCAGGTGGCCATCGATAAGCTCCAGGGAGCCATCGGGGAGTTCGCGGGCCAGGAGGGCATCGGCATAACCGATCTCGGCAAGAATGCCTTTGAGGGCTTCCTGCTGTCTGGCCGGATGAACGCGCCAGTTGCGTGGATTGGGTCGCAAATCCCGGGCGGGAACCCGCCGCAATTCCTTGATCCGATCACGAATGTACATGGATGCAACCTTTGATGCTGGCGATATTTAGGACGTTGATCTTTTTTACTCACCGTTGATCACACGTCGCCTTCGGCAAAATGGGCTTCCAGGGTCTGGAGTCGGTTCTCCCAGAGGGCCTCACTCGTGGTGCGGCGACACTCCGCCTCGACAAGTTGATCCAGCTTGGCATCCATCATCGCCAGATGGGCCTCGAGGGCCTCCAGTTTTGTGAAGGCCACGGCCAGTCGCGCGTGGACTTTCATCATCCAGGGAAGGACGATGACCAAACCCGTACTCAGCAGTGCGCCCAGAACACCCCAGTCAATCGGCGTCATCGTGTGCTCCATTTGCCGGAATTGATGCGAGCATTTCCCGTGTTAAACGCGGTCTCATGACCGTTTTTCTCCTTGCTCCGAGCCGCTTGCTTTCGGCGCCTCATCCGAGTTTCCAACCTCCGCCGCATTGGCTGCCCGGAGGCGACGCTCCAGGATCCGCAGTGCAAGTCTGGCGACGAAGGCCAGCGCCAGAGAAGGCGGTCCCGTCCAGCCCAGTGCCGTAAACACCGCGGGGAGAAGGGCATTCAGCCAGGATGGTCCTCGCTCCTTTAGCAAGTCGGCGGCGGTTTCGCGGATGACGGCCCGGACGTTCTCCCGCCCCACGACCTCTTCCGCTTTCTCCACCCTTTGTCGGAGGTCCGTGACGATCCCCAGCGCCCCTTCCAGATGACGGAGCCGGTCGCTGAGACTTTGCCGATCCGACTCTGCGGCCTCCACTTGTCCCTGCAGCGTCTCCAGCCGCCGATGGAGCCGTTCCAAGAGAGAATCGCCGCTGGATGAATCCTGTGCTGCAACAGGCTGTTCGGCCGTCGGCGGCTTCTCTTGAGCTTCCCTGGGGATGCTTTCCGGTGAAGCTGGCATTACCGCTGCAGGTTGTCGGGCTTCCGTTCCCGGAAGGAGACCGCGGAGAAACGCGCGAATGCGACCGCAGTATGTCCCCACGGTGCGGAAACCGTCCGTGCCCCAGACGATGGCCACCAACTGGCCTTTGGCATCGACGATTGGCCCGCCCGAATCGCCATCTTGGGCAGCCCCGGCGACTTGCAGAGTCTCTCTGGCTTCCTGAACATGAGTGGCCACGTAGCCGAGGACCTGGCCCGAGACAGCGTGGAACCGGCCCGTCCGCCCGTAACCCGCCAAGGTAACGGGATCGCCCGGAGAGGGATGCTTCCCCGCGATCGAAATGGGGGAGTTTTCGGGTCTGGCAATCCCGATGAGGGACAAATCGGCCACGGAGTCCCGCGCAAAGACGCGGCCTTCGTAGCCCCGCCAGCCCGTGGCCGACGGAAGAACGACCCGGACCTCGCCCACTCCTTCCCGAAACAGATGATCACAGCTCAAGATCCAGCCCCACCGATCGTCACGGGCAACGAGCACACCAGACCCGCAGGCTGTTTCTCCGCGGGGAAGCTGATTGCTTACCCGGGCCGTCGCCGCGGCGAGTTGTCCGGATATTCCCTGCGGGAGGGACGGGTTGGGGTCAAACAGCTGCGGGGTGGATTGATCCCCAAGGGTCATCGGAATGCGGCAACTGCCGCCGGGACACGCCGGCTGCGCCTGGCAGAATCTTGTTATCAAGAAAAGCCCAAGGACCAGCACACCGATCACTGTGAGAAAACGCAACCAACCGGGACGATCGACCTTTGTCAGGTTCAGAGGTGACAAAGATTCGTCTTCGGCATCCGGGACGAGCGTGGCGCGGTAGCGATAGAATGGGCTGCGAGCCAGGTCGGCCGGTTCGGTCAGATCGTCCGCCAACTGCGGGACGGGGTCCACACCGCCGCCCAACCGCGTGGCCATGACGCACGCCTGACTGCAAATGGGACCGAAGATATTGGAGGCTTCGTCGTCCGTTTTTGCAGGGAGAATCAGCCGCACACCTGGGATGTGCCGCAACGCGACGCGGAACAGATTTCGGTATCCGTACTTTGTCCCCGCGAACTGAAGCATGGTCTGCACCGTCTGCCGCCGATCGAATTCCGGCCAGCGCCCATCGGGATCGGCCAGGAAGACATCAATCTGGCCCGGAAAGCGGGCAACCTCATTGGCCAGGGTAACGACACGACCGCCGCAGCGCCCCCGCACTTCCAGACAGCACAGGGTTTCACCCCACCAACCAGCAAGCGCAGCATGCGCGTGTTCCCCTCGACCGACCGCTGCAATCAACCCGCGACGGCGGAACAAAAGGAGGTCTCCATCACGAATCCATTCCTGGGCCTGACTCAAGGGGACGTGAAGTCGCAATGGCATCATCATGCGGCCCTCCGCTGAAGAAGCTGGTCAGCAAACAGGTCGAGTTGGACGCTTTCCCCTGGGGGTGATGGAGATAATTCCTCTGGCCAAAGGGCCTCATCCGCCCAGGGGTCGTCGGTGGGTTCTTCGTTTCCGTCAGCTTGAGGTTCACCTTCCCCCCGTGCCATGGCCGCCGCGCGGACCTCGAGATAGCGGGCGTAGTACGGACCATGAAGTTCGATCTGGAGGGGTCCCGCAGCGTCCTGGGGTAAAGATGGGACTTCCCCACGGGCCTTCATGGCGCGGACACGACAGGCCAAACAGGGCGGCGTCACCATCGCACCGCATTCGGGACAGCGGGAGGGAGGCGACGAGGCATCGCTTTCTTGGTTGGGGCGCGAGCGACGCCGCGCATGCCACTGGCCGCGGGCAATCGCGGCGACGGTTCCACGACTGACACCGGTCAATCGGGCAACCTGACGTTGACTGAGCTTTTCTTCGTTCAGAAGGCGCAAGACTTTATCGGCAAGGTGTCGATCGAGCACGGGCGACCTCCAATTCCTGAAACGGCACGCTTCTGTGTACATATGAACACTATCCTGTTGCAAAAAAACTCGGACGATGGTCCGAGGTGAATGTCAATGTTTCACACCGGGAAAGCGAGAGATGGCAACAAACCCCGAAGGTGCGGCTTGGAAATCAGCATGGAAAAGCTGCCCGACGTGTCCCCTTTCACGTGTTCGCACGACCATCAAAGTCGCAACGGACGTCAGTATAATGCATTGGATGGACCATTTTCAAGTGGCCAAGTGCGAATGCGTTCACAATATATGTATTCTTGATGTCACACAAAAGGGTGAAGGAGTTTAGGCCGTGGGAGTGGGGACGAGGGCAGGTCCCCACGACTGGCGACGACCGACGTTTTTCGAGCCGCCGGTTGAAGGCCGGCCTCGGTGGCTGTATTTGGTGTGGCTTCTCGATCGATCGACAACCAGATCGGCGAAACCCTTGCGCGATCATTGGTAGGGGCAATTCATGAATTGCCCCTACAGGCAGCGACCGAAAAGATTCGCACACGACACCGCGATGAATCGCCGCGCTCCA
>Ga0067045_1027400_pt1 | contig 166180 bp, 127 predicted proteins | sample TerdegcTABiofilm_FD_59184 | JGI IMG/M metagenome (GOLD analysis project Ga0067045, IMG submission 59184) | Combined Assembly of (Gp0054472, Gp0054536) Wastewater bioreactor microbial communities from Singapore -Terephthalate degrading... | reverse complement strand
TGTACATCTAGACCGCTGACTGCTTTCATATATCTATAATTTTGTAATTATAATTACGTAAAGATAACTTGCAGCAGCGGTCGATTTTTATGTAGTCTGTGTATAAATTGTATTTTTATGTAAGTTTGATGATATCATTCAAACAATTAATTAATGCACCAATGAAATACAGAATAATATTACTGGCAATTCTTTTCTGCAACGCCATCTCGGCCCAGATAGGTATCTTCAGGAAAAGCGTTGATATCGGAAACCCTGCACTTAAAGGGTCTGCCATTTACAACCCGGCAGACCAGAGCTACACGTTGAGGGGCTCAGGATATAACATCTGGTTCGGACGCGATGAATTTCACTATACATATAATAAAATAAAAGGAGACTTCATTCTTACCGCCGAGTTTGAGTTTAAGGGAGAAGGAAAGAATGCTCATCGAAAAACAGGATGGATGGTTCGTGCTGATTCATCGGACAATTCGCCGCACATTTCGGCAGTACTTCATGGCGACGGACTTACGGTACTTCAATGGCGGCTCCTTAAAGGAGCATTTATGAGGGATCCTGAGGATGAAATTTTTGCACCGAAATCAAACTACAGAATTATCAGACTTGAAAGGGAAGGGAATAAATTCACTATGCTTGCTGCTCATCCCGGTGAACCCCTGCAGGTTATAGGCACTAAAATGATGGAAGAGATGCCCGGAGAAGTTCTGGCAGGTCTATTTATCTGTTCACACGATTCATCCGTTATGGAAGAAGTAAGGGTATGGAATGTACGAATTGACAAACCTGTTCCTGACAATTACCAGCCGGCAAAAGAAGGGTATCCGGGGTGCAGGCTTGAGATAATGAATGTTTTTGACGGCAGGCGTAAGGTGATATACGAAAAACAGGGTCGGTTTGAAGCTCCTAACTGGATGCCCGACGGGAAGAAACTTCTCTTTAACATGGATGGATTTCTCTGGACTATTCCTGTTGAGGGAGGCGAACCTGAAAAACTTAACACAGGTTTTGCCGATCGTAATAACAACGATCACGGAATATCTTTCGATGGCAAATGGCTTGCGATAAGCCACCAGCGTCAGGGTATGCCGGGGGGAGGTTCCACTGTTTATGTGCTTCCGCTTACGGGTGGCACACCTGAAATGGTAACAGAAAAAACCCCTTCGTACTGGCATGGCTGGTCGCCCGACAGTAAGGCTGTCGTTTATGTGGCAATGCGTGATGGCTCGACTACCTATAATATATACAGAAAACCGGTAAAGGGAGGCGAGGAGGTTGCCCTAACCGCAACGAAACCAGGCGAGCATGTTGACGGTTGCGAATATTCTCCTGACGGCAAATACATCTATTACAACGGGAGCGCTTCCGGAACCATGCAGATCTGGCGCATGAAGCCTGACGGCTCGCAGAAGGAACAACTTACTTTCGATGAATATAACGACTGGTTCCCGCATGTTTCGCCCGATGGAAAATGGGTAGTCTTTTTGTCGTATCCTCCTGACATACCCCCTAATTCTCATCCTTCGTATAAAAAAGTGATGTTAAGGATAATGCCGGCATCAGGCGGAGCACCGAAAGTGATTGCCTGGCTTTACGGAGGACAGGGGACCATTAATGTGCCATCATGGTCGCCCGACAGCAAAAACATTGCTTTTGTGAGTAATTCCGGAATAAAATGATATAATTCAGAAATCTAAATATTACATTTGTTTTATATTTATATTTAACGATATTTTTATTGTCTGATAAAATTATAAGCTAATTATTTCTATGAAAGTCATCACTTTATACCTAATGGCTATGGCAATACTGTTATCCTGTACAGGCAACTCCGGAAAGAAGATTAACTACCCCGTTACAAGGCAGGATAATGTTGTTGATACAATTTTCGGCACCCCGGTGCCCGACCCCTACCGCTGGCTCGAGGATGACATGTCGGATGAGACAGCTGCATGGGTGGCTGAACAGAATAAGGTCACCTTTGCATACCTGGAACAAATACCCTACCGCGAAAAGCTGAAGGAAAAGCTTACAGCAATGTGGAATTACGAAAGGTATTCGGCCCCGTTCATCGAAGGCCAATACACCTATTTCTACAAGAATGACGGCCTTCAGAACCAGTCGGTTCTCTACCGGCAGAAAGAGGGAGGTGAACCGGAAGTTTTCCTCGACCCAAACACTTTCTCACCCGACGGCACAACCTCGCTCGGTGAACTGGGCTTCTCTAAAGACGGCAGCCTTGCTGCTTATTCCATCTCCGAAGGAGGCTCAGACTGGCGCAAGATTATTGTAAAAAATGCAATAACGGGGGAAATAATCGGAGATACCATCAAGGATGTAAAATTCTCCGGCATTGCATGGCAGGGTCAGGAAGGATTCTATTATTCAAGCTACGACAGGCCGAAAGGCAGTGAGTTATCGGCTATGACCGACCATCATAAACTTTATTTCCATAAACTTGGCACAAGACAGGCCGAAGACAAAGTAGTATTCGGCGGTGATATTAAAAGAAGATATATAGGTGCTTCTGTTACCGAAGATGGGAGATTTCTGGTTGTATCGGCTGCAAACTCAACCACGGGGAACGAACTTTATATCAAAGACCTTACAAAACCAGGAAGTAAATTTGTATGTGTGGTTGATAATTTTGACAATGATCATGCCATTATTGATAATGAGGGAGATAAACTTTTCATTCTTACAAATCTGAATGCACCTAACCGGAGAGTAGTGATTGCCGATGCAAAGAATCCTTCTCCCGAAAACTGGAAAGATTTCATTCCTGAGACGGAAAATGTTCTTGAAGCAACCAGCGGAGCTGGCTACATCTTTGCACACTATATGATTGATGCAATCTCTAAGGTGAAACAATACGACCGTGAGGGAAACCTTATCAGGGAAGTCGGGCTTCCGGGTGTTGGTACTGCTTCAGGCTTCGGAGGCAAGGAATCTTACAGGGAACTCTATTACACGTTTACAAACTATATAACACCCCCTACAATTTATAAATATGATCCCCGAACCGGTAACAGCGAAATTTACAAGAAGCCGGCAATAGCATTTGACGGAGCAAAATATGTTTCTGAGCAGGTTTTCTATAATTCAAAGGACGGAACAAGGATTCCGATGATAATTACTTATAAAAAAGGACTTAAACTTGACGGAAAGAGCCCTGCAATGCTTTATGGTTACGGAGGTTTTAACATAAGCATTACTCCTTCATTCAGTGTGCCGGTTGCTATCTGGCTTGAACTGGGTGGTGTATATGCCGTGCCCAACATTCGGGGCGGAGGTGAGTATGGAGAAAAATGGCATCTCGCAGGGACAAAGATGAACAAGCAGAATGTGTTCGATGATTTTATTGCTGCCGCAGAATACCTTATTGCAAATAAATACACATCGCCCGAATATCTTTCTATCCGTGGGGGATCAAACGGAGGACTTCTGGTTGGAGCAGTGATGACCCAGCGCCCTGAGCTTTTCAGAGTCGCATTACCCGCAGTAGGTGTGCTTGACATGCTGCGTTATCATAAATTTACCGCCGGTGCGGGATGGGCATACGATTACGGTACCGCCGACGAGAGCCGGGAAATGTTTGAATATCTGCTGAAATATTCTCCTGTGCACAATGTCAGGGAGGGCGTTGAGTATCCTGCAACGCTCATCACAACTGCCGATCACGACGACAGGGTTGTACCGGCTCATTCATTCAAGTTTGCCGCACACCTGCAGGCAAAATACAAAGGAAACAACCCGGTGCTTATCAGAATTGAGACAAAAGCCGGACATGGGGCAGGTACACCTATAAGCAAAACTATCGAACAATACGCCGATATCTTCGGATTTACCTTGTGGAATATGGGAATAAAAGAAATATGATGGCAGGAAAGAGGAAAATTAGGGCGGGCATTCTAGGATCGGGTTATGCTGCCAGATTCCATTTTGAGGCTCTCAAAAGGGTAACATGTGTTGATATAGAAGTTACGGGGGCTTATTCTCCTACCCGTGAGAAACTTGAGGCGTTTACACGGGAAAGGGGTATTAAAGCTTTTGCAACCTCAGACGAACTCATTGAGGATGTTGATGTTATTCATGTTTGTACACCTCCTTCAACTCATGAACAGCTTACTGTTGCGATACTTAAAAAAGGTAAACATGCTGTGGTAGAGAAGCCTCTTACGGGGTATTTCGGAGACGGGAGTAAGGATTTCAATGGAGATACTTTTGATCGCCGCGAAGGGCTGGAACATACTATTGCCAGTCTGCGCAGGATGCTTGATGCAGAGAGTAAGAGTGCGGGTAAGATAATGTACGCTGAAAACTGGGTTTATGCTCCGGCCATTCAGAAGGAGAGAGAATTAATTGTAAAATCGGGTGCACAGGTTTTAAGGATGCTGGGAGAGGAGTCTCACTCCGGTTCACACTCACCGGTCTATGGGATATGGAAGTTTTCGGGCGGAGGGTCACTGATAGGAAAGGGATGCCATCCGCTTGCCGGAGCTGTTTATCTCAAAAATGCTGAAGGACGTTTCCGCCTGGGAAAACCAATCAGACCGGTAGCCGTATCAGCTCGAACCCACGCCGTAACACGTATGCCGGGATTTATGAATAAAGGACATCTCAGGACAGGATACAGGGATATTGAGGATTACGGCATAATGCACATAGTATTTGAGGATGGTACTTTTGCCGATATCATTGCAAGTGAACTGGTGCTTGGAGGAGTAGTGAACCGGCTTGAAGTGTTTGCCGACAACCACCGCACTATCTGCAATATGACTCCAAACAATGCGATGCAGACCTATACACCTGATGAGAAGTACTTTAAAGACATCTATATAGTTGAGAAAACCGAAACAAAACAGGGATGGTCGTGGGTGAGCCCGGATGAATCGTGGTTTAACGGATATCAGCACGAGATGGAGGCATTTTACCGGAGTGCGGCATACGGCGAACCTGTGGAAAGCAACAGCATGCTTGCTTCGGATGTGATAGCGACCATATATGCAGGATACCTTTCGGCGTCTGAAAAGGGCAGGGAGGTGGAGGTAGTGCTGCTGTAATAAACTGTTTGAATTTTAATTGAATCCAGATTATTTCGGATTGCGGATTGCGGATTGCGGATTTTTATGGGACGTCTTGTCAACGTTATTTAGGCATTGACTCCGCAGAACACGAAACGCGGAACGCATTAATATGAAACCCTGGAACCCTGAAACTCTGGAACCTGAAATCTTGAACGCGCGAAACGCGGAACGCGGAACGCATTAATATGAAACCCTGGAACCCTGAAACTCTGGAACCTGAAATCTTGAACGCGGAACGCGGAACGCGAAACCCGAAACGCGGAACAATCCCACATATGCTATCTATATCATAACTATTTTCCCCACATCCACTTTACCGAATGCCACATTGCAGAATGGTTTACCGTTTTTAATGCCGGCATTGCCGAAGCCTGTTTCAGTAGAAAAGAAAACTGTAAAATCACCGGCCCGGCGGCTCAGATATAAAGTTCGTGTGACTGAATCATATCTCACCCCTGTCATTCCCTGCAGAAGACCATAACTCGACATTGCCCTTGCATACCAGTGGCCACACTCATATTCGTTGAACGGATTCCTCACCCGTCCGTCGTAGCGATTGCGGCAGGTCCTAACAATCTCAAGCCCTTTCTCCGTATCTCCCATCATCATCAGATGAGAAGCAACCTGATACTCTATTCCTGTCCATACCTCGTTGCTGTAAACAAACGGCAGTGACAGCGCACCACCGCGCGGCCATGAGCAAAGAAGCAGCCCACCTTCACTTCCAAGCGCATACGACGGCCGCTGGGGATTGACATGATCACTCAGATCCTTCCTGAAATTGTACCTGAAAACCGAAATGAGATGACTCCTTACTTTTGCCGAATCAACAACATTGTGCAGTCCGCAAACCTCACCAATCCACGCTCCCAGCACGCCATCCGACAGACAGCCTGTTCCGTACTGGTACTTCGGACCTTCCTTCATCAATAGTTCCCTCGCCTCATCGGAATATTCAGTGTTCCATGCTCCTTTAGAAGCCTCTACGGGATCAGGAGCATTCAAACCTTCCCACATTATCTTCTGGTAGAAATACTCTCCATTAAAAAGCTCTTCTTCCATCACCTTTCGACCCTTCTGGTAAAGTTCTTCATATCTGCTTACATCTTCGCCAAGAAACTTTCCCATTTCGCAAACAGCCTTCAGAGCGCCAAGATAAAAACTTGTGCACATACCGTCAGGACCCCAGAACTCAATGTCGTATGTATTGTGATGCGGTTCTTCAGGGGTTCCTTTCCTCCGCGGATCCCATGTTTTAATACAGTAATCCATACTCTGAACAACTTTCGGATACATCATCTTCAGCCATTCGTTACTGCCGCTTATCCGCCATTCGCGGTAAACCTTCATTATTCCTCCGAGCTGACCGTCGGCTGCAGCGTGGAATGTAGCAGCTACCGGCCTGATAGGCAGTGCCGACCTGAATGTCTGATGGCCTTCGCTGTTCTGGCTTTTGAAGAACTCTGTTTCACGCAGGGTGCGTTCGAGTGAAGGAAAGAGATGTGGAATAGCCTGTGCGTAGTTCCATACATGAGTACACGAACCGGCACAGCAGCCCGAATTATCACTGCATCCTTCCCAGCACCAGAGCTTGCCATCGGTCTGGCGCAGTACAGTGGGTGATTTCAGTATGGTGAGGTTGGCAGCAACAGCCTCTACCACTTCAGCAGGCAATGTTGTATTGTAAAAAGCATCCCTGAACAGTTCTGACTGCTGTTTCAGAGTTTCATAATTTTCTTTCCAGTAGCCGGCCACTTCATTTATATCCGCAAATCTTCCGGAATACCATGGTTTGTAGTACATCTGGTTTTCCGGGCTTGCCGGATCATCGCTCTTCAGAACTCCGGATTCCTGTGAATCAGCGCCATAACGCAGGTTTGTTTCAGGGACGTACCAGGCAAACAGAAGCTGTACTGTTTTTATTTCTCCGGGTTTCAGGGTAAAAGGTACAAAGAGGGTTGCGCCCGGTGCATCACGTTCAACGGGCGGCCTGTTTTTCACTTCAGTTTTGCTTATGGTGTTCCATGCCATGGTAAGAGGGTCCCACCACCCGCCACGGAACCAGCAGTAATCAACCACTGTGGCAGTGTCAGTGGTAAAGACCGCAAAATCTCCTTTAGTCCATGGCCTTTCCCCGACACCATCCTCGGAGAGAATGAACCCGTCTGACAGAGGCTTTATGGAATTAAGTCCTCCCGGTTGTGACATGAAATTCTTTGAACTGAAGGAAAAGACAGCATGAATTTCTTTTTTATCTGTGTTAGTGAATTTATATTCGACAGCACCAACCGGCAGGCTTGAATTATCAGCATCTGTTGAGATGAAAGGGCTCCATGCGGTGATTTCTGCAATGAGGGGAAGATCTTTATCCTTCAACATAATGGTTGCGAAAGGAAACCTTGCAATGAACTGGGCATGTTCAAACCGGGGCAGGCCGTATGTTGTTCCTGAAGCTCCGTTTCCGGTGCCTGGTTTTCCGAATTTTTTACAGTCGGGTACAGGCCCCTCAATAACTTTTGTTCCGTTTTCAAGGTCTTTCACTGATAAGGCCGCAAACATACAGGGTTCATTGAATATTTCGGGCCGGTTACGGACCGACATATGTGAAACCGCTCCTGTACCTTCGATGCAGAACATTCCTGCTCCGATGCCTCCCACGGGAAAGGCTATGCGGTCGAGATTCCTGCCATAATACCAGCTGTTGTATTCATGACCATCTTTTTGCTTTCCGGTATCAGAGCAGGCAGTTAAAAGCAGACCTAAAACAGCTGTTAACAAGATATGCTGCTTCATTTCCTGTAAGGTTTTAGCAATTGGTTCAGCTGTTATGTATTTTAATCAGTCTGTCGCAGAGGTCTTTAAGGCCTTCCGGGGAATTGCCACCGGGCTGTTCGATGGTTGTCCAGCCGTTATAGCCGATATCGTCGAGTGCCTTCATCACTGCTGTCCAGTTGACGTCGCCCTCCATAAGGTTTACCTTAAAACCTGCCGACCTGCCCTGTGAATCAGCTATTTTGCGACTGTACTCTTTGATATGCACACGAGCGATGCGTTTGCCAAGAATTCTTATCCATTGTTCGGGCCAGCCGTAGGCGAGGATGTTGCCAACATCAAAATAGAAGCCCACCCGTTTGCTTCTGAACTGGTCTACATATCTTACTGCTTCGAGCGGTGACAGAAGGAAATTGTTCCAGACATTTTCGATAGCAATTGTCACGCCAAGTTTTTCGGCAAGGGGCAGAACTTTTTTAATTTCGGCCACCGACCTGTCCCAGCATTCATCGTATCTGACTGTTTCGGTTACCCTGCCCGGTACAAGCAGGATGGTGTCGGTGTTGTAGGCTTTTGCATCTTCTATTGTTACTCTTAGGGCTTCCACACCCTGTTCCCTTATTTTTGGGTCGGGGTCGGAGAGAAGGTATTTCCAGTGCATTGCACCGCATACGCTGGTAACCGGAAGTCCTGTCTCGCGGCTTGCATCAAGGACTTCCTTCCGGTCGAGGTGGCTGTTCACCTCCACGCCGTCAAAGCCTGCCTCTTTTGCGGCCAGGAATTTTTCCCTTACCGTTTTTGCATAGGCGATGCTTCCCCACATAATACCTTTCTTAAGGTTCCTTTCGCCTGCAGAGAATACCGGATTGACTTTGACCAGTGACATAGCTGGTATTGCTGCAGCTGCGGCAATTGTTCTTTTTGTAAAGTCTCGTCTGTTCATCAGGATCTGTTTTAAATGGTTTGCCTCACACCCTTAATCCCCCCTCCAATTGGAGGGGGGAGCTTGAATAAATTAGATTAAAGTGATTTTATTCTTTATCAATATCATACAATGGCTTGTTATGATATTTTGGGTTCAATTCCTATTACAGGGGGTTTTTCCTCAATACCCGGAACAGGTCCGAAAGCATAGGTTTTCGGGCCGAGATAAAGGTCGGAGTTCATTACCTCCTCCCATGTTACGTCTTTCCCTGTATATGCCGACATACGTCCCATAATGCATGTGATGGTTGAATTAATCTGTGCTTCGGCATCGTTATAAACATTTCCGGTGCGGATGGCTGTTATGAGGTTAACATGTTCCTGCACGAAGGGGTCATTAACTTTCCAGGTCTGGTCGGGAGAATCTTTTTCGGGGTAGGGGTAGCTCCAGATTTTTTCTCCCTTCAGGTTGTAGATTTCGCCTTTTGCATTTGCATATCCTTTTGTGCCTGCAAAAAACTGTTTTGTAAGGTTGCTGCAGCCGCTTATCTGGCGGGCGGCACAGTGGGTATGCATGCCGTTGTCGTAGATATATTCAATGCTAAAAAAGTCGTACTGGTCGCCGGTAACTCTTCTCTGGCGTCCACCCCATCCGATGGCTTTGACAGGGTATTTACCGATGAACCAGTTCATCACATCTATTTCGTGGATAAACTGTTCTACGATATGGTCGCCCGAGAGCCAGCAGAAGTTTGCCCAGTTGCGTAGCATATATTCCATGTCGCTCCAGCCGGGTTGCCGTTTTCTAACCCATAGCGCACCACCATTACGGATGATGTGGGCGCTGACGATTTCTCCTATTTCACCGTTTGCAACCCTGCGCTGTGTTTCCATGAAGTCTTTCTGTACCCTTCTGATTGTTCCGCTTACCATGCAGAGACCTTTCTGTTTGGCTTTCTCAGCTGAAATCATCATTGAGCGTGCTCCTACCGGGTCAACTGCAACGGGTTTTTCCATAAATATATGTTTACCGGCATTTACTGCGGCTTCGACGTGTGCCGGGCGGAAGTGGGGCGGAGTGCAAAGCAAAACGATGTCGACTCCTGAATCGATCACCTTTTCATAGGCATCGAAACCCACAAAGCATTTTTCGTCAGGGATCTCGACATTTCTTTGTTTTTTAAGTTCTGCCCTGCAGTTATCAAGGCGATCCTGGAACACATCGCCGAGGGCAGAAATTTCCACACCATTGGCGGCATCGAGGAAGTTGATGGCAGCACCTGTGCCTCTTCCGCCGCAGCCTATAAGCCCTGCCTTAAGGGGACGTCCGTCGGGAGCCTTCTCAGGCATGGGTGGGAGCGCTTTGATTTTCTCTGCTGAGCCGTTACCTGCGCAGGATGTAAGTAATTTTCCGGTGCCAAGGGCACCAATGGCAGCAATTGTCGTCGTAGTTATAAACTTCCGGCGTCCATAGTCTTTGCCGGATAATCCGGTTAATTCGGTTCTTTTCTTCATCTTTTATTGGTTTAATGATTATGTTTATTATTTCTTTTACTACTCACAATCCGGTTTAATAGATTTCCAGTTCACGCCATCCGGGGAGTTTCGGAAATTTTGCATGTGGTTCGGTCTGATACCAGAAGCACACAGAAGCGATGTCGGATTTCTGTGCGAGGTAGCGCCCTCCTCTTCTCCAGCCGAGGTCCTGAATGGTGATCTTCAGATCCTTATCGAAGCGGATCGGATCCATTATGTGCCAGCGGTAAAGGCCGAATCTCTGCATGACATTATAATGACCGTCGCCTCGTATTACTTGATGCAGGCCGGAGTAAGGGGTACAGAATTCGGTATAATTCACCTCCTCCACTCCATATTGGTTTTTCCTGCGGGTATCAAAATCGTATGAACCGCAGAAATAGTCTTCGGTTCCGGTACCGCAGATTGTCGGGTACTCTGAATCGCCGTCGAGGTAAAATTTTATTTCACCTTCGCCCCACCAGCCGTTGTTATGAACACCCCATGCCATGTAAACGCCCACATAATGGCCTTTCCCTTTAACACCATCAATTATTGTATAAATAGAGGTTTCGTTAGGGTTTGCCCTGCGGAACTGGGCATGCAGGTAGGCGGCATCGGCAGGTACATCGGTAAGGGTATAATCAATCTGGTAATAGAGAGTCATGGGGTCGGTATCGCTGATATTTTCCATTGTGATTTTGCATTTCTTGCGGAATGGCATCACCCAGTAACAGTTGAAGGCGCTGCCGGGATTCACACATACGGCAAGAGATGACAACGGGGCATAAGTACCCCAACCCATTCCGAAGAAATCACCCACCGGGCATTCAATGGAGGGTTCAGTCTCATCGTCCCAATAGAAGCGGATGATTGAAAAGCGCCAGTTGCCTGTGGGAGTCATCCAGATGTGCTGTATTGCACCGGGTCCGGTTATCTCAGCAAGAGTGAAAGTCTGACCGGGTTGTATCCTTATATAGGGATTTACTTTCCAGCCTTTTCCAAGGTCGCGGGCGGCATTGGCAGCATTGGCAACGTTGGGTTTATCCCTGTCGGCCGGGTCGGCCATGCCTCCTTTGCCTTTTTCACCGGTGAAATTCTCGGGACTTATCGAGCGGGTTTTAGCATCCGACAACCTGTAGAGGTTGCCCATGTTCATTTCGAGCCCGTTAAAACGGGATTGCGGAAAAATGTTTAACGACAAAAAAATTGAAAATAATAAAGTTAGCGATGTTTTTTTCATGGCGGCAGTTTTTAAAGTTACCTAATAAAAATAAGAAATTCTTTTGGTTAATAACAGTTTCAATTAAAGTTTACTTTGAACCGAACTTAAAACTATGATTTTAAAAAATTTAATCAGTGCTTTCAGAAATATTTTCTGAATAACTGATTTAATTTCGGAAGGAATCCGGTCTTAAAGGTAAAATATCTGCTAACCGGAATAAGACTGACTGGCTACACAATCATATTGTATAAATCTCCTTCAGGGCATGCCTGTGGGCAGACAGGGACTCAGGGGTGAAATGACTTCTAGAGTGGACTCAGTTTTAGTAATCTTTCCCATGGACTAAACATATTTTTCTTTATTCAATAAATAACATCATCCTTTTTAAATTCACATTATTAATAGGTTACTGGTGTTTTAAGAAAATCGCAAAAATTATACCAATAATTTTAATACCTTTAATCACAATCAGAATCAGCATTTTTTTAAAACAGATTTTAAAAGATGAAACCGGAAACATCAAGAAAGGTCAGCCGCAGGGGTTTCATTTCCTCTGCAGGTACAGCGGTGGCAGGGTTTACCATTGTCCCGTCCTATGTAGTGTCAGGGCTCGGGCATATGCCACCAAGTGATAAACTGAACATTGCAGGAGTGGGAATAGGAGGGATGGGGAGGAACAATCTGGCAAACGTTGCAAAGACAGAAAACATCGTTGCTTTGTGCGATGTTGACTGGAATGAGGCTACAATGAAGGTATTCAACACTTATCCGAAAGCAAAACGGTATAAAGATTACCGGGTAATGCTGGACAGCCAGAAGGATATTGACGCGGTTATTATTGCCACTCCCGACCATACTCATGCGGTAATAAGCATGGATGCGATGAGACGGGGGAAGCATGTCTTTACCCAGAAGCCTCTTACACATACCGTTTATGAAGCGAGGGTACTGGCAAAGGCTGCAAAAGAGTATAAGGTTGCCACCCAGATGGGTAACCAGGGACAGGCGGGTGATGGGCCGCGCCGACTGAGGGAGATGATATGGGACGGCGTTATCGGGCCGATACATGAGGTGCACGTATGGACTGACAGGCCGAACAGAGGGCTGCTGGGGACTTACTGGCCGCAGGGCATTGACAGGCCTGCCGATACACCGCCGGTGCCTGAAAGCCTCGACTGGGATCTCTTTCTCGGACCGGCACCCATGAGACCTTACCACCCCGCATACCATCCGTTCCGATGGAGAGGCTGGTGGGACTTCGGTACCGGAGCCCTCGGCGATATCGGATGCCATTCGCTCGACCCGGTATTCAGGGCACTGAAACTTAAATACCCGCTTACCGTGGAAGCTGTTTCAACACTCGTCAACGACGAGACATATCCTCTCGCATCAATAGTCAGGTACAGATTTCCTGCACGCGAAAACATGCCTCCGGTAACAATTACGTGGTACGATGGCGGCCTTCGCCCGTTTAACCTTGAAGAGATGACCGAAGGAATGAAAATGGGTACGGGCGGAACACTTTATATTGGAGAGAAAGGGAAAATACTGGATAATACCATACTGCCTGAGTCTCTCAGAAAATCATACACTCCGCCTAAACCATATATACCCTCTTCCCCGGGGCATGAGGAGGAATGGATTCTTGCCTGTAAGGGAGGTGCTCCGGCAGGATCAGACTTTGAGTGGGCCGGACCTCTCACTGAAACAGTACTCCTTGGTAATATAGCGCTCCGCAAGGCCCTCAGGGAAAAACTCACCTCGGTGGTACTGAAATTCGACCCTGAAAGTTTCAGCTTTACAAATGTGCCTGAAGCCAATCAGTACCTGCATTGCGAGTACCGTCCAGGGTGGAGCCTATAAGTCTAATCTTTTCTGAAATGACCTGCAGGTTTGAAAATGCGTCCAAATACACCTTCGGCGCTGCTTTCAAACCATGCATCGGGATTCAGGCTGGAATTCAGAATCAGTTGCCCGTCATCCCTTCTGTAACATTTTATGGTTATACTCAGAAGGTTATTTCCTTCAATATCGGCCTTATATACGGGTTGTGAAGCAGGGCTGAAGCCGTCGGCAAATTTTTCGCCGTCGGCATAACATATATCGCTCAGATAATCTGAAGTTCTTGCCGAATCGGCAGGTATTTCTCCTATGTACCATTTGTTGTCTCTTTTTTCAAGTACATAACCGCTGTCGGCAGGAAATGAAAACGTGATTTTTGTAATGTCGCTTCTGGTTGCGTGTATAAGGGTTTTATCCCTGTAGTCGTCAAAACCGCCGGTAAATGAAAAAGTTAAAAAGCCATCTACCGCATAAACCTTTTCATCGTTATATAACCTTACATAGGATACTCCGTCAATACTCCCGCCTCCGTAACCTCCGTAAGGATTCTGAACCGGTTTGTACGAAAACCTTCCTATAACCACATCGGCCAGAGTTTTCCCTTTTTTGTTTTCAGCTGTGACCCTGATACCCAGACTGTCGGTAACATCATATTCCGGCCATTTTGATTTTTCAACCGCAACCAGACCTGAGGGTTTAATATCGAGCAGGTCGGTAAGTATATTTGTAACAGCCGCTGAACGGGGACGGGAAATGATGTTGCCCTGTTTAATTTTCCATTCATTGGTTTCCTTGAAAAACTCAAATTCCTTTCCTTCCGGTGATTTTGGTTTAATGATGATTCTGGCAACCTGTGAAGTGTCGAATTTTACAAGGGTTGTCGTAAGAGTTGATCTTTCCCGCGGAATCTTTACAAAATAGGTTACAGCCAGAATGAGCAGAAGAGTGCCGAGGATATAGAATAGTCTTCTGTTTTCAAATCTTTTACTCATAGCTTACCTCCATTCTTTTTATTCGTTTGTTGCGATTCATCTGCCATCTTACAAGTCCGTATGCCAGAATGATTATAACCGGCGACAGGAAGTTAAACCATTTAAGGAAGGCTCTTCTTGCGTCGGGTATTTCTTTAAGAGGTCTTGATGTTACTTCTTTGGTTCGGAGGTCAATAAGTCCTGTCTCGTCTGACAGCCAGTCAATTGCATTGACCAGCAGGCTGACATTGTCTTCGGGCAACTGGAATCCCCTCTGGGCATTTACCGCAAAGTCGCCGTCCGAAATGATTATCATTTTTGAATTGCCATCTCCCGAAAGTTTTCCTTCGAGAATTCCTGCAACTACAAGATTCGAAACAGGGAAGTCTGCCTGTGTCCACTGTCTCTGGACGTCGAAATAAAGCGGAGCCCTCATTGTACCTGAACGTTCAGATGAAAAGGCAATAGGAGTAAATTTCTTAAGTGAATCGCCTGTGAAATTTATAGGACTTGCAAACTGCAAACTGACAGATTCAAGGCCTTTTGTAACCGGGTTATCGGCAAATTTTGCTATTATGGGCAGATAGGGGAATTGTATCTGAGTACTCATTATGAAATTTCCCTGTTGTTGCTGAAGGGTTACATAACCGCATTTAGTATCAATTATAAATGATTCAGACACAGATATTCCTTTATTCTGAAGCCATTCTTCCAGACCGTAGCTTACAGGTCTGCCCATAGGCACCGAAAAGTCTCCTTCCACGCGGTCAAATGCAAGGAGGATATTTCCGCCTCTTTCAAGAAACCTGTCGAGTTTTGCAAGGTCTTTTGATGGAATAGTGTCCTTCGGCCTTATTATGGCAACGGTTTTGTACTTCGGAGGGATATCAGTTGTATCGTTAATGGTGTAGGCTTCAACGTTATACAGAACACTCAGTTCGCTGTAAGCCTGGGAAATTTCATTAAGTGAAGGTTCTCCATGACCCTGAATAATTGCCACGGATGGTTTTTCAGTCACGGAGAGCTTTTTAATTGCGGCTGAAAGGGCGTATTCCATGGCAGCACCCGGTTGAAAGAAAGGAATTATTTCTTTTGAATCACCCATTGACACAACTGCTCCCATGTATGCCTTTTGCTGCTTAACCTGGTCCTTTTCCCTTACGTTGATCATTACCGGTTGAATACCGTTTTTTAAGGCTTCCTGTTCAAGTTCTTCCTTCTCATTTGGATTTATAAAGCGGTAAACCACAAGTCCCTTTGATCTGTTGTTGTATTCGACCAGAAGGTCTTTGAGGGCAGTTGAAATGTTGATGATGTGAGGTGGAAGATTTTTTGAAAAATAAGCTGTAACCGTAATGGGCCTGTCGAGGTTTTTAAGGATATTTTTAGTTGCCCTGCTAAGTGTGTATTCTTTGTTTTCGGTAAAATCGAGCCTGAATGTATATAGATGGGCAAGTAAATTTATAATAATGACTATTAATACTACCAGTCCGATAGTTGTTGATATTTTTTCTGTTTTACCCATAGACTTTGTTGTTTAATGTTTGCCGTGTTAATTGAATGCATTCCGTCGGGCCATTGATACTTCCGTGAGGAAGAGTCCTAAGAAAATTATTGAGCCGAAATAGACTATGTCTTTGAGATCGAGCACTCCTCTTGAAAGGCTGTCAAAGTGAACGGTCATGCTTAGCGTATTGAATATCTGACCGAGCAGGCCTTCCATACCTCCGGAGATAATCTGAAAGAGGATATGGAAAAAGAGGCCTATGAAAAGCGCTGAGAGAAATGCTACTATCTGGTTGTTAGTGATGCTGCTTGTAAACAGTCCGATGCTTGTATAGGAGGCGCTGATGAACATCAGTGCAAGGTATCCGCAGATGATTGCACCTGCATCGGCATTGCCGAGCCGGGCAACGGTTATCACATATGGGAATGTAAGCGCCAGAGCTATTGCAATGAGGATAAGAGTTGCAATATATTTTCCTGCAATAACCTGTCGGTCGGTAACAGGCTTGGTAAGAAGCATCTCAATAGTGCCTGTTTTATTCTCCTCTGCAAGCATTCTCATTGTCAGAGCCGGTATGAAGAAGAAAAGTGTCCAGTATGCTATTGAGAAGAAAGGTCTGAGGCTTGCCTGCCCCGACATGAAGATGTCGTTGCCCGATATCCATGTAAAGAATCCGCTGAATCCAAGAAAAAGAACAATCATTATGAAGGCTATCAGCGAATCGAAGTATGCATTCAGTTCACGTTTGGTGATGATCCATATTTTTTCCATGGCTAATTTTTTAGTTCATTGTGAGTTCTCTGAAGATGTCTTCCAGTTTTGTTTCAAAAGGTGTCAGTTCTGTAAGTACCCATTTATTTTTTACGCAGAGGGTAAAAATTTCCCTCCTTACCTGTTCCGATTTGCAGTGGATATTGAACCGGTTGAACTGGCGGTCGGCAAACTCCACCATTGTAACTGATTCAAGAGTTTTAAGGGCTTTGAATATAGCATCGGGGTTGCCATCTTCTATTTTTACCCGCAGGATATCGGCGCCCTGTGCTTTTCTCCTCAGTGTTTCGGGAGTTCCGTCGGCAATAAGCCTGCCCTTATTGATAATGAAAATACGATCGCAGGTTGCTTCCACTTCCGGAAGAATATGAGTACTGAGTATAACTGTTTTTTCGCGGCCCAGTTCGCGGATGAGTTTTCTTATTTCGGCAATCTGATTGGGATCGAGGCCTGATGTGGGCTCATCGAGTATAAGAACCTGAGGGTCGTGTATCATAGCCTGTGCCAGCCCGACTCTCTGCCTGTACCCTTTGGAAAGCTCACCAATCTTTTTATGTTTTTCGCGGTTTAGTCCGGTAATTTTTATCATTTCAGCCACACGGGATTCAACACGGTTCTTCTCTATGCCCTGAATCCTCGCGCAGAATTCCAGGTAGTCAATCACAGGCATATCATAGTAGAGCGGATTATTTTCAGGAAGATAGCCGATGTATTTCTTTGTCTCCACCGGGTTATCCCTGACTGATTTTCCGCCAATGAAAACGTCTCCTTCATCAGGAGCAAGGTAACTGGTAATGATTTTCATTGTGGTTGTTTTACCTGCACCGTTTGGACCCAGAAATCCTACTATTTCTCCCGTATTTACCCTGAAAGAGATGTTGTCGACAGCTTTCTGGACACCATAAGATTTAGTAACATTCTGTATAACAATGTCCATATGTCATTATGTTTTAGTAACTTTTAAGAAGATGGAAAATCCGGCCCGAAATTATTTCAAACCGGTAAAAAATAAAAATGGTTCAACGTTAAAAATTTGTTAAAAGGCAGGCTTACACTGTTTTATTGGCAGGTCTTTTAAATTGGCTGATGGTAAGACTAATTCAATAATCCAACCATCGAGTCATTGAAGTGAGCATTAACCAAAGTGATTGTTTTTGCTCAAAGCAGAGAAAGGACATTTCAGAAGAAGGTCTTTTCTACATATGTATTCAGCTCTATTCGATCATGGGTTATCCCTGATCATTTCCTGAACCATTTTTGTGACGGTGCGGAAATCTATTTTTCTGGAACTCATCACTGGCAATTCATTTATAACTACAAACTGACGGGGTAGTGCAATGCTGGGGAGATCATTCATCATTTTGCGCAGAATTTCAGTTTTATTAATCTCCTGTGAAACGGCTGCCACAATATAGGAGCCTTTCTTCTCGTCTGATATTTCAACCACGCAGCAGGAGACACCTTCAGGAAGGTATTTTTCCATTACGTTCTCTACCTTGACAAGAGACACCATTTCACCGCCAACTTTGGCAAATCTCTTAAATCTACCGGCATGCCACAGGTAGCCGTCTTCGTCGATATAGCCCATGTCACCTGTATTGTACCATCCGTTAATGAATGCTTCTTTTGTGAGCTCGGGGTCATCGTAATATCCCTTCATAACGATATCTCCCTTTACCAGTATTTTACCTACCTCTCCGGGTTTGCATTCCTCGCCTGTTTCAAAATTTTCTATACGCACCATAACGTTCGGAAGGATTCGGCCTACGCTTCCCGGCTTATTATGTTCATTAGTATTGGTTGAAATAACCGGTGATGTTTCTGTTGCACCATAACCCTCAAGCAGTGTCACTCCGTGTTTTTTCTTGAACTCCGTCCTGAGAGAATCGGGGCATTTATCGGCACCGGCTACAACTACCCTGAGTGAACTGAAGTCACCCGGTTCGGATTTACTGAGATAACCCCAGAAAAAGCTCGGTGTACCAACCATCATGGTGGGCTTTTCTTCCCGGGCAATTTTGCTGATGGTCTGAAAGTCGAGAGGATTGGCATAGGTTATCATTGTCATTCCCATATACAAGGGTAGCCAGAGGTCTACAGTAAGACCAAACACGTGAAAGAAGACAAGATTTGCAAGAATAACATCGGTGTCATATAAATCAATATGCTTCTTAATGCTTTCGATGTTGGAAGATATATTCCTGTGGGTAAGTTGTACAGCCTTTGGATCTTTTTCACTTCCGCTTGTAAAGAGTATTACGGATGTGTCATCCTCATCGCCCTTGTGAATCAGTTTCAGCAGAAGACTTGTGGGAAGTTTGGATTTTATTGCTGCTTTAAGTTTATCAAAGGTTGTAACACCTCCCATAATATCTTCAATGCACACCATTCCGTCAATCATCGGGCAGTTGATTTTTTCAAGAAGTGCCTTTGAAGTAATGATGGTTTTAAATTTGCACTTTTTCTGAGCATATTTAGCATTTGCTTCAGCGCCGGTAGAATAGTTGATCATTACCGGTATCCTGCCGCTCATCAATGCCCCTGCAACTGCAAGGGCACAACCGGCTGAGGTGGGAATCATTATGCCTATAAATCCCTTATCATATTTCCGGAATTTTGAACTCAGAATCAGAGCTCCAATAAGAGCAGTTGAATAGGTAATATTCTTTCCGGTTGATTTGTCTTTTATTGCCATCTTACCGGCATGTTTTTTTGCCATTCTTACAAACTGCTGATGTAGTAACATGATACTCGGTTTTTAATTGAGATTTTGTTTAATGAAGGCTAATATAAGTAAATATAAATTAAATCTCAAACCGAAAAAAAGAATATTCTAAAAATTAATTTATTCAGTACTTTTACATTTTGTTGATATACAGTTTATAACATTGAACTGTTAATTTTATTTAATAATGGATTTCAATCCGGTCGAAAAAAATACGATCGGGAATGAGAAAAAGGGTATGTACAGAAATAATCTTTTTTACATTTGTGGAAATTAAAATATATCCTGAGGATCAGGATACAGAAAAAAGAAAAGGGTTTTTGGTTTAAGATATTCAGTAACCACTAACAATTTATTACCATGAAAAAAATTATATCGGTTTTATTTGCGGTATTATTTTTAATGTGTGTCGTAAATGCACAGGATTACAAAACAGGCGTTGGTCTTAGAGGAGGATTTTTTAATGGACTGACTGTGAAGCATTTTGTGAAAAGTAACTCAGCTATTGAGGGCTTACTTTTTTCACGCTGGAAAGGCTACGAAATTACCGGACTATATGAAGTTCATACTCCTGCATTTCAGACCGATGGGCTTAAATGGTACTTTGGAGCAGGAGGCCATCTGGGATTTTATAACGGTGATTATACACCATGGGGCGAATCAGGGACTTATTACACAAACATCGGCATTGACGGAATACTGGGAATTGAATACAGTATCAGGGAAATTCCTCTGAACATAGGGCTGGATTGGAAGCCGGAATTCAATATTTTTGGCTGGAAGGAAGTCTGGTACGATGCCGTGGCATTATCTGTCAGGTTTATCTTTTAGTCGTGGCAAATTTATATCCGGGTGTTTAATATCTGGCATTCACTTAAGTGAATCATTTGCTTTCTTCTCTGAAATGTTGTTAATTAATAAATCCTAACTTTGAGGCGCTTTTATACTGATAGATTTTGTTTTTATAAAAAATGTATGCTTGTTAAGACGGGTATTAACAGGAAGATGATTTTTCTCGACAGGAATGAGAATCAGTATGGTCCTGCTCCTGCCTGTAAAAAGACTTTAAAAAGAAAGAGCAACGGGTTTCTGAACGTATATTCAAGGGATTTTACAAGAGGTGTGAAAAGCGTTCTTTCCGAGAGACTTTCGAAGGATTACGGCATAGATGAAAACAGGATTTTACTTGGTTATGGAAGTGAAGATATTCTTAAACTGGTAGTTCAGGCTTATTTAAAAGAAGGCGGAAAAATTTTAATACCCTCGTTTTCGTGGTGGTACTATAAGAAAATTGCTGCAGAGGCCGGAGGAATAAATATTGAATTTCCGATTGTGGAGAGTGAACATACATTTGTATACGATATTGATACTCTTTTGAAAATTTACCGGGAGGAAAGACCTGCATTGATTCTTTTAAGTTCTCCGAACAATCCTACCGGAAACCGTCTGGAAATTGACCAGATAAAACAGATACTCGATAACACACCCGATTCCCATATTGTTCTGGATGAGGCTTATTCGCAGTTTGATCCCAACTATAACGTGGACGCTGCTGAATTTGTCGGTAAATATCCCCGGCTGATAATTATCAGGACTTTTTCCAAATATTATGGCCTGGCAGGTCTGAGGATAGGTTATGCTTTGCTCGGTGAAAATCATGAACATCTTCAGTGTCTGAGTGCCCGTTATCTTGGGTTTAACCGTCTGTCAGAACAGGTAGCAATAGCCGCTCTCGATTCGCCGGAATATTACAGAAAAATTCAGAAGAAAATTGTAAAAGACAGGGAAATGCTTTATAATGCATTTAATTCCTTGCCGGGATTCAAGGCATATATTTCGTATGCCAACTTTATACTTGTAAAAATTCCTCAGGAAATTAAGGAATCTCTTCAGAGATATCTGACAGATAGAAATATAATTATCAAGTTTATGAGCGAAGATGAATTGAACAGCCATATTCGTATTACAATCGGGACATCTTCACAGAATCGTAAACTTGTTGCTGCTGTCCGATCTTTTATGAGTGAAAGAAGCAAAACATGAAGTGGCTTGATGAGTACAGAAGTTCTCTCAAATTGCCTGAAGTTGAAGAAATTTTAGATCTTTATTTTTACCGCCCTATTGCGTTTATTATCGTAAAATCTATTTATTCGACACGGATTACTCCTGACCAGTTAACATTAGCCGCAATAACAGCAGGAGTGACTGCCGGCTGTTTTTATGCTTCAGGAACCAGAACAGGTTCTGTAATCGGAGCACTTTTTTTTCTGCTTTTCAATATTCTTGATTGCAGCGACGGCCAGCTGGCAAGATTGAAAAAAAACGGCACACCTCTTGGCAGGATACTTGACGGGGTTGCCGATTACATTGCGGAAATTGCCGTTTTTACAGGCATAGCCATTGGGTTTCATAATAACCCTGACCAGCCGAAACATTTGCTCCTTTTACTTGCCCTCTCGGGCATTTGTATTATTTTGCAGAATATTATGGTTGATTACTACCGCACACGTTTCCTCGATTATGTACTTGAACGTAAAAAGACACTTGAAGAAGAATTAGATGAATTTGAAAAAGAATATGACAAAATAAAAAATCAGAAGGGAAAATGGCTGGAGAAAATCCTTATCGGTACTTATTTAAGGTATTCATCTCTTCAAAGAAGTTTAACAATTAAAAGAAAACAAAGGAAAATGTTCCGGGCAACAGCATCGGATTATTACCGTAAAAATAAAATTATCATCCGTTTCTGGGTTCTTATGGGTCCAACGGCACAGATAACAGCAATTATTCTTTGTTCCTTGTTCAGCAGGTTTGATATTTTTTTCTGGCTGATACTTGCAGGATTTAACCTATTAGCCTTAGTTTTGCGGATAATTCAGAGCAGAATTGACAGATCATTTATTTCATTACAGGTATGAAAGCAGTAATACTTGCAGCGGGGGTTGCCTCACGCATGCGGCCGCTTACAGAAACCACACCCAAATGTCTTCTTAAAGCAGGCAATAAAACCATTCTTGAACTTACCATAGAAAATATCCTGGCTAACGGCATTCGTGATATAATAATTGTAACCGGTTTTTTCGAAAATAAAATCCGTGATTTTGTGAAAAGGAATTTTCCGGATATTCATGTAACATTTATTTATAACCCTCAATACAGCTCCACAAATAACATTTATTCTCTCTGGCTTGCTGAAGAAGCTGTGATGGGTGATGATATGCTCCTGACCGACAGTGATATTGTGTTTGAAAAGGAAATAATAGGTAAACTTGTTTTATCAGGATATGAAAATTGCCTGGCACTCAGCCGGCATGAAATGAATGAAGAAGAAATCAAGGTAAAACTCAGCAAGGATGGATATATTCTTGAAATCGGCAAAGAGGTCAACCCCCGGGTGGCAGCGGGTGAATCGGTGGGAATAGAACTGTTCGGAAAGAGTTCATTGCCTGAACTATACAGGATTCTCAACCATAAAATCAATCAGGAAAAAAACGTGAATCAGTTTTATGAATCTGCTTTTCAGGAATTGATTAATACAGGTCGCAGAATATATGCCGTGGATTGTTCAGATCATTTTTGCATGGAAATTGATACAGTTACTGACCTGGAAACAGTCAACAAATTGCTTATTGAAAAAAATATAATAAAATAGACGGTGGGAAATGATTGATAGTCTGATAACAATGGCTGTTACCGGTTTGATTGCAGGCTTTGTTTTTTCAATGCCTTCGGCAGGGCCTGTTAGTGTATTGATTATTTCAAATGCACTCAAGGGAAGGTCTGGTTACTGCATAAGAGCAAATATAGGGGCGGCAGTTGCAGATTTTATATATGTATTTATTGGAACATTCGGACTGACAAAATTGTATTTGCTTTATAAACCTGCTATTCCTTATTTTTTACTTGCAGGTATGATAGTACTGCTGGTTACGGGATATAAAATAACCCGCATCAGAATGGATCCGGAACATCTCCCGGAAATAAGTACTGTTAAGAAAATTAAACACAAAGGCGCTTTCTATACAGGTTTCATGGTCAATATTTTAAATCCTGCCCTGTTTGTCGGATGGCTTACCACTTCTTTTCTGGCGATATCATTTGTGGCATCAGTGGGTTTTAAAACAGGCGGGTTAAATGCCATCATAAATGAGAATATAAACAGTATTGATAATATGGCAGGCTCAAAAATAAAGGAACAAAAGGTTCTGGCAGATAAATATTTTGATAAGTTTTACAACCGGAAAAGCAAGGAGCAGGAAGAAGAAAAAGATAATAAGAACTTGTATCCCGGGTATTTCCACTTTGTTGTCAGTTCTGTATATGCATTTTTCCTTTCTCTAGGAAGCTTTATCTGGTTTCATTTTCTTACACTTGCATTTACAAAGTTCAGACAATACGTAAAACTCAAGGTCGTAAATACATTAATTTTCGTGATGGGTGTTTTGCTTTGTTTATTTGGTTTTTATTTCGGATATGCTGCTCTACGCATTTTTTCTAAAGTTTAAGTTAATGAGCAGATAGCCAGGATTATCAAATTAATTTTCAACATAAACAGGTTAAATAAAAAATTTATTAATATTAATCTTTTAAACTCATTGAAAGCAAATGGCTATTCTTCAGCAGAAAGGTTTTGACAACGAGAAGTATCTGAACGAGCAAACGGCAGCTATTCTCGAAAGGGTGAATCGTTTTGATCAGAAGCTTTATCTTGAGTTTGGGGGAAAGATTCTTTACGATTATCATGCTGCAAGAGTGTTACCGGGTTTTGATCCCAATGTAAAAATGAGACTTCTGCAGAGTCTGAAAGATAAGACAGATGTAATTCTGTGTATTCATGCAGGTGCAATTGAAAGAAACAAGGTTCGTGCCGATTTCGGTATCACATATGATGTTGATGCTTTGAAAACGATTGACGATTTCAGAGAGTGGGGTATTGATATTAAAGCAATTGTAATAACCCGTTATCAGAACCAGGCACCTGCAAGGGTATTTAAAAACAGGCTTGAACTCAGGGGAATAAAGGTATATGTACATTATCCGATTAACGGGTATCCTGCAGATGTTGATTTTGTGGTAAGCGACAGGGGTTTTGGTGTCAATGAATATATTGAAACAACGAAGCCTATAGTTGTTGTAACGGGTCCCGGCCCGGGAAGCGGCAAACTGGCAACATGCCTGAATAATCTGTATCATGAATATAAAAAAGGAATAAGGGCCGGATATGCCAAATTCGAAACTTTCCCGATATGGGATCTGCCCCTTGATCACATGGTAAACCTTGCCTACGAAGCTGCTACTGTCGATTTAGGCGACAGGGTAATGATTGATGAACACCATCTGAATGCCTATAACGTTAAAACCGTCAATTATAACCGGGATATTGAAGCTTTTCATCTCCTTAAGAGGATAATTGAAAAGATCACCGGCGGTGAGTCGATGTATCTTTCACCAACCGACATGGGTGTAAACCGTGTAAGTGCAGGTATTGTTGACGACAGTGTTATAAGTGAAGCGGCATATCAGGAGATTATCAGGAGATACTTCAGGTGCTCGATGGAATATATGCTGGGGCTGGCTGAAAGAGATGTTCTTGACAGAATCAATTCCCTTATGCTTAGGATTGGTGCACGGCCTGAAGACCGCAGGGTTGTTTTACCGGCCAGAGAAGCGGCTGATGATGCACAGAAGAGAGGTAAGGGGAATGACGGAGTATATTCCGGAGGTGCAATTGAATTGCCGGATGGAACAATAATAACCGGGAAAAACTCGCCTCTGATGAACGCATCCTCAAGCCTTGTACTGAATGCGACCAAATATCTTGCAGGTCTGCCCGATAAGATGTACCTTCTGCCCGAAAGCATAATAAATTCTGTTACCCATATGAAGAAAGACATTCTGCAGGGAAGAATGGTGAGCCTTGATCTTGATGAGACTCTTATTGCTCTGGGAATAAGCGCTATATCGAATCCAGCAGCAAAAATGGCTCTTGAAAATCTGAAGTTATTGCGCGGTTGCGAGGTACATCTTACTCATATACCAACACCGGGCGATGAGGCAGGCTGGAGAAAACTGAAGGTTAATCTTACATGCGATCCGGAATATTTAAGTAAGAGTTTGTTTATCAGTTAATTATTTAGGGAACTTTTAAATCAGTTCCATAATAGGATATTTGCAAAATAAAATTTTTTATTATTTTTGTGCGGAAATTTGCGGGAATAGCTCAGTTGGTAGAGCATAACCTTGCCAAGGTTAGGGTCGCGGGTTCGAGTCCCGTTTCCCGCTCTTGTCCTCCGAAGCTTTAGCGTAGGAGGATTCTTTTTTAAATCACCTTCTTATCGGACCCCAGTCGACAAGTGTGTTATTTTCAATGAAGAGCCAGGTATTCTTATAAATCCATTCTTCACGAGTATAATTACCTGTAATAGAACGGTTTATTTTTTGAGGTTTTCCCCAGCTGTCAAGAACCATCTGTGATGTCATGCCTTTCCATATCTTTCCGGCATATATCTGTGTTGCGATTCTTGTTCCGTATTTCTTTTCCAGGTATTCAAGGCGTGTCATCTCCCTCACAGGTTCTTCCTGACTGACAACAGCAGGCTTTTCTTTCACTTCAAGTTCATCTGAAGATTTCATCTCAATCTCGGCATGACTTTTTAAAATGTAACCTTCTTCATTCTCATATTTTACTTTGTAATAATCTTCCTCGCTACCTGTAATAACCAGACTTGTCCCTGCCGGCAAAACAACAATTACTGAAGTCAGATCATCCTTGTATTTAAAGAGTCGGCTTGCCTGTTTCAGTTTAACGGTAAGTATCTTATCCTGGTCCTGAAGACTGGGACGCGATATAACACCGGCATTAATCTCCGACCCTGCCACGAGTAAAACTGCCATGAGAGAAATTATAAATCTTTTCATCTTTATATTCTTTTATGTATCTTAAAAATAAGATAGTTACATTTTTTTAAATTGAATTTCATACTTTCCGGAGCAGATTCATTTTATTTTTTGTTAAATCATTGCACCATTAAATCATGAACTGTTAAGAATGAGCAAAAATTGTACCATGATTTGATATTTCTGAAAACGCCGGTCGGAATCAATAAAAACTATTACTCCTCAGACACTCTCAGAATCAGATTTCATACTGTTTTTCTTATAATCATAATTCCGTCTCTCACAGGTAATATTACATTTTCCAGACCGGGCTCATGGCTAATCATCTCGTTAAACTCTTTTATCCCAATCGTATGTCTGTCTCTGGCTTCTTCCTGAAGTGCTTTTCCTCCCCACAACACGTTGTCGGCAATTATGAATCCTCCTTTTCTGACTTTATCTCTGACAACTCTGAAATATTCACAATATTCGCGTTTGTCGCCGTCTATATAAACAAGGTCAAACAATATGTTAAGCCCTGGAATAACATCCTGTGCTCTTCCGTTTATAAGCTCTATTGTATCCGACAGACCTGCTTTGCTGAAATAGTCTCTGCTGAAATCCGCTAACTCATCATTTATTTCGATTGTATATAGTTTTCCTCCCTTTTTTAAACCTTTTGCCAGGCATATTGCCGAATATCCTGTAAATGTGCCTATTTCAAGAATAAATGAGGGATTTATCATTTTTGAAATCATTTCAAGTATTTTCCCCTGCAGATGTCCTGATACCATGTTCGGGTTTACGAATTTAAGGCATGTCTGCCTGTGGAGTTCTTCGAGAATAGGATCTTCAGGCGTGATATGATTTAAAATATAATTGAGTATTCCGGATTCCATTTTTATTTATAAATGAGTATTGAAAGTTTCTGTTCGTCAAGTACTTCATTTGCAATATCCATAAGTTCATCGGCAGTAACCGCATCAATTTTTTTAAATATCTCTTCAGGTTTGTCGATACGGTTAAAGACAAGCATATTTTTACCCATGCTGAGCATCAGGCTTTCGTAGTTTTCGAATCCGCGTGCCACATACCCTTTTATCTGATTTTTTGCTCTTTCCAGTTGAAGAATTCCGAGCTTTTTTACACGCAGTTTTTTCATTTCCCGGTATGCAATCGCCATACTTTTTTCAAGATTGCCGGGATCTGTTCCGAAATATATTGAAAATAAACCCGTTTCGTTATAAGGATTATATACTGATTCGACATTGTATGCGAGACCGTTTTTTTCGCGAAGTGAAATATTGAGCCGAGAATTAAGTCCCTGTCCGCCCAGAATATTATTCAGGATGACCATTCCTGTTCTTTTTCTGTCGTGAATGTTGTATGAGATATTTCCGATTATGCAGTGATTTTGCCATGTATCAAGTTCCCGGACTGTACAGGTAGGCTGATAATCGGGCTGAATCAGAGGGGATACCTCTCCCGGATGCTCGGGCACAGCCTGAAAATATTTGGAAATCAGGGATATTGCTTTTTTGTGATCAAGATTTGCCACTGAACTTATTACCATGTTTGCAGTGGAATAATTTCTTTCAACAAATGAGAGGATATTTTCTCTGGAGAATGATTTTACGGTTTCGTGTGTACCGAGAATGTTTCTGCCGATGGGCTGGTTTTTAAAAACAATTTCCTCGAATTCGTCAAAGATAAGTTCAGCGGGGTTATCGCGGTAGGCATTTATTTCCTCGATGATAACTATTTTTTCTTTTTCTATCTCTTTTTGCGGAAATACAGAGTTAAAAACGATATCTTTCATCAGTTCGAGAGCTCTTTCATAGTGTTCGGTCAGGACCGATGCATGGATGGCTGTTTCTTCCTTTGTTGTGTATGCATTCAGTTCTCCTCCCACATTGTCAAGCCGGTTGAGGATATGGTATGATTTTCTGGACTTTGTGCCCTTGAATAGCATGTGTTCAGTTAGATGGGCGATTCCGTGTTCTTCTGGCCTTTCGTTCTTTGAACCGGCATTGATAATGATTCCAAGGTAGGCAACACTTCCTTTAACCGGAAGGTGTACCGCTCTTATGCCGTTGGAAAGTGTAAATGTTGTGAATTCCATTGTCATTAATGCAGTTGCAAAGGTATTATATATGAAAAATGATTCCAAACAGAAAATTTTTTTCTAAAGTGTTTGTTAAAAATGATTTGGATATTATATTTGCAGTCCCTGAAGATCAGGAGGTGCCATAGCTCAGATGGTAGAGCAACGGACTGAAAATCCGTGTGTCCGTGGTTCGATTCCACGTGGCACCACGATTAGAGAGGAGAGCTGCCGGGGAGGCAGCTTTTTTTTATGGTATATGTATGTATCTCGTCCAGAAAAAAGTTGACAGTTTTTTCTTGTTAACATATACCAGGATAAGTAAGGGATTATAATGTTACCCTTTCAGGGTTTTTTTAAAGTAGTATAGCCTGTGTTATAGTAATGTCACCCCTTCGGGGTTTTGTGGTGTGGGTTAAGCTTCGGGTATTACAATAATTTCACCCCTTCGGGATTGGTTGAGAAGAGCTGATTATGATCAGATTAAATGTATTATCTTTTTATCAGCTCCGAAGAAAAGGTATTATATATCATAGAGACCCTCATCCCGCTATCAGTCAATCCCGAAGGGATGGCATAATTATAACCCTGGATGCCACTTCCAGCCTCTTAGAACCCCGAAGGGGTGACATTATTCTGTCTCGTATTAAAAAAAATTTACAATTATTCTTTTTCATGTCAGACTGATTCAGAAGAAGACAAATACTTATTTTCTTTTTACCTTTAGGGCAGAAAACTGAGAAACTGATGAGAACAATTGCTATTGTTGCAGGTGGTGATTCGCCCGAATATGAAGTGTCGGTAAAAAGCGCCAGTGAAGTAGCTAAGGTGCTGGCTGAAAGATATGTCACTTATGTTATTATGATCAGAGAGAATAACTGGTACTGGGAAGATCCCAGGGGCAGACGCTTCAATATCGATAAGAACGATTTTTCCCTGAAACTCGATGACCGTAAAGTGAGGTTTGATGCGGTTTTTATTGCCATTCACGGAACACCGGGCGAGAATGGTCTCCTGCAGGGATATTTCGATATGTTGAGGATACCTTATACTTCGTGCAGCGCTTTCTGCTCAGCCCTGACCTTCAACAAACATGCCTGCAAATTATTTTTGAAAGAATACGGCATCCCTATGGCCGATTCAATTCTCATCCGCAAAGGCGAATCATCAAATATTGAAGCCATAATTGCGAGAACAGGCCTGCCCTGCTTCGTCAAACCCAATGACAGTGGATCAAGTTTCGGTGTCTCAAAAGTCAAGAAAGTGGAGGATCTTCTGCCAGCTATAGAAAAAGCTTTTGCCGAAAGCAATGAGGTGCTTATTGAATCATTCATGGATGGACGTGAAGTGGCTTGCGGCGTGGTGAAAGCAGGCGGGAAAAAAATCATTCTGCCGGTAACAGAAATAATCCCGAAAAATGAATTTTTCGACTACGAGGCAAAATACACACCCGGAAAATCGGATGAGATAACCCCTGCACAAATCGGGGAAAGACTCACTGAGGAAATTCAGCAATTAAGCTCCACTATATACGATCTGCTTGGATGTAAAGGTATTGTTAGAGTTGATTTTATAATAGTCAAAGGTAAACCACTCTTTCTTGAAATAAATACTGTACCGGGAATGACCTCCGAAAGTCTGGTGCCTAAACAGGCCGCTGCTGCAAATATAGCTCTCGAAGATCTCTATACAATGATTATTGAGGATTTATTCAATAATTAACATCCTGGAAACCAGAAATTTGATTTAAACATTAATCATTGTACTGCACCACCTTGACTTACCGGAATAATAATCTCCGGGGTATTAACAAAAAGATAAGCGTAATTCAGGCATTGACTACACGGAACGCGAAACGTGAAACGCGAAACGTTAATCATTTCCTATCTTGCCTTTGTCAGGGCACTTGTTGTTGTGTAGTATTTAACGATCATTCCCGGTACCTCCCAGTCGGGCATTTTACCTTCTTTAAGGAATCCGAGGAACTTTTCGGTTACCTGTGCAAAGTGCTCTTCGTGTCCTACCCTGTATTTCCCGGGTATATTAATTCTCAGCACTTTCCCGTCAATGTTATCCACAGTCAGGCTGTCGTATGGAAGGGTAGCCAGAGCGTCTTTCAGCTTTGCAGTAAATTCATCAATTGAACCTTTCACATTTTCGATATAAAGTGTCGGAACAAATTTTTCGGTGGCAGTCTGCCTGATAACCAGGTTGCAGTTTGTGCCCCGCATTATTGAAAAGTGTGTATCACCACCTCCTTCCGGAGCCCTGTATTTCCATTCAACCGACACTTTTACCCATTTGCCTTTCAGCTGATATATCATTTCACCATTTGCATAAACGTAAAGTTTTCCATCCTTTACATCTTTTGAAAGATAATCAGGATAATCCTCAAGGCCGGTAACCCCTTTGAATTCCTCCCTGGTAAGAATGGTGGGCCATCTTCTGGCTGTTACCATATTGACATCCTCCTTACTCAGAATTACTTCGGGGAAACATTCCCACTGAACCAGGTCAACAAGATGGGTGGTCACATCAACAATGCCTTCGCCCTGCTGTTCGACATCGAAAAACCATGCGGGACGTATAAGAGGAGAGCCCGAAACTATCTTTGAAAAATGATGCACACTCTCTTTTGTAACAGCTGGTTCATCCTGAGAACCGTTTATAAGTTCTCCGAATATTTCTTTTTTCTGCGAAAGTTCTTTCTGAAGAATTGTCGTTATCTCGTATCTTTCCGTCATGATATCATACAGTAACAGGCCTTTCTCTCCAGCGATACGGAAAGCTTCTTCGAGTTTGGGAAATTCTTCAGGTGATATTACCATCGGCTTGTCGGCAAGGACATTGAATCCGGCCTGTATGGATCTGAGGATATAGTCGGTTTTCTTTTTATTATTGCCTGAAAGTATCACTACATTGCCGGGCTTTTTATTTATCATTTCTTCAAAGAAATCGTCTTCGGTATAGACAATTTCATTCCAGTGTGTCGGATTTTCAGCTCTTGAATTATATGACTGAATTCTTGCAAGATGCTGGTCGAGGTCGGGCCCTGCAGGAGCATAGACATAAACATCTGGAGAGACTCCTTCGTACATTGTTTTCTGCACAAGTGCGGCATGAAAATGGCCGGGGTCAACTGTAATTAATCTAATCATTTTATCTTCTTTTGATGCTGTTTCTTTTGCGGTTCTGCGGCCTTCCTGACCACAGGATGAAAACAAAAGAACAGAAATTACCAGTAAAAGAAAAGTTTTTTTCATATCTGAAAAATTTTATATGTTTATGAATGTCAATATATTTTATTTTCACAGTTACTTTACCGATGCTTTAACAATTGGCGGATAGGCAAAGTCGGCCCATAATCTTTCGGAAGTTGTTTTATCAACTTTTCCGTCGTAGATCAGGAGTCGGTATTTGAGTCTGTAAACATTTCCGGGTTCGAGTACCCAGTCTTTATGGCGGATCGGGCAGAATTCGAAATAGACGTCACCCCGTCCGTTCTGGTCGACAGGCCATACTCTCATCGGTTCGGGGTGTTCCCTGTTGGAGGGGTGGGAGAAGAAGACTATTCCCGATTCGCCTTTGCTTTCAAACATGCCGCCGACATCAGTCCATCGTGCCCTGGTGCCGTCGGCATCTATCCGTGTCTTTCCCTCGGAGGTGACCACCCAGCTGTTTTTATTATGCCATTCTGCCGTAGCTCTGAAACCAATCCCTCCGCCATATCTGTATGCTTCAAGAATCACAGCCGTATCGCAGGCAACTGAAAGGTAAGAAGTAAAGTCAACAAGCCATGCTTTTGAACCGCTAAGCGGTTCGGTATTCCATACCCTTACATCCCATACCTCATTGAAGGTTATTTCTTCCGGTTTTTTACCCTGAAAATCGATGTGTTCGTGGCGAACATTGAATCCTCCGAAAACGGGACCCTCGGTTAAAGAATTAACTCCTGCAAACCGAACAGTTCCCTGATGTGTATATAGATTCCAGAAATCCGTCACATGGTTTCTGATTCTGACGCGTGTCCACGGATTCCATATACCGAAATGATGGTAATGGTCTGGTGCATTGATTCTTGTCAGTATATTACCTGAAGGAGAGTAGACCGGATGTATGAACCCGTTACGTTTATACATCGTATCCACTCCTGCCGGAGGGTACACAATCTTCACGGCATAATCAAGAACCGGTTTTTTCTCTTTAACCAGACGAAGGATTTCGGGGGTCTTTATCACATTGACGGCACTTTTTGTTTTCTTTTTGATATCCTGGTAAAGAACATATTCCCTTTTTGTTCCGGCCGGTGTGGTGCCGCTCATAATCCACCAGAGCCTTGGTATATATCCTTCCTCAACCTGTGAAGGGACCTCAATGAGCTTGCCTTTCACCACTTCATAAAGCTGAAAGCAGAGGGTATCAGCTATGCTGAATCCTGACAGGTCGTAGCATACGGGAGTGTTTATTCTCTGAAAATTTCCTGCTTCAGCCGTAAGCCGCGCAAGTTCTTTTTTCTGGGAAAATGCGGGCAAAGCAACCATAAGTATTAACATCAGGTAAAAAATCCTTTTCATGGCTTTATATTATTTAACATATTCTCTGACGCCTTCTATGAATGCTTCAATATTTTCATTTTTTACTCCCTGTGGCATTCCTCCTCCCACCGACCAGATTATGCGGTTATGGTCTTTTATTTCCCCTGTAGCTTTTCTGACTGCTTCCCTGACCTGAGCCGGTGTGCCTGCAGCCATAACATCGCGTGGCGGAATATTTCCGACAAGCACTACCTCTTCGCCGGCCAGTTCCCTTATTTCTCCCAATGAATGCTCGAAGGAGAAATTAAACATGTTTACATTGATGTCTTTAAGATGTTTTGCAGTGATCAGACCCTGGGCGTCGTTATGCAGAAATCTTACCCTGCAATCAAAAGCACTGAATATTTTTCTGAATGAAGGGATGGCATATTCGTTGAATTCATATTCGCCTATGAATCCCATCAGGTCATCGAGAATGAAAATTCCTTCTATAGACGGGAAGCATTTTTTCTGGTATCTTAGCCAGTTGCATATAAACTCGGTTATGCGTCCGATAAGTTGTTCTGATTCGGAAGGATACATGGCAAGAGCCATCATGAACTCGGTTGTCCCCATAAGGAAACTTGCAATATTCAACGGTCCGCGGGAGACAGCAAATCTAATATCGTGACCTGCCTTTAAAATTTCTTCTCGGTTTTCCCTTAGTCGGTTTATCATGAAGGGAAGCAGGCCGTCTGTTTCGACCTCAGGCAACGGCAGATCCCTGACTTCTTCAATATTTTTTATTACTTTCTCGGCATGGGGAAGATTCTGTTCCATCCATTTGAGCCGCGCACCGAAAGCTGATGGCTCAGTGCACATACCATATTCCGACCAGAATCCGGGCAGGAACCATACATCGGGGAAAAGGTTAACTGCTTTAAGGTTGGAAGCCAGCCAGTGTTTGTCGGACTGGTAATATTGTATGTTGTTAATGCCATACCATCCGGGTATCCATGGGCTGTCGATGATAAAACCCACAGGCTGATATCCGATGTCTTTACCTTCGATCAGATGCAGAAGGTCGTTCCATTGTTTATCTGTCATAATCCTGATAGTTTAAATGTCTCCTGTCGGTATGAATCAATTGGTTCGCATGTACACACCAGGTTTCTATCTCCGTAGGCCTCATCTATTCTTCCGACTGAAGGCCAGAACTTGTTTTCGAAAAGCCATTTTGCCGGGAAGGCAGCCTTTTCCCGGGTATATTTATGATTCCAGTTGTCGGATGTTGCCACTTTTTCTGTATGCGGAGCATTGCGAAGGACATTATCTTCTTTGTCGGCTTTGCCTTCGACTATCTCCTGTATTTCGTTCCAGATCGATTTCATGGCCATGATGAATTTGTCGAGTTCCTGAAGTGGTTCCGACTCGGTTGGTTCAACCATCAGTGTTCCGTGTACAGGAAATGAGAGTGTGGGAGCGTGAAAACCATAGTCCATAAGGCGTTTGGCGATGTCTATTTCAGAGATTCCTGCTTCTGCTCTGAATTTGCGGCAGTCGAGAATCATTTCATGTGCCACCATTCCGTTTTTTCCCGTGTAAAGAACCTTGAAGAATTTACCCAGGGCTGATGCTAAATAATTGGCATTCAGTATGGCGTATCTGGTTGCTTCTGTGAGTCCTTCTGCACCCATCATCATGACGTAGGCATGTGATATTGTAAGAATGTGGGCACTGCCGAATGGTGCAGATGAAACTGCTGTTATACCCTGTTTTCCGCCGGTTTTCACGACTGGATGTGACGGCAGGAAAGGAGCCAGTTTCTCGTTAACCAGTATAGGACCCATTCCTGGTCCACCTCCACCATGAGGTATTGCAAACGTCTTGTGCAGGTTGAGGTGGCAGACATCAGCTCCGATGCGTCCGGGACTGGTGAAACCTATTTGCGCATTCAGATTTGCACCATCCATGTAAACAAGCCCTCCATTGCGGTGGACAATATTTACAATTTCTATGATATCTTCCTCAAAAACACCATGTGTTGAGGGGTAAGTGATCATAATACAGCTCAGGTTCTCTCTGTTTTCCTCTGCCTTTCTTCGGAGGTCTTCCACATCAATATTTCCTCGTTCGTCACATTCCACCACAACGACTTTCATTCCTGCCATTGCTGCACTGGCCGGGTTTGTGCCATGTGCCGATGCGGGAATAAGAACGACTTTTCGGTGTCCCTCACCTCTGCTGATATGGTACTGGCGTATGACCAGCATACCGGTATATTCTCCTGCAGCCCCGGAATTTGGCATGAAGGAAATCTCTTTTAAACCGGTTATTTCTTTCAATGCGTTGCCAAGCTCTTCCATGAGCTTATGATATCCTGCTGCCTGGTCTTCGGGTACGAACGGATGGATGTTTGCAAATTCTGGCCAGCTCATTGGAAACATTGCCGTTGCCGGATTAAGCTTCATTGTACACGAACCCAGTGATATCATGCAATGTGTGAGTGAGAAATCTTTGCGCTCAAGAGTTTTGATATATCGCATCATTGCGGTTTCACTGTGGTACATGTTGAATACCGATTCTTTCAGGAAGTCAGACTTGCGCAGAAATTTGTCCTCAATAATCCGGTAATTACATAAGGATTTTATTTCAGGGGCTTTTTTTCCAGCCGCTTCGGCAAATATTTTTACGATGGTTCTGATTTCTTCGAGGGTGGTTATTTCGTCGGTACTTATTGATACTATATTATCCGACGGATACCAGAAATTCATCCCGGCTTCAAGGGCTCTTCTTTTGATATTTTCTGTATCGAGACCTGAAGGGAGAACTATTCTGACGGTATCGAAGAACTGACTGTTTTCATTTACAAACCCTGCTTCTTTCAGTGCGTCACCAAGAGTGCAGGCTGAATTGTGTATATGGCGGGCAATTGATTTAAGGCCTTCGGGTCCGTGGTATTGTGCATACATGCCCGACATTATTGCGAGCAGGGCCTGTGCCGTGCAGATATTTGATGTAGCCCGTTCTCTCTTGATATGTTGTTCGCGGGTCTGGAGTGCCATTCTGAGGGCGGGATTGCCCTGCGCATCAATTGATATACCAATTATTCTGCCGGGCATATTACGTTTGAACTCTTCCCTAGTGGCAAAGTAGCCTGCATGCGGACCTCCGTAGCTCATGGGCAGTCCGAAACGCTGGCTCGAGCCTACTACCACATCGGCACCCCATTCACCGGGAGGGGACAGAAGTACAAGACTCATCAAATCTGCCGCCACACCCAGTAAGGCTCCTGCAGCATGTACTTTTGAGGCAAAATCGCGGTAATCTCTTATCCTGCCCGATGCAGAAGGATACTGAACCAGAGCTCCGAAAAATGTATTATCGGGTGTAAAATCTTCATAATTACCGGTTATAAGTTCTATGCCCAGCGGTGCAGAGCGTGATTTAAGAACATCAAGAGTCTGAAGAAAAATATCATTGTCAACGAAAAACCTGACGGCTCCGGCCCTGACGGCTTCTCTCGAACGGGCGTTAAACATCATTATCATGGCTTCGGCTGCAGCGGTAGATTCATCCAGAAGTGAGGCATTGGCTATCTGCATTCCTGTAAGTTCGGTAATCATTGTCTGGAAATTCAGAAGAGCTTCAAGCCTGCCCTGGGAAATCTCGGCCTGATATGGAGTGTAAGATGTGTACCATGATGGATTCTCCAGAACATTCCGGATAATAACTGACGGCACAGCCACACCGTAATATCCTTGCCCTATGAATGACCTGAACTGTTTATTCATTGCCCCGAGTTTTCTGATATGGTTCAGATATTCATATTCATTCATTGCCGGGGGAAGATTCAGAGGCTCAGTCAATCTTATCGATGAAGGTATTGTTTTATCAATAAGCTCCTCAAGTGAAGAAACACCGATGGTAGTGAGCATTGCCGGTACCTCGTTTTCGCGAGGTCCTATATGCCTTTTAACGAATTTGTCTGAAGTCATTATGTTGTTGATGTATAGTTAAATAATAATAAAAATTTACCTGTTTAGTACAGTGCTAAAATAGTAAAAGTAATTTATTAATACCATGAAAAGTGTTACATCACGTCAGCCATGGATTTCTTTTGAGTTCATTTTCGATGGTAGTTGCAGGGCCGTGTCCTGAATAGATTATTGTTGAAGGGTTAAGTGTAAGTATTTTCTCTTTTATGCTTTTCAGCAAGGTATTATGGTCTCCTCCGGGTAAATCAGTTCTTCCGATGCTTCCGGCAAAAATTGTGTCACCGGTAAATATGCAGGCTTCTTTTTCGCAATGGAAAGCCAGACCTCCTGCAGTGTGTCCCGGTACATGCATGGCCTTCAGGGAAATATTTCCGAATTCAATTACATCACCGTCTTCAATAAAACTTTCCGGGTCAGGTGGTTCATTCATCTTAAGTCCGAAGAATTCGGCATGGGCAGGTGCGTTTTTCAGGTTACTCATTTCATCTGTGTGGCAGTGTGTACGGAGATTGTATTTTTCGAGTATGAATCTGTTCCCGAACACATGGTCAAGGTGGCAGTGGGTGTTCAGCAGCAGTACGGGTTTGAGGTTTTTAAGTTCGATAAAACGTGCCAGCCGCTGGCACTCTTTTTCATTATAACAGCCGCAGTCGATTATTGCACACTCTCCTGTTTGGTCGGCTACTATATAGGTATTTACTTCAATGGGAGAAAAAACAAGCCGGTATACTTCCATTATATTAAGATTATCCGTTAACAGTCCCTCTGAGCATCGGGACGAATACAAATGTTCCGTGGGATGAATAATCGTACGAATCGGGGCCGGTTCGTTCGACCAGGGTCATTATCTGGTAATCTCCGCTGCCGAGTGGTACAACGAGCCGGCCGCCTGTCTTGAGCTGCTGCAGCAGTTTTTCGGGTATTTCCGGGGCTGCAGCCGTAATGATTATACCATCGTAAGGTCCGTATTCTTTCTTTCCTTCATATCCGTCACCGAAAAAGAAATGTATGTTATGATACCCCAGTTCAGCAATTGTTTGCTGGGCTTTGAGGTAAAGTTCCCTGCATCGTTCGATGGTATAGACTCTGGCTCCCATTTCGGCAAGGATGGCAGCCTGGTAACCCGAGCCCGTTCCTATCTCAAGAATTTTGTCCCTTTTTCTGACTTTCAGAAGGCTTGTCATAAATGCCACGGTATAAGGCTGGGAAATGGTTTGACCTGCTGCAATAGGGAAGGCTTTGTCAACATATGCATGATGAAGAAAAGCGGGGTCCATAAATAGATGCCGCGGCACAGTTCTCATTGCCCTTAACACCTCTTCATCGGTTATGCCTTTTTCACGCAGGCTTTCAACTAGTTTTTCCCTAAGGCCTCTGGCCTCAAACGGATCCAGCATTTTTTCAGGTTTTTCTGGCCGACTTAGTTTGTTTACAATAAACTCCGGGCAAAAATAAAAAAATTAAATAATTTGCCCGTACCTTATTATCTTGCTCAAGCGAATTAAATAGTAAAAAAGCTGAAAGATTAATTTGCAATTTAGAGCAATTTCATACGTTATACTAACATGAATAAAACCAGGCTGGCGTTAATATATCTGTTTTTTGATCTTGCAGGTTCTGTTGCTGCATGGATTTTATTCTGCAACCTCACGGGGATACCACCTGATAACGACATACAGCCTCAGGGAGATCATTTCAGTTTTTATTTGAAGAGCTCCGCCGTCGTTTCACTATCGTGGGCATTACTGTTTTTCTTTACCGGATTTTATTCGGTTTCATTAAAGAGATCAAGGCTGCAGGAGCTTTTCTATTCTATTACTGCCACATTAATCGGAGCATTACTTCTGTTTATCCTATTGCTGATTAAAAGATATTTGACTGACAATTCAACATTCCTGCGCTCTCTGGTATTATTGTTTTCTCTGCAGTTTATCCTTACATATATTCCACGAATAATCATAACTACATTCACAGCACGCAGAGTCCACAGGGGGCTGGTAGGATACAAGACGTTAATTCTGGGGTCCAAGAAAAAAGCCTTTGAAATTTACAGGAGGATCAGAGAAGAAGAGATACCGGGAGGGAATATTCTCACGGGATACATTATCATTAACGGTGGTTCAAACCAGAAACCCGACTGGGACCTTGAATGCCTGGGGGGCGTTAATGATGTACTGAAAGTGATTAACGAACATGGAATTGAAGAAGTCATTCTTGCAGTGGAGGATGATGAATTTGGAAAGGTGCTCGAGATTATAGGAGAGCTGCAGTTCACTGATGTAACAATTAAGGCGATTCCTTCACTTAAAGATTTTTTGACCGGAAGGGTTGAACACACTTCCATATACGGAACTCCGCTGCTTGAGATTCCGAACAAAACCATGACACCTACTCAGGCAATTATAAAACAGATAATTGATTACTCTGTTTCTGTAATACTTCTGATATTGCTGATTCCCTGCATAATTGTCTTAAGCATTGCAATTAAGCTTTACGACGGCGGGCCGGTTCTTTATCGTCAGGAGCGAATTGGACGAAACGGACGCACATTTACTATTTTAAAGTTTCGTTCAATGAGGAAGGATGCTGAAACGAACGGACCAATGCTTTCAGGTAAAGATGATCCCCGGATTACTCCGATAGGAAGGTTTATGCGAAAACACAGGCTTGATGAAATTCCCAATCTGGTGAATGTGCTGAAGGGTGATATGTCGCTCGTTGGACCGCGACCCGAAAGGCAATTCTACATTGATCAGATAGTTAAAAGAGCTCCCCACTTCAGACGTCTTTTTAAAGTTAAACCAGGAATAACCTCCTGGGGGCAGGTAAAATACGGATATGCTTCAGATATAGACCAGATGGTCGAAAGGCTTGAATATGACCTCATCTACCTCGAAAATATGAACCTGCTTGTTGACCTGAAAATAATTATTTATACGGTAATGATTATTTTAAAGGGAAAAGGGATGTAATAATGCCACAGCACAGGAGAAAGGAAGAAACAGCTTTTCAAAGAGCTACTTCTGTAATTGGTTTGTAAAGAGGTCCGGCGGGCATCAATACACTTTCGTAGTATATCAGTTTATTCAACTTGACATTTTGAAATTCAATATTTTCATATTCTGATAAAAGTTGTTTCAGTTTTATGGTGTTTCTCAGAAATTTAACTCTTCCCAGTGTCAGGTGAGGTGTAAATTCTCTTTCTTCAGCAGGAATGTTGAGTGAGGCTATAATTTCTGCAACTATTTTCTGAAGGCTCAAAAGAGTTCCGGCATTTTCTATGCCTGCCCAGATGACCCGGGGGTTATTAAAACCGGGGAAAACACCCAGTCCCTTTATGGTAAAACTTATTTCCCCTGTGCCTGAACATTTTTCTTTCAGCTGGTGGCTTACCGTCTCGATGACTTCATCTTCAGTATTGCCAAGAAATGCCAGTGTGAGATGCATAATGTCAGTATTGACCCATTTTATTGAATCCCTGTTAAGTTCATTACGAAGAAGAGTTATTGCTTTCCTGAGTTTCTCTCCCGGTTCGGTTTTTACTGCTATAAATGTTCTCTTCATTGTTCTGGTTATCGGTCGGTCAAATATAAAGAATTTAAAATGAGGAGAAAAAAGTTGTTTATAAATAACCGATTCATTTCATCTTCAGATAAAAAGGCTGAGCAGGGAAGGGGTTAATAAAGCCGGCATTCCGTTAGTATTTGAAAGCTTTTAAAACCTGATTTTGTTCTTAGTTTCTTTTTTACAACATTTGCACTTCATAAAATCTGAAAGCTAAACTTATTCTGATGCATTTTAATCTGTATAAAATTTCTCTGTTGTTAATTTTCAGCTTTGCCCTGCTCGTATTTATTCTGCTTTTTTACATTCCTGCTCCGTACGGAAAATTTATGCGTAAGGGTTGGGGTCCTTCGATAAAATCGGGTCTGGCATGGATGATTATGGAATTCCCGTCACCTCTGCTGATGGTATATTTTTTTCTTACTGCAGCACATAAAAATATTGTGCATTATGTTTTTATAATGATATGGCTGGCACATTATTTATACCGCACATTTATTTATCCGTTCATACAGTCGGGGAGAAATAAACCTTATCCCGCAGTAATTGTTTTGATGGCTGTAATTTTTAATGTATTGAATGGATTTGTAAACGGTTACGGTGTATTTCATTTATATAGTTTCGACAAGTCATGGCTCTTTTCATGGCAGTTTATTGTCGGTTTTGCCTTGTTTGTTACAGGTTTCGTCATAAACAAAACTGCCGACAGCAAACTGATGCATCTTAGAAATAATCACACGGGAGAATATGTTATACCGAGGGGGTGGTTGTTTGAGTACATTTCATCGCCTCACTATTTTGGAGAAATAATTGAATGGTGCGGTTGGGCTGTAATGACATTTTCGCTGCCCGGCCTTGCTTTTGCTGTTTTTACCTTTGCCAACCTTTTCCCGAGGGCGATTACTTCGCATAAATGGTATAAACAGCATTTCAGCGAATATCCTGCAGGAAGGAAAGCAGTTATCCCATTTATAATCTGAAAAAACGTTTAATGAGACCACGCCGGAAAGTCATTAATCCCGGGAATTTCCGACTCTTGCGCCATTCCGCAGATTTGTCGGATAAGCCATGGAGGGGCCTTTTTGCAAATGGCCCATTTTAAAGAAGCCACCCTTAAGAGGTCAGGGGTAGTAATAACTAAGAAATGAAATTCAGGCTTTTGGGAGCATACAGATAATTTTGCGATAAAACCGGTTTATGACTTTTCCGGTTTTAAAAAATCAGAATTAATTTTATGGTTAAATTGGACGAACGGATGATGATTGAAGAATTTAAAAATGCGGATGTCTATAAATCACCGGCTCAGGAGCCGGGTTTTAAAAGCTGGCTCCTGAGGGACAACTGGTTGTATTTTGTAATAAATTTTGCAAAAATTGTATTAAGAACCCGCAGGGAAGCAAGGGAGGGCAGATACGATTATCCTGAATGGATTTATTCATCGCATGAAATTCTGAGGCTGCTGGAAAAAATCGGAGGTCGTTTTGATATTGAAGGAATGCATAATATTTACAGGGTGCCCGAACCGGTAATATTTGTCAGCAACCATATGAGTACTCTTGAAACAATGATATTTCCAGGCATTATTGCGCCGCACAGAAAAGTGACGTTTGTTGTTAAAGATAGCCTTGTGAAAAATTATTTTTTCAGAGATGTGATGCGCTCGAGAGATCCTATTGTGGTTTGCAGGACTGACCCCCGAAAAGACTTTGAAACCGTAATGACACAGGGTCCGCAACTTATTGAAAAGGGGATATCTGTTATTATATTTCCGCAAAGTACCAGAAGCAGGGAATTCATACCGTCTGAATTCAATACCCTGGGGGTTAAGCTGGCAAAAAAGACAAATACCCACGTGGTTCCGGTGGCAATTAAAACAGACTTCTGGGGAAATGGTAAGATTATCAAGGAATTCGGGAAATTTGACCACAGAAAAACCATTCATATAAAATTCGGCGAACCTTTCATTGTCAAAGGAACAGGAAAAGAAGAAAACCAGGCTGTAATTGAATTTATTCAATCGAACCTCAAGAAGTGGGAACAGGAACAGAATGAATCCGGGTTTTAATATCTGATAATCAGCAATATGCAGAAAAATAAGATTTTTATGAAATTTTTTTAAGTGTAATTGATACAATTAAAATTTTTCTTTTTAGATTTGAAGTATATAAAGGGGAAAAAATAAACATTCAGATATACTGAACAGGAAACATGCATTATTTAATCAATTTAAAATGAATTAAATATGACAACTATTGACTGGATTGTTTTAATTCTTTTCTGTCTTGGACTTGTAGGTATAATCATCTGGGTTGTTAAGCAGAAAACTGAAACCTCGGTTGATTATTTCCTTGCAGGCCGTGATGCTACATGGCTGGCAATCGGAGCCTCCATCTTTGCTTCCAATATTGGATCGGAACACCTTGTTGGCCTCGCAGGAGCAGGAGCCTCGAGTGGCATGGCAATGGCTCACTGGGAAATGCATGCCTGGGTGATTCTGATTCTGGGATGGGTCTTTGTGCCTTTCTATTCAAGGAGCAAAGTGTTTACCATGCCCGAGTTCCTCGAAAAAAGATATAACCGGGGAGCAAGGTCTTTCCTTTCAATTATTTCACTCGTTAGCTATGTGCTTACCAAAGTGGCTGTGACTGTTTATGCAGGCGGTATTGTATTCAAGCAGGTATTCGGAATTGAGTCGATGTTTGGAATAGATTTTTTCTGGATAAGTGCTGTAGGGTTGGTGATTTTAACCGGAATTTATACCGTTCTTGGCGGAATGAAAGCCGTACTATGGACTTCGGTACTTCAGACTCCGGTTCTTTTACTGGGATCCATAGCAGTTCTTATCATAGGACTCATTAAGGTAGGAGGCTGGTCGGAAGTAATGGAGATATGCAGGGCTGTTCCGGCAAATGACTACGGTGACACAATGGTTAACCTTATCAGGTCACATCGCGATCCGGAATTTCCCTGGACCGGTGTCATACTCGGTTCGGCAATAATCGGTTTCTGGTACTGGTGTACCGATCAGTATATTGTGCAAAGGGTTCTCTCGGCAAAGAACCAGAAAGAAGCACGTAGAGGTACTATCTTCGCTGGCTATCTGAAACTTACACCTGTATTTATTTTCCTTATTCCGGGAATGATTGCCTATGCTCTTAATCAGAAAGGAATAATACATCTTCCAAGTTCCGATTCGGCATTTGCGGTACTGGTCAAAGAACTTCTTCCTGTTGGCTTTAAAGGTCTGGTAGTTGGCGGATTGCTGGCAGCACTTATGAGTTCACTTGCATCGTTGTTTAACTCATCTGCAACACTGTTTACAGTTGATTTTTATAAGCACTTCAGACCGCAGGCAAGCGAATCCGAACTTGTAAGAGTCGGACGAATTGCAACAGCAACCATCGTTATACTTGGCATTTTATGGATTCCTGTAATGAAGGGACTCGGCAAGGTTCTGTATGCATACCTGCAGGATGTTCAGTCATTGCTTGCCCCGGGCATTGCTGCAGCATTCCTCCTCGGAATTGCTTCGAAAAAAACCACCCCTAAAGCCGGTTTCATAGGTCTTATTACTGGTTTTGTACTCGGTATGACACGGCTTGTGCTTAATGTATTCAAGAGTTCTCTCAATCCTGAAGGTTTTATCTATAAAATATTCGTTGCTCCAAACTGGCTGCATTATGAATGCATAATTTTCTTTATCATCATTGCCCTTATGATTGTGGTGAGTATGGTTACTCCAAAACCTGATCCGGTGGCAATAAAAGGGCTATATTTCGGTTCTGCAACACCTGAGGAAAGAGCCATTACACGTGCCAGCTGGAACAAATGGGATGTAATTAACACTGCTGTAATTCTGAGCGTTATTGTGGCATTCTATATTTATTTCTGGTAAAAAGTTAAAAACATACGGGTATGGAAAACCTCAAGAAGTTTGAAGCATGGTTTGTGACAGGCAGCCAGCACCTTTACGGTCCTGAAACACTGAAACAGGTTGCAGCCGACTCGCGCCAGATTGTTGCGGAACTTGACAGAAACCCGGTAATACCGGTGAAAATTATCTTTAAACCTGTTCTGACGACTCCCGAGGCAATCTTTGAACTTTGCTCCGAAGCAAATAATACTCCAGGATGCATCGGACTGATCACATGGATGCATACCTTTTCGCCGGCAAAGATGTGGATCAGAGGTCTTTCCGTTCTTAACAAGCCTTTCCTACACCTTCACACCCAGCTCAACCGTGATATACCGTGGAAAACGATTGACATGGATTTTATGAATCTCAATCAGTCGGCACACGGTGACAGGGAATTCGGGTTCATAACAACCCGGATGAGGCTTAACCGTAAAGTTGTTGTAGGACATTACAAAGATCCTGAAGTGGTTGAGAGGATAGCTATCTGGCTGCGTGCGGCAGCGGCTTTTGCTGATGCACGTTCGATGAAAGTCGCACGGTTCGGCGATAATATGAGGGATGTGGCAGTTACAGAAGGGAACAAGGTGAGCGCACAGATGAAACTCGGGTATTCCGTCTATGGTTACGGAGTGGGAGACCTTGTAAAATATGTCAATGCCGCTTCGCCTGCCGCCATAAAGCAAAAAATAAAAGAATACGGAGAGGAGTACAGGCTGACGAAGGCAACGGCTGCTTCGGAATCACTTTATGAGGCCGCAAAAATAGAGGTTGGACTCGAGAACTTTCTGAAAGAAGGTAATTTCAAAGCATTTACCACTACCTTCGAAGACCTTCACGGGCTGAAGCAGCTACCAGGTCTGGCAGTACAGAGATTGATGTCCAAAGGATACGGTTTCGGTGCCGAAGGCGACTGGAAAACAGCTGCACTTGTCCGTTCGATGAAGGTGATGGCATCAGGGCTCAAAGGAGGCACTTCCTTCATGGAAGATTATACCTACCATTTTGACCCGGCCGGCATGAGGGTGCTCGGAGCCCATATGCTGGAAGTATGCCCATCAATAGCAAAAGGCAAGCCGTCGGTTGAAATACACCAGCTTTCTATCGGAGGTAAAGAAGACCCCGCCCGCCTTGTCTTCAGCGCACAGACAGGAAAGGCAATTAACGTTTCGGTTATAGATATGGGCAACAGATTCAGAATGATAGTGAACGACGTTGAGTCGGTTGAATGCCCGGCTATGCCTGAATTACCCGTCGCCAGAGTTCTGTGGAAGCCCTTGCCCGACCTGAAGACGGCTGCGGCTGCATGGATATATGCCGGAGGTGCACACCATACAGGCTTCAGCCTTGCCCTTTCAGCCGAACATATGGAAGACTTTGCCGTTATGACAGGCATCGAATTCCTCCACATCGGGGAGAAATTCGACCTGAACCAGTTCAAAAAAGAACTTCTGTGGAATGAGGCATATTATCATATATCAGGGGGCATAAAATAACCCCCTGCATTTTTTCTTCCGGCTCCGTTAAAAAAGCAACTCAGGCTTATGAAAACCTATACCGGCATACCGAAACACTTTGTCGCTGTTGATTGCATCATTTTCGGATACGACATAATGGAGAAGGAATTAAAACTGCTTCTGATAAAGAGGGGATTTGAACCGGCTAAAGGCAAATGGTCACTGGCGGGAGGATTTGTTTATGAGAATGAAAGCCTTGATGAAGCCGCAGCCAGGGTTCTCTATAACCTGACGGGGCTCAGAAACGTATATATGAAGCAGAGTTATACTTACGGAGAAGTTGACAGGGACCCGGGAGCGAGAGTCATCTCTACATCATTCTATGCTTTAATTAAATTGCAGGACATAGACAGGGAACTTGCAGAAAAAAACGGAGCCCACTGGCGCTCAATATCAAGACTCCCTGAACTTATATTCGACCATTCCAGAATGGTTGAAAGAGCCTTGAACGAGCTTCGTGAACAGGTTAAAGTAAAACCAGTCGGATTTGAATTGCTGCCTGAAAAATTTACACTCGTTCAGCTTCAGGATTTGTACGAAGCAATCTACCAGAGAAAAATTGACAAAAGAAACTTCCGGAAAAAGATACTTTCGATGAACCTGCTTGAAAAACTCGACGAGAAAGAGAAAATGACCTCAAGAAGAGGTGCATGGTATTACAGATTTATCCCGGAAAAGTATGATGTATTTACACAAAGGGGATTTTATTTTAACCTGGATGTTAGTTGAAAAACTGCAGATATAACTTTTCTGACTATTATAAACAACAAGATGCTTGAAAGATTCAAAGAAGAAGTCCTTGAGGCCAACCTCAGTATAGTAAAACAGGGTCTTGTTATTCATAGCTGGGGCAATGTAAGCGGACGCGACCCCGAAACAGGCTATGTTGTGATAAAACCCTCGGGAGTGAGTTACTCAAAGATGAAGGTTTCTGATATGGTAGTCCTTGACCTTCATGGGAATATCATCGAGAGTACTAAGAAACCTTCGACTGATACTCCCACTCATCTCACTTTATACAGGGCATGGCCAAACGTTGGCGGGATAGTTCATACTCATTCAACTTATGCGACTGCATGGGCTCAGGCCGGGAGAGGAATTCCACCGCTGGGAACTACTCATGCTGATACTTTTTACGGGGAGGTTCCGTGCACGCGTAAGCTTAAACCGGAAGAGATTAAGAGAGACTATGAGGAGAATACCGGCAGGGTTATTATTGAGAGTATTGGCTCAGGTGACCCTCTTTTTATGCCGTCGGTTCTCGTAAACTGTCACGGTCCCTTCAGCTGGGGGAAAAATCCTGAAGAGGCAGTTTATAATGCGGTCACTCTTGAAGAGGTGGCAAGAATAGCTTTTTATACAGTACTTCTCGGAAATCAGCAGTCCATTGACCGGGAACTGCTCGACAAACATTTTCTGAGAAAACACGGCAAAGATGCATATTACGGACAGTAAAAAGAATAAAAAAACAAGTAAAATATGGCAGACAAATATGTTATTGGATTAGATTACGGTACAGATTCAGTTCGCACTGTTGTCGTCAACGCACATAATGGCGAGATAGCAGGAACGTCGGTATTTGAATATCCGCGCTGGAAGAAGGGTTTGTTCTGTAATCCGGCAATAAATCAGTTCCGCCAGCATCCGCTCGATTATATTGAGGGTATGGAAGTTTCGGTGAGGGAAGCACTGCGGGGACTTGGCAGAGAGGTGATTGAAAATATAGAAGGTATTACCGTCGACACTACAGGCTCCACACCTGTTGCCGTCGACAGGCAGGGTGTGCCTCTTTCGTTGAAGAAAGAATTTGAAGAAGACCCGGATGCCATGTTCATTCTATGGAAGGACCATACTGCTGTTAATGAGGCGGCTGAGATAAACAGGCTGGCTAAGACGTGGGGAGGTGAAGATTATACAAAGTATGAAGGGGGTGTTTATTCTTCGGAATGGTTCTGGGCAAAGATACTTCATGTGCTTCGCAGGAATGAAAGGGTAAGAAAGAATGCGTGGTCGTGGGTTGAACACTGCGACTGGATACCGGCACTTCTCACCGGGGAGACAGATCCGTTGAAGATAAAAAGAAGCAGGTGTGCTGCAGGGCATAAAGCAATGTGGCATCCCGATTTCAACGGGCTGCCTTCGGAAGAGTTTTTAGTACGCCTTGATCCGCTTCTTGCAGGTTTGAGGGAGAGGCTTTATACCGAAACATACACCTGTGATGTTGTTGCAGGTACCCTTTCGGAGGAGTGGGCAAAAAGACTTGGCCTTTCGACAGGGGTAAAAGTTGGCACCGGGGCTTTCGACGCGCATCTGGGTGCTGTGGGCGGTGAAATCAAACCTTATCAGCTGGTTAAAGTAATGGGCACCTCAACTTGCGATATGCTTATAGTTCCCATGGAAGAAGCAAAGGATAAGCTTGTAAAAGGTATATGCGGGCAGGTTGACGGGTCTATTGTACCGGGAATGCTGGGTCTGGAAGCAGGCCAATCGGCTTTCGGCGATGTATATGCCTGGTTCTGCCGCCTGCTGATGTGGCCTATGGATGAAATAGTTCCGCAGATGAAGTGGCTCGACGAAAAGAGGAGGGATAGAATCAGGGATGAGGCATCCGACAGAATAATTGCAGAACTTAGCAGGTATGCCCTGGCGCTAAACGATGAGGAGACAGCACTGGTGGCACTCGACTGGCTCAACGGGCGCCGTACCCCTTTTGCCAATCAGGAACTGAAAGGAGCCATCACTGGCCTTACCCTCGGCTCCGACGCCCCGCGTATCTTCAAAGCACTCGTGGAAGCTACAGCCTTCGGAGCAAAGATGATAAACGATCGCTTCATAGAAGAGGGAATAAGGATAGAAAGCGTGATTGCCATCGGCGGAGTGGCAAAGAAAAATCCTTATGTAATGCAGGTGGTGGCCGATGTCCTAAATGTACCTATCAAAGTGGCACGCTCAGAACAAACCGTAGCACTTGGCTCAGCTATGGCCGCTTCTGTAGTCGCCGGAATACACCCTAACATCCCGGCTGCACAGAAAGCTATGGGTGGCGGATTTGAAAAAGAATATACACCCGACCCGAATAAAGCCGAAAAATACAGGGTTATCTATGAAAAATATAAAAAACTGGGCGCCTTTATCGAAAATGAATTTACCGATTGAAAACAGGAAAAAATCATATTAACATAAAATATTTTAAACCATGAAAAGGATAAGACTGTTATTAACAATGTTTCTATCCCTGGCGTTTATATCTACCGGAATTGATGCTCAGACTCCAGGGAATGAGACCATGAACCAGTTTGTAGTCATTGCAAACAATCCCGGTCCGGTAATATCAAAAGATATTTACGGACACTTCTCAGAACATCTTGGAACATGCATTTACGGAGGTATCTGGGTTGGACCCGATTCGAAGATTCCAAATACGTACGGAATCAGAAATGATGTTTTGTTTGCACTGCGGGAACTGAAAGTGCCTAATCTCAGGTGGCCCGGAGGATGTTTTGCCGACACCTACCACTGGCGAGATGGTATCGGACCTCAGGCAAAAAGGGCTTCGATCGTGAATATTCACTGGGGCAGGGTTACAGAGGATAACTCATTCGGTACACATGAGTTTATGAAGCTCATAGAACTGCTCGGATGTGATGCTTACATAAACGGTAATGTCGGCTCGGGAACCGTCCAGGAAATGGCAGAATGGGTTGAATATCTGACCAGTGATGCCGAAAGTCCCATGACAAGGCTCCGCAAAGAAAACGGCAGGGAAACACCCTGGAAAGTCAGATACTGGGGAATAGGAAATGAAAACTGGGGTTGCGGCGGAAATATGACAGATGAATTTTATGCCTCTGTAATGCGCCAGTATTCAACTTACCTGAATAACTACGGAGGTAATCGTCTTTATAAAATAGCCTGCGGACCCTACGGCGATAACTACCAGTGGACAGAAACCCTGATGAAAGATCCTTCTGCACGTAACATGTTTCAGGGTATCTCAATTCATTACTATTCGGTAGTTGACGGATGGAATTATAAGGGTTCAGCCACTAAATTCGATGAAAGAGAATGGTTCGAAACCTTCCGGCTTAACTATGACATCGAACGAATTATAATCGGGCATAAAAATATTATGGATCGTTACGACCCGGCAAAAACAAAAGGCCTGATAGTTGATGAATGGGGCAACTGGTTTAACGTTGAACCGGGTACCAATCCCGGATTTTTGTACCAGCAGAATTCATTGCGCGATGCTATCACTGCCGCAATACACCTGAACATTTTCAACCGCCATGCCGACAGGGTTAAGGTGGCAAACCTCGCACAGATGGTTAATGTTCTGCAGGCTGTAATACTTACGAAGGATGATAAAATGGTTCTTACTCCCACATATCATGTATTCAAAATGTTCAGGAATCATCAGGATGCCCGCCTCCTTAAAACCGATTTAAAATGTGAGGATTACGCCTATGGCGATAAAAAAATTCCAGCCATCTCTGCTTCCGCCTCTATGAGTAAAGACGGGACAATACTCATTACAATGGCGAATCTTAATCCGGCAAAGGACATAACAGTAACCTGTCCTGTTATAGGTGCCAATATAAAAACCATATCCGGCCAGGTACTTACCGCACGGGAAATGAATGCGTACAACGATTTCGAAAATCAGAATAATGTTAAACCTGCAGAATTCAAAGGCTATAAATACAGCAACGGTATTCTTACGGTAACCATGCCTGCAAAATCGGTGGTTGCTCTTGAACTGAAATGATATGAAAAGACTTTTGAGTGCTCTGCCTGTTGTATGTATCATTCTGACAACAGCAGGATGTTCAGAGAGAAAAACTGCAGATTATCCTGTTAAGCCCGTTCCTTTTACATCGGTAAAGCTGACTGATAATTTCTGGGCTCCGAGGATAAAAAGGAATGCGGAAATTACGATTCCCATAGCTTTCGCATATTGTGAATCGACGGGCAGGATAAGGAATTTTGAAATTGCCGGCGGTCTCGATACCGGAAGATTTCAGACTCTTTATCCTTTTGATGATTCGGATGTTTTCAAAATAATTGAGGGTGTATCATATTCGCTTCAGACTTATCCCGATCCCCGACTGGAGGCTTATCTCGATACACTTATCTGGAAAATCGGCCTTGCACAGGAGGATGACGGGTATCTCTATACAAACCGGACAATAGCAGAGATGCATGGAGGTTCAGGTCTGCACGAGTGGGCGAGCCCCCGTCGCTGGGAACTCGATTCTGTTCTCAGTCATGAACTCTATAATATCGGACATCTTTACGAAGCTGCCGTAGCTCATTACCAGGCAACGGGAAAGAAAACCCTCCTGGATATTGCAATTAAGTCGGCCGACCTGGTATCGAGAGATTTCGGGTACGACAAGCTGAAAGTTTACCCCGGCCATCAGGTTATCGAGATGGGACTGGCAAAACTTTACAGAATCACGGGCGAGAAAAAATATCTCAACCTTGCAAAATTCTTTCTCGATATACGCGGTCCGGGAGGAAGTGAATATAATCAGGCACACATACTACCTGTCAACCAGGCGGAAGCAGCAGGACATGCAGTAAGGGCTACTTACATGTATTCGGGCATGGCCGACATTGCAGCACTTGAAAATGATAAAAAACACCTTAACGCAATAACCAGGATATGGGAAGATATTGTCTGCAAAAAAATGTATGTGACTGGTGGTATCGGTGCTTCCGGAGGAAACGAAGGGTTTGCAGGCCCTTATGTCCTGCCGAACATGACGGCTTACTGTGAAACATGTGCTTCAATAGGTAATATATTTTTCAATCACAGGCTTTTCCTCTTCCATGGCGATGCAAAGTATTATGATATAATTGAAAAGACGCTTTATAATTCAATGCTGTCAGGCGTTTCTCTTTCAGCCGACAGGTTTTTTTATCCTAATCCTCTTGAATCGAAAGGCCAGCATAAAAGGCAGGCTTGGTTCGGTTGTGCATGCTGTCCGTCTAATATATCGAGGTTCATGCCTGCATTACCGGGGTATATTTATGCTCAAACCGTCAGGGATATTTATGTAAATCTTTATGCTTCAAATGAGGCTGAAATTTCTCAGGGAGATAAAAAAGTATATATAGTTCAAAAGACAAATTATCCATGGGACGGCAGGGTGGAGATAACCGTAGAACCTGAAAAACCGGAGGTATTTACTTTGAGACTCAGGATTCCCGGGTGGGTAAGAAATGAAGCAATTCCCGGCGGGCTGTACAAATTTACATCAACGTCCCGGGAAAATTTTTCTTTTTCAGTTAACGGTAAAGATGTAAAATATTCAGTTCTGAAAGGTTATGCGGTTATAAAAAGAAGATGGAAGAAGGGCGACCGTGTGCTCATAGATTTTCCAATGCCGGTAAGGATGGTGCGTGCCGATGAAAGAGTAAGAGATGACGAAGGAAGAGTTGCTCTTCAGAGAGGGCCTATTATTTATTGTGCCGAATGGCCCGATAATAATACAGGTAATGTCCGGAATCTGATTTTAGATACAACTGCTGTATTCTCCACACAATTCAGGGCCGATTTACTCGAGGGAGTACAGATAATTACTGCTTCAGGCCGTCAGGCCGTCCGTTTACCTGAAGGGGAAATAAAAATGATGGAGCCTGAACGGGTTACATTTATTCCTTATGCCTGCTGGAACAACCGGGGCCCGGGTGAGATGATTGTCTGGTTGCCTGTTACACCAAAGGCAGCCTTGTTTCTTAAGGATTAGATTTATTATAGGATAGCGGTGAACTTTTTGATACACCAGGGAAAAATGCTATTTTTACCTCGAAAAATCATGATATGCAGAAGGAATATATTATTTGTATACCGGAGAAAAAAGGAACAATAAAAAGCGAGTGGGAACAATGCCTGAAAAAACTGGAAAATTTAAGTAAAGAAAGATATCGGCCAGTAAAATTTAATGTATTTATTGATATTGCTGAATATAAGTCGTTTATAAAAATTAGAAAAGAGATTATAGACTCAGTTCTTGACTCATTCGGTTATGAAAGTCCTGCAGTAAATGTAACTGTCCACCCCCCTGAGAAACCGTTTAAGGTAGTTGTTGAAGCGATGTTCGCAATTCCACAGGATTTCACCTTCCAGATGAAATTATTTAACAACATTCCCTATGTTGTGATTGAACAACCACAATACAGGGAGTTATGGATAGCCGGTATTGGAGGGGAATTTAATGATAATTTAAAAAATGCCGCATTCTTCGCTTTTGAAAGTGTATTTGAAATTTTAAGACTTGAGGGGATGTCGTTCGATAATATTGTGCGGCAGTGGAATTATATAGGAAATATTCTGGAAGTCAGAAATGGATACCAGAATTATCAGATATTTAACGATGTAAGAAGTGAGTGTTACAGAAAATACCGGACAATAAAAAACTTTCCTTCAGCGACGGGAGTGGGAATGAAAATGCCGGGAGTCTTTCTTGATGTATGTGCCGTTCAATCGGGGGAGGATTTGCGTATATTACCTGTAAGTAACCCTCAGCAGATTAATGCTTATGAATACGGACAGCAGGTTCTGAAAGGATTACCTCTGAATGGCACCAGACCTAAAAATCCACCCCAGTTTGAGCGGGCCCTGATAGTGGAAAACAGAAACAGTATTACACTTTTTATTTCGGGTACTGCTTCAATTATCGGTCAGGAGACAATAGGGAAAGGAGACATAGAGAAACAGGCAACAGTCACCATAAATAATATCAGAATACTTTCCGAGCCGGAACGTATTCAGTACATTTTGGGACGTAAGGTTGCAGATTCGGGCAGATACCTTCTTCTGAGGGTTTATATAAAGAAACAGGAAGATTTTCGCATTGTTAAGGAAATAACTGAAAAAAATTTCCCGGGGGTTCCGGCAGTTTATATACAGGCTGATATCTGCCGTGATGACCTTCTTACAGAAACTGAAGCAGAAATGGTTTTTGGCAGATGGAATTCGTGAGAACGGCTGTGAAGATTTGAAAATCATTAAATTTCATAAATCACTAATAAGTTAAATCTGTTTAAACCTGAGTTTTATTAATTTCGTAAAAAATCGGAAGAAATGAAAAAGATAATTTTTTTAACAGCAGTCATTGTTGCAACGGCAGCTCTTGTTACATCGTGCGACCAGGCAAAAAAAGGTACTGGAAAAGTGTTAAAAGAGATTCAGGGAACTCATAAGGGGAAGGATGTTTATCTTTTTACCCTTACGAATAAACAGGGTAATGTTCTTAAGCTTTCAAGTTACGGGGCACGCATTGTCTGGATTGAAGTACCCGACAGAGAAGGTAAGAAGGAAAATATCACATTCGGGTTCGATACATTTGAAGGCATGATAAACGGGGATCCCTATTTTGGTTCTGTGGTAGGCCGGTATGCAAACCGGATTGCAAAGGGCAGATTTACTCTCGATGGAGTAGAATATACCCTTACACTGAATAATGGGCCGAACAGCCTGCATGGAGGGCCGGGCGGATGGCACAGTGTTGTATGGGATGGTGAGGTATTGACAAAATCTAAGTATCCGTCTGTTAAATTTACTTATCACAGTCCGGATATGGAAGAAGGATACCCTGGAAACATGCACGTGGAAGTGAATTATACCTGGACGGATAACAATGAGATTATTATTGATTACAGATGTACTACCGATAAGAAAACGATTCTGAATATTACGAATCATGCATACTTCAACCTGCATGGTGCGGGGAACGGTGATATACTTGATCATGAACTTGTAATTAAGGCATCGAGGTTCGTTGCTGTTGATTCGACTCTGATACCAACAGGTGAGTTGCGACAGGTGGCAGGAACACCATTTGATTTTATGGCTCCCCATAAGGTGGGTGAGAGAATCAATGAGCCTTACGACCAGCTTATAATGGGAAAGGGCTACGACCACACGTTTGTTCTTGATAATATTGAAGAAGTAGATGCAACTGTTTACGACCCGCTTACTGGCAGGTTTATGGAAGTTATAACCGACCAGCCGGGTATTCAGTTTTATTGTGGTAATTTCCTTAACGGGAGCAGGATAGGCTATGGAGGCAAGCCTTACACCTACAGATCGGGACTCTGCCTTGAAACAGGTCATTTCCCCGACAGCCCGAATCATCCGGATTTTCCTTCAACAGTACTGAACCCTGGTGAGGTATTTAAGTCAAGGACTGTTTACAGATTTTCTGTGAAATAAAGATATTATTTTCACTTTCAATACAATTCTAACGCTATTATTTCACCTTGACAAGAAGGGGTATCCAGCCTCCAGATGGACGGTGAGGGGTAGTTTCTGTTATTCATCAATAAGGTCTATATACTCCCCGAAGAGGAGAAGGAATTATATAAATATGGATTGACTTTATTACTAATATTTTTATCCACAAAAAAAGGGACGCATAAAAATGCGTCCCTTTTTATAGTAAGTTGAAATTCTTCAACTATTTGCCGTATGCCGGATCCTGCTGGAGGACACCCTTCTGGATATCGAGCTGATCCTGTGGCAGTGGCCAGTAGTCATCTCTGTCAGGTTCATAAACAGCGCCTGTCATGAAGCCTCTGACTTTTACGTCACGTGCCACATACTGGTCGAGAACCTGTTTGATTATACCCCAGCGCCTCAGGTCGAAGAAACGATGTCCCTCGGTAGCAAACTCGAGTCTGATTTCTTCCCTGACAGCCTTTCTTGCATTTTCTTTTGTATCAAATGGATACTGGCCGGGTACATCAGGATAAGGTTCGACCTTGTAGTTTGCAGCGGGAGCGTTCCAGTCTACTGCACCTGATGCTAGGTTAAGCAGGTTTTTGTATTGTGTACAGCGACCTTTGATTGGTGTTGTGCTCTTTGCCCTGTTACGTATCATGTTTACGAGCTGGCGTGCATAATCAAGCTGGCCATCCTCCACTGCACACTCGGCTCTCCACAGGATGATATGGCTCAATCGGTACAATCTGAAATTGAGTCCATTATAAAATGCTGTACCGTAGGAGTTTAGAGACTGTTCCGAATAAGCCTGCATAAACTTCTTTGTCATAAACGGACCCCCATTGTTCGGGTTTCTTATCCATGGCTCGCCCGGGTGTATACCCCATCCTTTGAAGTCAATTCCACGGCGGGCAATTGTATAGTCAACCCGTGGATCAAGTAAGTGATCCGTAGGAATAAATTCCTCAGAACCTAAAAACTTAATGTCATTTGCAAGCGAATCACGTGCGGCAGGGTCGAGGACTGGTAACCCGTTTGCATCAACCTGAAATGCCTCGAACAGGCTCTGAGAAGGTTGGTAGAATCCCCACCCTCCGCACGAAGCAGCACCTTTCTGGTGCTTTATTGCTCCTGCAAGAAGCATGCTGGTATGACCAGTTGATGTGGTTGAGCATTGCAGCTCGAATATTGACTCAGAATTATTTTCATGAGTCATATCAAAGTTCCATCCGTATTCAGCTACAAGACTGAATTTACCGCTGTTAAGTATGTCATCAAGAAGAGGTTTTGCCAGATTGTATTCGCCCTGGTACATATGAGCCTGTGCCTTTATGGCTTCTGCGGCATATTTATGAATACGTCCCTTTTCTCCTTTAGGCCTTGTGGTTGGAAGGTTGTCAATAGCCCACTGTAAATCAGCCTCTATTTCGTCCCAGCATGGAGAAGTATTCGGAACTTCTTCAGGTTTGACACTTCCCAGTTCCTCCTGTGTCTTAATGTATGGAATCTTTTCGAAAATCTTGTTTGCCTGGAAATGGAACCATGCTCTCAGGGCTTTGGCTTCACCTTCTATTTCCTTGGCCCTGCTCTCCGGGATTGGATTGGCTCCTTTCTGTGTCTTCCACAGATATTCAAGAACAAGGTTACAGCATGCGACTCCGTTAAAGCAATCCCTCCATCTTTCACGCATATATGGATTTGATGGAAGGCATTCCCACCTTTCAACATCATTAAAAGCCGACTGGTCGCCTGGTTCCGTACCTTTATAGCAGTCATCCGATGCACCGCTGCCATAAGTCCAGTCAGTACCCATAGCAGAGCCAAATATTGACCTTCCCTTTGTTGCCTGGTAAGCAGATGTCAGAAGGTATTCAACTCCAGTAGGGGATTCAAGGACAGAACCTGCTGCAGTTCCGTAAGGTTCCTTGGACAGGAACTCCTCGCTGCATGAATAAATCAGCATCAGGCCTGTTACAAACAGTATGCTTAAAAATAAACTTACAATTCTTTTCATATCTTACTGTATTAAAGATTTACAAATTACAAACCAAAGGAAATACCGAAAATAAACTGTTTCGGAGTAGGCCATGCACCTGAATCTATTCCCATATTAATGCCCACAGCGGAAATTTCAGGATCAAGACCGGTATACTTGGTTAAAGTAAACAGATTGGTTCCCTGGAAGTAGACCTGCAGATTACTGAGTTTGTTCTTAAGTAGTCTGTTCAGGTCATATCCTACTCTGAGTGACCTCAGACGCAGGTAGGAACCGTCTTCAACAAAGTATGTGGAAGGTTCCTGATGCCTTGTGTCGTTTGAGTATATAATAGGCATTGTGGCTTTCGAGTTGTCACCATTGAGGTAAGGACTACCCCAGGATTCATACAGCCTCTTCTTTGACTTACCTGACGGGAACTGTGTAAAATCAATAAAACGGCTTACATAGTTTATGATCTCATTACCGTAAGTTGCATAGAAGTTTGCGTTAACATAGAGCCCTTTGTATTCAACGTCAAGTGTAAGACCCGCTGTGAAGTCAGGGTGCGGTGAGCCAATATAGGTACGGTCGTTGGAATCAACATAGCCGTTTCCGTCAACATCCTTATATTTGAAACTCCCGGGAGCATTGTATGTTCCGGTTGCGCCAAATGCTTTCGGCCACGCATCAACTTCAGCCTGATCAAGGAAGATTCCTTCACATACATATCCGAAGAATTCGGGGAATGCCCTGCCAGACTGTGTTCTTGTATAAATTTTTTCACGGTATGTTGACCCCTGATAAAAGTCGGTTGCGACATCAGTAAGTCTAACCACTTCGTTCTTATAATGTGTGAATACCACATCGGCACTGTATTTCAGGTCACCGCTGAGGGCAGTATTGGAATATCCAAGCTGGATGTCTATACCGGTATTCTTCATCTCCCCTATGTTGATTGACGGTGCCGAAACGTTGCCTTTTATAAGAGGTACCTGCTTCGGATAAAGCATGTCGCTAGTGGTCTTCTGCCACAAATCAATATTAACTGTCAGGTTTTTCAGAAGGGTTGCATCAATACCTATGTTGGTTGTTGTTGACTTCTCCCATCTCACTTCTGTATTTCCAAGGGACGAGAGGTAGAATCCTGTAGTTCCAAGAGAGTTATTTGAACCGTCAAACGGATATGCTCCGTAAACTGTACCTGATGTTCCGGTTGTAAACTGGGTAAAGCTGTTGTAGTTACCCATGCGGTCGTTACCTACAACACCGTATCCAACACGAAGTTTCAGATCGGTCAGCCAGCTTGAAGTTGCAGCCATAAAGCTTTCCTGGGTGATTCTCCATCCGAGAGAAACAGCAGGAAATATACCATATTTCTTTTCTCCGAAGCGTGAAGAACCGTCCCGGCGGACAACGCCTTCAAGCAGATACTTATCGGCGTATGAATAGTTAATACGTCCGAATATTGAGAAGAGGCTGTTTTCACCGTACGGAGCACCGGAGTTGGTTATATCACGAAGACCTGTGTTCAGGGTCATGTACTGAACAGCATCAAATGAAAACTGGTTCCTTGATGCGGACATGGAAATTCCTTCAGTATCATAAGCTTCAGTACCGGCAATTGCCTTAAGGTTATGCTGTCCGAAAACAATGGAGTACTCGGCAGTGTTGGTCCATGTCCAGTTCGTGCCTGTTCCTGCTGAATAACCCAGATAATCATATGTGCCACGTTCTGCATGGGCAACTTCAACATAGTTTATGTTTTTTGAAAAGTATGAGTTATAGTTAACCCCGATACGTGACTGGATTGAGAGGCCTTTCAGAATATTAAACCTGACAAAAACATTTCCGCTCAGGTTCAGACTTTTGGTGTTATCGTACTGATTCTTGTCGAGCAGGAATATCGGGTTCTGGGCATTTCCGAGGTCACCTGCCCTTGTACCTGCATAGGTTGTTCCTGAAATGTCAAATACTGGAATAATCGGAGGTATTCTGTAACACCATGATACTATTGAGCTTTCGGAATTATCATTACCGGTGTAACCAAAATTGTAGGTGTAGCTACCTCCGAGTGTTGTGCCAAGGTCTATCCATTTTGCAGGGCTTGTGGTTACATTTGTTCTGAAGTTAAGCCTTTTGTACCCTGTGTATTTAAATATTCCGTCATCCTGAAGGTATCCGAGCAGGAATGCATATGTAGTATTGGCTGAACCACCGGCAACATCAATCTGGAGGTCTCTATAGGTTCCTTTGCGTGTTGCTTCTTTAAACCAGTCGGTGCCAATTTTATTGGCTTTGGTGATAAGGTAAGTATCGGTACCATCCTGCCATGAGAGCTTATTATCATAAAGGCTGGGATCTGCAGCCGGGTCTCCTTCCTTGGCACCGGCAGGGAAAATATAATCAGGAATTACAGGGGTTGCACCTGTTCCATACTGTTTATGGTTGGGTGCCACGCCTGCATTCTTGAATTCCAGCCAGAGCATTTCACCATATTCCTGAGTGTTCAGAAGGTCATAGAACTTTGAGCTGGCTGTTACACCCTGCATGTAATTTACATTCAGCGATACTTTCTGGTTTTTGCGGCCTGATTTTGTTGTTATAAGTACAACGCCGTTTGCAGCACGTGCGCCGTATATTGACATTGCTGCGGCGTCTTTCAGGATGGTTATAGATTCAACGTCGTTTGGTGCATAGGTACCACCTGGTACGCCGTCAACAACATAAAGCGGGCTGGCGTCATTGATTGTGGTCATACCACGTATTCTGATGTTGGCTCCGGCACCTGGAGTATGTGCATTGAGGATCATAACACCTGCAACCTTACCCTGCAGACGCTGTATTGCACTTGCAGATGTTTGAGTTGCCAGTGCAGCGGCATTGACTGCTGAAACAGCACCTGTAAGGGTTTTTCTTGCCTGTGTTGAGTAGCCAACTACTACTACCTCATCGAGGGCTGAAACAGCTTCAACCATAACTACATCAATATTATTCAATGCACCCACAGGTTTTTCCTGTGTCACAAAACCTACAAACGAGAACTGCAATACTGCTTCAGGCCCGGCAACATTTATCTGGTACCGCCCGTCAGCATCTGAAATGGCACCATTGGTCGTGCCTTTTTCAATGATGTTTACACCTGGCAGGGGATTCCCTGCAGCATCAGTAATCCTTCCTGTAACTCTTTTCTGCTGCAAATTGCTCCAGACAGAGTTCTCATCATTAGCCGATGATGAGGCAAATACCGGAAGAGCCATTGCGAACAGAATAATAAGAGCTACAAGCTTTAAGGCAACGTTGACTTTTAACATTGCCCTGAACTGGAAATTACGCAATACTTCTTTTGTCATACAATTATAGATTAAAAGTTTGCTTTAATTGAGATAAATAAAAAAATATCATTTTCCCTTTTAAGAGGGAACTGAGAAAAAGGTAATCAAAGTTTCCCGGGAATGTGAGGCAAACCGTGAACGTTCGCCTCCGAAAGAATTTGGTTCGGTTTTCTTCATAGGCATCAAGGTTTTAAGGTTAGTGTAAAGGGTTCTTCAAAGTCTCCATTATTACTTATGGAGCGCATTCCAAAGTTATAAGATTTTTAAAAAAAAAAAAAATATTTAACAATTTTTAATAAAAATGAAAATAGAACCAGTAGGTATTCCCGAATTCAGGTTCCATGGCATTTCCCGATAATGCTGACCTTTGTCTTAATGCCGAATAAGCTGCGACATACCGGCTGAAACGTTCAGTTGTTGCGTAACTTACAGTTAGCCCACCGAGGTCAGGCATCGCTCTTTTGCTGTTGTAATATATCAATACGGCCTCTTCTATATGCCGTGGGATTTTTGTATATCCCAGTTCTTTCATCTTTGGGATATTCATAACAGTGGTTTCAACATCTTTACTGAGAAGCAGCCAGGCCATAAGATATTCGAAAGCTCTTCTGTTGTCCGGATTGGCTTCAACAAGCAATGGCAGGTTATCTTCCGGTGATTCGAGGAATATGAAAAAATTATCAAAAGGTATAATTGCTTTCTTTTTACCCAGATCCGGATTAGCCTTAATCAGAGAAGTGTCATAAACAAACTTTTCATACTCCTCTGCAAGGTCCCTGTAAAAAAGAGTTTTTTTCAGAATGTTTATGTACTTATCTGCCATTCTGATATTTCCGTTGATAAGGTTGGTTTTAATCAGCATCTTTAAATTCTGAGGTCTGTATCCGTAAACTACAAGTTCCTCATAAGCCCAGCGATGGGCTTCGTTTATCAGGCCTATTGAATAAAATACGTGTGCTCCCCAGTTCAGATGTTCATCATCCCATGGCAAAAAGAGCGACTTTGTTCCGGCATCCTGCCTGCCGAAAAACATTCTGTCGCATAGCTGGTTGGTTTCTGTTAAGGAGATATTGTAAAAATATTGTGCGATTATATTTCTTGCAGGATAGGTTTCGTAGTATTTTACAGCTTCCTGCCACTTTTCTTCAAAAACAAGTTTCTCGAGATTAACAACTCTTGCAACATCAGGATTAAATTTATTCAAAAGAAGAAAACCAGTGCCTGTAAAAAGCATAAAACCCAGTAATAGCCTGAAAATATATAAAGTCCGGTTCATCTTTTTTACATGCCCGGAAATCAAAATAAGTGCGGGATACATTATTATATATAAGGTCAGAAAGATGGTCAGAAACCGGTGAGTGGAGTTGTTAACGTAGGGTAAGGGGTAAGTCAGAAGCTGTTTTGCCGGGAGGATGAATATGGAGTGGGCCGATAAAAGAAGAGTAACTACGGTTAGTGCAATAACTGATAGAGAATAAAAAAATTTCCGTGCTCCTTTTAGGTATATAAGAATGTAAATTATATATAGTCCTGAAAAAATCAGAGCATAAGCTCCGGTAACGTAGTAAAACAATGGGAAAAGGATTAACGTTGCAATATGTATTCTTTTGTTTTCGGATGATGATGCAAAGAGAAAATAGATGAGAACCATCAGATATCCGAGATTATAGGATATCGTATGATAATAATGCGACTGCATGAGAAAGAGAGATACGGAAGGAATCAACAGCAATACGGTTGAAAATATGTTGCCGTCCTTAAGCTTACGGTTTATAAAATAAATCACAACAGAAGGAAGACTGAGAAATAATGAAAGAATTAACGAACCCGCCAGAGGATTGACATAAAATTGAGTTATGAATAATCCGGCCAGATCAAGTAATCCACCGGGTTTTAATAGAAACTTTCTATAAAAATCAGGCAGATAAACAAAAAGATGTTGCTGCTCCTGAAAAAAGAGTATATAACTGCCGGCACTGAAAAAGAAAATAAAGGAAGAAATGAAAAAAATTATTATGAAGAGCCATACGTCGTATTCAGGTAATTTGCTTAAAATATTCGCTTTTTTCTGCATTTTCCCGGAAGTTTTTCATTCATGAATGGGTTTTTCACCCGGATTCCTTTTTATGGCTGTCCTTTTTTTATCCCATTCCGGAAGGGAATCAGCCTTATTTGCCGCTAAAGCTTTAACGGATTCATTTTTTGAGGAAGCCATAAAATCACGCGGGCCAACTTTTAATTTCGCGTTTACAGGCTGGGGAAGGTTGAACGACTCGAGCATGTAGAAATACTTTTCCGGGTTTTTCTGCGGCAGCACAAAAGGTTTTCCTGTATTTCCACCGCTGTCGAAATATGAAATAAAGGGTCTGGTACTTCTTCCGTCAAGCCTTTTACTGCTGAAGATTAACCATCTGCCGTTTGACGACCATTCATGCCAGCTTTCAGTTTCCTCACTGTTGATATCCAATTTTTTTAATTTACCCGATTGCAGATCTATCATGTAAAGATCGGCCTCACGGTGCCAGTTGAGAAAAGTTCCGAAGTCGGCAAGGGTAAATACAAGAAAGTTTCCGTCGGGTGATACCCGTGGATATGATACGCTTTTACCTTCTGATGCAGCATCATAAACCATTTCAACCCTGCCATGTGAACCTGTTTCCGGATTAAAGGATATTCTTACAAGGCTGTATTTTAAAAGTTTCATTTTTTCAGGGTCGCGCCACGGTTCTTCAATATTCTGCGGTGTCCTGCAGAAATACAGGTAACGTCCGTCGTTCGACCAGCATGGGAAAGTCTCGAGATATTTTGTGGTATCTTCTGCATCATGCACCATTGCGATGCTGTTTTTTCCCATGTCGTAAATAATAATATCCGATACCAGGTCGAAGACTTCAATGCTCTTCGAATAGTGTGCATAGAAAGTTTGTCTTACCTGATTTGAAGAAAAAGCAATATATCTTCCTGAGGGATGCCATGCGGGGTATGTGGCACTGCCTGGCATGGGGTCAGTTTTAAGATCTTTTCTTTCGATTTTGCCGTCATAAACAATATATGTACCTCCCTTTGAGCCTCTTACATGAACCATGAATCTGTCGGAGCGGTTGTTGCAGAAGGAGTGACAGTTGATACAGTTCATATCGAGAACCTGATTCTCGATTATTGATTTTTCACTGAAATCTTCAACGCATCTCTGAACTATTCTTAATGTTGACCAGCAATAATAACCCGGGTAGATTAAACGGTATGCAAGGTAAGGATCAACCGGCTCAGTGGCAACAAACATATGGAAAGGCTCATATTCAATATTTTTCTCTTTTTCCTGAGAAATGATTTTAATGAATATTTTATCACCCGTGCTCTTCCGCAGCATTCTTTTCCATCGCTTCATCGGGAAGCGAACCTGCCCGTTGCGTGACTTCACTCTTATTTCGTAATCTCCTTTACCCGATTCAGCAACAACAATAAAATGATTGCCCTGTTCCTTTATAGTGAAATTCATGGGAGCGATATTCGGGGGAATAGTTACATTAATATAATCGGGTTCAATATGAGGCAGGTAACCGGACTTATTAAGGTTTTTACCGGCTTCTTTCCCGCAGCTGGTAATAAACAACAGAAAGGCCAGCAGGACAGGAGTTACAGGTTTATTTTTATGAATTCTCAACTTAATGACAGTTTCATTATACTTACTGAAATTTATGCGATAAAGTTAAAATTTTATTTAAACTTTTATGTTTTGTTATTTATCTGTTATCTGGAATCTGGTGGAATGATTATTTGCGAAACTGTTGCTTACACTCAGTTCCTGAATAACCTTAAGAAAAAAAGGCTGTTTTGAAACAGCCTCTTCTTTGTACCCGGAGCGGGACTTGAACCCGCACAGCCATTTGTCTGGCCACAGGATTTTAAGTCCTGCGTGTCTACCGATTCCACCATCCGGGCAACCTGGTCTGTTATGCTCCCGGTTGTATATTTCAGAAACATAACAGCACAAAGTTAATACAAAAACTTTAAAATCTCATAAGGACAGGTTTCCCGATTCCCGCTTTTTCAAGCGGCTTGAGCTGTGTTGCTGCATCACCCACAACCACATAATACATTTTCCCGGGATCTATATACTTGCGTGCATATTCAAGTATTTTATCTGCGGTCAGTTCTTTGACAAATGCTTCCTCCTGTTTGATATAGTCCTCAGGCAGGTTATATGCACTCATCGTATTGAGCATGTTAACCAGGGCATTCAGGGTTTCAAACCTGAGTGCATTGTTTTTCATCAATGCCGATTTTGTGAAGTCAACGTAATCCTGAGGGATATTCTCTCTGTATTTTTCCATTTCAGTTTTGAAAATGGTAACAGATTCAAGAGTGGCATCTGTCCGCACCCTGGATGAAGCCGTGAAGGCTCCGTAATTCCTGCCGCCCGAGAACGAAGATCTTGCTCCGTAGGTAAATCCTTTTTCTTCCCTGAGTATCAGATTGAAGATTCCATTAAATGAACCACCCAGTTTGTAATTGGCTACTGTGGCCGGATAGAAATCGGGATGACTTCTTGGAATGGATGGCGTTCCTATTGCAATGACAGATTGTTTGGCACCAGGTACGTCCACGAAATATATCTGTGCTTTTTCAGGCGGTGCAGGAGTCTTTAGTTCGGGTACATTAATTTCTTTTGCCTGCCATCTGCTGTTCAGTCCGGCAAGTGCCGACTCAACCTTCTGCTGGTCAATGTCACCTGCAATAATAAATCGTGCCACCGAAGGAGAGAAATACCTGTTGTAAAAGTCCTTCAGGTCATCTATCGTTATTGAAGCAACCGACTCTTCCGTTCCTGTAAGGTCATAAGCAAGAATATTATCACCATATATGAGTTTGTTCAGAGTGCGGTTTGCAAGATAGTCAGGACTTGCTGTATTGCGTTTAAGGGCATTTATAATTCTGCTCTTTGCAAGTGCAAATTGTTCTTCGTCCCACCTCGGTTCAAGAAGCATCTCTTCAACAAGTGCAAGTGTTTTCTCAAAATTTTTAGTCAGGGTGCTAACATTAATAGAAATGTCTTCATTATCAGCTCTTACATTTATTGAAGCACCAAGCATTCCTATGGCATCTTCGAGTTCTTCGGGGGTTTTGTTTTTCGTTCCTTCATTCATCATCGTAGCTACCAGATTGGCAAGACCTGCTTTTTCTGGAGATTCAAGCATTCGGCCACCTTCAATAACCAGTGAATAACTCACCAGCGGCAGTTCAGAATGTTTTATTCCCCATATTCTTATGCCGTTTGAAAGATTTGATTTCCAGGGCTTTGGAATTGTTACTTCAGGATCAGGTCCGAGCGGAGGTTTTACGCTGCGGTCAATCCTGGTCGGAGTCTTTATTACTGGCTCCTCAGGTAGATCTTCAATGCTTACACGGGTTTGCCTGGTAACATCTTCTTCCTGGATACCTGCATTTATTGATCCTTCAGCTATAAGATTAACCTGTCCTTTCGGAACAAAACTGGTCTCGACAAAATTTTTGCCTTTTATGTATTTTTCGTAAGCTTTTTTGACATCGTCCATTGTAACAGACTGAATATTTGCAAGGTCTTTTTTGTAATATCCCGGGTCTCCTGTATACATTGTATATTCGGCAAGGGTAAAAGCTTTTCCCTGAACACTTGCAAACTGGGTTACAAACCGGGTTTCGTATTGTGCTTTAATTTTTTTCAGGTCATCTTCCGAGAAGCCTTCCTTTTCAAATCTTTCAAACGATTCAAAAATTGCTTTTTCAACATCGGTAAGATTAATACCCGGATTGGCTGTAACTGATATTGTAAAGCTGCCTGCAAGTTCCTGCGAGCTGTTTCTTGCCATAACATTGGAGGTGAGTTTTTTCTCTTTTACGAGCACCCTGTACATTGGCGATTTTTTTGAACCAGCAAGAAGTTCACCAAGAAAATTCAGCGCATATGAATCCTTTGAATATCTTTCAACTGTGGGAAAAACCATTGTTAAGCGGGGTGCCCTTGCAAAATTGTCTTCGTGGTATAGCTTTGTGGTTGAGTCAAGAGTTACGTTCATCGGTTCGCGCTTTTCTACGGGTTCACCTGCCGGGATCTCTCCGAAATATTTATTGACAAGTTCTTTAACCTCCTCAGATTCAAAATCGCCCGATATTACAAGAAAAGCATTATTGGGAACGTAAAATTTTCTGTGGAATGCTTTCACATCTTCAACCGTAGCATTTGCCAGATCTTCCATCCTGCCAATCACGGTCCAGCTGTAAGGATGTCCCTGTGGATAAAGATATTTCAGAATGATTTCATTATTGAATCCGTAGGGAGCATTGTCAACACTTTCTCTTTTTTCATTCTGTACGACATTTTGCTGGATTGCAAAAGATTTTTTTGTAATGGTGTTTTCAAGGTATCCCATACGGTCTGATTCCATCCAGAGTGCAAGCTCAAGTGCATTTTTGGGAATCACCTCATAGTAGTTTGTTCTGTCCTGGCTCGTGCTTCCATTCAATGAACCTCCGGCACCCTGAATATTTCTGAAGAATTCATCCTCACCCACGTTCTCTGAGCGCTGGAACATCATGTGTTCGAAAAGGTGTGCAAAACCTGTTTTTCCTTCAGTTTCGCGACTGGAACCTACATGATAGTAAACGGCAACCGAAACAATAGGATCTGACTTGTCCTGATGCAGGACAACCGTTAGCCCGTTCGGTAAAGTGTACTTCTCAAAAGGAATTGAAATAACAACTTCTTCGCTCTTTTTGCAGGCTACTAAAGTTATTATTAATAATAATAGTGCGGATAAGTAAAAACGTTTCATTTTGTTTTATTTTTGAGGTTAAAAATAGTATAAAAATTGTTCCGAAAAATATTTATTTTCTATCCTGAAAACGAATTTATTCTTGATAAGTACCGGATTAGAATAAAAATTCGCCGGTTACCGGTTTTTATCTGTGTTTTGCTGAAATTATACCGGTACTGTTATGTGTAAGTTGTAAACAAGCATATTTCTTCTAACTTTGCGATTGAAATTAAAAGTATTATCATGAAGAAAGGCTGTTTAATAGGACTTATCTTAGGTTCTCTTGCGTTATTGTTCATACTTTTGACGGTACTCTGGGGCATCAGGGTTTACAATAATATGGTTTCGATGAATGAGGCTGTTGTGAGCCAGTGGGGTAATGTTGAAACTCAGTACCAGCGAAGGATGGATCTGATTCCGAATTTCGTGAACACGGTGAAAGGTGCTGCAAACTTTGAGCAGCAGACTCTCACAAGTGTCATTGAAGCCAGGTCGAGGGCAACGTCGGTTACGGTTGACCCTTCCAATCTGAGTGAAGAAGCGCTTGCACGTTTTCAGGAAGCACAGGGGGAAATAAGTTCGGCACTGAGCCGGCTTATGGTTGTAGTGGAACGATACCCTGAAATCAAAGCCACGCAAAATTTTCGTGACCTGCAGGTGGAGCTTGAGGGAACGGAAAACAGAATAGCCGTTGAGCGAAGGAAATTCAACGAGGTGGCGCAGGCTTACAATGCTTATATAAAGCGTTTCCCGAACAACTTCATTGCCGGCATAGGCGGATTCCAGCCAAAAGGTTACTTCAAATCGGCTGAAGGTGCTGAAAAAGCCCCTGAGGTTAAGTTTTAACAGGGGTTAGAAAACCATGAAAGCGTCATCTTTCTTTACAAAAGAACAAAAAGAAACAATTATCTCGGCTATCAGGGAGGCTGAAAAGGATACTTCGGGCGAGATAAGGGTGCACATTGAGAAACATTGTCCCGGAGATGTGCTCGACAGGGCTGCCTGGATCTTCCGAAAACTCGGGATGGACAAAACACGGGAGAGGAACGGGGTGCTTTTCTATCTTGCCATAGACGACAGAAAATTTGCTGTTATCGGCGATGCAGGCATCAATTCGAAAGTTCCAGAAGGATTCTGGAACCAGGTAAAGGAACTTCTGACAAAGTATTTTAAGGATGGCCTTTTTACAGAAGGTCTTACAGAAGGGATTAAACTTGCAGGCCGCCAGCTGAAAAACTTTTTCCCGTACAGGAAAGATGATATCAACGAACTGAGTGACGAAATATCGTTTAAAACATTCCCGGAAAAGGAAAATTAATGTCACATATAATAAATAAGCTGACAGCACTGGTAATATTTCTTTTGGCCGGTGCAGCATCTGCGCAGGATATACCTGATAAGCCTTATCCTCCAAGGCTGGTAAACGATTTTGCGGGCCTGCTTTCAAGAAATGAAGCCGATGCCCTTGAAAGAAAGCTTATTGCTTTTAATGATACCACTTCCACACAGATTGCCATTGTAGTAGTAAAAGACCTTGGAGGTTATGCAATTTCCGATTATGCACAGCGCCTGGGTGAAAAATGGGGTGTGGGGCAAAAAGGATTCGACAACGGAATAGTGATAGTGGTAAAACCGAAAACAGGAACGTCACGGGGAGAAGTTTTCATTGCTACAGGTTACGGACTTGAGGGGGCAATACCCGATCTGGTTTGTGCAGACATAATTGATAAGGAGATTCTCCCTGCTTTCAGGCAGGGTGAATATTACCGCGGTCTCGACAGGGCAACGGATGTTCTGATGGCACTCGCTTCGGGAGAATATTCGGCAGATGAATACGGCAGGAAGGCAGGAGGCAACCCTGAAGCAATACCGGGTATATTGCTGATTGTTTTCATGGTAATTCTGTTTCTTATCATCAATTCTGGCCGTTCAAATCATAACAACATATCACGCAGGGGAAGCGGTCTGCCGTTCTGGCTTCTGCTTTCCATGATGAATTCAGGAAGGTCATCGCGCGGAAGCTGGGGGGGATTCACCGGCGGTGGTGGTTTAGGAGGAAGTGGCGGATTCGGAGGCTTCGGCGGCGGTAGTTTCGGCGGTGGCGGAGCCGGCGGAAGCTGGTAAAATTTCAGAACCTTTAAAAAGGAATTAAGGTATCTTATTTTTTATCAGTTTTTCTTTTAAGATTAAAATCTTGAAAAATATAAAATATAACTTTGTGTTCAGGTAACTCGCCGGGGTTTAATATTGTGCAATGAAAAAATAAGGACCCGGAGATATTACTAAAATGATAGTTATAATTTTATAATATTTTTCTAAATATGGATTTACAGGATATTTTTGTACCCGATAATGAGGTCGGTAATTCGGGACTTGAATTAATATCCTTTCATGGTTTTACGGAATTTCTGATCAGGTTCTCACTTAACCTGATAGTAATAATGATTCTGATTAGATGGCTGTATTATACCGCCACCAGACGCAAAGATTACCTTTTTACCTACATCCTGATAGCAAACATAGTATTTCTGCTCTGTTTTCTTCTGGAAAACGTAAAACTTCAGGTCGGGTTTGCTCTGGGTTTGTTCGCAATATTTGGTATCCTTCGCTACAGAACGGATACGATTCCGATAAAGGAAATGACATATCTATTCCTGGTCATAGGAATTTCGGTAATAAATGCACTGACAACCTCTGATACCACACTTGTTGAAATTCTGTTCAGCAATATTGTTATTATCCTCATTACTTATGGACTGGAAAAGATATGGCTGCTCAGACACGAGTCGTCAAAACTTATAACTTACGAAAAATTAGACCTGGTAAAACCCGAAAAATATGACGAACTTCTTAATGACCTGCGCGAGAGAACGGGCATTAAGAACATAAAAAGGGTAGAGGTGGGAAAAATTAATTTTCTGAGAGGGTCATGCGATCTGAAAATTTTTTACGAAACCTTTGAGCCGGAAAAGACTCTGGAAAAAGAAAACTTGAGAAATGAAGATGATGAAGATGATTAAGAGAATAATATTTCTTTTCATTCTTCTTTTAGCCGCCGGAAATGCTGTTGGACAGGAAAGCGATTTTGGTTTGTGGTTTGAGCTGAATACTACACATAAAATTGTAAAAAAGCTCGACGCAATAGTAAATTGCGAAATAAGAACATTTAATAATTCTTCCCGGGTACATCAGGTTTTTATTGAAGGTGGGTTAGAATATAAGGTAACGAAGCGATTTTCTGTAGCAGGAAATTACAGACTTACAAGCAGAAGGGAGGATGATGACAATTTTTACTGGCGTCATAAGATTTTTGCCGACCTTAAGTTGAAATATCCCTTAAATGATTTTAATATTTCTGCCAGATTAAGATTTCAGAGAACAACAAAAACATATATTGAGGATATAGAGGATCTGGATGCAGCTTATTTATACAGATTCAGGCTCAAAGCCGACTATGACATACCCGGGGTGCCGGTAGCTCCATACATTTATTATGAATCGTTTTCGCCGGCTTTCGCAGGACAGGGTTTTCGGATCAGTAAGTACAGGCTTTCGGCAGGAGCTGAATTTCACCTGACAAAGAAATCTGATATTCAGGCCGGATACATTTTTCAGCGGGATACGGAACCGAAACTTAAACATATGAATGTAATGTCGTTAGGTTATTCGCTGAAGTTTTAAACTATGATGAGGGGGTTTTGTTATATAACTCTGGTATTTACGGTGCTACTAGTATTGGTGGGTGCATGTGAAAAAATCATTGTAAATAATACCAATGATGATAACGATAATAATGATAAAACGCCTGTATTTGAAGACAATAATGATTATGTATGGGAGGCCAATTCGGTAATTGATATCACACTTAACGGATACAGTGCCACATGTGCTTCAAACTCGGTAATTGTGAAGGGAGGAATCATAACAGTAACATCGGCAGGTAATTATAGGGTAACAGGTTCATTAAACGATGGACAGATTATTGTTAATACAAAAGATACAGAATGTGTGAGACTTATTCTGGATGGAACTAATATAAAATGTCTTAATAGTGCTCCTTTTTATATCAAAAAAGCCAGAAAAGTAATCATAATTTTGAACGGAAACACTCAAAACACGCTTTTTGACGGCAGCACATATAATCAGGTTAACAACGAACCCAGCGGGGCATTGTTCAGTAATTCCTACCTGGCAATTGCAGGGGATGGTTCTCTTTCAATTACTGCTAATTTTAACGATGGCATTTCAGGTGATGACGGAGTTGTCATTAAAAGCGGAAAAATATCAGTCACTGCAAAAGATGATGGCATCAGAGGAAAGGATTACCTTGTAATCAGGGATGGTAATATAAGCGTTAATTCAACCGGCGATGCGTTAAAATCTGACAATGAAACCACATCAGATATGGGTTATATTTCGGTGGATAAGGGGGAATTTAATATAACAACATTAAATGGAGATGGATTAGATGCTTTTAACTGGCTTAAGATAAAGGATGGAACATTTACTATTGTTACAGGTGGCGGTGCTTCAACAGGCAATGGTTATACTGGTACAGTATCAAAAAAGGGAATAAAGGGCAGAAATTCAGTTTTAATCGAGAAAGGGAATATAACTATAAATTCCGTTGATGATGCAATTCATTCGGACAGTGAAGTATTAATTGAGGACGGAACAATTACAATTTCTACAAATGATGATGCAATCCATGCCAATAACAAAATTACTGTTAACAATGGATTTATTACTGTAACAAAATGTTATGAGGGAGTTGAAGGTGCTTATATAACTTTTAATAACGGGACACACAGTTTTATCTCTACGGATGACACTTTCAACGGCACCAAAGGTATGCGTACTGAAATGAATGACGGCAGTAATGTTACCATTAATGGAGGATTCATTGTACTGAACACATCAAGAGGAGATGGTCTGGACAGTAACGGAAATATTGTTATGACAGGAGGAGCAGTGATTGTTCATGGACCACAGTCAGCACCGGAAGTGGGAATTGATGTGAACGGTTCATTCAATATTTCAGGTGGATTCCTCTTTGCCACAGGTCCTAATTCTGGGAATATGATTGAAGGAACCAGTTCAACTTCAGCTCAATATAGTATACTTGCAACAACTTCAACGGCAATATCTTCTTCATCGTTATTTCATATTCAGGACGCAGACGGTAAAGATATTGTGACCTATAAACCGGTAAGAAATATTTACTATGTTGTATTTTCATCAGCAGATTTAAAAACTGGAACCCAATATTCCATTTACACAGGTGGAAACCATACAGGAACAAATAATAACGGAATTTATACCGGAGGAGAATATTCCGGAGGTTCTTTTAAAAAGAGTTTTACCATCACAAGCAAATTAACAAGAGTTACTTTCTGAGAGTTTAATGCAAACTTTACACATCTTACTTTTTTTGATATTTATTCAGTAACCGGAAACCAGCAATTAGCAACTTAAGTAAATTAATTCATTTTAAAGAATATGCTTTTTATTGGTTTGACAAGATTATCCCTTGTTTTCTGATATATATTCCCTCCATTTCCCAATAACTTTTTTCATATCATCAGGCAAGTCCGATTCGAAAGTCATTCTTTTACCTGTTGAAGGGTGATCGAAAGAAAGAGTCCGTGCGTGTAGAGCCTGCCGCGGAAGGATTTCAAAGCAGTTTTTCACGAACTGCTGGTATTTGCTGAATGTTGTGCCCCTGAGGATTTTATCTCCGCCGTATTCCGCATCATTGAACAACGGGTGTCTGATATGTGCAAAATGGACTCTTATCTGGTGGGTCCGGCCTGTTTCAAGACGGCATTCAACCAGTGATACATATCCGAAACTCTCAATTACTTTATAATGTGTAATGGCCGGTTTACCGTGTTCGCCGCCGGGAAAGACCTGCATTATCTTTCTGTCTTTCAGATTACGTCCGATATGTCCCGTTATGGTACCTTCAGGCGGATCGGGTGTACCCCATACCAGAGCATTGTATATCCTGCCCGTCCTGCGGTCGAAAAACTGCCGGGCAAGACGGTTCTGTGCAATCTCATTTTTGGCGACAACAAGAATGCCCGAGGTGTTTTTATCCAGCCTGTGTACAAGTCCGGGACGCAATTCCCCGGTGCTGAAAAGAGGCATGTCCCTGAAATGCCACATAAGTGCATTGACAAGTGTTCCGGTGTAATTGCCGTATGCAGGGTGGACAACCATTCCTGCCTCTTTGTTAATCACTATAATATCGTCATCCTCATAAAGGATATTCAGAGGAATATCTTCAGGAATAAGCTCGATCTCACGCGGTGGTGTCGGAAGAAGAATCTGAATGAGGTCTCCCGGTTTGATTTTGTAACTGGGCTTTACCGGGTTATTATTTACAAGAATATTCCCTGCTTCGGAAGCGTACTGAATCCTTGTGCGCGACGCGTTCACAATCCTTGCGGCAAGATATTTGTCAATCCTTACAGGTGCCTGCCCTGCATCTACCCTGAAACGGTAATGTTCATACAGTTCCTGCTGTTCTGTCAGTTCCTCCTCATTCATAGGCTCTCACCTTGAAATGACTAATCTGGCCGTACCAATTATTCTCTTTCCGGTTCTCATGGTTACGAAATAGATACCTGCCGGCAGGGATGATATGTCGAGCCTGTCAGAGTCATAGTATCCGGAATTCAGAACTATCCTGCCTGTAATATCTGTAAAAGAGATACTCATCTCTGTTAGAACAGGTTGATCTCCTGTGCTTAGAAAGATATATTCAGATGCAGGATTTGGCCAGATTTTAACAGGTGATTTATCATAACCAGGATTAAAGATGGCGGATGATTTTATTTCGGGTCCAAAGACAGGTCTTATCATTACGCTTCCCGGCATTTGAGACACATTCCATTCTCCGTTAAGGTAATAGAGTTGTCGCCCGTTATGAGGAGTGTTGAGGTCAAATCCTGCATTCAGGAATGTTTCGGACCTTTGCTTCCATCCAACAAAGAAATCGCCTGTAATTTCGATGGGAGTATCGATGACGTATGTATAAAATCCGTTAATGCTTTCACCCTGTTTAACAAGTAATTCTTCCTTAGAGTAAATCACATCTCCGGGGACTCCTTTGTAGTTATTCCATATCATTAAATCGAAAGCTCTCTGGTTAGCATTTAGATAGCTGTCGTTGAAACAGATTTGCACTGCCCTCAGTGTGTCGGGAATAAATGATTTGAACCTGTATGCCACCATTGCGTTGCGCGAGCCTAAACCGCTTATGCCATAACCGGCCTCCGATGTTCCGTCGTCAAAGGCAAAGCATCTCCCGAACTGCTGATAATATATGATTGTATCGTTTTGTTTTCTGTCAAAGGCATCTGTTGTCAGGTAGCATTTTATTCTGAAGAGTGCCGAGTCGTTGCAGGTTGAATTGAAAGTATATATAAGAGCTGCATTGTAAGTTACAATGGTGTCGGGGTTCAGGTTTGTTGCACCTGCGGTGAAAGTGTGCACCACTGTGTTTTTATATACATCGGTTATTTCAAAACTGCGGGTGACATTTCTCACAATCCTGTCGTTATTCCTGTAGTTAATGGTTATATAGGGTCCCATTTCCGAGAGAAAGACCTGCCTGAACTGATTCCATGGCATTTGTTCGTATGTTTTCAGTACCGACCTGACAGGCAGGGTAAAAGCCACATCAGGCGGTACGGTGTCGGCAGGATGACGGTTTTTGTCGAGCAGAATGTAATCAATGTTCCAGATGTCGCAGTTACCAGCCATGGAAGGGTCGGAGACAGCTGCCGACAGCGAGGCATGATTGATAAATCTGAACCTGAAGCCTTTTTTCAGGAACCTGTTGTCTGAAATATTGATTATTACCGGTCTGAAGCCGTTTGTTTCATTGAGCGGCGCCTTCCAGATACGAAACCATTCCTTTTCCCCGGGTGCCCAGAACTGCAGAACGAGGCTGTCGCCCGGTTCGGGTTTGTCCGATAACCCGCCGGCTTCATAGAAGAAACTCAGATAAATATTGTCACCGGCACTATAGTTCAGGTTAATAGGTTTTGAGGTAAGGTGGTCTGCTTCGAAGACAAATGATGAGGCGGTTTCGTATAGTCTTCCTTCACTGTCGAGTGCATCAAGTGTTGCGATGCCGGCGCTTATCTGCCTCACTGAAAAGGTATTGTTAATAAAAACAGATTTATCTTCCCATTTTCTGCTGTCGGGGGAAATGTAACTATCGGAGAAATCGTCAAAAAAAGGAATTTCCAGTGTATCGGATGTTAGCATGCCTTTAACCTGCTCTGCCGGTGATTCACTGTTTTGCAATGAGATATTTCTGGAAAGGCCGATAACAACTTCCTGGCTGAAAGCAGCAATGCCGTTGAACAAAGAAAACAACAGAAGAACAAAATATGTCAGAACTTTCTTTTGCATCCGGCATTACTGGTTGTTATTGTTTCCTGTATCTGTTACTATTATGCTGTCGGGCAAATTAACAAGCGTTGAATCGACCGGGAGTAATAATGAGTCGGTGGTCAGCCAGATATAAACTACGGAGCCAAGCTGAAGAGTTGATTCTTCGCTATACTCAGGACTTTGCCGGTAAACGAATGCTCTTGTCGAATCATCTCTGTTTTTAACTGTTTTGTCGAAAATATATGCTCCTATGTTAAGTGAGGAACTGAGAACCGTACTTCTGGCTCTGTCATAGTTCATTCCTATCAGGTTGGGAACGGGAGTTCTTTCATTACTGAGTCCTTTACCCAGTACAAGGTCTATTGCTGAACCTTTCTGAACCGATTCTCCTTTTTCAATTTCCTTGCCGTCATAAAGTTGTTTCAGTACAACGTCCACCGACAGGTCAGGCACGTAGATTAGCTTGCCTGCTTCAAGGCCGGAAGTCTGAAGCAGTGCCAGTGCCTGTCTTTTCGGCAGGCCGATAAGGTCGGGCATTTCTACCATTTCGGGATTGAAAGCATTGATTGTAAGAATTATTCTTCTCCATTTTTTGACTCTGTAACCGGGTTTCGGGTTTTGTTCGGCGATGCAGCCTCTGGGTACGGCATTTGTATAGACAGAATCAGTTATCTGAAACCTTAACTTATGTTTTTTTGCCAGTTGCGCTGTTTCTTCAAGGGTAAGTCCGTAAAAATCCGGAACCGGTCTTGCCTGACCGTGACGTGTATAGATATTAAGCCATAGAAGTAAAAGAAATATTGAGCCGAGCACAATAGCAATTGCAAGTCCGAGATTTTTGAAAAATAATTTGCTCAGTAAGAACTCTTTCAAACTCATATAGATGGTTTACTTTAGAAAAACGCAGAGGCAAAGATAAAATTATATTATAACATAACAGTGTCTTCTGAAGCTGCCTATCAGAGTTCTCTTATGATATTGTAGAAGGTATCTCTTTCTGCGGGTCTGTATCCGGCCTGCCGGATGAGGCCGGCGATCTCTTCTACGGTCATTGAAGGGTTGGTCTCGGTTGCTCCTGCCATCGAGTATATTTTCGTTGTGTCTTCTATGGTGCCGTCAAGATCGTCTGCTCCGAAAAAGAGGCTGAGCTGTGCGTTTTCTTTTCCCAGCATCGGCCAGTAGGATTTCAGGTGGGGGAAATTATCAAGGTATATCCTTGACACTGCAAAATTCCTCAGGTCTTCCAGCAGGTTAGCTTCTCCCACGTACGAAAGAGGGTTGTTGTGTTTTTTGTATTTCAGCGGGATGAAAGCATTAAAGCCTCCTGTTCTGTCCTGCAGTTTCCTCAGGCGATCCATGTGGTCGATACGGTGGCTGTAATTTTCGATATGGCCGTAGAGCATTGTTGCATTTGAATGAATACCGAGGCGGTGGGCCGTTTCATGAATGGCAAGCCACCTTTCAGAGGAGGTTTTTCCGGGGCAGATTCTGCTGCGAATTTCTTCATCAAAAATCTCGGCACCACCCCCCGGGATTGAGTCAAGCCCGCATTCCTTCAGCATCTTTAAACCTTCTTCAATTGTGAGCCCGCCGGTGCTGAACATATAATCAAGTTCAATAGCTGAAAATGCTTTTATGCTTAGTCCGGGTCTGTGATTGTGTATCCTTTTTATCAGTTCGCAATAAAAATTTATGTTCCTCGACGGATGAACGCCTCCCGTTATATGGACTTCGGTAACATATTTTCCGTCAAATTTTTTTACAGTTTCGAGCATCTCATCAATGCTGTATTCCCAGCTTCCGGGCTCTCCTTTTTTCCTGCGATAGGAACAAAACAGGCAGTTGTTGATACAGATATTGGTGGGCTCAATATGGAAATTACAGTTAAAATAGACAATATCACCGTTCAGGCGTTGCCTGACAACCTCCGACAACAATGAGAGTAATGAAAGAGGGGCTTTTTCATAAAGAAGAAGACCTTCATCGCCTGAAATACGTTTCCCTTCGCATACCTTTTCTGCTGTTCTTCTTAATGTTGCGTCTTTAATATGTTTCAATAATTCCATTATCAGATATATATTCAAATTCAAAATTACAAATTGCCGGGAACCGCTTTAATTTTTTCGGGCTTATATTTCCGTACTTCCTCCGGGTATTATCATGGTAAAATAATAAAGGGTGCTGCTTTTACATGCAGTACCCTTTATTACAGGCTATCTGTTATTTTTACTTAACCCTTTTTTCGTCGGAAACAGTCAGTTTTTTTCTGCCCTTGGCCCTTCTTGCTGAAAGCACCCGCCGGCCGTTGGCTGTCGACATCCTTTTCCTGAAACCGTGAGTATTTAACCTCTTTCTTCTCGATGGCTGATATGTTCTTTTCATCGTTTAATTTTTAAGAGTTTATCTTTTCAGAATGAGACTGCAAATGTATTATTTTTTTAGAAAAAATAATGCTTAATGCATCATTTATTATAAAAAAGGCATGTAAATCACATATTTTGAGGCGAAATAAGACTCTTCGAAATAATCGCTCACGGGAAAAATTGTGATTCTTTCCCTGAATTTTTTCAGTTCAGCCGAAATATTTCCTCCTTTCAATGTAATAATTCCGTTTTTCAGTGAGTTTCTGTTTTCTTTCTTTATTTTTCCCTCTGCAAGTCTGACCAGCTCAGGGAAATCGGCAACGGCACGGCTTATAATAAAATCATATCTGCCTTTGTGGTTTTCGGCTCTTTCCCAGACAGGTTCAACGTTTGAGAGTTCCAGTGCACGTGAAATTTCCGTTACGACTTTTATTTTTTTTCTGATTGAATCGAGAAGAACGAAATGAGAGCCGGGGAACATTATGGCAAGGGGAATACCGGGGAGGCCACCGCCGGTGCCAATATCAAGAATCCGGGTGCCCGGTACAAAACGGATGACCATAGCAATTGACAGTGAATGAAGCAGATGATGTATATTAAAATTTTCAATATCCTTCCGGCTTATTACATTTATCTTTTTGTTCCATTCTGAATATAAACCCTGCAGACTGCACATTTTTTCCAGTTGCAGTGGGGTAAGATCCGGGAAATATTTCCTGAGAGTTTCCCTTATCATTTTTTCGAATGTCGTGAGAGAAGCTCGTAAAGAATTGACTTTGCCCTGAAAAGCTGAACTTTCACAGTTCCTATCGGAATTTTCAGTTCTTCTGATATTTCTTCATAGGAATACTCCCTGAAATACCTGAGTTCTATAAGTCTTCTGTATTTTGGTTTCAGCTGCTTAACAACTTTATGAAGATTATCAACATTCTGGTTTTTTATCATTATTTCCTCCGGGTCGGGAGAGTCTGATTCAATACGGGCTTCGTAACCTTCGTCGTCATCCTCGTTGTTCTGGTCCACAACCTGAGGGGTTTTTTGCTTTTTCCGAAGGAAATCAATACAGTTATTTGTTGCTATTTTAAAGAGCCATGTACTGAATGCGAAATCGGGAGTGTAAGTATGGATACTCTGGAATGCCTTGCCGAATGCCTCAATGGTAAGGTCTTTGGCGTCGGCGGGATTGTTGACCATTTTCAGTAACAGGTAATATATTGAATCGCGGTACCGGTTCATAAGTGCTGTAAAAGCTTTCTCTTCGCCCCTTTTTGCCTGCTCGACAAGGATAAGATCCTGTCTGGCTTTTTCAGAAAGCTCATGGGGGTTCCGGTATGTTTCATTTATTTCCATGACAGGCTCAGGTTTTTACTTCTGATGGTACCCGAATACAATATTAAATTAATTACCGGTGAAAATAAATCAAAAATCAGAAAGAAGGGCAAAAGGCCTTTTTCTTCAAATTTTTTCGAGTTAAGAAAAAATATTATATATGTCACCAGAAATCTTACAATAAAGAGGATAATAACTTCCTGCCAGAGATAGCCGGCTGACACCAGATAAATAAACAGAATATAAAAAATCATTCTTGACAACGGCTCGACAGTAAGCAGAATTTTATGAACGGGTTTGTAAAACCTGGCTGTACTGAGGTGCCTTAATTTTCTTTTGACCCATTCGGTCATACCTGATGTCGGAACTGACCGTGTATGAGCCGCAGGTCTGAATTCAACACTTACAGTTGAAGGTTTTGCGTTTTCGTTAACAAAAAGATCATCATCTCCCGAAGTTATGTGTAAATAATTTCCGTATCCTTTGTTTCTCATGAAAACATCTTTCAGATATGCCATGTTGCGTCCCACTCCCATGTATGGTATTCCTCTAATTGCCATCCCCATGTACTGCATTGCAATAAACAGGGTTTCATATCTCTGGTACAGGTTCAGGAGACCTTTTGATTTTATATATCCGCCGTAACCCAGGACAAACTCTTTCCCGGGTTTAAATCCCGAGATCATTGTTTTTATCCATTTATCGGTTACGGGATAGCAGTCGGCATCGGTAAACATCAGAATTTCATGCGATGCTGCCTTAATGCCAATGAATTGTGCGAATTTTTTCGAATGAGGGAAACGGGGGTCTTTTGTCAGAGTCGAAACTTTCAGATGAGGATATTTTAAAAGAAATTCTCCGAGAATTTTATAAGAATCATCTTCAGAACAGTCGTTTATCACGATTACTTCATATGACGGATAATCCTGTTCAAGTACCGCAGGAAGAAATTTCTTGAGGTTTTCTGCTTCGTTTCTTGCACAAATTATTACCGAAACCGGTGGGAAATTTCCGTCAGATTCCGGATGCCTGAAGGTTAGAGTTGCGGTATAAAACCGGAGATAATAAAAAAGTTGAACTGACGCTGCAGCACAATATATCATGAAAAGAGCAAAAAGCAACTGACTGTCGGGATGGTGCATCTGTTTGAAAAGATATTCGTTGTGAAAATAAAAATATAATCATTCACTTCGGTGATTTTTTATCAACATAAGCAGGTTAAGTAATAACATCCTGCAAAAAAGAAGCGGATATTTTTCAGGCGGGCAACATATAAATATTACCTTTGTGCTCCTGAAGCATCGGAAATGTTTACTGTAACAGCAAGAGACAGCGAAAGCAAGGCAAGGGCAGGGGTTCTCAGGACGTCTCATGGTGATATCCCGACTCCTGTATTTATGCCTGTGGGTACTGCGGGCACAGTTAAAGGTGTTCTTCACCGCGACCTGATAAATGACATTGATGCGCCTGTTATACTTGGTAACACCTATCACCTTTATCTTCGTCCGGGTATTGAGATACTGAAAGCTGCCGGCGGTCTTCACCGGTTTATGAGCTGGAAGAGGGCATTACTTACTGACAGCGGCGGTTATCAGGTCTTTTCGTTGAGTGAGATCAGAAAAGTAAGTATGGAGGGGGTGATTTTCAAGTCACACATTGACGGTTCGAAACATCTTTTCACGCCTGAAAATACAATTGATATTCAACGTATTATTGGTGCCGACATAATGATGGTTCTGGATGAATGCACACCTTATCCCTGTGATCACAGGCAGGCTCTGAAGTCACTGAGGATAACAAGTCACTGGCTTGAAAGGGCGGTAAAGCGGTATAATGAAACTGAGCCCCTGTGGGGTTATTCGCAGGCTCTGTTTCCCATCGTTCAGGGAAGCACATGGGAGGACCTTCGCCGTCAGTCGGCCGAGGAGGCTGCCGCTACGGGATTACCAGGTGTGTCGATAGGCGGGCTCTCTGTAGGAGAACCTGCAGATGAAATGTACAGGATGATTGAAGTTGTGAATGAAATACTTCCGGAAGAAAAACCCCGTTATCTGATGGGAGTCGGTACTCCCGAGAATATACTCGAATCAATAGCTCTCGGCATAGATATGTTCGATTGTGTTATACCAACCCGCAACGGCAGGAACGGAATGCTGTTTACAAATTCGGGTGTCATTAATATCCGCAACAGAAAGTGGGCTGACGACTTCAGTCCGATAGACCCTGATGGTGCATCTGAGATAAGCCGGACATACTCAAAGGCTTACCTGCGCCACCTTTTTGTTTCAGGCGAAATGCTGGGCGCACAGATTGCAAGCATCAATAACCTTTCGTTTTATCTTAACCTGGTGAAAGAAGCGAGAAGAAAAATAGAAGAAGGCAATTTTACGGAATGGAAAAAACAAATAATAAAAAAGGTATCGTCAAAACTTTAAACAGGCTGAGCCTGAAAATAATTGACCTGTATATTATCAGGAAGTTTCTGGGGACATTTACTTTTTCACTCCTGATGATAATAGTCATTGCAGTGGTCTTTGACCTTGCCGAAAAACTCGACGACTTCATGGAGAAAGAAGCTCCTTTGCGTGCAATAATTTTTGATTATTATCTGAACTTCATTCCTTATTTTGCCACAGTCTTTTCACCGTTGTTTGTTTTCATTTCCGTCATCTTTTTTACCTCCAGAATGGCTGTTAATACCGAGATTATTGCCATACTCAGCGGAGGCATGAGTTTCAGGCGAATGATGTGGCCTTATTTTCTTGCTTCTCTTGTGATTGCCATTTTTACTTTTATGTTTACCAACTTTGTAATTCCACAGGCAAATCTTAAAAGAATTGAATTTGAAAATAAATATTACCGCATAACCAGGTTCAAAAGGGGACAGGTGTTCAACTTCCACAGGCAGGTCTATAAAAACGTTTACATGTACATGGAAAGGTATAATCCTGAAATTCAGACAGGGACAAATTTTACTCTAGAACGTTTTGATGACAGCGGACGTCTCGAGTCAAAATTATCTGCCACACGGGTTACATGGGATACAATCACATCAAAATGGAGTGCATGGACATATTTCATCAGGGATTTTAAAGACGGTAAAGAGACAATAAGCAGAGGGTTGAGAATTGATACTGCTCTTACGATAAGGCCTGAGGATTTTTCGAGAGACCCCCAGTATGTCGGAACAATGCGGTATAAGGAGCTTAATGAATATATAGATCTGCTCCGGCTTCAGGGTTCTGATGAACTGAAACTGTTTCTGATAGAAAAGCACCGCAGGTTTGCAAATCCCTTTTCAGTTTTTATCCTGACACTTATAGGAGTCTCCCTCTCTTCGAAGAAAATAAGAGGGGGGATCGGAATGCAGATAGGTATCGGACTTGCATTAAGTTTCTCGTATATACTTTTCATGCAGTTTGCTTCACAGTTTTCACTTAAAGGAAATCTTGACCCGTTTATTGCAATGTGGATACCCAATCTGCTTTATCTGGCAATAGCTCTTTTCCTGTACCGGCTTGCTCCAAAGTAATTTGTCGGTTCCGTTTCATTTTATATCAAAACATGACAAATATTTTTCTTTTGGAATTTTAAAAGTTTTAAAATTGCTGCCCTTTAGCGGTTAAAGTGCAATTAAAAATTTTCATATATGACTATTGAAAGAAAGATTAATGAGCTCAATGAGAGGCGAAAAAAGGTTATTGCGGGAGGAGGAGCAGAGGCTGTTGAAAAGCAGAAGTCCATGGGGAAGAAGACCGCCCGTGAACGTATTCATGCGCTTCTTGATGAGAACTCATTTCATGAATATGACATGTTTGTAGAACATGATGCGCGTGATTTTGACATGGATAAGAAGAAGCTTCCGGGCGATGGAGTCATTACCGGTACCGGTACTATAAACGGTGCTCCCGTTGCAGTTTTTGCCCAGGATTTCACTGTTGCGGGTGGTTCCCTCGGTATAATGCATGCCAGAAAGATAACCAAGATAATGGATTATGCCCTTAAGATGCGTATTCCGCTCATAGGCATCAATGATTCGGGTGGTGCAAGAATACAGGAGGGAGTGAACAGCCTTTATGGTTACGGCGAGATTTTTTTCCGTAACACTCTTGCAAGCGGTATAATACCTCAGATTTCGGTTATTCTGGGTCCGTGTGCCGGAGGAGCTGTCTATTCACCGGCTCTTACCGATTTTGTTTTTGTGGTGGATAAAATATCAAAAATGTTCATTACCGGACCGGAAGTGATTAAGACGGTTCTCGGGGAAGAAATTTCCATGGAAGACCTGGGTGGAGCGAGGGTTCACAGCGAAGTAAGCGGTAATGCTCATTTCTTTGCAAGAAACGAAGATGAATGCTTCACACAGATAAGAAAACTGATGTCTTTCCTTCCGTGGAACAATACGGAAAAAGCAAGAATAACAGAGCCGGCGGAACCTGTGCGGGATTATGACATTCAGAATATTGTTTCGGACGATCCTACGATGCCTTATGATGTGCGAGATATCATACGTGCCGTGGTGGACAATTCCGATTTCCTGGAGATACAGGAGTTGTATGCAAGAAACATTGTTATCGGTTTTGCAAGGGTGGGAGGCCGGACCGCAGGGTTCGTGGCAAACCAGCCGAACGAACTTGCCGGTGTGCTTGATGTGGATTCGTCTGATAAAGCGGCCCGCTTCATACGTTTCTGCGATGCATTTAACATACCGATAATAACTTTTGTAGACGTTCCGGGTTATCTTCCCGGAGTTGATCAGGAACATGCGGGAGTAATACGCCACGGGGCAAAAATCCTTTATTCCTACAGCGAAGCTACTGTCCCTAAAATTACCGTCATTTTACGTAAAGCCTATGGCGGAGGTTATATTGCGATGGCATCGCGCCATTTAAGGGCAGATTTTGTTTTCGCATGGCCAACGGCTGAAATAGCGGTAATGGGACCCGAGGGAGCTGCAAATATTATTTTCAGAAAGGAAATAGCCGCTTCGGAAAATCCGGAAGAGACACGCAGGAAAATGGTTGAAGAATATAAGAGAAAGTTCGCAAATCCCTACGTGGCAGCGTCGCGCGGTTATGTTGACGCAGTCATCGAACCGCGGGAAACACGCGAGATGCTGCTTCATGCGCTTATGATAACCGAAAACAAACAGGTATCCCTGCCGCCTAAAAAACATGGAGTGCCACCATTCTGATTATTTTTAAATTTTCCGAACAACGGAAAAAACAGTAAGATGTGTAACTATTTACATTTGAATTAAATGGAAGAGTATAAATTTCTGAAAATTGACGATACACTCTACAAAACACGTTTAAATCATAAGTTCCTGAACAGGAAAAAGTACCAGCCAGTAAACCCGGGTGCAGTTACAAGTTTTATCCCGGGAACAATAATTGATGTTCTTGTAACTGAAGGTCAGAGCGTAAGGGAAGGGGATGTAGTTGTGATTCTCGATGCCATGAAGATGCAGAACCGGTTGAAATCGCATCTTGAAGGAACTGTGATAAAGGTGAATGTAAAGAAGGGTGATCGTGTACCGAAAGGGGCTGTCCTTATTGAGGTTAAGCCGCTGTGATTACTTTATTTTAAAGAGGGCCTGAATACACAACCTGTTTCATAACTGATTGCGGCAGTTCAGGTTTTTCCCTGTAGATACCGTAAACCGCCGAGCCGCTGCCCGACAATGAACTGTACAACGCCCCGCTGCCATAAAGAATTTCCTTAATTTTTTCCAGTTCGGGGTGTTCCCTGAAAACAATATTTTCAAAATCATTAGAAATAAGTTCCTTCCACCTTCCTATATCTTCCTTGTAGTAAACCGGAAGAAGCTGCTCCCTCATTACAGGTATGCATTTCATGTAGGCCTCGCGTGTGCTTATGCCTGTACCCGGGAAAACTATCACAAGGTGATATCCGGCAGGTAAAGGTTTAACGCATGTAAGTCGTTCACCTCTTCCTTCGGCATAAGCAGGAATACCGTCAACAAAAAAAGGTATATCGCTCCCCAGAGGAAGAGACAGTTTCTTAAGCTCTTCATTGCTGAGCCCCAGTTTGAAATATCTGTTAAGCATTTTCAGGAAAAAAGCTGCATCGGACGAACCGCCTCCAAGTCCTGCTCCGGGAGGGATGACTTTGTGAAGATGTATGTCGAGAAAAGGTATCCTGTAAGTTGCACGCAGGGTTTTAACGGCTTTTATTACCAGATTATCATCCGGCTCACCCGCATCCATGCCGGTTATGGTTAGTCTGTCCCTCTCTGAACCCGGCGGCAAAACGACAAATTCCAGCATGTCGCACAAACCAACAGGATAAAATATCGTCTGGATATCGTGATAACCGTCGTCCCGGCGGGCAGTTATCCACAACCCGATATTTATTTTTGCACACGGAAAACCTATCATGCAGATAAAATTTCATGTAAAAATATCAATATGCATTATAATTCAGAAAAATTCCGGGCTTTTTTCTCTTTTGAACAAGTTTTAAACTGTTACATGTTCGTAATAAAACCAGTATTTTTATAAACTGTTTCGTTCAAATTTTTACCTTTGGAAACAACAGATAACTAACCACAGGCTTTTTCTAAAAGGTTAGTAATCAATAAAATAACAACAATGGCAAAACAGAAAGGCGGGACGAGACCGGTTATTGTTACTTTGCCTGACACCGGCAGGGTACCACCCCAGGCGACCGACATGGAGGAAGCTGTTCTGGGAGCATTAATGCTTGAGAAGGATGCAGTAATTACTGTGCTCGACATACTTAAACCTGAAAGTTTCTACAGGGAAGCGCACCAGAAGATTTTTACCGCAATAAGCAACCTGGCAGGAAGGGATTGTCCGGTAGATCTTTATACGGTTACCGAGGAGCTGAGGGCAACAGGTGAACTTGAGAGTGTGGGTGGTCCGGTTTATCTCACACAGCTTACATCAAAAGTTGTTTCGGCCGCAAATGTCGAATATCATGCCCGTATCGTAGCCCAGAAATACATTCAGAGGGAACTAATCAGAGTGTCATCAGAGATACAGGCAAGGGCTTATGATGACACGTATGATATAACTGAATTGCTCGATTTTTCTGAAGATTCGATTTTTCAGATTGCTGAAGGCAACATCAAACGGGAGGTGGCACCGATAAAGGAGGTTTTGAAGGAGGCGATTGCCGAAATTGAAGAGGCAGGAAAGAGGGAAGATGCCCTTGTTGGGATACCTTCGGGGTTTACAAAACTTGACAGAATAACTTCGGGCTGGCAGAAATCGGAGCTTATAATAATTGCAGCCCGTCCTTCGATGGGTAAAACGGCTTTTGCGCTTACAATGGCACGCAACATGGCCGTTGATCATGGGAAGAAAGTGGCAATATTCTCCTGCGAAATGTCGGCAGTGCAGATTGTGAACCGTTTAATAATTGCCGAAACGGACATCCCTTCGCATAAGATTAAAAACGGAAGACTCACCGAGGAAGAATGGAGGCACCTCGATTCAAGAATAAAAAAACTGATGCAGGCACCTATTTACATAGATGATACTCCGGCAATAACAATTACCGAACTGAGGGCAAAATGCCGCCGCCTGATGTCGCAACATAAACTTGATATAATTATAATTGACTATCTCCAGTTGATGACGGGTCCTCAGAATTCGGGCAGTCGCGAACAGGAAGTGAGCAATATTTCCAGGTCTCTGAAAAGCATTGCCAAAGAACTCGATGTTCCCGTAATAGCTCTCTCCCAGCTGAACCGTTCGGCTGAACTGAGGGGAGGATATAAGAAGCCTCAGCTTTCCGACCTGAGGGAATCAGGTGCTATCGAACAGGACGCCGACATAGTGGTTTTCATACACAGACTTGACAAATTCGGAATAATGACATTCGAAGACGGTACCTCAACCAGGGGAATAGCCGATATAATAGTTGCAAAGAACCGTAACGGCCCCGTGGATGAGATCCGCCTGAGATTCCGTGAGGAGAAGGCACTCTTTGTAGACCTTGAGGATTTTGAAATTGAACAGACTTTCGAAGCTCCTGCTACACCTAAGAGTGTTACCCTCGGCTCCAAGATGAACCACGACAACTTCTGGAGCCCTTCGGGCAGGGGAGTCGACTACGAGAGCGATGATTTCAACGAACCTCCTTTCGGTTAACAGACTTAAAGAGATATCAGTCTAGTTTCAGAATTATCCTGAAGCCTGCCGAGCTGAACGAAAAGTTATTGAAGCCGACATATACTCCTGCTTCACCCAGTAACAAAAGCTCGCTGATACTGTAACCTAATTCGGTGTATGTTTTGTCTTCGCCCGGCCACAGAAAAGAAAGGCTGATATTCTCACGCATCAGCGTGTTGCTGAGAAAAGGAAGGAGCTTGAGAAACATGTAAGGCGAGGTATATTTTGTATGGAACTCCGTGAAGAATTCCGGGGTGCTCATCGAATAGTAATCTCTTAATCTGAAAGCATCTTCATAATTGTTCACCAGTACCGGCAAAGGCTGGGGATTGAAATGATTGAAGTCGAAAAAAGTCAGATTATTGTTCCGGATATACCCGCCTGTTCTTAGCCTCCACGTAAACTCGCTGAAGGCCCCTGATTCTTTCCTCCGGGAAACTTCAAGCCTGAGGTGATCGTAATTTCTTACGGCATCCTCCTCACCGGTAAACCTGTTGGCAAAATGCCTCCATGTGAGAGTGAACGCCGGATAGTCTGATCCTGCAGGTATCTTTACATTATTTCTTATCCTGTATCTCTGCCGTGGCACCCATTGAAGAGACACGGAAGCCTCATAATGCCTATTGTCTTTTAGTTCATACGGCGGAGGAATCCCGGGGAGTGAAAGAAAATAATTAACGGGCATGTTGGGAGTATATTCCCTGTCAATCTTTATCACAGAGAAATCAGTTGTATTTTCTATAACTATTCTGTCATCGTAACCGACTCTGACATCAACATAGAGGCCGTTTACAAGCTCTCTTCTGTGACCCAGTGTAATGTATCTGCTGTCGTAAAGCTTCAGGAAATTCCTTTTAAGGAATAGTGATGTTACCGAGTTCAGGAAGGTATTAATTCCCCCTGCATTTCCAATGTCCCGGGTTGTCATTCCTGAACGCAGATATATCTGGGACTGCCGCATCGGATCGAAACGGTACTGACTGTTCAGACTCCACATGAATGCTTTGCGGCTGAAGGCATAGTTTATTTCGGGATATACCGACAGATAATTATTATTACGCCATCTTTTTGATATTCCGAAATTAGTGCCGTAAACAAAGCCGTCAACGGTATTGAAATTCAAATTTTTAAGTCTGAAGAGTCCGTCGAATGAAAAGCTTAATCCTGATGTATCGGACCATGTATGACCGAAAGAAATATCCCTTGCATATACTAAAAACTTAGTTCTTTTCTTTTGAGCCTTATTTTCTGGAACAGTATCGGTTTTTCCGGGTGTGGCTGCAAGTTCTTTTCTTATACCGGATGCGAGCCTGAGGCTTTGTGCTTCGGTTTCTGAAAGCGGTATTGGACGAATAACTGCCCAGAAAGCACTGTCTTTTTTACCGGCATCTTTTTCGATTATATATGTGGTACGGTCTTTTATTTCGAGGGAATTACGTACACTGTCGGGTAAACTGTTTTTCGATTCCTTGCTAATCAGTTTTGAAAGCTTTGCCATATCCCTGTTTGAAAGGTCACCTTTCGATAAGATGCTTTCAATCTGTGCCCTGGTCTTTGACGAAGAAGTATCGGCCTGAAGCGGTGCAGCAGATGGTTTTCTCGCCTGACTTGCGGCCAGGCTTGCCGGCTTTTGCAGTCCGGCATTTAATTCGACTTCCCTGTATTTTATTGAACTGCCGTATGTTGCCCTGGCAAGTACACCAATTATTGAAATGTCCATTTCAAGTTTCAGACTAACCGGCAGCCAGATATCGTCCTTAACCGGGATATAAAGCTGCTGGATTGAAATCCTGCCGGCCAGATTATCATTTACCAGGCTCAGACTGTGGATGCACCACAGATCTTCAACAATATAAAGGGTTCCTTCGAACAGTTGCTGGCTCTTTCTTTTAGGAGTGACACGTATCTTGCTGATTGTGTATTCGCCCTGCTCTGTTGAGCCCTCATATCTGAATCTGTAATGTGCAAATGCTTCGGGAGAGAGAGGCGAGATTGCCATGCCCGCTATCAGGGGTTCATAAAAACTGGTTTTAATGAAATCCATTGGAGAGACCTGGTTTCCTTCTTCGGGGAAAGTGCTCTGTGACGAAATAACTCTTTGGAGATATCTGTCGGGTGAGTTGAATTCAATCTCATTGAACGACTCCATCAGGTATGTCTCTCCTTCTTTAATTGTTGTACCGCCCTGTGAACCCCTTCTGTTGCGTGAGCCAGATGTCATTGAACGCTGTAGGAGTTTTGGAATTTTATTTACTATAAGCGTACCCTTCATGTAGACGTCTGCCTTGTAGTAACTTATTTCGTTTAGATGATAGCTCGCAAGTCCGATTACTTTTCTCATGATGCTGTAGGCAGGATCCTCTCCCGTAGCTGTAATTCTAATCTCGGGAATCTGGTAGTACTGAACCTGCAGTATGACATCAGCTGTTATTGTTGATTTTCCAAGCTTTATGTTTCTGATTTCGGGTGAATATCCCAGGCTCTGATATATTACAGTATAAGTTCCTTCAGGAAGGTGAATTTCATAATCTCCTTTTGTATTGGCAACGGTACCCTGCCGTGTTTCACGAATATAAACCGTAGCATAAGGAACAGGGTTTCCCCGGGTGTCTTTAATGGTTCCTTTGAGACTCTGTGGTAATGCCTGAAGGTTGAATATCAGGCATATAACGGTTGGAAAGAAAAAACGGTAAAGCATTTTTTCAGTATTTTTTTCCTGCAACCGTTATAACTATTTCTCCTTTTGGGGGATGGCTCCGGTAATGTTCCAGAAGTTCTGCCAGTGTTCCTCTGCGGTGTTCCTCGTAAATTTTGCTTATCTCCCGTGATACACATGCCCTTCTGTCAGGCCCGAAAACTCCTGACATCTCTTCGAGAGCTCTGACAAGTCGGAAGGGGGACTCATAAAAAATCATTGTCCGTTCTTCGTCTTTAAGTGCCTGAAGTTTTTTCTGTCTTCCTTTTTTCTGCGGAAGGAAGCCCTCGAAGCAGAACCTGTCACAGGGGAGACCCGAACAGACCAATGCGGGAACAAAGGCAACAGGCCCGGGTAAAGTCTCAACAATAATTCCTTCTTCAATGCATTTTCTTACCAGCAGAAAGCCCGGATCGGAAATGCCCGGAGTGCCTGCATCTGAAATCAAAGCTATTTTCCTGCCCGCATGAATCTCTTCACATATCTCCTCGACTTTCCGATGCTCGTTGAATTTGTGATGCGATTTCACAGGTGTATGTATACCGTAGTGCTTCAGCAGTTTGGAAGCATGCCTGGTGTCTTCGGCAAGAATAAGATCTGCCTCCCTGAGCACCTCTATGGCTCTGAGGGTGATATCATTCAGATTTCCTACCGGAGTCGGGACAAGAACCAGCTTACTCATCAGCCGGCAGTTTACGTTTTACAAGATTAAGCAGTTGATTTATTACTTCATTCTCTTCTCCTTCAGCAGAATAATTCTTTAAAATATTTTTTGCCTCTTCCATTGAAGAAACTGAATTCAGTTTTGCAATTGCTTCTTCGTATGCATGCCGGTTGCCTCCAAATATCTCTCTGATAAACAAAAATTTATCATTAATACCTATAATTTCAGTCAGATCCCTGACAGGCTGACTTTTGAGAATTTCGGAGATTCCGTCATCCTTCTTGTTTCCGAACGTGTCGAGGATAGTCTTCTTTGTGCCGTTAAACTGGTCGGCAAATATCTTTGTTGTTGATTTCTTTTTGCCGACCGGTTCCTGTTTTCTGACAGTAACGGTTTTTTCTTCCTTAGCTATATCCTGTGCTGTTTCGGTTTTCTCTGAAACAGTTTCTGTTTGAATCTTTTCAGGTGCTTCTTTTTCCGGAGGTTCTTCCTTTGAGATTATAATAAGTGGTTCCTCAGTACTCTTTTTTTTCTCCTGTATCCTTTCAGATTGTTCAAAACCCGGCTTGAGTATCTTCAGTAAAGAAATGACCTCTTCGGCACTTTTGCACTTTGTTTTTGCCAGTTCAATCTGAAGAAGCGGTACACCCGGGTAATTCCTGAAATCATCAATTATCTCCCTTACTTCCCTCAGGTCTTTCAGAATTATTTCTATTGTTGAATTGAAATCCATTGTTTGTTCTTTTTATTTGAAATGCCAATTTTGTTTACTTTGCAAAAGTAATCATAATTATTCAAGTAGAATCAGTCCGGAAACGGCTTGTTGAAATATTCAAAAAGTCCTGCAGATGGAGTTTCTTGAAAGTGAAATAAGTAATAAAGAATGGAGGGGTAGTATTGAAGTTATTACCGGTTCGATGTTTTCGGGGAAGACCGAAGAACTTATCAGAAGGCTGAGGCGTGCACAACTGGCGGGACTCAGGGTGGAGATTTTCAAGCCTGCCATTGACAGGAGGTATTCCGACACCAGAGTAGTGTCGCACGATGAGAAGTCAATAAATTCAACTCCAGTGGATAATGCATTATCAATTATTCTTCTTGCGGGCGATTGCGATGTTGTGGGAATAGATGAAGCACAGTTTTTCGACCATTCTCTTGTTGATGTCTGCACCAAACTTGCCGATGACGGGAAGAGGGTTGTGGTTGCCGGGCTGGACATGGATTTTATGGCACGCCCTTTCGGCCCCATGCCCGAACTGATGGCAGTGGCGGAATATGTAACAAAAGTTCATGCTATATGCACCCGCTGCGGAAGCCTGGCACAATATTCTTACAGAAAAATACCGGCCGAACAACAGGTACTGCTGGGTGAAAAAGATGTATATGAACCCTTGTGCAGAAAATGCTACAATGAACTGACAAAAAATAAATCCGAAAAAAAATAAGATTTGGAAATAACTACAGGTAAAGCGGCTGAAATTACCGGAGGCAGACTATACGGTCCCGAAAATACCGTTATCATGGATCTTATTACCGACAGCCGTACAGCTGTAATCCGGGAGGGGGTGGCTTTTTTTGCAATAAAGGGTCCGAATCATGACGGCCACCGTTTTACGGAGCCGTTGTATCATCGCGGACTCAGGATTTTTTTTGTGGAGAATCTTCCTGAGAATTACCCTGAGTACAGGGAAGCAGCATTTATTCAGGTTCAGAATACAATCGAAGCACTGCAGGCACTTGCCTCTGAAAAGAGAAAACATTTCGGGGGTAAGGTAATAGCTGTTACGGGCAGTGCCGGTAAAACTATTGTGAAAGAGTGGCTCGCCGATGTAATCGGACTTAAAGAACCGGTTGTGAGAAGTCCGAAAAGCTATAATTCACAGATAGGAGTACCTCTTTCGGTATGGAAACTGGATAATAATTACAAAACCGGCATCATTGAGGCGGGTATATCAAAGCCCGGAGAGATGGACAAGCTTGCCCGTATCATTCAGCCTCATACGGGAATTATTACGAATATAGGAGATGCCCATAGCGAAAATTTTCCGGGTCTGAAGGAGAAAGCCGCCGAGAAACTGAAACTTTTCCGGAGTGCTTCAGTAATTGTTTATTGCAGCGACCATGAGATTATAAGTGAACTTATTCGGAGCGACGGGAATCTATCGGCCGGGAAATTATTTGACTGGTCGTTCAGGAATAATGATTCGGCAGTTTTTGTGCAGAAGACAGGAGAACGGGGAGGTAAAACTGAAGTTAAAATATTTTACAGAGATTTGTCGTTCGGCATTGTTATTCCGTTTACCGACAGGGCTTCGGTTGAGAATGCCATAACAGTTGTGACCGCTGCACTTGCCCATGGCATTGAGCCTGAGACAATAAGCAGAGGAATTGCCGGACTGGTTTCGGTGGCAATGAGGATGGAGAAGAAAGCAGGTATAAACAATTCTGTGCTTATTGAAGATTATTATAATTCCGACCCCGGCTCACTGAAGATAGCAATTGAATATCTGAAGTCGCAGAACAACAAAAGAAGTGTTCTTGTTCTGTCGGATTTCTTACAGACGGGTAGGAATGAAAGGGAACTTTACAGTGAGGTGGCAGAGCTTGTACGGTCAATGAAAATTGACTGGTTTATCGGCATAGGGCCTTGTCTTTTACGCAACCGGGATCTTTTTCCTGCAGGAAGCAGTTTTTATGCAACAACAAGGGATTTCTGCAGAGATATCGCTCCAAAGAGTTTTTCGGGTGATGCCATTCTTCTGAAGGGAGCCAGAAGCTTTGAATTCGAAAGGATAAGCAACCTGTTGTCGCACAGGGTTCACCAGACAGTACTTGAAATAAATCTTGATGCGGTTTCACATAATATAAGTGAAATCAGGAAGAGGCTCAATCCGGGAACAAAGATTATGGCAATGGTTAAGGCTTTTGCTTATGGTGCAGGAGCGGTGGAGATAGCCTCTCTGATGGGGTTTCACAGAATTGACTATTTAGCGGTGGCTTATGCTGATGAAGGGGCGGAGTTGAGGGAAGCCGGCATCACCCTGCCTGTTGTGGTTATGAATCCTGAACCGGATGCATTCGACCTGATGATCAAATTTAATCTTGAACCGGAGATTTACAGCCTGCTGCTGCTGAGGAAGTTTATTCAGGCGGCACAGCGGCACGGACTTACGGATTACCCTGTTCATATTAAGATTGATACCGGGATGCACCGCCTTGGCTTTTTACCTCAGGAAACAGATGAACTGATGAAAGAAATATCAGGCTCTCACTGCCTGAAGATTGCCTCGGTTTTTTCACATCTGGCAGCCGCTGAAGACCCGACATTTGACGATTTTACCCGACACCAGGCATCACTGCTGAAGGAAGTTGCCGGAAAAATACGCTGTATAACCGGTTACGGATTTCCGGTACATCTTCTGAATTCTGCAGGGATCTTCAGGTTCCCTGAATATCAGTTCGACATGGTAAGACCCGGCATCAGTATTTATGGAATTGCAGGCACACCCGGAATTAACCTGAAACAGGCTGCACGCATGAAGACAATTATTTTGCAGATAAAGAGAGTCCCTCCCGGCCAGCCTGTGGGATACGGTTGTTCAGATATTTCTGATAAAGAGCGACGTATTGCGGTTCTTCCTGTAGGCTATGCCGACGGTCTCAACCGCAGGCTCGGAAACGGAAAAGGAAGATTTTACATAAAAGGCCATTATGTACCTGTTGCGGGAAAAATCTGCATGGATTCATGCATGGCAGATGTTACAGACACTGATGCTGAAGAAGGTGATGAGGTGGAAATTTTCGGCGAACACATAAGCGTGGAAGAGATTGCACACCTGGCAGATACAATCCCTTATGAAATATTAACCTCAGTTCCGCCAAGGGTTAAAAGAATTTTCTATCGTGAGTGAAATATAGAATTACGACTGATCCGTACAGGAAGCCATGGAACAGATATTTTTAATACTTCGCCACTATAGGCATACGCCTGCCGGCTCCGAAAGCTTTCTGAGAGATACGAAGTATCGGCGGAGCCTGGTAGCGCTTGTATTCATTTGAGTTTATCATCCTTATGGTCTTCAGTACAGTTTCAGGGTCAAACCCTTCTTCGATTATCGACGAGACAGGTTTCTGTTTCTCGATGTAACGGTAAAGTATTGCATCAAGAACAGAATATTCCGGAAGAGAATCTGTATCAAGCTGGTCTGGTCTGAGTTCGGCTGACGGTGGCTTGGTTAAAATACTTTCCGGAATAATTTCCGAATTCCGGTTGATGTATTTTGCCAGTCTGTAGATGTCAGTCTTGTATACATCCCCTATTACCGAAAGCCCACCTGCCATGTCGCCGTAAAGAGTGCCATAGCCTACAGCTGCTTCGCTTTTGTTTGAAGTATTGAGCAGAATGTGGCCGAATTTGTTTGAGTAAGCCATAAGCAGAACAGCCCTTATCCTCGCCTGTATGTTCTCTTCAGTCACGTCGGGAGGAAGACCCCTGAAAACCGGTTCGAGCACTTCCTCAAATGCCTTAAACGGCTTTTCTATACTGATGATTTCATAACTCACCCCTGCATTTTGTGCCATTTTTATAGCATCATTTAGCGATTGTTCAGGTGTATATCTCGAAGGCATAATCAGTGCCTTAACATTTTCCGCTCCAAGAGCTTCAACGGCAAGGCACAATACTACTGCTGAGTCAATCCCTCCCGATAAACCCAGTATTGCCTTTGAGAAACCGGATTTTCCAAAATAATCTTTAATACCTGTTATCAGGGCCTTATAAATGAGTTCAATCTGATCCGGAACAGGAGGATCTGATTCTCCGGGGTATGAAATCAACTGGTCGTAATCTATTGTATAAAAAGCTTCCTCGAAAAAAGGCAACTGCCTGATGATCTTTCCGTTTTTTGCTATTAACATCGAACCCCCGTCAAATATAAGTTCGGTATTTGCACCTGTCTGGTTCACCATTATAACAGGTATGTTGTATTTTACGGCTTTTCCGGTAAATATTTTTCTTTTAGCTTCGGTTCGTGTATACGAAAACGGCGAAGCAGAAAGATTGATGATGAGATCGGGATTAAATTTTGAAAGCTCTTCGGCAGGTGATACAGTATAGAGGCGCGATTTTTCAAATTCGTTCGGGAAAGGCTGTTCGTCCCACAGATCCTCACATATCGTTATTGCAATCTTTTTTCCTTTTAACTCAAATACCCCGAACCTTTTTTCAGGTTCAAAATACCTGTATTCATCAAAAATATCATATGTCGGCAGCAATGCCTTATGGGCTTCGAAAATAATTTCACCTTCGCTCACTGCAAGAGCCGAATTAAAAAGTTTTTTTCCTTCAGGCCGTTTATTTAAAACCGGTGAACCCACAATGGCTGTAATACCCCGACAGTACGATGCAATATCCTTTACCGTTTCATCACACTTCTTTACAAAGTCTATATGATCGAGAAGATCAAGGGGGGGATAACCGGATATGCACAGCTCGGAAAACACCACAAGATCTGCTCCTTCCTCCAGAGCTTTATTTATGGATTCTTTGATAATAATGCTGTTCTTCTCAAAGTTGCCTATATGATAATTAAGCTGTGCAATCGATATTTTCATTCTGCGGGTTTTTAAAAATTAATTCCTGCTCTGAATTTAAGCAGATTATGTGATATTCTGTCCCGGGGCTGTGAATTATTTTCTTTTGTCACATCCAGAAAGTTATGTTCGAATCCGAGCCCAAGTACAATAGCTGTAGTACCTCCAAGTGAATACTCTATTCCGCCCAGGATATGATATCCTGCATTGAAACGTTTAATTTCATCCATCGCTCTTTCACCTTTAATATTTGCCGAAGGGATGTCAACCTTTCCTCCGATGACTATTTTAGGATCAAGCCCTATATCGGAAAAGAAAGTGATATAACCTATCTGGTTCGTTTCGAATTTCAGTCCTACCGGAAAATTCAGATATTGAATTTTATACAGGACAGGATTTCCTGCGGCAACTTTCGTTGTGAAATTTGTAAATTCCATGGTTATGGTATCGCTGCTGACCAGCCTGCCACCCGCTGTCAGGATGTTTATACCCATAGAAAAAGAATAATTTTCGGCAAAGTATTTATTGAAAGTCAAGCCGAAATTAAATCCCGCTCTTGCTCCTTCGCTCGTTGTCTCACGGGTGTCAGAAGAAAACCAGCCTATAACAGGATCGGCAAAGATGCCGAACTTTATATTATTCTGTGCTTTAACGCCGGTCAGATTAATTAAAAGAAGCGATACCAGAATTAATGAACATATCTTTACGTCTTTTCTCAGAAGATTCATATTTCCTTTTTATGATTAAAACGGTGTAAAAATAAGAAATAATGCAAGAAATTTCTGCCTCACCTGAATTTCTTGGCAATCTGTTAAAATCTGAATAATTTTGCGGGCTATATATCTTAAAATATGAAACGGATTAGCACTCTGGCAATTTTTGTTCTTGTAGCGGCGATAATATTTCTTTCCTGCAGAAGAAATCAGTACAGAGCAAATATTTCAGGAATCAAGGTTGAAATAAGTATTAAGAGGCTTGAACAGGATCTCTTTTCGGTTGACCCTGTTAAGATTCCGGAAATAACCGGGATGCTGAAGGATAAATATGGTAATTTTCTGAAATACTTTAGTTATGTGATAAATATTGGTGAGCCTGGTGATTCGTTGTGGCTTGACGGGCTGGTAAGGTTTTGCACCGACCGGCAGAACAACGAGGTTTATGCAAAGACTATGGAAGTGTTTCCGGATCTTAAATGGCTCGAGAAAGATTTATCAACTGCATTCCGATATTACAGTTATCATTTCCCTTCAAAGCCCGTTCCGTTGGTCTATTCATGCATAACAGGTTTTAACAACAGCATCATAACAGGCGATTCAACACTCGGTATCGGACTTGACAGGTACCTTGGAAAAGACTGCAAATATTATCCGCAGTTAGGGATATATAATTATCAGGCAGCAAAAATGACTCCGGGGAATATTGTAACAGATTGCATGTACGGCTGGGCAGCCTCAGAATGGGATTATGAGACGATGGGTTATAATCCCGACGATGTCCTCTCCAGCATAATTCATGAAGGCAAGCTTCTATATTTTGTAAAATGTATGCTGCCCGACATGCCCGATGAAAGAATTTTCGGATTTACGGAAAAACAGATGAGATTCTGTATTGACAATGAAGGAAGCATGTGGCAGTATCTTGTGGAGAACAACATCCTTTTCAGTACAGATGCATTTACAAAGAGGAAACTTACAGGAGATGCTCCGTTTACGAGTTATTTTTCGAAAGAGTCGCCCGGACGGGCAGCAGTATGGATAGGTTTCAGGATAGTTGAATCGTACATGAAACACAACCGGAGCACCAGCCTCGAGGAACTGATGAACATGAAAGATACAAGGGCTATACTGGAAAGAGCACGTTACAGTCCGAAAGTTGTCTGATAATTAAATAAAAAAGGGCCCATGGTGAGGGCCCTTTTATTTCCTGACTGCAGACTTATGCAGGATGAATAGCCTCTACAGGGCACACATCGGCACATGCACCGCAATCGGTACATAAATCGGGATCAATTTTGTATATCTCTCCTTCCGATATTGCACCTACAGGGCATTCATCAATACAAGTTCCGCATGCTGTGCAATCTTCGCTGATTTTGTAAGCCATGACTTTTATTTTTAGTTAATATAATTAAGCAGGTTCCAAAAGTAATCTATTTTTTTAAAATCTGAAATGAAAATTGTTATTTATTAATTTGTAAGTAAACATTGCTACAGTTTTTGTCAAATTCCAGATAAAATAATCTGCGTTAATCAGCGTAATCTGCGGGAAATAAAAATGTATGACATTATTACTTGTTAATTTTTTAATGTTTCCCGCTGATTGCGGAGATTTACGCAGATCGAATAGATAAAAAATCTGCGTTAATCCGCGTGATCTGCGGGGAATAAAAATGTATGACATTATTACTTGTTAATATTTTATTTTTCCCGCGGATTACGGAGATGTAAACAACAAAATACCTTGAAATGTTCAATAATTTTTTCTGTTATGACTTAATTATTCTGCAGGGAGTATTGTAAAGGGTTTTTCCCGTATGTACTGTTATTCAGAAGTCGAGGCTGAAGGAGAGGTAGAATACCATGGGAAGAATGTATCCGTTTTCGATGCCCCATGCCCAGTCGGCACGCACGAAGTAACCGAGCAGTTGTGCCCTGAGCCCTGCACCGAAGCCTGCTACAATGGGTTCGCGATTGGTATCGAGAATGACGGTAACCGGGCCGCTTGTAATGATTTCGTTATCGTATGAGTTCTCTCCTGACCATGGCGACCTGCCTGACCATGCTGTTCCTATGTCGCCGAATGCTACAATCTGCAGGCTGTTAAGGAAATTTGACTTCAGGGGATGGCCAGCAAAGTATCTTATAAAGGGCCATCGTATTTCACTGTTAATCAATGCAAAACTGTTGCCGTTACGTATATTCTGGCTGAAGCCCCTCATATTAGTTGCAAGTGTCTGAAATCCATATTTATGATTTGGATTAACCGGTATTGATTTGTCGAACATCGGAATTTTATTGAACAGGTAACCCATCCAGTTGTCCACCCCACCCATGTAGTAGATAAGCTTGGTAGGCCCGTACGATGTGCTGGCGGCAAACCTGTTAGCCCAGATTAACTCTCGGTGAATCTTCAGATAATGCCTGAAATCGGCTCCCAGAACAATCATATCTGATAACTTCTCAGACACTTCCTTGTAATACTCTCCGAAAATCTTGAATCTTGTTCCGTAATAAATATTGATAAGCCTCTTCCGGGTGTTGTCGAATACCACTTCACCTTTCAGCCCGGCCCAGTGCCTTACAATATCCTCATTATGAAGGGATGACACATCGGTCGAAAGGTTTGTGTACCTGTCGAGCCTGTATGATAGAGTTCCCTTTAATGCCAGTACTGGCGAGAAAGGTTTGGAAAGGGTCAGATACACATTGTCGCTGTGTATTTTATAATATTCGTAATTTTCAGTGGAGGTGTTGAAAGTCATCCGGTGATATGTAAGCTGTTTGTCAAATTTACCCTTCAGATTTTCAACACTGAGAAGATATTCATTGCTATCGAAATTGCCGGCAAACCTGAATCCACCGGTGACTTTATAGTCTTCAAACAGATCCAGAATACCAATACGGGTAAAAAGGTTGGTACCGGGATTGAAGTAAGGAGACCCCCCGTTGTAAGGTTGATATGAGTTGTTAAGAAAACTGAAATCTATCTGATTGGCAATGTAATTGTTATAAAATGAAGTCTGATAAATTCTTATAAGAGGAAACTGAAGTGTGTCAATACCGAGGTCGATGTCCATATAATCTTTTCTCCACAGCTGTTCATAGTAATTCTGTTTCTCTTTTTCGAATATATAATGGTTTATATCAATAGGTTCGTCTTTTGCATAATATTCGTACAGGGGTTTTTTAAGTGTATCTCTTCTTTTGCGGTCTTCAATCAGCAGCCATTGCCTCAGCTGTTCTATACTGTCGGCACGGTGGAGGGCCTTTAACTGTTCTTTTCTGAAGTTACTTACTGGTAGTTCTTTAGCCCTTGTATTTGAACCCTGCGGGGAGTTGCCCTTTCGTACGTGATATCGGCTTTTGTTATAGATAACTTCACCGAAAAAGTCAGAATTGTTTGCCACGTCGTGGTAAATAATATTACGGTCGTAATCCGTCAAAGGCGTGGAGCGGATGAAATAACGGTAATGCGGAATAGTGTCTATATAACTTATTGTGCTGTCAAATACTGCAGCATACCTGTTGTAAATTCCGTTATTGTTTCCGATATATGTAAAAGAGTCTTTTCTGGTATTCACCGGTTGGAAGTGATCATTATATTTTCCTTCAGTCAGTCGGGTGAGGACCTTATCGTTTTTAGTGATGTTATACAGAAACAGATCGTAGGTGAGCCCGAGGCGTTCCAGCGGATTACCGGTGTTCGTAAGCGTATCGGACAGCCTGTTCGAAGTAAAGATTATCTCATCGTTCGAGCCGTTTATAAATGATGGATTAAGGTCATCTGCAAGGTCATGCGTTATCTGCTCATTTGTACCTGATGCTATGGTGTGAAGATAGATATCGGTGAAACCTCCCTTTACGCCTGAAAGTATCAGCTTCGTCCCGTCGGGGGAGTATGCAAAATCGAGAACTTTATCGAGATACAGAAATAGTCTGTTTTCGGTCGTTTTTTCCGGAATTCTGTAGAAATAAATTCTAAGCAGGGCTTTTTCTTCGGTTATAAAAGAGAGTATCCGGCTGCCTGGATGCCATGCAATTACCGGATAGGTATTATCCGTTTTATGCTCATATCTGGGTTCGGCCCTGAAAATTATTTTTGTTTTGCCGGTTTGCTGGTCGTACAACCATATCCTTTTTCTTCCCCAGTCGTTGGTAACATAAGCAACATATCTTCTGTCGGGACTGACTTTTACCTGCTGGAAAACCTGTTCTTTTCTTGACCTTTTCAGATTGTTTTCATCCTTCGGCGGATCACCGTTGTCATCCGCAAATTCCTGGCTGTAGAATTCCTGCCACTCCTTAAGCAATTCTTTAAGCTTCCGGCCAGTGACATACATGAAGCCGTCGTTGATATTCCTGTAAATTTTTGTCAGATATATGATGCTGGGTATTAAAGCATCTCCATATTGCCTGCCTATGAATCTCCAGAAAGACTGCCCTGCATAAATGGCATCATCATATTCAAGATGATTTATGTTTTTATATTTCCGGCTTTTAAAGCCGTCCTTCACTTTGTTTTCCACATCATAATCCCATCCGTAGCCGACATAGTTTGCAAGGCCTTTCATATACCATTGAGGTATATCAAAAGAACTTGAACTCGTTGTGCGATCACGCAGGTCGGCACCAGCAATCATTTCATTAACAATGACTTCCGCAATAGCTGCCGCAATCTGTTTCTGGTATGCAACCATATTTCCTTCGTAATACAGCATAACCTTGTTCTTTATTATTCTGCTGTATCCGCCCATGTTGTAATCTTCTTCTGAAAATGTAACAAGGCCTATATTCGACTGCTTATATTCAGCCTGCTTGTTGTAGATTATCAGGATAAGTCTTTTTTCCAGATTGTAGTCGAAGAAATCCATTATTTCCTCGAGCTTTTTTAGAGCATAATTGGCAGTGACCTGGGCAAGTTCTCTCCCTTCTTCCTTGAAATAACAATCGATATTTTCGAACCGGTAGAAAGACCAGTAATAATCGTAATACTGCACTCTGTTCTTGCCGAACGTCATCTGAAGTCCGTTATAGAACTGCCCCCTGATGCTTACCGGTATAAAAAGCAGCAACACTGAGAAAATTATCCCTCTCAGAAAATTTCCTGACATCAACCTTATGAAATATGCCGTCAAAATTCTGTTCAAATTCTGTTCCAAAACTTTCCTGACAAATCTAATAATATAATCTTTACCACCTTTTATAAAATAGAGCAAAGTTTATTAACTTTGAAACTTTAATAACGCAAAATGGTCTGTTTTTTGTATTGAGAATGCAACAAAATACAAAAAACTCAAGTTATATATATAATGTTGTTTCAGCGGGTGAAACAGGAACAATATGTATTTTTTGCAGGATATAAAGCAAAATAATTTTAATTAATTGTCAGAAATAAAAAAGATTTGCATATGAGAAAAATGCTTTTTATTACGGTCTGTTTGTTTTCGGGTATTATACTACTTGCACAACCGAAGGTGCAGGTTTCGACTTATGAGCATGATTTTGGCACGTTCCGTGAAGAAGACGGAAGGCAGTCGTATAATTTTGAAATTGTCAACACCGGCAATGCTCCCCTGGTGATTCAGAATGTGGTTGCATCATGCGGATGTACCACGCCCACATGGACGAAAAGTCCCATACCTCCTAACGGAAAGGGTATAGTTACTGCACTGTACGACCCTGCCGGACGGCCGGGACCGTTTAACAAAACACTTACTGTTTACACAAATGCAACTCCTTCAACCATAGTGCTAGTTATTAAGGGTGAGGTGAAAGAGAGGGAAAAGACCATTGAAGAGTTGTTCACTTTCCCTGTTGGTAAGGGTGTAAGGTTCGAAAGCAATCACCTTGCTTTTACGACTGTTAAGAAGACAGAGAAGAAGATAAGGGTGATGCCTGTAATAAATACATCAAATGAGCCGGCCAGGCTTGAATTTGAAAACGTACCTGGACATCTGCAGCTTAAAGCTATTCCGGAAACACTTAAACCCGGTCAGAAGGGAGTCGTAGAGGGAACATACGATGCAACAAAGAACGGCAACTGGGGTACTGTTACTGATGTTATCAGAGTCAAGGTCAACGGAGTTGCACAGGAAAATACATGGTTTTATGTTTCGGCCAATCTTGTGGAAGACTTCTCGAATCTAACAAAGGAAGAGCTTGCAAATGCTCCTGTTTTCAAGATTCAGTCGGCTACTGTTGATCTGGGCGATATGCTCCCCTCCACCACAAAGGATGTTGAATTCAAATTCACCAATGAAGGCAAAAGAGATCTGATAATCAGGCATATACGTTCAACATGCGGATGTACCGCAGTTAATCAGAGCAGCAGTAATGTTGTAAAGCCCGGTGAAACAGGGTCAATTAAAGCGACATTCAATTCGGGTTCATATAAAGGAAGGGTAACTAAGGCAATATATGTTTATACGAATGATCCGAATCATTCGGAAGTTATTCTGATGCTCAATGCAAATGTGGTTGAAAAGAAGTAGGAAGTAACAATCCTGATTCGTAATTTGACTTATACTGGATGAAATAATCTTGAAAAAGGCGCCCGTTGCTAAGGGCGCTGTTTTATTTTTAACTTTACGGGAACAATTTTTAGGAAAAGATGCCTGATGAACTTAAAAAAGGGAGTACACTGAACATAAGGGGTGGTGTTGAGCAGCCTCCCGGGGTCAATCCGGAGGTTTTGAAAAAATCAGGAACAGGCCGCAGAAAAATCCTTTCGGCCGATGAATATATCTCAGGCATACTTTCAGGAAACAGGGCTATACTGGCAAGGGCAATAACTCTTGTTGAAAGTTCGAATCCAAATCATTACGGCCTTGCTCAGGAAGTTATCGAGGGCTGTCTTAAATACAGCGGTAATTCGGTAAGGATTGGCATTACCGGCATACCCGGGGCAGGTAAGAGTACTTTCATCGAGGCTTTCGGAACCATGCTTACCGGTATGGGTAAAAAAATTGCTGTTCTGGCTATTGACCCGAGCAGCAGGAAGACAAGGGGGAGCATTCTGGGTGACAAGACCAGGATGGAGCGGCTCAGCAACGATCCGAATGCTTTTGTAAGGCCTTCACCTTCGGCAGGGACACTCGGAGGTGTGGCACGCAAAACAAGAGAAAGCATAATACTGTGCGAGGCAGCAGGGTTTGATACAATACTGGTTGAAACAGTGGGAGTGGGACAATCAGAAACAGCAGTTTCATCAATGGTAGATTTGTTCATTCTTCTGATAGTTGCCGGTGCCGGCGATGAACTCCAGGGAATGAAACGGGGTATAATGGAAATGGCAGACATATTAATAGTTAACAAGGCCGACGGTGACAACCGGCAAAAGGCTGAGTTAACTGCAAACGAGTTCAGAAATGCAATTAACCTGTTTCCTTTGCCTGAATCAGGTTTCAGACCGGTTGTTACAACCTGCTCATCAAAAGAAGGAACCGGAATACCGGAGATATGGAAAATTGTGAATGAATACCTTGCTCATACAAAAGCAACAGGCTATTTTGAAAAGAAGAGAAAGGAACAGTCGGTAAGGAGAATGCATGATTTCATTCTCGATTATCTTGAAAACTCGTTTTACAGTAACCCTGATATTAAAGCATGTCTGCCCCGGGTAGAGGAAATGCTTCGCCGGGATGAGATCACATCTTACAAGGCAGCATATATTCTCCTTAACAAATTCTTTAACAAGTAATTTTCAATAATCACATTTCCTGCTCAGGTTTTTCTTCTCCTTCCTTTGCTTCCCTGTTGTTTCCCAGTTCCTCGAGAATAAAACCGGTGCCTCTCACTGTTCGGATATCAATTCCACTATCCTCCGACAGATATTTCCTCAACCTGCTGATAAAAACATCCATGCTTCGGCCCAGAAAATAATCGTCTTCTCCCCATATCTCAGTCAGAATATCCTCACGGGTTAATATTTTGTTTTTGTTCATAATGAAATACCTGAGCAATTGAGCTTCTTTCAGGGTAAGCTTCTCTTTCTTTTTACCTGAAATAAGTTCGAGAGTGTTAAATCGGAGAACCGTGTTGGAGATTCTGTATTCATCGTTCACCGATGAATAAGCCCGTTTGAGGATGTTATTAATCCTTAATATAAGCACCTCAGGATCAAAAGGTTTTGTAATGTAATCGTCTGCACCAAGTTTCAGTCCCCTGACAATGTCTTCCTTAAGACTTTTTGCAGTAAGGAAGATAAAAGGCATTTCCGGTGCGGCCTGCTTTATTTTTTCGGCAAGCGTGAATCCGTCCATTTCAGGCATCATGACATCAAGTACGCATATATCAGGACGTTCTTTGTTGAAGAGTTCCCATGCCTCTTTCCCGTCGCGGGCAAGAGTAACTTCAAAACCGTTCATTGTTACATACTGTGCAAGTACGTTCCCGAAATCCCTGTCATCTTCTGCAATAAGTACTTTCATATCACTGGTTATTTAATTATTTCGGAATTGTAATTGTAAAACAGCTTCCTTCCCCTGGTTTGCTTGTTACCGTAACAGTTCCGCCATGAGCCTCGGCAATTCTTTTGACGTAATAGAGACCTAGTCCCAGACCCTTTACCTTATGAATATTACCATGGCTCACACGGTAAAATTTATCAAATATGTGCTTCTGGTCCTGTTTGCTTATTCCGATTCCATTATCTGTTACAGAAATAACAATATTCTCTTTATTCGCCTGTCCGTCAACCTTTATCACAGGTTCTTTATCGGAGTATTTAACCGCATTCGACAGCAGGTTATTCAGCATGGTTGTGAAATATACAACATCCACTTTAGTTTTCAGGCTGTCGAACCCGTATTTTTCAATAATCTGAACATTATTGTTGTGCGCTGTCCTGAAGCTTTCAACAATGTCGTGCATCAACTCCCTGAGTTCCACCTCCTTTTTATCGAGCTGAAACTGTGTTCTTTCCCACATGCTTATTTCAAGAATGAGATTTATGAGCTGGTTCAGATGCACACTTTGTTTATGAATCAACCTGGCAGTCTCAAGCACTTTGTTTTCATCTTTTCTTATCTGGTCCATTTCCAGTGTTTTACCGGCAACGGTAATGGTTGAGAGAGGCGTCTTGATTTCGTGCGTCATGTTGTTTATGAAATCTGTTTTCAGACTCGAGAGCCTCTTTTCTTCCATCAGATTGTGATAGGTAATGTAGAATATTATCATTACGACAAGTATGCTGAAGATGCTCAATGCTAGGTATAGTGCCATGTCGCGCAGAACCATCTTCTGCTTTCCTGATATGTCAATATAATAATCAAAACTGATGCGGTAATAATTATCTTCCCTGAAGAAACGGTTTACCAGAATCTTCGATTTAGTGTCCTGAGTAATGTTTGCAGACGAAGCAGGTGGGCCGGCAAACATCTGAGGATTAGCATAAACATCAAACCTTTTCTCAAAATCTATTAACCTTAGAAAGTTTACTTCAATTTTGATTGAAAAGTCACTTTCGAAACCCTGTTTATTGAAATAGCCTTTTAGATAGGGACTGAGATTTTCGAGTTCGGTTAATATTTTATTGACATCCCGCAGGATATCTTCCTTGAGCCGGGTAAGGTCTTCATCGGTCTTGACATTCTGTATTTCTGCAGTCATTACCTGCCGGGAATAGTCATTGAGAAAGTTCAGGGCATTTTCGAAAGGATCATTCTGTCCCATCCTGTTCAGCTGCTCCATTGCCTCCTGTGAGAGGAGCTTATATTTCAGGTCGAATATTACATCCTTGTCGAACCAGATATCTTTAATCACAAGAACCTGGACGATAATAAGGATAATGATTGAAATGACCCCGGAAAATAGTATACTGTTTTTAAGTTTCATAAAAAATTTTATACCGATATAAAATTATTGAATTTATTTAATTAATCGGAGAGCAAAAGAAGAAGATTAACTTTACGTTAACTCAGTGTTAACAATAAGTGGCATGTTATCTGCTTATTTTTACACTGGTTAAAGTAATGAAAGGAGGATGACATGAAACTCAGAATTTTATATACAGGATTGCTTTCGGCTCTGGTGCTGTGGTTTATGATGGGAGAGGTTGCAGGGCAGGAGAAGACACAGGAGCAGAAAGAGAAAGAACTCAAGCTGCAGCAAGCTATTGAACAACAGAAAAAAGCCATGCAGGAGCAGTCTGTTGAGATTCAGAAGGAAGTAATGAAAGAATTGCAAAGGCCTGAGGGAGCACGTCCGGATGACCCGACCAGGAGGAGCAGATCAACCGTATATGTGGGCAGGGAAGGGTCTGATGCAGGTGCATTCTATTTCGGACCGGGAAGCGATTTCAGCGGATTCGGTTTTTTCAGAGGCAGCGGCACTTCACTCGAGTATTCGAAAGGTCTGAATGAAGCCACAATTACAAAACAATTTCCCTGTGAAATTGAAAGTGACGTAAAAAACGTGGTAATGACTATTAGCGGTGATTGTAAAGCAGGTGAAATAAAGGTAAAAATTATTATGCCTGATGGCAAAACATACGCTGATGTTCTTATTGATGCATCAGGCAATCTGAACTGGAGAAAATCATTTACAATATCCGGAGAAGAAAACAAGGACAAAATAGGTGAATGGATGTTCCGGATTGAAACTTCGAAGGCAACGGGTTATTTCAGAATTTCGGTGCAAACTTTCTAAGGCCGTCAGAATAAACGTATCCCCCAAAAAATTACCCCCGTAAATTATGCCAGGGGTAATTTTTTTAAAAGAGAGCCTGTTCAATTGAATATGTAAAGTGCCAGAATCCTGTCATTCGGATGTTGCCGAAGCAGTCCCGCCTTTTACGCTTTCAACCCTTACGGTATACCTGTTGCCTCCTTTAACGATCCACTTTACTTTAATAACATTACTGCCCGCACCTGATGCTCCGAAAGCTCGTCCTCCGCCAAATCCTCCTCCCATTTGAGCACCTCCGCCCAGATATCCGGGAATGTTTGGTATTTCAAGTCGTGCCGGATTTTTTTTCTGTTCCCTGCATATATTGAGATTTTCGTTTTCAACTATCATTCCTGCCAGAACGCTTTGTGCCCCTTCAATATAGATGTAGTCGGGAGGGTCTATTTTATATCTGAGGTTGCTTGCCGAGTGAGTCGGAATCATTCTCTTATTTTCAATCGTTGCTGAAACCTCTTTCAGGCCTCCGCCAAGGTTTTTCACCGTTACCTTCGTGACTTCGAGTTTTGGGAGGTGGTAGGCGTTATAAATGCAGAATGCGGCATTGCGGTGAGCATCAGTTTCGAGAAGGAAGCCCGGGTGGAGTCTTCCATAATTCTTGCTAAAACCTCCTATTTCAACTTCACCGTAAACGGGATGGTTTATTTTCTGCCACGGAATGAAAGCATCCTGAAAGAGTAGCAGCCTGTCAAATTCGTACTGGTCGGTATTGGTGCTGTCATAAAACATAAGGTAAGGAGTCCAGAGTTCGTTTGAGAAGACGAAGCAACCCATTGCACCGTGCATCCAGTCAAGTTCGCCACCGTAGACGGTATAAAGGTCTTTCCAGATAGTCAATAGTTTATAACCCGGCAGGATTTTTTCTCCGGTTTTTCCTATCTCTTCAATGACTGCATTGTCGGCCTGGCTGTATGCTTCTGCTCCTCCACCCTGAATGGAAGGTCCTCTGAGGATCATACCGCCCGAGTTATGAAACGACTGAGATCCTGCTATATTTCTGTGCTTCAGCAGGAAATCCCTTACTGCCTGGTTTTCAGGAAAAGTAAACGGATATTTATCGGCCCCGCTCTGTATATAGTTGGGTTCCCAGTTGAATCCCCAGTCGCGGTTTCCGTCATAACCTCCCGGTCCGTCTTCGTTTACGAGTCCGTCACCGTCATTATCAATGCCCTCCTGTCCGAGCAACTCATATTCACCTTTCTGGCCGGGCTCAACCCTTATCATCCTTCTGTTGTCTTTCGGATCAACTATATAATTTCCTTCAGGATTTTTCCTTCTCATCTGGCTTATTTCACCATCCCCGTTGAGATCGTCGGCCCCGTCCTCGTCAAAGAGACCGTCACGGTCATTGTCGCGCGGAGCAAGTCCGGATCGCGGCGGAACACCAACCGATGTAAAATATTCCCTTGCATCCGGATTTATTGTGGGAGCTATGTAAAATGTCCTTTCAGCCAGAAGCTCCCTGATAAAAGTGTTTGAATTGTACATCTCACACAGGTACCATGCTGTATAAAGTGCCATTTCCGTCCCCTGCAACTCAATCGAGTGTATGTTGCCGTCGATCCAGTAACCCGGTTTTTTATCAGGGTTACCAGCCTTTTTGTCCGATATTGTCAACAGCCATATATCCCTTCCCTGGTAAGATTTGCCTATTGATTCAAGAGAAACAAGATCGGGGTATGCTTTTGCAAGCCTGTTGCACAAATCGTAGATGCCGGCATTTGTGTAATATTTATTCCACGAAGCCTGTACTTTAGGATTAGGCGGTGAGCCGGCGGCCCTGAAAAAAAGTTCTTCTTTCTGTCCGTTTGAAACAGCTGAAGTTAAGACCGCGAGAAGAAATATTATCGTTATTTTTTTCATATTTTTCATAATTCTGAAACTTTGAAATTTTATTTAAGATCGAAAGTTGTACTGATTGTACCGGTATTTACTGCACCTGCAGTAACGGTAACGTGTCCTTTCCCGGAAATCAACCATGAAAATTCGGAAGTGCCGTTGCCTTCAAGTCTCTGCATCCTCTGTACTTTCTGACCGCTTAATATTGTCTGTCCTTTTTCTGGCACAACAGAAATCCGCATAATTCTGGTCCACTGGTTGTTAACTCCCGCTTCGGCACAGGTGGCAAAAAGACCTTTATTGTGAACCTTAAGAGTTATCCGGAAAATGTCATTACCTACAGACTCAACCTTTTTGTCAACGAATTCAAGTTCGGGATGCATCCCGGCAACTTCAACGATGAACTTATAGTTCTTTGTAATTATTTCCTGTATCTTATCATCAGGAGGTATCAGCATCACAAATGGTTTAATTCCTCCTGCTTCAACTTTCCTGTCCGGAAAATCAGGGTGTTTTATTTCAGTCCATGGAACAAAGACGTTTTCGATTTTATTTTCCTCGGCAAATTTCAGAAATGATACTTCTGTGTTTTTCCCTCTATCTGAAGGGAACCACCATCCGGGTGTGGAGAAACAGTAGCGGCCGTAGTGGTAATATACCCAGTCGGCAAAATTACCGGGTGAGGTTTTTGCAGGGGGAGAACCCTTAAGGCCTGTAATTTCCAGAAATTTTTCGGAAACGAGTCTGATTATTGTTTCATCTGTTCGCATCACTGAGGTTATTCTCCTGTCGGTTGCCTGCCTTCCCTGTTGTTGCTGGCCTGCCTGCGGTTGTTGACCTGCCGGAAAAGGACGCTCGTTGCCTCTTGATGTCTGCTGGCTGAGGTTATCCTGAGGTCCGAAGCAGATAACTGCATAGATATTGAAATGGTCATAAAGAAAATCTGCAACAGCTTTGCTTTCGGGCTCTGATACAGGATGTAAACCTGCATTGACTCCGAATTCTTCATAGTTGTAAGTGAAGTTTCGGTTGAAATCGACACCTCCCTGGCCGTCTTCATTGAAAAGACCATCCCTGTCATTGTCGATACCTTCACTGAATAACAGATAAGTCCCTTTCTGTCCTTTTGAGAGATCAGCTTCAACCATTACTCTTTTGTCGTCGGTACTTTCAATGTATGTTCCTGCAGGGTCAGTTACTCTGATAAGTGTAATCAGACCGTCACCGTTAAGGTCTTCGTAAGGATCCTCACCCGTTTGAAAATCCCTGTCGTCATCGGTAGCTCTGTCATTAATGTGCCGCTCATATTTGAGCGTGGAAGAATATTGCTCCGATGCATCGGGGTTTACATCGGGGAAAACATAAAAAGTAATCCTGTCAAGCAGGCTTCTGATTCCGGGTGTGGAGGATTCTTTCAGAATATTTTCTGCGAATCCGATTGCCAGTTCCCTTGTGAAAACATAACTACCGTCAATTCCACCTACCACGGCAATGGCGGGTTTATTGTCCCTGTCGCCTGTTCCTATCGTAAGTACCCATATATCCCTGCCACCGGGGGTCTGTGCAAGTGACCTGGCAGAGCAAAGTGAAGGATAATCTGTTGCAAGCTTTCCTGCCCTCTGTGAAAGAGTCCTGTGGTTTGCAAATTGTGCCGGACTGTCAGAAATAAAAATGCCGGAAATAAGAACCAGCAGAATTGTGCACTTTTTAAGGAATTTAATCATGTTGAAATTTTTAAACTTTTAACGAGCTAAAATTATCTCATTTAAATTTTTAAACATAATAACTTTTAAACTTAAAATTATTTTTTTAAGATTTTTAACACTTTTCTCTGATTTTTATTTCCCGGTAATCTTATTCAACTTAAATCCGATACGGGTTAGTTAAAGCATGAATTTATTATCTGTATCTTGAACTTATGACGTCAGGTAAACGCTAAACGAAGAGGTTGGAACACTTATAGTGAATCACCTTCTGCGGTATTTCGTTAACTCTGTATATCATATCGGTTTCAGATCGGGGGGAAGCCTTTTTTTAAATGATTTCACTTCTGAAATGTCAAAAAGGGGATCCCATTGCTCATTTTTAAAAAACTCAGAGGTGTTATTGTTAAAATATCCCAGGATATGTTTCGGAGATATGGTGAATACAAGTTCTTCATTTTCACTATAATAAGGTTTTTCAATTGTCATCACTTCTTCAATAGGTATATCGAGTATATTTGAAAGTTTTGTATATCTGTCGTAAGTTTCCCTGGGTATGGCAATAACCACTGTGTATGGGCCATATTCTTTTCTCTGGAAAAGAAAATATACTACTTCGATTGGTTCGTTAGGATTTACTCTGTCGGTTGAATGCGGAAGCTGGCTTTCGAATCTGAAGCCTTCATTCATTATTTTGTTCACTGTGTTGATGTCTCTTGTGTTATGGAGGAAGAAATAGCAGAAATCGTACTCCCTCAGGATTCCTGCAAGTATTTCTCCCTTGTTTTTCATATAAAGAGGTATGTGCTTAAATAGGAATAATCAAAATTAATTTTTATTATTTTATTTCCAATGTTTAAACTTTTCACTCTTTAACATGTTATTTTTGTAGTCCTGAACGAAGAATATTTATGCGCAAAGAATTACTTTTCCTGATTTTATTATCAGTATTATCCTGTAAACCAAATACATCACCGGTTGGTGATAAAAACCTTATTACTGTAAGTATAGCTCCTTTCGGATTTTTTGTTGAAAAGATCGGAGGGGGTGATTTTGTTGTTAATGTGATGGTTCCTGAAGGGGCTGACCCTCATGTTTATGAGCCTGCACCGTCGCAGGTGGCTGCTTTGAAAAAATCATCGGCATATATCAGCGACGGTTATCTTGATTTCGAACTGGCATGGCTTGAAAAATTCTATTCGGTAAATCCTTCAATGAAGAAATTAAGGCTTGCTGACAGTATTGAACTTATTAAAGAAGAAATTGATATAAACGAAGGTAATTTATCTTTTGCAGACCCTCATTTCTGGGTAGCACCTCTTTCAGGGATAAAAATTGCGAAATCAGTAAAATCTTTTCTCTGTGAGCTTAATCCGGACAGCTGTGAAAAATATACGGCGAATTTTTACTCTGTGAGAGATTCGATTATTAAAATCCACAACAGGGCTTCAGAGCTTTTTGCACCCTTTGCAGGGCGCTCCTTTATTGTTTTTCATCATACTCTTGCTTACCTTGCGAGGGATTATAATCTGGTTCAGGTTCCGATAGAGAAAGAAGGCAAGGAACCATCGCCCGGCTGGCTTAGAGAAGTTATTGATGTGGCAAAAAGGAACAGAGCTGGTTTGATACTTATACAAAAAGAGTACGATATAAGAAATGCAAAGGTGGTTGCATCGGAGTCGGGGGCAGAAATAAAGGAAATAAGGCCGCTGTCATCCGATTGGTATACTGCTGTCAATGATATAATCGATGCGATATATAAAAGTTTTACTGCCGGAGATTAGAAGATGAGGAAACTTATTGAATTAATATCCGTTACGGCAGGCTACGATTCAAAGGTCGTACTTGAAGACGTTAGTCTGGCGGTTTATGAAAATGATTTCATCGGCATTATCGGGCCTAACGGAGGAGGGAAAACGACCCTGCTGAAGGTTATTCTCGGAATGGTTAAGCCAATTAAAGGAGAAGTAATATACAACCATGAATTGCTAAGACGCAATGACATTGGTTACCTGCCCCAGATCTCATCAGTTGATATTTCTTTCCCCCTTACAGTGAAGGATGTTATCCTTTCGGGACTTATGATGCACAAGGGAGTGTATGCAAGAATGAACAGGGAGGACAGGAAAAAGGTTGAGAAAATAATTGAGGAAATGGGATTGAAAGGTTTTGAGAAGTCAACACTGGCAGAACTTTCAGGAGGCCAGATGCAGCGGGTCTTTCTGGGAAGGGCCCTGATAGGTAACCCCAGATTGCTGTTGCTCGATGAACCGGACAATTTTGTAGATACAAGCTTTGAAAATGAATTTTATGTTAAGCTTCATGAACTCAACAGCCGGATGGCAATTCTTATGGCTTCGCACGACGTCGGTACAATCTCATCACATGTAAAATCATACGCATGCGTAAACAGGCACCTGCATTACCATCCTTCACCCGAACTGACCGAAGAACAACTTTCAGCCTATAACTGTCCCATTCAGATTGTTGCTCATGGGCCTATTCCACACACAGTACTTAAAAAACACGACTGACAATGGAAGTTCCGGTATTTCAATACGACTTTATTCTGAAAGGCATTTTAGGCTGCCTTTTTGCCAGTATTACAGCCGGTATTGCGGGAACTTATATTGTCTCAAGACGAATGGTTTTTCTGAGCGGGGGAATAACACATGCATCATTTGGCGGAATAGGAATAGGCTATTTTGCAGGGGTTAATCCTGTTGCAGGAGCAGCCGTATTCGGCATCCTTTCTGCCATGGGGATAGAATATCTGTCGGTGAAACAAAAGATTAGAGAGGATTCGGCCATCGGTATTATCTGGGCACTGGGCATGGCAGTGGGTATCATCTTCATTTACCTTACACCCGGCTATACTCCCAACCTGATAAGCTACCTCTTCGGCAGTATTCTCACAGTGACAAATACAGATCTCATCGCTCTGGGAATCCTTTCGGCAGTTCTGATATTATATTTTTCGGTTTTTTACAGAACAATTCTCTACATTTCATTTGATGAAAATTACGCCAGAACATATTCAGATTATGTAGATTTCTTCAAATACTTAACAACTTCATTGATGGCATTGACAATAGTACTGAACATAAGGATGGCGGGAGTTATTCTTGTACTCTCACTGCTGACCATTCCCCCGAATATTGCAATGCTTTTTACGAAAAAATATTCTTCAGTTATGAAGCTCGGAGTTGTATGTGGATTTGCAGGTACTTCGGGAGGCTATCTCTTTTCCTGGTTTACAGGAATACCTGCAGGAGCAGCAACTATTTTCGTTCTTGTTATTCTGTGGATTATTTTGAAACTCATTACCATATTAATATCAAAAAGTAAAAACAGGAAAAATTGAAAAAAATTCAGTGGGTTTGTAACTAATTAAATATCAAATAAATTTATTTATAACATAATAATAAACAGAGAAATTATGGATTACGATCTGATAATAATAGGAAGTGGGCCCGGCGGTTATGTAGCTGCCATAAGAGCATCCCAGCTTAAGATGAAAGTTGCAGTGGTTGAAAAAGCCGAACTTGGAGGAGTGTGCCTTAACTGGGGATGTATTCCGACGAAAGCATTACTGAAAAGTGCTCAGGTCTATCAGTATTTGATTCATGCTTCACAATACGGCATATCCCTTCAGGGTGAAGCCAGACCCGACTTTAAGGCAATAATAGCCAGAAGCAGGGCTGTGGCTGAGGGGATGAGCAAGGGAATACAGTTTCTTTTCAAAAAGAACAATATAGTTCATTTAAAGGGTACGGGCAGACTCAAGGGATCCGGGGAAGTTGAGGTGACGGATGAATCCGGCAGCAGCAAAGTATATAGAGCCGGAAATATCATCCTGGCAACAGGTGCTCGTCCTAAAGAGCTTCCCGGGATGAAGATTGACGGTAAAAAGATTATCGGCTACCGTGAAGCTATGACACTCCCCGAACAGCCTGCCTCAATGGTTATCATCGGTTCGGGTGCAATAGGTTGCGAATTCGCCTGTTTCTATCAGTCGCTCGGTACTAACGTGACCCTGGTTGAAATTATGCCGCATATAATGCCGCTGGAAGATGAGGAAGTGTCGAAACAACTTGAAAGATCTTTTAAGAAAATGAAAATGAAAATATTGACCAGCTCAACTGTGAGTTCGGTCGAGACCGCCGGGGATAAATGTCGCGTGCACGTAAAAACGCCTTCAGGAGATCAGGTGATAGAAGCCGATTTAGTGTTTTCGGCAGCAGGTATCACGCCGAACATTGAAAATCTGGGACTTGAGGAAGCAGGTGTCAGAACCCACGACGGCAAGGTAATGGTGGATGAGTTCTACAGAACCTCGGCGAAAGGTATATATGCTATAGGAGATATAATCAAAAGCCCGGCACTTGCCCATGTGGCATCAGCCGAAGGAATAATTTGTGTAGAAAAAATGGCAGGTCTTGATGTTGAACCTCTTAACTATGATAATATACCTTCATGTACTTATACAATGCCTGAGGTTGCATCCTGCGGGTTAACGGAAAAGGCAGCGTTAAAGGTGGGTTATGAGATAAAGGTAGGAAGGTTTCCGTTTTCAGCATCAGGTAAAGCTAATGCTTCAGGAGAAAAAGACGGATTCGTAAAACTTATTTTCAGTGCAAAAGATGGCGAATTACTTGGAGCACATATGATAGGACAGAATGTTACTGAAATGATCAGCGAAATAGTTGTTGCACGAAAGCTTGAAACAACGGCACATGAAATAATAAAATCTGTTCATCCTCACCCGACACTGTCGGAAGCCATCATGGAGGCAGCAGCGGCAGCGTACGGTGAAGCCATAAATCTGTAAATAATTCTTTACCAGAAATTTAATTTATACAGATTGAAATCTGACGCAACCTCTGTTAAAATTTTTACATCACATTTTCTGGAGCAGTTTGTTTATCCGGACTTTTTATTATTTTTATATCGTTATAAGTTAATGTTTGGACGATATAAAAGACATAATAAAAGGTTGTCTGGAAGGTAACAGGCGCGACCAGGAGCTTCTGTACCGGAGGCATTGCTCAAAACTTTATGCAGTGTGTCTCCAGTATTCGGATAGTGATGAAGAGGCGCGTGATATTTTGCAGGAAGGATTTATTAAAATATTCCAGAACCTGCACAGTTATAAACACGAAGGTTCTTTTGAAGGCTGGCTTAGAAGGATTGTCGTGAATACTGCCCTCGAAAAATACAGGGCAAAGCATAACCTCTACAGGGTTGACGACATTGATTCTATTGATGAACCACAGGCAGAACCTGATAATGAAGATTATACAGGTATAGATGCCGCCGATCTGCTGTATATTATAAGGGAATTACCGCCCAAGTACAGAATGGTATTTAACCTGTATGCAATTGAGGGTTATTCACACAAGGAGATCAGCAAAATGCTGAAGATTTCAGAGGGAACATCAAAATCGAACCTTTCGCGTGCAAGAGTTATACTTCAGAAAAAAGTAAAACTTTATACCGGCATCAGAAAGAGTATTATAAATGGCTGAATGGCATGCAAATATTGACCTTGTATTCAGGAACGGGCTGAAAAACCATGAAGCCCTCCCACCTGATGATGTCTGGGATAATATCAGGAGAGCATTACCGGAGAAGAGAAGGAGAATATATCCTGCCATTATGCGTGCGGCTGCAATTGCCCTTCTGGTTGCCGGCACAGGAAGTGCGGTTTACATTTTACATAACAATCTGTCTTCCTCACTTGGCAATGTTCCGGCCCTGACATTAAACCAGGATGTAATGCCTGAAGGTGCGTATGTAATTCCTTCACGGAAGCCGGAAATGGCAGTTCAGAAACATATGTTCGCAGAACAGATTCCAGCCGGAACGGCTATAAAAGAAACCATAACCCCGGAAGAAAATAATATTGAGGCTGCCTTAATCCCAGCTTATCTGACCGCAGAGAATAATATCTTTAACCCTCAAAACGGGGAATTTGACCTTGCAGAACCCAAATATTCAGATGTTTCTGAAAAAATAATTAACAGGACATTTGATATTACCTACATACCGGGAGAGAAAGGAAACAATGAAGGTGAAAAATGGAAAATGGGTGCATCAGTACTGCCTTCATACTATTCGAGATTCAATTTCGGGAATAATGATGCAGCTGCCGACTATCTGAAATCTGAAAAAACGGCATTTTCATATTCCGGTGGTCTGTCATTTACATTCGAGTTGAGCAAGAGAATTTCATTTCTGTCAGGTATCTTCTACAGCTCAATAGGACAGAAAATAGACGGTATTACTTCATTCAGCGGATTTTCAAAGTATAACGAATCGAAAAATGAAAGCGATTTTTCAATTTTAACCTCTTCCGGTACAATAAGTTCAATAAATAAGGATATTTATTTTATTGATAACAACAATGTAGCAAGAGTTCAGACCAGATACTCGGCTGATGTGTTTGATCCTGTTAAGGCAAACCTGAGTCATCTGAGTAATTCACTTATTCAGAGCATGAGCTATCTGGAAATCCCGCTGATGATGAAATACAAACTTGTTGACCGTAAAATAGATATAAACATGCTTGGCGGACTGTCGTACAGCATTCTCATCGGAAACTCATCGTTTATTAATTCAGGCGGAACCAGATATACGGTAGGCCATACCGAAGGTCTGAGCCCCGTGACTTTCAGCAGCTCAGTCGGCATGGGCATGGAATACAGGCTTAACAGTAAAATTACATTCAACATTGAACCGCTGCTGAAATATTATATTACACCGCTCGGAGGAATCACAGGCTCAATGGTACATCCTTATTCATTTGGAATACTCTCTGGCATTTTCTATAATTTCTGAACCTGACTCCCCATCCGGCATTTTTAAATAATTTGCTTTATACTTTTTTATTCTATCAGGCAGAAAAGTTGTAATTTTGCATTTAATTTTAAAATTACAATGCGATGACTTATTTACCGCTACGGAGAACTCACTATATTTTACTCTTTGCTTTTTCCTTCGCGGCTTTCATCCTGGTATCCGGATTTTTCAACGATACCAAAACTGAAAAACTTCCCGGTAAGGAGAAAAATCCGTTTATGCTGGATATAAAACTGCCCGACACCCTTGATTTTGCGGGAGAAAGAGTGCCTGTTGAAAATTTTGACACCCGCGAGAGTCTTGAAAGAGAGATTATTATGACAGCTTACCGTCATGGCTCGACCATCATGATAATAAAAAGAGCTCCCAGATATTTTCCGGTAATTGAAAAAATCCTGAAAGAAAACGGTATCCCCGATGATTTCAAATATGTGGCTGTGGCTGAGAGTGAGCTCAGCAATATGGTATCACCTGCAGGAGCAGTAGGTTTCTGGCAGATATTGTCGGGTACCGGCAGGGAAAGCGGACTTGAGATAAACAATGAAGTAGACGAGAGATATCACCTGGAAAAATCAACGGAAGTTGCTTGCAATTATATAAAAAAATCATATGAACGGTATGGAAGCTGGACGCTTGCAGCTGCATCGTACAACGGAGGAAGAAATGCTTTAGATGAACAGATATCAATTCAGAAGCAGACAAACTATTACGATCTGTTGCTTGCAGAAGAAACTGCAAGGTACATATTCAGGATACTCGCCTATAAAATTATTATGAATAATCCGGCAGAATACGGCTTTGAAATTGATAAGGAGGAGCTTTATCCACCTCTGCGATATACAGAGGTAAAAGTTGATACGGCAATTAATGACTTTTCAAGGTTTGCAGCCCATTTCGGAACGAATTATAAAATCCTGAAATTCTTTAACCCGTGGCTGAGAAAACCTTACCTGTCGAGAAAATCCGGAAAGACTTACTATATCAAGATTCCCGAAGAAGGTTCAAGAATCACTCTTTACAGAAGTGAAATTTAGCAATTAACAAACTGAGACAGGAATGAGTGACAGGCTTACTGTTCTGGGAGCAAGGGTTCATAATCTGAAAAACATAGATGTTACGATTCCCCGCAACAAACTGGTTGTTATTACGGGTCTTAGCGGTAGCGGTAAGTCGTCACTCGCATTCGATACTATTTATGCCGAAGGACAGAGGCGCTATATGGAAACCCTTTCGGCATATGCAAGGCAGTTTCTGGGAGGCATGGAGCGGCCCGATGTGGATAAAATAACCGGCCTCAGCCCTGTGATATCCATAGAACAGAAATCAACAAGCAAAAATCCGAGGTCCACTGTTGGCACAATAACCGAGATTTATGACTATCTGCGACTTCTGTATGCACGTGCCGCCGATGCTTATTCATACGCCTCGGGTGAGAAAATGGTCCGTTACAACGACGACCAGATAATCGAACTTATTGAGAGTGGCTTCCAGGGAAAGAAAATAAATATTCTTGCTCCTGTTGTAAGAGGAAGAAAAGGTCATTACAGGGAACTGTTTGAAAGGCTGAGACTTAAGGGATACCTTTATGCCCGGATTAACGGTGAGATCCGGGAGATTACTCCGGGCATGAAACTCGACCGGTACAAAACTCACTTTATAGAAATTGTGATAGACAAGTTCAGAGTGGGGGAAGTATCTCACAAACGTCTCAGGGAATCGGTTCTTCTGGCTCTTGATCAGGGCGACGGGGTGATGATGGTATTTGATCAGGAAACAGCCGGCATTAGATATTTCAGCCGTCATCTGATGTGCCCTGTAACAGGTATTTCATACAACGAGCCTGCACCCCATACATTCTCATTCAATTCACCTCAGGGTGCCTGTCCTCATTGTAACGGACTCGGAGAAATATCCGACATAGATATTAACAAAATCATACCCGACAGATCCCTCAGTATAAGAAAGGGTGGAATAGAACCACTGGGAAAATACCGTAACACATGGATATTCTGGCAGATAGAGGCCATACTTGAAAAAAGCGGATATACAATTGACACTCCTATAAACGAATTGCCCGGTGACGTTATAAATAAGGTACTTTTCGGCTCGGATGAAGTGCTTGTTCTTTCAAATACTCCGCTTGGACTCACTTCCAATTATTTTCTGACTTTCGAAGGTGTTATCAGTTTTCTGGGTAATCTTGAAGTTATTAACGGGCAGAGAAACGGGTCAAGACTCAAAGATCAGTATGTGGAATACCGTACATGTCCTGAATGCAACGGTACACGCCTGAAAAAAGAAGCTCTCTGGTTCAGGATAGCAGATAAAAATATCGGTGAGCTCGCATCAATGGATATTCGCGAGTTATACGGTTTTCTTGCATCTGTTGAAGAAAAGATGTCGGAGAAGCAAAGAAAGATAGCCGCTGAAATTCTGAAAGAGATCAGGGCAAGACTCAGCTTTCTGCTTGATGTTGGTCTTGATTATCTGTCCCTTAACAGGAGCGCACGTACACTTTCAGGAGGCGAGAGCCAGAGGATAAGGCTGGCTACACAGATAGGTTCTAAACTTGTGAACGTTCTTTACATACTTGATGAGCCCAGCATCGGGTTACACCAGCGTGATAACCGGCGGCTCATTTCGTCACTTAAGAAACTGCGGGACGAAGGTAATTCGGTGATAGTTGTCGAGCATGACAGGGAGATGATTATGTCGGCCGACCATATCATCGACGTGGGGCCGGGTGCAGGTGTGCACGGCGGAAAGATTGTCGCACAGGGTGCTCCAGGTGAATTTATGCACTGTCATACACTTACCGCTGCCTATTTAAGTAACTGCAGACGCATTGAAGTGCCGCGCATGAGACGTAAAGGAAACGGCAAATATCTGATAATCAGAGGTGCTTCCGGTAATAATCTTAAAAATATAGATGTGGCATTTCCCCTTGGACTCTTTATCTGTGTGACAGGAGTCTCAGGCAGCGGAAAATCAAGCCTGATAAACCAGACACTCCATCCCGCACTCGCAAGAAAGTATCACAACTCGGGCAAAACGCCTCTTCCATACAATGATATTATAGGCACGGAGCATATAGATAAGGTTATCGAGGTTGATCAGGCTCCGATAGGAAAAACACCCCGCTCCAACCCTGCAACATATACAGGCGTTTTTACCGACATCCGCAGCCTTTTTGCCCAGACTGCCGAAGCGAAAATCAGAGGATTCGGCCCGGGAAGATTCTCGTTTAATGTAAAAGGAGGAAGATGTGAAGGCTGTGAAGGCGCAGGAGTTAAAACAATTGAAATGAATTTCCTCCCCGATGTGTATGTACTTTGTACCGAATGCAACGGAAAACGTTATAACCGGGAGACACTCGAAGTTAAATACAAGGGAAAGTCTATAAGCGATGTTCTTGAAATGACTGTTGATGAGGCAACCGGGTTTTTTGAAAACGTGCCGTCAATATATCATAAGTTAAAAACGCTTCAGGATGTCGGACTTGGATATATTAAAATAGGCCAGCAGTCCACAACCCTCTCGGGAGGAGAATCACAAAGGGTCAAACTGGCCACTGAACTCGCCCGCCGCGACACAGGTAAAACCCTTTATATTCTGGATGAACCGACAACCGGACTGCATTTTGAAGATGTGCGTGTACTCCTGAATGTGCTGAACAGACTGGTTGAAAGGGGTAATACAGTAATTGTCATTGAACACAATATGGAAGTAATAAAAACCGCTGATTATATAATTGACCTTGGCCCTGAAGGCGGAAAGGAAGGAGGATACATTGTATTTGCAGGCACACCCGAAGAGATAATTAACTGTGAAAAGAGCTATACGGGAGCATTTCTGAAACGGGAACTTGAAGAGGCACTCTTTTATTAACCTGAAGATTTACAGTTACATGATAATGATTACAAAGTCCACATCATTGTAAATTAATATTTTACAGGTAAATAAAAATTAACTTTTTTAGTATTTTAATGCGAAACATAATCAAATTATTATATTTGAAAACTTTTAAATAAGGAACTTATGGAGAAACCCGCTGATCTTATCAAGGATGCATTCGAGCAGAAGACATGGCAGGAGATTCATATTACCGATTCGTGGAGAGTTTTTAAAATATTGTCGGAGTTTGTTGAAGGATTCGAGAAACTTGCCAGAATAGGTCCATGCGTTTCAATTTTCGGTTCAGCACGCACAAAGCCCGATAACAAATATTACAAGATGGCTGAGGAGATTGCCTATAAACTTACTCAGAAAGGTTACGGTGTCATCACTGGCGGAGGTCCCGGTATAATGGAAGCAGCCAATAAGGGCGCATGGAGAGGTAAAGGCAAATCGGTAGGCATAAATATTGACCTGCCGTTCGAACAGAAACCGAATCCCTATATTGACAGCGACAAACTCATAACTTTCGACCATTTCTTTGTGAGAAAAGTCATGTTTGTTAAATATGCGCAGGGTTTTATAGTAATGCCCGGCGGATTCGGTACTTTCGATGAGCTGTTTGAAGCAATGACTCTCATACAGACAAGAAAGATAGGGAAGTTTCCGATTATACTTGTCGGGAAAAAATACTGGGAAGGGCTGATTAAATGGATTAAAGAGGTAATGCTTGAGGAAGAACACAATATTTCCCCGCAGGATCTGGACCTGTTTACCCTTGTGGATACAGCCGATGAAGCGGTGGATCTGATCGACAAGTTCTACTCGAGATACCTCCTGAGCCCGAATTTCTGATTATATAATGAAGAAGTTCTGCTTCGTTTTATGCTTTTTTATATCTTTTCTAACCTCCATTGAAGGGCAGGTGAGAATAATATGCAAAACCGACACATTGTGGATTGCAGGACAGTATAACCGTGTTTCGGTTGACCTGATGTTTGATTATCCTGACGGCATTGTCCGTTTTACCCAGGATTTTCCTGAAGGGCTTGAAGTTGTGCCTGAAAATATTCCGTCAGGGGATTTTTCATGGTATAGCAATCAGCTCAATATCGTCTGGCTCAACATCCCCGCCAGTAAAAAAATCAGCTTTTCATACCTTGTAATGCCCGGGAAATCGATGAGCGGAACTTTTGATCTTGAAGGCAGGCTTGTTATGGTTACCGGCGGGAAAACAAAAAGAACCTTCGGGATGGAAAACATACCGGTAACAATCTCTGATGCCCGGAATTCTGACCATGTAGCCGGAGATGAGGGAAACAGAAGAATAATACAAAGCGTAAAGGAACAGGCTTCTCCGGAAACATACGGCAGGCCCTCAGTCCCTGATGAAGGAAAAATAGAATTCAGGGTGCAGGTTGCATCATATTCAAAACCGATACCGGCCGAACAGGTTGCTAAAAAGCTTGGACTCGGGAGTGATGTTAAGCTTATAATGGTAAGGGCAGAGAATGTATACAGATATCAGGCAGGTTCATTTTCTGGATATGAAGAAGCATTAGCGTTACACAGGAGACTGGTTTCATCAGGGCTGAAGGATTCATTTGTCGTGGCTTACAACGGTGAGAAACAGATTCCGCTGGGTGAAGCAATCAGGATAATTAAATCACGTCGCTAAGGCTTATCTGCCCTTCAGGGCTCGTTCCATTTCGCGTGCTGCATCTTTTCTCTTTATTGATTCACGCTTATCATAGGCTTTCTTGCCTTTTGCCAGCGCAAGCTCTGCCTTGGCTAACCCCCTCTCGTTTATGAATATTTTTGTAACAATAAGAGTATATCCTGACTCCCTTACTTTCTTTTCGAGTCTGCGAATCTCACGCTTTGACAGCAGAAGCTTCCTTTCGCGCACAGGATCATGATTGCGGATATTTCCGTAGTCATATTCAGCAATATGCATTCCTTTGATAAATAGTTCACCGTCAACGAAATGACAGTAAGAATCGGTCAGAGCAGCCTTCCCGGCTCTAATTGATTTAATTTCAGTGCCGGTCAGTACTATCCCCGCAATAAGCTTTTCCTCAAGCTCATAGTCAAAAGTTGCTTTCTTGTTCCTTATTACAATATTTTCCTGACGGCCTTTCATTATAACTTAAAAAGTGCGTCAAAATTAAGCAATTTTATTGTTAAATTGCCGGAACAGAGTTGGGATATATGTCAGAGAGCATCAGAACCAAATATGACCTTGTGGTTGTTACCGGTCCAACGGCTTCAGGCAAGACGGCTCTTGCCGCAGCCCTTTCGGCAAGGATCGGTGGGGAGATAATCAGTGCCGATTCACGCCAGGTTTATCGCAGAATGGATCTTGGCACGGGAAAAGATTATTCGGATTATGTAGTTGACGGAAAGCAGATACCCGTGCACCTTATTGATATCGTGGAACCGGGTTATAAATACAATGTGTTTGAATATCAGAGAGATTTTCTGCGGGTTTATGAAGATATAAAGTCCCGGGGTAAGTTTCCCGTTATATGCGGAGGGTCAGGTATGTATATCGACAGCATAGTTTCAGGTTACAGACTTGCCGAAGTGCCTCCTGATCCTGCTTTAAGGAAGGAACTTGAAAACAAAACTCTCGATGAGCTGGCTGAGATTCTGAAGCAATATAAAAAACTGCACAACAGGACGGATATTGATACGGTTAAAAGAGCGGTGAGGGCTATTGAGATCGAAAAGTATTACGAAGCCCACCAGGATGTCATCAGGGATTTTCCGAAGCTCAATTGCCTTGTTACCGGAGTCTTTTTAGACAGGGAGACAAGGCGGAAAAGAATTTCGGAGAGGCTAAAACGGAGAATAAATGAGGGAATGATAAACGAGGTCAGGGAACTCCTTGAATCAGGGATTGATAGTGAAACGCTTATTTATTACGGACTTGAATATAAATATATTACCATGTATCTGACAGGTAAGCTTTCTTACGAGGAGATGTACAGGCAGCTTGAGATTGCCATACATCAGTTTGCAAAGCGGCAGATGACCTGGTTCAGAGGCATGGAGCGTAAAGGGATACACATCCACTGGATTGACGGTAACCTGCCACTGGAAGCAAGAATTGATAAAATTATCGAATTACTTGTATCCTGACTTTTGACTTTCTCACTGCGTATTCTTTTCCTGAAGATTTTTCACTTTAGCCATTCATCAAGCCACGCAAAGAATTCCCTTTGCCAGATTACTGCATTCTGAGGTCGGGTTACGAAATGATCTTCATTTTCGAAGAAAAGCAAACGGCTTGGTATTCCGAGAAGCTGTGCCGCAGTGAAAGCTTCAAGGCTCTGAGTATAAGGTATCCTGAAGTCATTCTGGCCGGTTATTATAAGTATGGGTGTATCCCATTTTTTGACCAGCAGGTGCGGTGAAAATTTGTAACCCGGGTGATTTTCCCAGTAAGGACCTCCGATATCCTTGTTGGGAAACCAGAGTTCTTCGGTAGAGCCATACCAGCTTTCTATGTTAAACATGCCGCAGTGTGCCACAAAGGCTTTGAATCTTTTCTGATGAATGCCGGCAAGATAAAAAACCGAGTAACCTCCATAGCTGGCACCCACTGCGCCCATATGGTCTGCGTCAACATAAGGCTCTTTTGCCATGGCATCCGTGGCATCGAGATAATCCTGCATGTTTTTACCGCCGTAATCGCCTGAAATCTGCTCCTTCCATGCCTGCCCGAAACCTGAGCAACCCCTGCGGTTGGGTGCTACCACTATATACCCTTTTGCTGCCATCATCTGGTAGTTCCAGCGATACGACCACGACTGGCTCAGAGGTCCCTGCGGCCCGCCCTTGCAGAAAAGAAGTAACGGATATTTTTTTGAAGGATCAAAGTCGGGAGGATAAATAACCCACATCTGAAGGTCTTTGTTATCCTTTGTTTTAATATACTTCTCCTCAACTTTACCCATTCTGATGTGGTCGTAGATATAGTCGTTAATTTTTGTGATTTTATTAACAATCCCCGTTTGTAGATCAATTGCAGCAATTTCAGGTGCCATCGACATTGACATTATCTGGGCTATCATGTTACCCGATTGCAGATTTAACGGTCCGAGATCGTGCATTCCGCTGGTAATCTTAACCACTTTCCGGCTGCCGAGTTCTGTTTTAAATACCTGTTTAGTTCCGAGATATGCGCATGTGAAATATATGGTATTATTATCGGCCCAGGTGATATCCTCAACATCGTAATCCCATCCTTTTGTTACCCATGTTGTTGTACTGTCCTTAATGTTGTAAACAAAGAGTCTGTCCAGGTCTGCTTCATATCCGTCGCGTTCCATGCTCTGCCATGCTATCATGGAGCCGTCGGGAGAAAAGACAGGGTATCTGTCGTATCCCATATTGCCCTTACTTATATTTACTTCTTTGCCGGTTGTCAGATCATAAAGGTAGATATCGGAGTTGGTGCTGACGGCATCTTCTTTCCCTCTGAGCCTTTTGGTTGTATAGGCTATGTACCGGCCGTCGGGACTCCATTGAATTTCATTCTCATCAAAATATGGTGAGAGCGGGGATTCGAACTTCTGTCCTTCCATGATATCCTTCTCATCCGATATTTTCTTCCCGTCAAATGATGCAATGAAAAGATGGCTGTAGGAGTAGTCGTGCCAGTAGTTCCAGTGCCGGTACATCAGGTCGTCAATGATTCTTACCTTTGCCTTCGGGAGGTTATGCTTTTCGCCGGCCGTCTCGTCAAGTTTTACCCGGCGAGTGAAGAAAATTTTATCTCCGGAAGGTGATATTCTGTAAATTTCAAAATCGCTTAACCCTTCTACTTTTTGTTTGCCTGAACCGTCGGGACTCATGGTCATCAGGTTGCCCCGGTTAACCCAGGCAATTTTTTTGCCGTTGTCGAACCACTGAGGATTTGAGCCACCTTCATAAGTAAGCTGAACGGGTTCACCGCCTGTAACAGGTATTTTATACAGATTTGTGATCCTCGTCTCTGTTCCAAGGTCTGTTCGGGTGACAGAATATACTATTTCAGAGCCGTCGGGTGAAAGAGCGAATGTGCCCAGGCGGCTGAATTTCCACATTATCTCCGGAGTCATCAGCCCTCCGGCTTTCTCGGAATCTGATAGTTCAACGCTGAAGGGAGGTTTAAGCTCAGATTCATTCACCGGTTTCTGCCTGCAGGAAAACAGAAACAACGTCCCGGCTGCAAGCAACAGGATATAAAGTTTTTTCATCGCTTATGGAATAATATGTTATCTATTGTTTTTTGAGAGCTTCGATCACTTTCGCTTTCAGCTCCTCGTAGAGTTCGGGATTATCTTTTATTAGTTTTATGACTGCATCGCGTCCCTGGCCGAGTTTGGTATCGCCATAACTGAACCATGAGCCGCTCTTTTTTATTATTTCAAAGTCAACTCCGAGATCAACAATTTCTCCTGCCTGTGAGATACCTTCGCCGTACAATATATCGAAATCGGCTTTTTTAAACGGGGGAGCAAGTTTATTTTTAACCACCTTGACCCTCGTACGGCTTCCGATAATTTCTTCACCCTCTTTTATCTGATTTATCTTTCGGATGTCGAGGCGCACTGAAGCATAGAATTTCAGGGCGTTACCGCCTGTTGTTGTTTCAGGGTTGCCGAACATCACACCGATTTTTTCCCTGAGCTGGTTGATGAATATGCATGTAGTGTTTGTTTTGCTGATGTTGGCAGTGAGTTTTCTCAGTGCCTGCGACATCAGACGTGCCTGCAGACCCATTTTGCTGTCGCCCATTTCGCCTTCGATTTCGGCTTTCGGTGTAAGTGCCGCAACGGAATCTATTACTATAATGTCGAGTGCACCTGAACGGATCAGGTGGTCAGCTATTTCAAGAGCCTGCTCGCCGTTATCTGGCTGGGAAATCAGCAGGTTTTCGACATCAACTCCCAGTTTTTCGGCATAATTTCTATCGAATGCATGTTCTGCATCTATTATTGCAGCTATGCCTCCGTTCTTCTGTGCTTCAGCAATTGCATGTATTGCAAGGGTCGTCTTTCCCGATGCTTCAGGTCCGAAAATCTCAATTACCCTGCCACGCGGTAAACCCCACACACCCAGCGCAGCATCCAATCCAATGGAACCTGTCGAAATCACCTGGACACTGTCAACAGGATGATCACCCAGCTTCATTATGGTTCCCTTACCATAGTCCTTTTCAATCTTCCCGATTGTAACCTCAAGCGCCTTAAGCTTTTCCTTGTTTATTTCCTTTTTTTCGCTGCTCATATTTTTATTTGTTTTTCCTGTTTTCTGAATATTTTTATAAACTTTCCTGATTGTAATTCCTATTGCAAAACCTGAGTTATATAAAGACCATAACTTAGGCCGGCCCGGTTTCCCTGATTAATCACCCAGAATCTGCTGTGCATGATTCTTTGTGTCAACTTTTCTGATGATCTTTTCAATTATACCCTGTTCATTAATTATAAAAGTTGTACGGATTACACCTTTAACGGTTTTTCCGTACATCTTCTTTTCTCCGTATGCACCGTAAAGCTGAAGTATTTTTTTGTCGGTATCGGCTATCAGAGGAAACGGAAGAGCATGTTTTTCCGCGAAATTTTTATGCGATTTTTCCGGATCGGGACTTACGCCAAGTATGGCAAAACCTTTCTTAATGAGTTCATTATAATTATCCCTGAGATTGCATGCTTCGGCCGTGCATCCCGGGGTGTTGTCTTTCGGGTAAAAGTAAAGAACAAGTTTTTTACCCCTGAAATCGGAAAGCCTTACTAATTTGCCGTTCTGATCCTTTCCCTCAAATTCAGGTGCTTTCATTCCTTCCTTTAAATCTGCCATAAACTTATTATTTTTGTAGTTACCTGTAAATTTACGAAGTTTGAACTGGATAATAAAAAAATAACATTAATTGTTATTAACAACTAATAACCAGGTCTGAAAAGGTCAGGCACATTGTTAATATAATGGAAGACAGATGATTGTGATCAGGTCTCATACAGGAAATCAAAGGGGTTTGAGGAGATGCTTTATCATCTGTTCTTTATTGTTCGTATTTTGTTTCCCGGGGAATTTCAGGGCACAGGAAGCCCGGCAGAAGGTAACACGTCAGACGGCAGCGGAAGCATATAATAAAGGTCTTTACGAAAGTGCTTACCGTCAGTTTCTCGAGCTTCTTGCACTCTATCCGCGCGACCCGCTTTACAAATATTATTGCGGAATTTGTCTGGTTAAGCTTGAAAGTGAACCTGAAAAAGCGGTTGAATTTTTAAGGGAGGCGGCTGAAGGTTCGGGAAATATTAAGCCTGTTCCTGCCGACGTTTGGTTCTGGCTGGGAAGAGCGCAACAGCTTTCAGGGATGTTCGGGGAGGCATTGGCATCATATAACAGGTTTTCGGAGGCAGCGGGAAGAAAGGTTGCGAGGGAAATGGACGTGCCCGAATATATTAAACAGTGCAATGAAGGAAAGGGAAGTATTATTGAGTCGGGCCGTGCAGCCGGAAAGAAAACGGAGCAGTTAAAACCGGAGTCAGGCAAACCTGAAAGTAAAGTTGCGGCAGCTGCCCTTGAGGAAAAGAATGCACCGCATCCTGAAGTTGAGTATGCACCTGTTGAAGTAGATACATTGCTGGCAAGGCTTCTTTCAGATAAAAATAAGAAGCCGGAATTTAATGAAAAAGAGACTGGTAAAAAGGGAACGGAAGTGAAACAACAGGTTCCGACTGAACCTCCTTCAGTAGTTAGTATCAACAATGCTGCAGAAGCAAAACAACCTGCGAAAGAAAAAGAAGCTGCAGATAAAAAAGCTGATGATGAACCCGTTATAAGGAATTTGCCGGCCGAAAACAGAGAGCCGGTCTTCTCCCAGTTTGAAATAATCAAAAAACCGGATTACAAACCGGATGATAAGATAATCATTAATCCCGATGTTCCTCCGGGTCTTATCTACCGTATTCAGGTAGCCATTTTCCGGAATCCTGTTGCTCCTTCGTATTTTAAGGGCCTCACTCCGTTGCATGGTTTCAGGAGGGAAGACTCAAATCTTACTGTTTATTACGCAGGTATGTTCAGGAGAGCTGATGATGCTTACGAGGCACTTCAGAAAGTGAGGGCGCTGGGCTTTAAAGATGCATTTGTCGTAGCTCTTATGAATAAACAGCAGATATCAATGGAGCGGGCAAAGGTACTTGAAAAAGAGTGGGGTTCAAAACCACTGTTTGAAGTTACACCTCTTTTAGCGGAGAAGGATTCCGTTCCTCCGGCCCTTGTATTCAGGGTTGAGGTGATGAAGACACCAAAGCCTCTGACAGGAACCCAGCTTGAAGAACTTAAGAAACTGGCAGCAGGTAAGGGTTTTGACGTTCTTGTTGACGATAAAAAAAATAATATTTATCTTGTCGGGGTTTTTATAAATTATAATGCTGCGGCCGGGTACGCCGATCTGCTTAAAAGAAACGGATACCGCGATGCAAAAGTGGTGGCATACCTCGGACTGAAAGAGATACCGGTTGATATTGCAAGAAAGCTTTTCGAAGAATACTGATATGGGAAAAGGAGAACCGTTAAGAAAAAGATTCAGGGGTGATGCATCGGAGAAATGCGCTCTTATTCTTTATAATGATGATGTGAATACATTCGCACACGTTATAAGGTCACTTGTGGAAGTATGCGGACATGATGAAATACAGGCTGAACAGTGTGCGGTGCTTGTTCATTTTAAAGGGAAATATGAGGTAAAATCAGGATCTCCGAAAGTTCTGATGTCAATGTCAGATAAACTCAATAAGATGGGGCTAAAATCAGAAGTTCTTAAAATTCCCGTCAGATAAGGCTCTCTGTTTTGTAATTTCATAAAGTATTATCCCTGCAGCTACCGATACATTTAGTGACTCTGTTTTTCCTTTTAAAGGTATCCTGACGGTTTCATCGGCAAAGGCAGACAGTTCTCTGCTTATACCCCTGTCCTCAGACCCCATTACCAGTACAATCGGACCATCAAGGCGGGCGTTGAAAATTTTCTTGTTGCTCTTTTCGTCTGCGCATATCACTTTCAATCCCGATTCCTTCAGAAATCTGATTGTTTTTGTCAGGCTCCGGGTTCTGCAAACGGGCAGGTTGTTGAGAGCGCCGGCTGAAGTCTTTAAAGCATCGGCAGTAATACGTGCCGAGCCTTTTTCGGGTATCAGTATTGCATTAACACCGAAGCATTCGGCTGATCTTGCAATGGCTCCGAAATTTCTTACATCGGTTATGCCGTCGAGACATAAAATAAGCGGGTCTTCGCCTTTTTCAAAAACTGCAGGAAGAATGTTACTTATCTCCTGATATTCGATTAAAGACACGAATGCCAGCACACCCTGATGGTTTTTTCTCGTATGCCGGTCAATTTTTTCGACAGGAACTATCTGAAAAGGAATGGAATGTTCCCTGACTTCTTTCATTAATTCATGGTAAAGTTGCCCCTGCAGACCCTGTTTTATCAGAAGGCGCTCAATATTTTTGCCTTCACGTATGGCTTCCATCACAGGCCTGAGTCCGAAAATAAATTCTGATTCCCTGCTCATTTTCAAATGCCTTCAGGATTATCGAGCCTGAAAACAATCCCTTTACGCCACGACTCTACGGCTTTATCCCAGTAACTGATAACAGTTTCGCTTCTGCTCAGGGAATAGTCATTATCCGTAAACGGATTATTTTTCTTTTTGAAAGTAAAGAAGAGATACTCATCTTCTACCGAAAATCTGGCACCCCAACCCGACCTTACCACAGGCTTACGGTAACCCCATGATTCCACATCACTTGATTTGTAGAGCTTATCGGGAGGCCCGTAAATAATATATATCATTCCGCGGTCAGTCCTCCAGCCTTCTTTCCATGAAGTGAAGTAATAATTTGCAAACACCGCCCTGGTATAATATATCCTGATTAATTCCCGGGCTTTTTCCACATTGCCATTGCAGCAGTTAAGCCAGAATTCGTCAAGTGCTACTTTTGGCTTTTCTGACGAAGCAATTTTGGCGAGCTGGTCTTCGGGTAAAAGATAGGCAAGGGGCTTGATCATTTCTTCGGGGGTGGTCATCATTGGAAAGTCTTCCCCGAAGTTGAAGAGCGTTAACCCTTCACTGATCTCTCTTGAGATAGTGAAGAAATATATCCCCTTTTTAGGAAGCATAATAGGCAGAGTATCAGAATAGGGAATGGCAATCACAGTGTCGGGTTTTTCCGGAACCTGCCTCTCAGGAAGTACCATTGATGGCGGATAGGGGATATGTTCCGAAAGAGGATAAACAGATATGATGATAGAATCGGGTTTGCCTTTTCCGTAAATGATATTGAAATATTCATCCTTCTTTATGATGGGCTTGATAAGTTCGTTTTTAAGTGGATGAAACCGGGTATAGAAATTATATCTGTTAAAATCCGACATGGTATTGAAAGGCACAAATGCCTGTATCGTGAATTCTCTCAACTTATCATATATTTTTACCTCGCATATATACTCCATTCCTTTCTGAACCCTTAAAGGTATTTTATAAAGATATTCTTCCTTGTTTGGATCCTTCACTATATCTATGTCGTAATATGCTGTGTCGGTTATAACCCTTCCGAAAGTTGTGTTATAGAGCCTTGCGTAAATATTCATTCTTGCCATAGGAACACCGGCAGGATTGGCTTCTGAAAAGAAAAGTTCACCTGCAAAGAATTTGACGCAGAGGAGAGAACGGTTATCGGATTCGTTAAAAATACTGTACAGCGGATTGATCCTGGTTTTCAGTGGATTATACAGGTATGAAAGATCCTTGGGATCATAAGCGGTTCTGGTTGTAACGCATGAGCCGGCTGCCATCGTCAGCAGCAGAAAACCGGGTAACAATAATTTTATAATACTGCCTTTCATGTTTTAAAAGTAATAAACTTTTCAATGCATACAATTCTCCCATTGTATACGGATTCTGCAAAGTTCTTTATTGTCAGAAATACGGATAACCGAATGGTAAAACCGCAGGTGGTCTTCCGTAAATGTTTTTATTGCAATCTCATCTCCTGTTCTTGATTCGGCAAGATAATTTACCTCGAAATTGGAAGGTCGGTGGCTGTTTCTGAAATCGTCGCTGTAGTTATCAGTTGCCCATTTAATGTAAACGGCATTATTTGTGTGTCTGTTTGCGTCAAGGTCGCTGGCTTTGACTTTGAAAGAACCGGAGATATCCGTGAATTCTTCCGGCATTTCTATTTTTTCTGCGTATCTGCCTGTGACGGAAATGCCCGCAAGACTCGGCCTGTTTTTTGGCAGATAGTCATCGGGTTTACGTATGCGGCGTGTATTTATGTCCACAATCAGCCACGATGATGTTGCTGCAGCCACCTCTTTACCATCGTCCGATTCAATTCTGAAATCCCTCACGGCAAAGAGCCTGTCGGTCCCCCTTGGCCATGTGGTAACTGTAAGCAGGTCCTTCCATAAAGGCCACTCCTTAACAACCACAAACATTCTGGAAAGAACCCAGAAACAGTTCATTTTTAAAAGGTCATCCCTGCCGAAGCCAAGATTTACAGCATGTTCAGCAGCTATATCCTGGAAATAGTTAAAAAGGGCAAACGGACTAAGTTTTTCGTCAATACCCAATTCATAAACATGAACACTGTATCTCTTGCTGTATATTGCTTCCTGCATGATCAACGGCTTTTCATAAAACTCTCGAGTTCAATATTATATTGTTCCCATAACGCAATTTTATCTGAAAGTTTTTCTTTCAGTTCATTATATTTTCTGAAGAACTCCCCGGAAAAATGTGACTCATTCCCCGGTTCGGAAAGTTTGCTGTCCATTATGGAAATTTCATTTTCAATCTCTTCTATCTCATTTTCGATATCCTCCACCCTTTTCCTGAGTTTTCTGAGGTTTCGTTCGAACTCTTTCTTCTCAAGGTAACGTTGCTTGTTCAGTGAAATATCTTCATCTTTCTTTTGTTCCCGGTTTTGTGTTTCAATCGTCTCAAGTTCCCTGAGGCTTTCTATTTTCTTTATCCTCAGGAAGTCGTAGATACCGCCCGGGTATTCTTTGATTTTTTTGTTTCTGAATTCATAAACCTTTTCCACAAGTCCGTCGAGGAAATCCCTGTCGTGTGAGACAACAATTAGTGTGCCATCATATTTCATCAGAGCCTGTTTCAGTATCTCCTTCGATTGCATATCAAGGTGGTTTGTAGGTTCATCCAGCAGTAGCAGGTTGTAAGGTTCGAGAAGCAGCTTAACCAGTGCGAGCCTTGATCTCTCACCTCCGGAAAGAACCTTCACTTTTTTGTCAATTTCTTCGCCTCTGAAAAGGAATGCCCCCAGAATGTCTCTTAACCTGGTCCTTACATCACCCTTAGCGATCTCGTCAACAATCTGGAATACGGTCTTATCTTCATTGATTATTTCGTCGTGGTTCTGTGCATAATAACCTATTCTTACGTTGTGCCCGATTTTGAGATTGCCTGAATAATTGAGTTCTCCTGCGATGATGCGGGAAAGGGTTGTTTTACCTTCTCCGTTGCGGCCGACAAATGCAACTTTCTCGCCCCGGGTTACGGTAAACGAAATATTTTCAAGAACCGTAAGGGAGTCATACGATTTTGAAAGATTATGTGCTTCGACAACAACCGTGCCGGAACGTGGTGCCGGTGCAAACCTGATGTTTATCGCTGAAGTGTCCTCCTCATCAACTTCGATTCTTTCGAGACGGTTCAGTTGTTTTATCCTCGACTGCACCTGAACAGCCTTTGTTGCTTTATATCTGAAACGCTCTATGAATTTTTCGGTATCGGCAATCATTTTTTGCTGATTCCTGAAAGCCGCAAGCTGATGCTCCCTTCTCTCCCTGCGTAATTCAACAAATTCCGACCACGGAACCCTGTAATCATATATTTTGCCCAGAGAGATTTCAATGGTACGTTTTGTCACATTATCCAGAAAAGCACGGTCGTGAGATACTACCATTACGGCACCAGGATATTCTTCAAGATAAGATTCAAGCCATTGTATCGACTCAATGTCGAGATGATTGGTAGGCTCATCAAGAAGCATAAGGTCGGGTCTGCGGAGAATTATCTTCGCGAGTTCTATTCTCATCCTCCATCCCTCGCTCAGCTCGCCCGCAGGTTTGTGAAAATCTTTCCTGTCAAAACCGAGGCCAATCAGGGTTTTTTCGGCATGAGCCATATAATCGTTCCCTCCGAGCATGCGGTATTGTTCCTCCAGCAGGGCAAGCCTTTCACACAGACTTAAATACTCAGAAGAGCTGTAATCATTTCGGGTTGATATTTCTCTGGTTATCAGATCTATATTTGCCGAAATCTCAAAAAGTTCATCGAACGCCTTGAGGGTTTCGTCAATTACCGTTGCAGAAATATCGGTTACCATCTGCTGGGGAAGATAACCGATACGGAAGTTTTTAGGCTTATTTATTCTTCCTGAAGTCGGACTCTGAAGGCCTGCAATGATTTTCATCAAAGTAGATTTTCCTGCTCCGTTTTTTCCTGCAAGCCCTATTCGGTCATTTTTATTTATAAGAAATGAAATATCCCTTAGCAGTTCAAAACTCCCGAAAGAGACTGATATGTTTTCAACCGATAACATCACACGTCAGGAAAAGGCAAATATATGAAATGCTTTGTGTAACTTTGCCGTAAGGTTAATAATTAATCAGTGATGCTGACTGGTAAGTCATCTTCAGTACCTTTCAGCTCTAATGTTTAATGGGTAAAGAGGTGAAAGATAGTGACCACCTGAATTAATAAAAATGTTTATTTTTTAAAAAAGCATGATCCAATGAACAGAAAGTTGTGGTTTACCGGCATTCAGATTACTCTTTTCCTTTTTCTGGTTTATTCGTGTAAAAAGGAAAATGAGACTCCTTACAACTATCTTATTTCCGCTGAAAAAGCTGTTAATTACACCGACCAGTACATTAATACTTTGCTGAACAATGCGGGAGCATATTACCCTGAGATAAATGCTATTAAACCTTTCATTTCATGGGGAGTTGATGTTTATGTCCTCACTTATGCCACCGATATCGGTACAAAAAAGATATATGCGTCGGGTCTGATGTGTGTGCCGCAAAAACCAGGAAGTTATCCTGTTATAAGTTTTCAGAACGGCACCAATACCGTTGATGCATATGCTCCGTCGAATTTTGTGGTGAATACCCAGTATCAGATGGTTGAGATTATAGCATCCCTCGGGTATATAGTTCTGATACCCGACTATCCCGGCTTTGGCGCTTCAGCTTCAGTTCCGCATCCGTACCTTGTGAAAGAACCAACGGTGAAGTCAATTGTTGATATGCTTCGCGCAGTAAAAGAGGCAGCAGGCAATGAAATTGAGAATATTGAAGTGAAAAATGAATACTATTTTATCGGATATTCTCAGGGAGGATGGGCTACAATGGCATTGCATAATGCAATTGAAAAGAATTATAATGGTGAATTTAACCTGGTTGCAAGCGTATGCGGAGCAGGGCCTTATGATCTGTATTACCTTCTTTCAAATATGACAGACATCACGGTATATCCTATGCCGGTTTATTTATGTTATATAATCAATGCCTATAAAGCCTATAACCAGTTCACCAACCAGGTTACAGACATTCTTAAAGAACCTTACGCGTCGAGATTGCCCTCACTTTTCAACGGTCAGCTGAATTTCGGGCAGATTAATGCCCAGCTCACCACCTCTATTCCGGATCTGCTGACGGAGGAATTTCGTGCCGGTTTTAAAAGTGATCCAAAATTTGAATCTGTGAGGAATGCACTGAAATCTAACGGTATACAGCCGTGGAAAACAGAAAAATCTCTGTATATGATTCATGGGGGAGGCGATACGGAGGTTTATCCACAGGTGACCGAATATTTCTATTCCGCAATGATTTCTGCGGGAAGTTCAGCCGGCATTGTGAAAAAAGAGATACTGGAAGGTCTTGATCACGGGGATGCTGCGGTACCCGCAATGATTAAGGGGCTTCTTTTTATTAACGATATCCATTCACGATTAAATTGAACCTGATATTTTAAATACCGTGGGAGCAGGAGATTATCTTTCATTTTACCGGAAGGTTGAGGTTACAGATATAGGAGTCGGTGGTACAGGTATAGCAAAAGCCGGTTCTATGGTTATTTTCCTTCAAGGCGCCGTCCCCGGTGATGTAGTAGATATACAGATTATACGCAGGAAAAGAAACTACCTTGAAGGTATTCCGGTGGATTTTTATGAAATGTCGCCTTTCAGGGAAACTCCCCGGTGTAAACATTTCGGAGTCTGCGGCGGATGCTCATGGCAGTGCATGAAATATGAAAAACAGTTGCATTTCAAGGAGAAAGCCGTGAGAGATGCCATGGAGAGAATTGCAAAAGCTGAAATAGGGAAATTACATCCGATACTCGGCTCTCCACAACAATATTACTACAGAAATAAGCTGGAATATACCTTTTCGGAAAGAAAATGGCTTACCGATGAGGAAATAAGAACCGGGCAGACCCTGGACCGTAATAACGCCCTTGGTTTTCATAAACCGGGACATTTCGACAGAGTAATAGATATTTATGAATGCCACCTGCAGCCGGAACCCACAAATTTGATAAGAAATGCCCTGAGAGATTATGCAAAAACACTTGGGCTCTCATTTTATAACCTGAAAGAACACAAAGGCTTTCTGCGAAACCTGATTATAAGAAACACTTTGGATGGCAGGGTTATGGTGATTGTTGTTTTCCATGAATATGAAAGTGAAAAAGTTAAAGGAGTTCTAGAGTTCCTCAGAAAAGAGTTCCCTGATATTGCTTCGCTGATGTACATCATAAATAAAAAGAAAAATGATACCATAACCGACCAGGAAGTAATACTGCACAGCGGTGATGAATTTCTCACTGAAAAGATGAATGAATTGCAGTTCAGAATAGGGCCTAAATCATTTTACCAGACCAATACCTTACAGGCACTAAATCTGTATGAAACCGTGAAAGAACTGGCTGCCCTCACCGGAAAAGAGATTGTTTACGATCTTTACTCAGGCACCGGGACAATAGCATGTTTTCTGTCACATGATTCTAAGAGTGTAATTGGTCTTGAATATGTTAAGGAAGCTGTAGAGGATGCAAAAATAAATGCGGGGATAAATAATCTGGATAATGTTGCATTTATAGAGGGAGATATAAAAGATTTACTTTCTGGAGGTTTGTTCAGAAAGATGGGTAAACCTGATGTTATTATTACTGATCCTCCGCGCTCAGGCATGCATAAGGATGTTGTGATGGAGATACTCAATATATTGCCTGAAAAAATTGTTTACGTAAGCTGCAACCCGGCGACACAGGCAAGGGATATAGAGCTTTTGTCGGAGAAATATTCGCTGGAATGTATTCAGCCGGTTGATATGTTTCCACAGACTCATCATGTAGAGAACGTAGCCCTGCTAACAGGAAAATAAAACATAATCTTTTTAATATTTTGAAATTATTCGGGCACTAATAATTTTTGTGTAAATTTAAATTTTTATGGGGGAAAGCATGTTCGATATCAGGTCAAAGCAGGCAGAAATTATTGCGCAGGCCGGCCTTCAGGCTTTTGATGAACACCTTGCAAGCCTGAGGTATGCAGGTATGATACAGCACGCACTGATGCCTGATGATGAACTTCTGTCAGGGGTTTTAAAGGATTACTTTATACTGTTTCTGCCTCGCGATATTGTAAGCGGGGATTTTTATTATGCATTTGTCAGAAAAGAATACCTGTGTCTGGCAGCTGGTGATTGCACAGGGCATGGAGTACCCGGTGCACTCCTGAGTATACTGGGAATAAGTTTTCTGAATGAAATACTGCAATCGGTAAAAACAATTAAAGCCAACAGGGTTCTGAATCTGATGAGGGAAAAGGTGATGAAAGCTCTTCATCAGACAGGCAACAGGGCTGAGACAAAAGACAGCATAGACATTGCACTGTGTATAATTGAATACCAGTCGGGTAAGATGCAATATGCAGGTGCAAACCGGCCTCTTATCATTGTACGAAACGGGCATCTGATTGAATACAAACCCGATTTCATGACAATCGGTCTTGCCCCGATTACTGAAAGAGCTTTTAAAAACAATTATATAGATATATTTCCGGGCGACATTTTTTATCTTTTTTCAGATGGTTTTGCCGACCAGTTCGGCGAAAAAACCAATAAAAAGCTGAAAAATAAAAATTTCAGAAAAATTCTCGAAATTGCATCCGGTTTTCCGGAAATGGCTGCCCAGAAAGAGTACCTGGAAAAAACTTATTATGAGTGGAAAGGAAATATGACACAGGTTGACGATGTTATGGTATTCGGCTTTAAATTGTAAATAATTTTTTCATGAAGCTTTGTGCATTCAGGATTAGGAATTTTCGTTCGATAATTGATTCAGAGTGGCAGAATTTATCGCCCGATAACATTACCTGCCTGATAGGGCAGAACGAATCGGGGAAGACTTCAATTCTCGAAGCCCTGATGGCTTTTTATACCGGTGTTATATCTGAAGATGTATTGAGAAGTGACCTCTCCATGCCGGTTATAACCTGCCGGTTCTCTGTTCCCAGAGGATGGCTGGTAAAAGTCACTGAAAATCCCGGAACCGAATTGAAAGAGCTTCTTTCAGGACTAAATTTTGTTGAACTCACTCGGACCTGGCTGCCCGATTTCACTTCCGTCATCAGGGTAGATGGTGCCATCGGAGAATACCTCAATTCCCTGGAAAATGCATGGAAACTCTATCTTGATGAGGTTCAGGAAAAACTTGAAGCCGAACTCGAAACGATCAGAAATTTTGAGGAGACTCTTGCTGAAATTAATTCCGTAAAAACTGAACTGTCGAAAAAGATAGGTTCCACTGTGCCTTCCGGATTTTTAACGCGTCTTTTACATAAGGAGCCGGCTGATGACGATAGTAAAAGAGCTTCTGAACTGAAAAAACAATACAACGAACTCGTTAAAGAAGAAGAGCGTATCCGTGGCGAACTGGCCAGAAGAGAAAGGATCAGAAAAGCCAGTGTCAAATATCTGTCTTTCAAAAAAAATATTGAAGAATATGAGAACAAGCTGAATGAACTTTCAGATAAGCTTGAAGAATACCATCAAAAACTTACGCTCTTATTGATGCCTGCAGGGAAAACTACCGACCCTGAATGGGCAAAGGTACTGGAAGAATACAGGATTACCAGAAAGGAGAGGGAAGAATTAATTTTACAGCTTGAAGAGCATATTGCTTACTGCGGGTATTTAATGGAGGGAAAGACCGAAAGTGATGCTTCACAGCTTGTTGAAAAAACAATCCAGAGATACAGATCGCAGTATACAAGCGAAATGCTGGGGAAAAAATATTTTGAATATTGTCCGGTAATTGAACTTTTTGAAGATTTCGGGAGTCTTTTACCCAACAGGATAGACCTTGAAGATATAATCAAAGGCAATGAACAGGTTGAAGGCTACAAAGCTGCAAGGAATTTTCTGACGCTGGCCCAGCTTGATTATTCGTTCTTTCTGCAACCTTCCAGCAGAATCCTTAAACAAAAGATTGAAAATCTGAACAATACACTAACAGTTAATTTTCAGGACTTCTGGCGTCAGTCTATTGGGAAAAATAATAAGATTAAAATTCAGTTTGAACTGGATCATTACAGTGTTAATTACGGGGAGAAAGCAGGAAAGCCTTTTCTTGAATTCTGGGTTAAGGATGCAGGAGAGAGGCTTTACCCGAAGCAGCGAAGCAGGGGGGTAAGGTGGTTTCTTTCATTCTATATGGAGTTAAAGGCTGCTGCCCTGAGAAGCACAAAACCCATGGTATTGCTTATTGACGAGCCCGGATTAAGCCTTCATGCGAGGGCGCAGGAAGACGTGCTTAAGGTTTTTGAAGATATTAAGGACAGGATACAGATTATCTATACAACACATTCGCCACATCTGGTTGATGTAAACAAGCTGCACCGTGTGCTGGCTGTTCAGAGAGATGAAATGGATAATATGAAAAGCGCAACAAGGGTTCTTGATGCTGAGAAACTATCAATGGCATCGCCCGACACACTTACACCACTCCAGTCAATTATGGGGAACAGGCTGGCAGGTGATGGGTTTTCATACGACCGGGTTAACCTTATTGTGAATGATACGGGAACATTTTACATGCTGTCGGGTGTGTTGTTACTGACAAATTTTAAGGGAAAAATCAATATTATTCCGTCAACGGATGTGTCAACTATTCCGTTAATGTGCAATATTATGCTTGGCTGGGGTTTGAAATTTGCCGTGCTTCTTTTCGGCAACGAGAAGGAAAGAAAGATGGAAGAATATCTGAAGGCAAACATGTTCCGTACAACGGAAAAAGACAGCGGAGTGATTATAATTACTGAACCGGAGTTTCTTAATGCCGAAGATCTTTTATCAACTCTTGATTTCAAGAATCACATTCTGAAGACAAGGGAAGGCATTACTGTACCCAATTCGGTATATATGGCAGAAAAGGGGCTTCCGCGCAATTTCCTTATGAGCCGGCTGTTGAGTGATATAAAAACCGGAAAGGTGACTGCAGACGATTTCGATGAGGAGACACACGAAAATTTCAGATACCTGACGGGGTTGCTTAAAGATCTTAAATAAAAACAAGAAAAAAAACAATAAACATCCTGACGGCATCGGATAAAAAATATTTGGTTCATACTGGTTGATTTTTTACCTTTGTCGCCTGAAATAACAGGTTGAATTATTAAGCCTGACATGTGGCTTGCCTGCCGGATATCGGGCAGTCGGGCTGACAGAATGAAATAATAAGGAGAGATGGGTGAGTGGCTTAAACCAACAGTTTGCTAAACTGTCGTCTCGGGTTACCGGGACCGGGGGTTCGAATCCCCCTCTCTCCGCACCAACAGGCAAAGGGCTGAAGCAATTCAGCCCTTTGTGTTTGAGCCTGAAAGCGAGCTATGCCTGCATGAGTGAGCTGACAGGCGAAAAACACAATAGAATTCAGCGACAGCTGAATTTTGCCTGTTGGTGCTGGGAACCTCCCCCAGGGATCACCGAAGGTAATCCCCGATTTTCTTTCCCCGGTTCGTTTATCTGAGCCGAACAAAACTTGTTTTGTGAAGGCTATGAACAAAAACAAAACACCCGCGAAGCGGGAACACCCTGCCAATATACAATACCATATGCCCTACAGGCAATACTGTAAATATTTATATCCATTCTGCTACAAAACCTTATGCCCTACGGGCAAAAATAATCATTGGAACACCCTGCCAATCTACAATACCGTATGCCCTACAGGCAATACCGTAAATATTTATATCCATTCTGCTACAAAACCTTATGCCCTACGGGCAAAAATATTCGTTGGAACACCCTGACAATCTCCGGGGATCGCGAACGAAGTGAGGATAGTTCTCACAAAAGCTAAATCTTTCTTCCAAAAAATTTTTACTTTAGTGAAAAATTATATCTCATGAAATATCGTAAACTCGGAAGAACAGGCTGGCAGGTGAGCGAGATAGGTTACGGAATGTGGGGTCTGGCCGGCTGGTCAGGCTCTGACGATGAAGAAACCTTCCGCGCACTTCAGACGGCTGTTGATATGGGCTGCAACTTTTTCGACACAGCCTATGCCTACGGAAACGGCAAGAGCGAGGCAATGCTCGGACAACTGGTAAGAGCCAATAAAGATAAAAAGCTCTACACCGCAACAAAAATTCCTCCGAAGAACCTTAAATGGCCGGCCAGGGATGAATATACGGTTGACGACTGTTATCCACCCGACCATATAGAGGAATATGTTGAGAAAAGCCTGAAAAATGCAGGCTTCGACTCATTTGATCTCATGCAGATCCATACATGGAATGACAGATGGCTCGACGACGACAGGCTGATGAAAAAAATGACAGACCTGAAAAGTCAGGGACTCTTCCACGCCATAGGCATCAGTCTGAACCGATGGGAGCCATGGAACGGTATCAGAGCAGTAAGAAGCGGGCTGGTAGATGCGGTTCAGGTTATTTATAACATCTTCGACCAGAACCCGGAGGATGAACTCTTCCCTGCCTGCCGCGAAATGGATGTGGGTGTTATAGCCAGAGTGCCCTTCGACGAAGGTTCTCTGACCGGCACCCTTACAAAGGATTCAAAATGGCCCGAAGGAGACTGGAGAAATACATATTTTGTTCCCGAAAACCTTATTCCGACTGTTGAAAGAGTAGAGAAACTGAAAAAGATACTTCCCCCGGGAATGACTTTACCCGAAATGGCACTGCGCTTCATACTCAGCGAACCAACCGTAAGCACCACAATACCCGGCATGAGAAAGACAACACATGTGGTAAGTAACATAAAAACAAGCGATGCCGGCCCACTTCATCCTGACCTTTTAAAGGAATTAAGAAAACACCGCTGGGAAAGAAAACCCGCTCCATGGTCGCAATAGTAACCTTATAATCTTAAAGTATTTTTACCATGAAAACATTTCCTGGAAAGAGACTTTTAATACCTGTAATGTTCGGTTTAATAGTCTTCACCTGTACCACGCCTTCCGACAGGTCAGAACAAAGAGCTTTTCCTGCATCATATCTGGAAGAGATGACCATTGCCCGGTTGCAGGAGGGATACAGAAGCGGCAAGTACACCGTAAGGCAGGTAGTGGCAGACTATATTGCAAGGATTGAATCCATAGATAAAAGCGGACCATGTTTGAACTCAGTCATCATGGTTAATCCCGATGCGCTGGACATTGCCGATAGCCTTGACAGGATGCTTGCCGGGATGCAGGAACTACCGCCTCTTTTTGGTGTACCTGTAATGTTAAAGGACAACATTGATACACATGATAAAATGCCATGCACTGCAGGCTCGAGAGCATTGAGGAACTCTTACCCGAAATCCGACAGTCCGGTCGCTGAAAAACTAAGGGCTGCAGGAGCTGTCATACTTGGTAAAACCAATCTCAGCGAATGGGCTAATTTCAGGGGTGACAATTCGACGAGCGGATGGAGTGGGTTGGGAGGCCAGACAAAAAATCCTTATGTGCTCGACCGAAATCCCTGCGGCTCAAGCTCGGGATCAGGTGTTGCTGTCTCTGCTAACCTTTGTATGGCCGCAATAGGCACCGAGACAAACGGGTCAATTGTTTGCCCGTCGAACAATAACGGAATCGTCGGCATAAAACCAACTGTCGGACTGATAAGCCGGTCGGGAATAATACCTATTTCATATTCACAGGATACACCCGGTCCTATGGCCCGCACTGTTGAAGACGCAGCAACAGTTCTCGGACCTCTGACCGGTACTGATCCCCGTGACCCCAAAACACTTGAATCAGAAGGCAAAGTTCATTCCGACTATACACTTTTCCTGAAAAAGGATGGCCTCAAAGGCAAAAGAATCGGATTATTAAGGGAAATGATGGGTTTCCACCGGGATGTTGATAAAGTGGTAATGCAGGCGGTAAACGACATAAAATCGGCCGGTGCCGAAATAATAGAGGTTAAATCTCCCGCACGGGGATATAACGGACCTTCAATGCAGGTTATGCTTTATGAATTCAAAGACGGATTGAACAAATATCTTGCGGGTCTGGATACAAATATCCCTTACCGATCGCTTAAAGATCTGATTGAATACAACAGGCGCGACACCATCGAGCTGAAGTATTTCGGTCAGGAAATTTTTGAACAGGCACAAGAAAAGGGCAATCTTGATTCGGAAGAGTACAGAAATTCGCTTGAGAGGATGCTTAAGGCTACCCGTGAAGAAGGCATTGACAGACTTTTAAAGGAGTATCATCTTGATGCTCTGCTGGCTCCGACAGGCTCACCGGCATGGAAAACTGACCTTCTGCTCGGAGATCATTACATGGGAGGGAGCTCATCACTGGCTGCCATCGCAGGATATCCTTCAATTACCGTTCCTGCCGGCTTCGTTGATCATTTACCGGTCGGGATTTCATTTTTCGGAGCAGCATGGAGCGAACCTGTGCTAATCGAAATTGCTTATGCCTATGAACAGGCTACAAAACATCGTAAAGCACCGAAATACCTGCCAACTGATTAGATAAAACATTTTACAACCCGGATAATTAACAGATTTACCGGTCGGGCCACAAAGTGGCATGCTTTATAAACTACCGCAATCCGTTAATGGTTCACACTTATAAGATGTGACCATAAATAATCTGTCTTGTTTTACATTTAGCAGCTATTGTTATTCCGGGTAAACCTTTTCCCCTGCAACCCATGTTTCCCTGATAGAGACATGGTTGTTTTCGTCCATGCTGAACAGAATGATGTCAGCCCTCTTCCCCGGTTCTATTGTTCCGCGGTCGTTCAGCCTGTGTACCCTTGCAACATTTTTTGTTGCAAGGTTTACTGCCTGTTTAAGCGAACACCCGGTGAAATTCATCATTGTCTGAATGCCTTTTTTCAAAGGCAACGATGCCCCTGCAAGGATATTTAATTCGGGATGCATAATTAATCCTTCTTCATTCATGATTACTCTGCTTCCCATGTAACGGTACTCGCCCGGGGGCATTCCTGCCAGATGTGTTACATCTGAAGTGATAAAGATATTATCCTCACCTTTTACCTTGAAGAATACCGTGAGCTCTTCCGGTCTGAGATGAAATCCGTCGGCAATAACCGAAGGAGTAAGTTTGTCGCAGGCAAGCTGAGGCCAAATAGGATTAACGTGCCTGTTGATTATGCCGGCACATCCGTTGCCGAGATGCGTCGAGAGAGTAGCCCCATAATCCACGGCGCGGTAAATTATCTCAGCAGTAGCATTTGTATGACCTATAGACACAATAACACCACTTTCAGTGCATTTCTTTATGAAATCAAGCCCGCCTTCCACTTCAGGAGCTACAGTGGTGAGAATTATTCTGCCCTCTGCAGCCTCCTGAAACTCCATGAATTCATCCCATGATGGCTTTCGAATCTCTTTGAAAAGATGACATCCGTAAAATCCTTTTTCGGATGAGATGTAAGGGCCTTCAAGGTGAAACCCTGGTACCGAACCTCTCAGATAACCGTCATTGTAAACCTGTGCAAGTATTCTGAAGTTTCTGATCAGATTCTCCCTGCTTTCGGTTACAAGAGTCGGAATAAAAGTCGTTACCCCGTCTTTCCATAATGCCCTTGCGGCTGTCCTCATTCTTTCGACAGTGAAAATCTCATCCTGAAAATTTATTCCGATATATCCGTTCGTCTGGTTGTCAATGAGTCCGGGTGCAATAAAAGGCATATTCGCAGGTTTATCCTGCACAGGATGGTGTATAATTCTTTTTATTAAACTGCCGGTTATTTCAACGGTTATGTATTCACCTGTTTCGTAATGTATTCCTGATACAGTAGGATTTTCTTTCATTCATTAAAGCGGTTATTGAGAAAGAGTATTTAAGTTATTTAAAATCAGAACGGAATTAACCTGGAAACTGAATTATAGTCGAGGAAAAGGTTAAAGTCATCATGTTTTTTCAGTATGGTTGCCGGTACTTCGGGAGTTACTTCCCGTGTAAGAGTGTTATAAATTGCTTCGGCTTTGACTTTATGAGGCACAGCCGAAATTATTGTCCGGCATTGCATTATCTGCCATACCGTCATTGAAACTGCTCTGTCTGGCACCTGGTTCAGTGATTCGAACCAGCCTTCATCAACCTGTTGTTTTTTACATCTTTCATCGAGATTTACCACTTCATATGCATCTCTGGTTTCAAAATCGGCCGGCGGGTCATTGAACGCTATGTGTCCGTTTACACCTATTCCGATAAATCCTAAATCAACAGGCTTTTCCCGTATTTTTACTGTCAGAAATTCTATCAGTTCCCGGATATCTTTTTCTGTTTCAATTGCGTAGAAGGCTTTGCAGTTTATTTTGCCTATAACTCTTTCGGTTAGATACTTTCTGAAACTTGCCTTATGTGTAACCGGCAGACCTATATATTCATCGAGATGAAATATTTCCACTTTGCTCCAGTCTATATTCCGGGATATCAGATAATTGAGTGTTTCCATTTGTGAGGCGCCGGTAGCAAGTACAATGCGGGCTTCTCCTTTTTCTTTTATTGCATTGCTGATTTTTTCAGCTGCAAGTGAACCTGCTTTAATGCCAAGTTCTGATGCATCCCTGCTTATCGAAATAATCATAATTGTCTAATAGTCAATTAAATATTAAACATTTCGGTGTAATGGGGCGGTTGTACAAATATACCTCCGCTTTTTTTATAGTAATCATCGTCGAGTGTGAAAATTCCGTTTTTTGTATTAGCCCATACTGCATCGGGGAATGGATGATAGGTGCGCATAGTTTCCCAGTTTTTGTAATTCTGATGTCCGTTTGTCTCCACAAGACCCAGTCCGAGACCCGGGAAAGCTCCCAGCCGTGCAGCTACATTTTTGTTCCATTCCACAAGTATCGGATTAACCGTGAGGTCGGCACAGAAGCACGGAATGTTGTGTTCGTGTGCAACTTTTATGATTTTGAGGGTCATGCTGAGTGTCTTTGCAATAGCTTTTACAGCTATAGCTTTGTAGCCCATTTTTATTCTTTCAAGGGCATCGGTGTCGGTATGGGCGCTTTCGTCGGCCGCTATTCTGACGGGAATGTCCGAAATGTCAATCATTGCTTCTTCCGGGAAAGGTTCTTCTATAATCGCTATCTGGTCGAATGCCCCTATTTTCTTTGCATGGTCGAGTAGTTTAAGGAGTGTCTCTTTCTTTTCGTAACGGCCGTTGGCATCAAAGTAATATGGTAATTTACCGTCTTTAGTATAGGGCGTGCGTGCATCACCAATGGCTTTGTGGATGGCAGTAAGACGCTCCATATCTTTTTCGAGCATCTCTTCCTGCGTTCCGGGCTGGCCGATCTTGATTTTCATGAAGAAATACCCCTGTTCGACAGCCGATTTAATCTCTTCTACCGGAATGGTATATGCCATAAGCGGTATGCTGGCAAGCTTATCGTGATGTGCCGGAAGCCCTGCCCTGTACTCTTCAGGAATCATCTCGTCGAAGGTAGTGAAGCCGTTTTCGGCCGCATAAAGAAGCCATGCGGCATTGTCAACTCCAACAAGTGAATTCAGGATGAATGTTTTCCTCAGATCTTCCCTTCCGGTTATCTTGCGTCCAAACTCGTGAACTTCAGGAATTATTGATTCGAGAAGGTCAACAGGGGTAATGAATTTTTTACCTTTTATCAGTTCAAGGGCGAAGCGTGTTATGTCGTACATCAATGCATTCCCTTCATCCTCAGGATGTGAAGCAAAGACATTTGCATCACTCCACAGAACACTCTGGGTGCATAATCCTACTTTTTTAATACCCGAACCGCTTTCAAGCATGGCAGCCGTTTGCCATATTTCGGTCATGTAACCACCCTTGAATCCGAAAGGTCTTATTAACGGTTCACGCTCAAATGCCGCAGCCGTAGAAACAATTTCTATTTCTTTTTTCTTCTTTGCCGGGGAGCAGGATGGAAGTCCTGTTAAGCCTAAAGTCCCCAGCCCTGCTGCTATAAGCCCGGAGTTTCTTACAAATTTTCTGCGGTTCATTTTTTTAACAAGTTACTTGCTCAAAATTATTCTAACTGGTACATGGAAAGAAATGATTTTACCTTTTCAATATCTTTTTTCATTTCCGTCACAAAGAGCTTACGTTTTTCCTGTTCGGACATCTCAACATTATATCTTTCAAACGGAGGATATTCGAGGTGGATTGAAATGGGTCCTGCGATGTTAAAGCTTTTCACAATTTTGAAATATTCATCGAAATTAACCATTCCTTTTCCGATAGGCACACTCTCCGGAGCCCATCGTCCCTTCTGGTCCTGCGACCATTTGAAATCTTTAATGTCAGTGCATTTTACCCACGGGGCTATCAGTTTCAATCCGTTTACCCACGAACTGCCTCCCTCGGCAACAGCATGCCTGACGTCGTACTGGCAACCGATATATTTGGGGTCGAGGTCTTTCAGCAACTCATAAAGATCCCATACTGGCCCTCCGATGCGGGTGCCGTAATGATTCTGGTAAGCTCCGTGAATGTTGTATTTACGGTTCAGCTCCTCGAGTTTTTTAAATACCGGTTTATATTTCTGTAGTGTGCCCCATATACCGAGCGAGTCGTCGTAATTGACATACCCCATTCTGTAATATCTGATTCCCTGTTCTGCTGCTGTACGGAGGATGTCTTCAGTATATTTTTCATCTGCACCTGTGATAGCAGTAACAATCATGTCGACCCGTAGTCCGTTTTTACGGGCAGCAGCTACTGCTGCCGGCAGGTCGGTTTTCACTTTTTCGGGGAGAACATGCCCGCCCGGACGTACTGTAAGATCTATACCTTCGGCACCTGCTTCGGCCAGGATTTCTGCAAGGGATTCATAACCGAGCCATTGCAAGGGTTTTGAAAAAACATGTATCGGTCTGGAAGGGGAAGGCAGAGTGTTTGCTTCAAACATTCTGCTTAAATCATTCAGGGGGACCGCGGCGCCTGCCATAGCAACAGATGATATGAACCGGCGGCGGTTCATGCCGGCTGATCTTTTCATGTTCTCAGTATTTTATAATTTCCAGGGTTTCCGGTATTCGTAATGCAGATACTGATTTGCGGCTTCGTTATTTGTAAATCTTTCCTTTACCGGGTCCCATTCGAGCCTTGCTTTCATTTTCAGTGCGATATTTGCAAGGTGTGCAAATGTCGTGGATCTGTGCCCCTCCTCAAGCGGGCAGAGCGGCGTCTGTCGTGACTTAATGCAGTCGAGGAAGTTACGAACCAGTCCGGCAGTACTGTCGCGGCTGCTTCCGTCGGGGAGAGGAACATCCTTCGAATCAAATGACTCATCTTCCATTTGTTTGCTCCATGTCTGGAATTGTCCCGGCCTCGCTCCGGTAATTCTGTAACCGCTCTCGCTGGCGTAAAGAGTTCCTTTGGTACCTCTCAACTCAACTTCTCCGTACGGGAAAAGACTGCCGCTGCTTGCCTCATAAATACAGAATATGGCAATTGCCCCCGAAGCAAATTCAAAAGTCACCTCCATGGTGTCGGGTATGTCGCGGTCGTCATCAACAAAGTACTTTCCACCGTGAGCAGAAACCGCAATAGGAGCCTTTTCTCCCATCATCCACCTGATGACATCGAGATAGTGTACTCCCCAGTTGCCCATCTGGCTCGAATAGTCGCTCCACCATCTGAATTTGTAAGGTGCTATGTTATACTGATAAGGGCGGTATGCCCTCGGGCCGAGCCACATGTCCCAGTTAAAATCTTTTGGCGGGTTTTCCGGTTTGCACCTTCCTATACCATCGGGATACATGTTATTGATTCTGAAGGCTCTGGCAACTGATATTTTGCCTATTTTACCTGCAGGAACTTCCTTTGCAAGTTTCTGATATACCATGTTCCCCCTCCTGTTCAGCCCGACAGCCACAATTTGTTTGCTTCGTGCCTGAGCTTCAACCATCATCCGTCCTTCCCTGATGGTTATTGTAAGCGGTTTTTCGACATATACATCTTTTCCCGCTTCAATGGCATGAATTGTTTGCAGCGCATGCCAGTGGTCGGGTGTGGCAATACATACCGCATCAATACTTTTATCTTCAAGGAGTTTTCTGTAATCGTTGTATTTCCTTACTTCGTTCGGGAATGTTTCTCCAAGTGCAGGTATCTGATTCCCGAGTTCCTTTATCCACCTCGGATCAACCTTGCTTCTGTCCCTTAGCATGTAAGGTTCATAAACATCGCAAAAGGCTGCTATTTCCACATCGGGATTAGACATGAAAAGCCTTAAAAGCTGAGATCCCCGGTTCCCAAGCCCGATAAATCCCATTCTTATCTTTTCATTTGCTCCGTAAATACGGTTGTAGTTTGCGGCGGTAATCGCATTACCTCCAAGTGTCAGTGCAGCTGTTGCCATGGTGGTCTTTGCAATGAATTCCCTGCGACTGCTTTTAAATGAATTATTCTTTTTCATATGTAAAAGATTTTATTGTTCTTAAATATCATTGTTTTACAGCTTTATTATAATTAACTCCTTTATCCGGAAGTTTTTATCAAATGGTAATAAGTGTGTTCTGTAATTTATCACATCCGGAAGTTTTTTATCATTTCGTGGTTACCATATAAAATTATCAGGTAGCTAAAGTAAAAAATTTTTTACTGACTCATGAAATTGACGGCAATGAAAGATTATTCCCTGAAATTTTATTTTTATACATTTGTATTGAACCGAACCGCTTGGTAAAGGGAATAATTTTTCGAGTAAGTAAAATAATTATATGAAAGAACAGGAGTACGGCTACGGAAAATTGTACAGAAATCAGGAAGATACCGGCGAAGACGTTTACCATATTCTTTTTGAGAGTGTACACGACGGCATTTTCAGAAGTACAAGGGAAGGGAAAATACTTCTTGCCAATCCGTCACTTGTAAGGATGCTGGGATACAATTCGGAAGAGGAACTGAAAGAATTAAACATTAAAAGAGATATTTATTTTTCTCCGTCTGAAAGAGATGCTCTGATAGACAGAATGGAAAAAGAGGGAAAGCTGGAAGACGTTGAAGTTGTTCTGAAAAGGAAAGACGGGAGCTGCATTGTCGTTCTCGAAAACTCTCACCCTGTATATGCAAGGAATGGTGAACTGCTTTATTATGAAGGGACACTTATTGACATTACCTCCCGTAAGATTGCAGAAGAAGCTCTGAAAGAGAGTGAGGAACGCTACCGTACACTGGTGGAGACAATACAGGACGGACTTTCCCTTTTTGACCTTACAGGGAGGTTTTTGTTTATTAATCGAAGAAAAACAGAAATGCTGGGCTATGAAGATGAGAATGAATTGATGCAGCTTACGGCTTTCGACATGATTCATCCTGATGACAGGGAAAAAAATAAAGAAATTTTTCAGGAGCTTATTTCTCATGGGGCCATAAAAAATAAACAACTGAGGGTTTTACGCAAAGATGGTTCGTGGTTCTGGGCTGAATTTTATGCGAATATTATATATGGACCTGACGGAAATCCCGGATATATAATGGATACAATGCGTGACCTTACCGAAAGGAAAAAAGCAGAGGATGAACTTAAACAGGAACGTGCACTGTTAAGAAAACTCATTGACAATATACCCAGTCTGATCAACATTAAAAATGCTTCCGGTCGTTATATTATCAATAACATGCCTCATATGAAATCGGTAGGTGTTGAAAACCAGGAGGATATCAGGGGTAAAACGCCTTTTGATTTTTTTCCCCGTGAGGAAGCTGAAGTTTACGTCAGAGACGACTTTTCGGTTATTCATACCGGAGTTGCAATAATCGACAAAGAGGAGAGTGCTGTTCAGAAAGATACCAATGCAACCCACTGGTATCTCACCAGCAAGATACCGTTATTTGATGAACAGGGGAAAGTAACACACCTGATTACCTTAAGCCACGATATAACAGAACGTAAAAAAATTGAACAGGAACTGATCAGAGCCAAAGAAAAGGCAGAAGAGAACGACCGTCTCAAAACGGCTTTTCTTCACAATATTTCACACGAAATCAGAACTCCGATGAATGCAATAGTCGGATTTGCAAACCTTCTGGAAGAACCGGGATTAACAGAGGATGAGCGCAGGGAATATATCAATATTATAAACCAGAATTGCAAACAACTGCTTGCGATAATCTCGGATATTGTTGAAATATCAAATATTGAAGCCGGAAGAGTAATAATTAATACGATTAAAATAGATGCAGTGGCCCTTTTAAGAAATGTTGAGAGCCAGTACAGACATCTGACTGATCAGTCCGGTATAACATTCAGGGTTAATATCCCGTTTAAAGATGAAAATATTTATTTTATCTCTGATGAATCAAAAGTTATCCAGATTATTTCCAATCTTCTGAACAATGCGATTAAATTTACGCCGCCGGGAGGTGTTGTGGAACTGGGATGTGAACCCGGGGAGAATGAAATAATGTTTTATGTAAAAGACACAGGTCCTGGCATTGAGCCTCAATATCATCAGAAAATATTTGAACGGTTTTTCCAGGTTGAGCGGCCTGAAAAAAACAAACCGCAGGGAACAGGACTTGGATTGTCAATATGTAAAGCATATGCCGAACTTCTGGGTGGAAGAATAGGCCTCCATTCGGAACCCGGTAAGGGCTCGGAATTTTTCTTTACCCTTCCTTATAACGGCCCGGCAAACGAAATGAAAAAAGCCTGACTTTTTACGAGGAAATTATGGGAAGACTTTTTGCAGTGGGAGATATCCATGGATGTTTCAATACTTTTTACGAGTTGGTTAACAGGCATATCTGCCTGAGAAAGGAGGATAATCTGATATTACTTGGCGACTATATCGACAGAGGTCCTCGTATCAGGGAAGTGGTGGATTATATTATGGAACTTATTGAGGCAGGATATAATGTAACACCTCTTACCGGTAATCATGAGTGGATGCTTTTAAAGTCGTATGAAAACCCGGAGATGCTTCCTTTATGGTTTTATAATGAAGGAATGACAACCCTTGAAAGTTTTGGAGTAACGAATGTCAGAGATATTGAAAATAAATACATTAGCTTTTTCCGGAGTCTGAAGTATTACGAAAAAACAGGAGATTTTTATTTTGTTCATGGTGGCTTCAACGACGACCTTGAGGATCCTTTTTCCGATACCGAATCCATGATCTGGGAGTCACGCCTGTCATACTCCAATCCTGTTTTTAAAGGTAAAACCATTATTCACGGACATCGTCCGAAAACACTGGAGTATACTAAAAAATTAGTTAATGAAAAATCCGGTGTACTGCCTGTTGATACCGGTTGTGTTTATGGAAGGGAAATGAACTACGGTTATCTTACAGCAATCGAACTAAATTCCATGGAGCTTTACGCGGTGGAAAACATTGATTGGGATTAATATTTATGAAGGTTACTATAATGTTATTCTGAACGGAAAGGCTTTTTAAATAATTGTAAACATTATGGATATTATGAATTGAAAGATTACTTTTAAGCGATGAAACAAAGTACGTGTTTAAATGCATTTAAAAATATACTTCATGAAAAGTTTATTATTTGTCATCCTGTTAATGATTCAGGCAGAATTAATGTTGTTTTCTCAGCATCCCGTTTTTACGCGACAGGATACACTGAGGGGCTCAATCACCCCTGAAAGGGAATGGTGGGATCTGATTTATTACCATCTTGACATAAGCGTGAACCCTGCCGACAGTACTATTTTCGGTACAAATACTGTGGTGTACAGGGTCCTGAAGAGTTATGATATTATGCAGATAGACCTTCAGCCGCCTTTAAGACTCTTTTCGGCCGTACAGGACGGCAGAAGACTCATAATAGAGCAGGAGGGAAATGCTCATTTTATTCATCTTGAGAAAAAACAGGAGACAGGGCAGATTTATTCCATAGTGCTCGAATACGGAGGCAGACCGCGAATTGCCCCGAATCCTCCATGGCAGGGTGGCATTACCTGGAAATATGATAAGAGGGGAAATCCTTTTATAGCTTCATCGTGCCAGGGCGATGGTGCCAGCCTGTGGTGGCCATGCAAAGACCATATGTACGATGAACCCGACAGCATGCTTATCAGTGTTACTGTCCCTGCAAATCTGGTAGATGTTTCAAACGGCAGACTGAGAAGTGTTGTTGAGAACAGAAAGGACAAAACAAAAACCTGGAACTGGTTCGTTTCAAACCCGATAAATAATTATGGAGTAAACATCAATATCGGTGATTACGTTCATTTTTCGGAAAAGTTTAATGGTGAAAAGGGAGTACTCGACTGCGATTACTGGGTACTCAGGGATAATCTTGGCAGGGCGAAGGAGCATTTCAAACAGGTACAGCTGATGTTAAAGGCTTTTGAATACTGGTTCGGACCTTATCCATTTTATGAAGACGGCTACAAACTTGTTGAAGCACCATATCTGGGAATGGAACATCAGAGCTCCGTTACGTATGGAAACGGTTATCAGAACGGATATCTCGGGCGTGACATGAGCGGTACCGGCTGGGGCGACTCATGGGATTTCATAATCGTACACGAATCGGGACATGAATGGTTCGCTAACAGTATCACCTACAAAGATATTGCCGATATGTGGGTGCACGAAAGCTTTATTAATTATTCCGAAAGCCTCTTTGTGGAGTTTTACCACGGAAAGGAGGCCGGGGCGGAATATGTAAGAGGAACACGAAGAAGCATACGAAATGACAGGTCAATTGTAGGAATTTATAATGTTAACTATGAAGGCTCAGGTGATATGTACCCCAAAGGCGGCAATATGCTTCATACACTGAGACAGATTATCGGAGATGATAACAAATGGAGGGAAATTCTCAGAGGACTTAACAGCGAATTTTATCATCAGACAGTTGACGGCTCGCAGATTGAAGAATATATCAGCAATAAAGCCGGGATGAATCTTAAACCATTTTTTGATCAGTACCTGAGAGATGTAAGGATTCCGGTTTTTGAGTACTTTGTTAAAGATAAAAGTCTGACCTTCAGATGGAACAATTGTGTGCAGGGCTTTAACATGCCGTTGAAAATATATGTAAATAACAAACCTCTGACAGTTTATCCTTCAACGCGGTGGACAACGGTGCAACTTGAAGAAGCGGCACCGGAAATAAAAGTTGACAGAGACTATTATGTGGCTGTACTTAATATGATGGGTAACTGATTGGTCTTCTGATGTTCACTTAAGGCGTTTTATATAAATGTATTTATCGTCGCCTTTATCGTAATAGTCTTTTATAATTGCTTCGGGAATATATCCCGATTTGCTGTAAAAGGCTCTTGTGGGAGCATACATATCACGGCCTGATGTTTCCGCAACAATCATTGTACCACCCATTTTTTCAACCTGTGCCTGAGTTTCCTCAAGAAGTTTCCGACCTATTCCTTTACCCATGTAATCCCTGTGAGTTACAATCCAGAAAAGCAGAAAGGTTGATTTTGTAACCGGATCAGGTCCGTAACACGTATATCCGACAGTTTCACCATCCGCTTCGGCAAAAACAAAGTAATAACCCGATGTTTCTCCCTTCTTCAGGCGCTCCTCAATAAGTTCGACAGCAACATCTGTTTCAAAATCATGAAAAAAACCTGTAGAGCTGACTATCTCTTCAATACGCTTTACATCGTCTTTTTCCGGTATGGTACGGAATGTCAGATTCATACTGAAATATTTGATTTTCAAAAATATGAATATTTCGCGGTTGTAAAAAATAATCGGGGAAAAATAAAAAAATTTATTTATTAACATGAAAATGTTTAATATATAAAATAAATATTTATATTTGCTTGAAAAATTTTATTTAATACATTTAAAAAGTATAATTCATTAAAAACATTTTATATGTGTGGTATTATAGGTGTATTTGATTTAAAGCAAAAAACTGAAGATCTCAGGCCACAGGTTCTGACAATGGCAAAGAAGATAAGGCACAGAGGCCCTGACTGGTCGGGGATTTACAGCAGCGACAAAGTTATTCTTGCACATGAAAGACTTGCCATAGTTGATCCTATTTCGGGCGCCCAGCCGTTAAAAAGCAGTGACGGAAAGCTTGTTCTGGCCATAAACGGAGAGATATATAATCATAACGAATTAAGAAAGAAACTGAAAAATGATTATCAGTTTATTACAAGATCCGACTGTGAAATAATCCTTGCACTTTACCGCGAAAAGGGTGTCTCGTTCCTGAATGAGCTTAACGGCATCTTTGCATTTGCAATGTACGACAGCGAAAAAGATGTATATTTCATCGCACGGGATCATATCGGAATCGTTCCGTTATATAAAGGCTGGGACAGATACGGAAATTTTTATGTTGCTTCAGAACTGAAAGCCCTTGAAGGGGTATGCACGAAGATTGAAATTTTTCAACCCGGACATTATTACCTGAGCAGTGATGGCGTTGAAAAGAGATGGTATAATCCGGAATGGATTTCATATGAAGCTGTAAAGGACAATGCTAGTGATCTTCACAGTTTAAGAAAGTCTCTTGAAGATGCTGTTCACCGCCAGCTTATGTCGGACGTACCCTATGGAGTATTGCTTTCCGGAGGACTTGATTCGTCAATAATATCTGCTCTGGCAAAAAAGTTTGCCGCAATGAGGATTGAAACGCAGGATCTTCAGGAAGCATGGTGGCCAAGGCTTCATTCCTTTTCAATCGGACTTAAAGGTTCACCCGACCTTGATGCGGCAAGAAGAGTGGCAGAGCATATCGGAACAGTTCACCATGAAGTGGTTTTTACCATACAGGAAGGCCTTGATGCAATATCTGACGTAATTTACCATATCGAGACTTACGATGTTACAACTGTTAGGGCCTCCACACCAATGTATCTGCTTGCCCGTGTAATAAAATCAATGGGTGTAAAAATGGTTCTTACAGGTGAGGGGGCTGATGAAGTTTTCGGAGGATACCTTTATTTTCATAAAGCACCCGATGCCAGGGCATTTCATGAAGAAACGGTAAGGAAAATATTTAAACTTCATCAGTACGATTGTTTAAGGGCAAATAAATCACTTGCCGCATGGGGTGTTGAGGGACGTGTTCCTTTTCTCGACAGGGAATTTCTGGAAGTGGCTATGACTCTCAACCCCGAAGATAAGATGGCAAAAAACGGACGACTTGAAAAATGGGTTTTAAGGAAGACATTTGAGGATATCTTACCTGAAAGTGTTGTATGGCGTCAGAAAGAACAGTTTTCAGACGGTGTAGGATATAACTGGATTGACACTCTAAAGGAAATAGCAGGCCGCAAAGTGACAGACGAACAGATGCGGACTGCAGCAGAAAGATTTCCTGTAAATCCTCCTCTTACGAAGGAAGAGTATCTCTACAGATCAATTTTCAGTCAGCATTTCCCTTCGGATTGCGCTGCCGCTACCGTTCCGTCGGTGCCGTCGGTTGCCTGCAGTACACCCGAAGCACTTGCATGGGATGCATCATTCCGTAACCTCAACGAACCGTCGGGCAGGGCAGTAAAAACGGTGCACCGGATGGGTTTTTAAAGTCAGCTTTCATAATAACAACAGGAAACAAAAAGAGACTCAATCAGAGCCTCTTTTTTGTTTCTTTGTTTTGATGAATCAGAGAGATGTTTATGACTATCAATACTTATTTTTTGTCATAAACCCTCTTCATCGTTACTTCACCGTTGGGAGTCTGCATGGTTGTAGCAATTGTAAGCTGGGTGGGAGAATTAAGCGTCCATACTTCCTTGGTAGTCATGGTTCTGTCGTTGAAGGTGCGGGTTGTGACAATGGTAAGAGATTTGCCGTCGGCCGACCATGTTGCAACTGACTTGCTTTCACCTCTTCCGCCAACACCGGTATTGACACTCTCTTTACCGTCGAGGTTATACTTTGTGGTGGTTGTTACTGTCTGACCATCCTGCGTGGTTCTTGTTCTTTCGACAGTGAGCGTTGTAGCATCCTGTTTTGCTACGAAGTCACCTCCGCCAAAACCACCTCTCTGACCACCGCCCTGGCCTCCCTGAGGCTGGTCACTCTTTGAGGCATTGTATACCCAGTTGCCCGAGAAATTTGCTTTTGCCTGTGCATTTACTGCTGAAGGCATTATAAATGCCGCAATAATTGCCATTGCCAGAATACCGATTACTTTGTTCTTCATAGTCTTTTTGTTTTAGTTATTTGTTAATGAATAGACAATTAATCAAAGTTATTTATTCCCTCTATTCGATATTCCATATTAACATTTTTTAATATTATCTGCTGAAACGCCCGGATAAAAAATCTTACACTGATATTACCGTTGAAAAATATGTCCGGCCACGGCTATCGTATTTTGTTTTTAAAAAAGTTCTAAAAAGTTAAAAACGAAACAAAACCATGTCCCTGTTGTTAATAATAGTTAAATGTTAACCGGCATATAGTGCAGGTTTTTAATTTTTTAAGTAAATTTGTCTTTGTTTAAAATGATTAATAAAGAGAGGAATGAAAAAGTCGCTGATTACAACCGCCATTGTGGCGGTCGGTCTTATTTTATTGTTGCTGGTAATTGATTACGTATCAACACTTAAGAAACATTCTTTCTGGTTTACCGAGGCCATGCAGGGCAGGTTTGAAGTTGCACTGACCGTTACCGGAGAAATTGTAGCTGAGAATTCAGTTGACATACTTGCACCCAGTGTAGTTCAGGAAGAAAATCAACAGCAACAGCAGCAACAGCAGCAACAGGGACAGCAGCAGTTTAATCGTGGACAGGGAGGCCAGATGAGCCAGGGCAGAGAAGGAGGACAGGTAAGTCGGGAAAGTTACGGCGGACAGGCGACTCAGGGGGGACAGCAGAGACAGAGTGGGGGAGGTTCCCAGGGTTATATTGCCGGAGTAACCGGCGGAGGATCCAGCAGAAGCGGTTCAATATCTCCTATGCTCACACAGGGTTCATCCAGAAGCGGAAGTGAAATAAGACTTGCGCCCCTGAGAATAACCGACCTTGTCCCCGAAGGAACAATTGTAAAAAAAGGAGATTATGTCGGACAACTCGATAAAACTGAATATGACAATACCTTAAAATCGTACCGGGAGCAACTTACAAACCTTAAATCACAGCTTGAGTTGCGAATACTCGACAGTTCGGTGGTTTTAAGCGGTCTGAGAGATGACATAAAAAACCAGATTTTCCTCATAGGCGAAGCAGAAATGAAATACCGCAACTCAAAATATGAGGCTCCTGATATTATCAGAAAAGCTGAAATAAACCTTGAGAAAGCAAAAATGCTTCTCGACCAGAAGCAGCGTTCCTATGTACTTAGAAAAGCACAGATTCATCAGAATATCCTTAATCTGCAGTTTCAGGTCGAACAGCTCGAAGGAACTATTGAAAGACTTGAGGAACTTCTGAGGGAATTCACTATAAGGGCACCCATTGACGGGATGGTGGTATATAAGCGTGACCAGCTCGGGAATAAGAGAAGAATCGGCTCAATGATTCTGCCCTTCGACAGGGTAGTTGCAACAATCCCTGACCTTTCAGTTTTACTTTCAAGAGTTTATGTGTCGGAAATTGATATCAGCAAGATAAGCGTGGGTCTGCCTGTTGAAATTACACTTGATGCTTTTCCGAATAAGAGGCTTAAGGGTACAATAACAAGTATTGCAAATATTGGTGAAACACTTCCCAATGCCGATACAAAGGTTTATGAGACAATTATTAAAATTGACGGTTCAGATCCTGATTTACGACCTACAATGACAACCACAAATAAAATAATAATAAAAGTGATCGATAATACCGTTTATATTCCCATAGAATGCCTTCATTCAACATCTGACAGTATACCCTTTGTTTATACAAGGAGTGGGCTGAAGCAGATTGTAATACCAGGAGATTATAATGAAAAAATGGTTGAAATAAAGCAGGGGCTGAAACCGGGTACACGTCTTTATTTGATTGAACCTGAAAATCCTGATAAGTTCAGACTTGCAGGTAAAGACCTTATCCCGGCAATAAAGGAAATCAACAGGGCAAAACGGGAATACACTTCATACAACATCCGGTAAAACCAGTGAATAATTAAAAAATGGGCAATATAAAAAAGAGGGCTCCTGAAGAAGCCCTCTTTCTTGTTTTTATTTACTTATGTCTTTCTGAGTGCTTCAAGTACCCTGCCGGGCGTGAGAGGTACTCTGTAAACCCGTGCACCTGTTGCATCGAACAGTGCATTTGCAATGGCTGCTCCGACGGCAATTATTGCAGGTTCTCCACCTCCCTGAGGCGGCTTATCCTTTCTGTCGAGTATTACACAGTCAATCTTCGGAACCCACGAAAATTTTGGTATCTCGTATGTGTCAAAATTCAGGGTCTTTATATTGCCTCCTTCAAAAAGTACTTCTTCAGCAAGCGCATAACCCAGGCCCATGGTAAGGCAACCTTCCATCTGCAGCAGTGCTCCCTGTGGATTTACACATAACCCCATGTCCTGAGCACAGGCAAGACGCAGAACTGTTATTTTGCCGGTTGACCGGTCTACTTTAATTTCAGCCATGGTAGCCAGCCATGTACCTGCATCTGTTCCGCATGCAATCCCGATGCCCCTGCCTGAAGGGAATTTTGATGGAGTGTAACCGAATTTCTCAGCCACGGCTTTCAGGCAGTCTATCATTTTCTGATCCTTAAGATTTTTCATCCGGAACTCAAAGGGATCCATTCCGGCTTTTGCAGCCATAATGTCAATCTGGCATTCCCTTGCAAAAGTATTTGTGTTATTATTTGGTGCACGCCACGGACCGGTGGCAAAAGGATGAACAGGAGGAGCATTTCTTGCCCTGCTGTAACTTGTAACTTTTCTGTTAGGTACATCATATATAACTTCGGCTCCTCTTGTGCCTGCCATCCATACATGGTAATCCCAGAAAGTTATTCTGCCTTCACTGTCAATTCCCGAATTCACTTTCATGACAGCTGAAGAGTGGAAAGTATCGTAGAAAAATTCCTCTTCACGTGTCCATATCACCATCACAGGCTTTCCCGTGAGTTTTGCCAGCCGGGCAGCTTCAATTGCCTGCTGATATGCATTTTTCCCTCCGAAACCACCTCCCACAAAAGGTGTTATGACCCTTACATTGTCCCGTGGCATTTTAAATTCATTTGCGAGTGAATCCTGCAGAGGAAACGGCTGTTGTGTTGAGGCCCATACAGTCAGCTTTTCTCCTTCAAATTGTGCCAGTGCAGTATGTGTTTCGATGGGAGCATGTGCAAGGTAAACGTCATGAAACTCTGTTTCGAATATGTGCTCCGACTGTTTTCTGCCGAGATCAATATCTCCTGCACTGTTCGATACACTCGAAGAAGTCTGAGCTTTTAAAATCCATTCAAAGATTGTCCTGTCATTTACAGGCATCTCATTGAACTCATATTCTGCCTTAATTTTTACTATAGCCTCGTCGGTTTTGTCTTTATTCTCACTTACCACTGCTATCAGTCCGTCATCGCGTACAACCTTCACACCTTCAATTTTCTCAGCTTCCGAGGTGTCTGCCGATTTAAGTGTCGCACCATGAGAGGGCGGCCTGAGTATCCTTGCAAAGAGCATTCCGGGCAGTTTCAGATCACCCGTGAATTTTGCCTCGCCTTTCACTTTTTCGACTGAATCAACCTTCTTGTAAGGCTTTCCGACATAGGTGAATTTTGTATAATCTTCAACCTGAGGTTTTACTTCAAGGAATCTCTCAATTTTTTTGCCTTTGGTAAGCTCTCCGTAAGTTATTTTCTTTGATTTGTTTCCGGAAACATAAATTACCCCGTTTTCTGCAATAAGCTGTGAAACAGGTACTTTTAGTTGTTCCGAAGCAAGTTCCATAAGAACACCCCTGGCTTCGGCAAGTGCTGCCCTCATTGCCGGACCAAAACTTCTCGTTGTGAGAGAGCCATAAGTGCCCTGGTCATAAGGGCAGAGTGCTGTATCGCCCATAATCAGTTTTACCTTTTCAAGCGGGACATTCAGTTCATCTGCTGCCATAACCGGCAACGACGTTATAATACCCTGTCCCATCTCAATTTTGCCGGTATAGCATGTCACGGTTCCGTCTTCGGCTATATGCACAAAAGCATTAAAGTCTTTTGGCAGTGACCGCGCCTGCTCAGCAGGCATTTCCATCAGTTCAAGGGCATCCCACGGAGAGAAGAAAACAATTATGCCTCCTCCGAGCAGTCTGAAAAAATCGCGTCTTTTCAAACCTGCGCCATTATGGTATGCAGTACCGGTAATTTCTGTCTTTTTCATTTTTACTTCCCTCCTTTCATTTTTACTGATGCATCTTCAATTGCTTTTATTATACGTACATGAGCACCGCACCTGCAGAGGTTATCGTCCATAGCCTCAATTATCTGTTGCCTTGTCGGGGCGGGATTTCTCTTAAGCAGGGCAAGTGCATTCATTATCATGCCGGGAGTGCAGAACCCGCATTGAAGTGCTTCGTTGTCAACAAACGCCTGCTGGAGAGGGTGCAGTTTTCCGTTAACAGCGAGACCTTCTATAGTAAGAACGTTTTTCCCTTCAACATCACCGACCGGAAGCTGACAGGACCTTACAGCCTCATTGTCGATCAGAATGGTACAGGCTCCGCAGAAACCAATGCCGCAACCAAACTTTGTTCCTGTAAGACCGAAATGATTCCTGAGAACCCACAGGAGATTCTGCCCGGGATCAATCGTTATAGTTGTCTTTTTCCCATTCAGGGTAAACTGAATTGTTTTTTCCATGACTTTGTTTATTTTTTTATTGCCTTAATGTAATCTTCAGTAGTGTCAATATCAAAGAAAATATTTTCCTCGTCTGTTGGATATTCCAAAACATCGTTGCTGAATTTTTTAGAAAGTGCTCTCAATCCAAGTTCCGGATCGAGTTTTTCAACTTCAGCAAAATATTTTCTGTCAATCAAAACCGGATGCCCTCTTCTCCCTCTGCACACAGGTATCACTATTCCTTTACCCGATTCAAAGAAAGCATCAGTTATCTCATCCAGCAGACTTCCGGGAATAAAAGGGTAATCAGCAGGATAAATTATTGCTGCACACACCTGACCTGGAAGTGACCTGATCCCATGAATTACCGATGAAAGCATACCTTTCTCCCATTCTTCATTAATGGTATAACCAACAGGCAGATATCTGATTTTCTCAATAATTTCATTTTTCCAGGCGCCCAGTACAATATTAATATTTTGTATGCGTGACGATAATATGTTTTCAATTACCTTTTCAATCAGTGTTTTCCCCTCTAATGGAAGAAGCATTTTCGGACTTTTTATCCTGGCCGATTTCCCTGCAGCAAGCAATATTACATATGCGGATGAATAATCTCTGGCTGCTTCTCTTGTTTTTTCCATTGTCTGCATTTCAATTTTCAAAAATCACCTGACCGGCCCTCTGTGAAATTCAAAACCCGCTGCTTCAGTCGCAATAATAGCTCAACTCTGTTTTTACTATACTCAAATATAATCAAAAATCAGATTACTTTCTGCTTCTACTCCTTGTTTTTCACCATAATCAGTTCCGCAGCAATGCTGACTGCAATTTCCCCCACGCTTTTCGAATTTATTTTTATACCAATAGGAGAATGAATTCTTGCCCATTGCTGTTCGGTAGCCCACCCTTTTGACAGGAAATCCTGGCGCATCTTTTCAACTTTAGCCTTGCTTCCGATCATCCCTATGTAGGCTGAATCACTGTCTATGCATGCACGGAGTGCTTCAGCATCTTTGGCATGACCGCGGGTAACTATAACTATATAGGTATTGCTGTCTTTTTTAATTGTTCCGAGGGCCTTTCCGATATCATCAGCAATAATATTATCGGCATCGGGCAAATTGACGGGGTTTGCAAATTCAGGTCTGTCGTCAATAACTGTCACTTCAAAATCAAGAAATTTGCCGAGATGACTCAGGGCTTTACCGATATGTCCTGCACCTGCAATTATAAGCCCTGGCCGGGGGAAAACCGGTTCGATAGCTGCCATTACTTTCTCTCCTCCGGGAAGAGTTTCTGCTTCAATCAGAACCAACCGGGCTGAATCTTTTTTCATTAGTATCTTTTCTGATTCATACAGCAGAACATTTTTATATTCTTGCGGAAGATTTCCGCATGGAATATCTTTTGCCACAACGTATTTTTCTGTTCTTACTTTTTCTTCCTTTTCAGGATAAATCAAAGTGACAACGGTAAAAGGGATGTTCCTTTTAAAAATCTCTTCCAGGTCTGAGATAAAATTTCTTTGTTCACTCACGGAAGGGTCAATTAAAACTCCTGCAGTTCCTCCGCATATTGCTGATTCGTAATCATTTGTGGTGTTGTCAAGATTGAGGCTTATAATCAGGGGTCTTTTTTCAGTATTTGACTTTATTGCTGCAGATTTTACTGCTTCTTCCAGAAAGCCGCCTCCTACTGTCCCTGCCTCAAGTCCGGCCGGGCTGAAAACAGCCGAAGCCCCCTCCTTCTGTGGAGCAGAACCCGTAGAAGATATAATTGTAGCCAGAACCAGACCCTGCTTTTTATTATATGATTCGAGAATAAACCTGTAAATATTTTTCATTATTCTCTGATTTTATCAAATAACATGTAAAATTAAAAAGTATGTTCTGAGATGCAACCTTACAGCTAAAACATTATATAAATATACCGCAGAGCATGTTTTGTTGAAATATTTAAATATAATGAGAATACCGAAGTTTACAATTCGATAATAAATTCTTCTTTAAATTGAAATATTTAAAATAAGGAATTGAGAATAAGATCGCGGAAAGATGTTAAAAAATGTAGTTAGACACTGGTTTTTATGATAGAAATTGGTGTCCTGTATCAGAAAAATAAGTAACTTTGATATGACAGTATTAATAAACAAAATATTGCCATGAAAAGAATTATTGCCATTTTGTTTTACATTGCGTTTATCGTTTTTTCGGTTAATGCACAAAAGGTTACCAGTTATACTTACAAGCTGGATAACGGCATCAGCATAAAAATGGAAAAGGCATGGCCTAAGGTATGGGTTCAGCAGACTCATGAGACCTTCAGTGCTTCGGAGCAACCGCAATCGGTAGTTGTCAATATGAGAATTATGGGAGAACTTACCAAAAGCCATACTTTCAAGCTTACAAGTGGCTCCAAAGATGTGAGGTTAAAAGATGCCTCACCCGGCACTTACGACCTGAAAATTACTTCAGCTCTTTCCGGCAGGCCTGGCAGTATTGTTACTGACATAAACGGAGTGGTGGTAAAGCCCAAAATGAAAACCACTGTAAATGTTACTATATACGACTATCAGATTTTGATTGAAGAGGCACCTCTTGCTGCAAATGGTCTTGCCAGCTGGGTCTTCAAGGTAAACAGGTTTAAAGGTAACAGCGATCAGACTTATAATCAGCCTGTTCCGTCATTTTATGCAAAGGGAGCAAGAGAAAAAACCATAACTCCTGATGAATCAACAGGAAAAGGCACCGGAAAAATAAAACCCGGAACTTATGATGTGCTTGTTACAATTGAAATACCCGGCTATAACCAGAAAGTATGGCTCCAGAA